>WNGK01000585.1_pt1 | contig 43622 bp, 47 predicted proteins | sample 5400601 | NCBI WGS metagenome assembly WNGK01 (sample SAMN13153376, study PRJNA577476) | soil metagenome | isolation source: 60 cm soil or saprolite under Garry oak tree replicate 1 | place: USA:California | collected 2016-06-15 | reverse complement strand
AAGGCCAGGCTGATGGTGATCGATGGCGGCGAGGACGGGGTCTCAAAGGGGGTGAGAGGCGAGCTGGTGGCGGCCGGCTAATGACCTGCGGTGAGGATGAAGCTGGTGTTCTCGTACACCACCTTGACGGACGTGGCCGTCGTCCATACAGCTCGGAGGCGCCTCCCGAATGATTCGCTCCGCCTCGTCAGGCTGCGCCCGCCGCACGTAGAAGCTCGCCCACCCGAACCAAAGGGCACAATCGGAGGGCCGGCGCCGGACAGCCCGCGCCGCAATGCGTTCGGCTCCAGGCAAATCGTCACGACGTTCGGCACGGGCGGTGCGCCACTCAACGAACTTGTAATAACCAGGGAACAGCATCACGCGGCGGCTTTCAATAGCGCTGAAGCGGCGATTCCATCAGCATAAGTTGTCGTGAGGACTCTGGTCTGAACACTCGAGGTGTTCCTTCAAGCGTGAGTCTCAGCTCTCGGCGCTGCGGTTCGTGGAGGAACGCCGCAACGTGTTGCTGCTGGGGCCTCCGGGGGTGGGCAAGACCCACTGTGAGACTCGCTCCACGGTTCCGACGGGACCGGTGCAAGGATCGGGCCGGCGGGGGGGACATGACTCGAAGTCTCATTGGCTCGCTCTCGGGCGATGCCTTTGCTGTGGATCTGTCTGCTCCTTCCCCGCCAGCACCGGCCCGGGTCCATCGCGATGTTGGCCTGATCAGAAGCCTGTCCGCCTCACGGCGTGACCCATCACAGTCCTGCCACGCTGCCCTCCGGCCCCTCGTCGTGTGTGTGGGATCGATGCCCTCCGGCCCCTCGTCGTGTGTGGACCGACCGACGATGGGCACGGCCAAGGAACCCAGCCCCAAACCGGCGGGCTGGGGCGTCGGTGACGAACCGGTGACGGACGGATGCGAGGCTACGGCGACGCCCTGAAAGGCTGGGCCGAGGAGCGTCCGGCGAGCCAGAGGGACCCATCGGGGGCGGAGAGGAGTTCGTCATGGCCGGCGAATCGGCAACGGGTATCCCTGCGAGCGAGGCCGCTCCGGCTGAGCCCGGCGAACCATCGGCGCTCGATCTCGACGCCCTCGGGGCGGGGGACAAGCCGGGGAAGGGTGGTGGCCGCACGTGGGCCGATTCCGAGCGCCGGTTGCTAAAGGACTGGCTCGCCCGGATCACCGCTGGCTCGGGGGAACCGTGGTCGTCCTGACCACCGTGGTCGGGACGCGGCTGTTCGCCTCATTGGGGAAGGGCACAGCGGTCCCACTGGGAGTCCGGGCGTTCGTCGCTTCGGTGAGTGTGCTGGCCGCGGTCCTGGCCGGGGTGACCACCTCCGTCGAGAGCATTCCCGCCATCATGACCGGTGGGTGGCGCAGGGAGGTGATGAATCTCCGGAAGGCAGGCCTGGAGATTGGCCGATCGGCAATCAAGGAGTTCACCTTCGATGAGCCGCAGCTGGAGGATGTGACCGAAGTTGGCGATGCCTACGAGCCAGTCTCCTCCGCGAGGACCGGTGGCGACCGGCCGGTCCCCCCGAGAGCCTCGACCCCCCGCAGGTGAGGATGACATAAGGGGTGTCGGTATGGATGCATCATCAGGTGTCGGATCAAAGTCCCTCAATCCTCCGTCGGGTGTGGGATCAAAGCCATCCGGCTCGTCTTTTCGAGCACGGACCGGTGCTGAGTGCCGTAGTTAGAGGGGTGGTGCGGACAGGTGTCGGACCGGCGTAGGTTCAACGGTCGTAAGGCGGCGGCTCAGATGACCCTCCCCGGGCTGGAACTCCCCCGCGCCGACGGGTATGCCGCCGCCCTCCAGACCAGGGGGAGGCCCCCGAAGCCCCGCAGCGGGACCAGGGTCTTCGAGGTGGTCATGGGGACCCAGGTCTTCAAGTTCCAGTGGAACCCCCAGTGTAAGGTCTGCCACTGCCTGAGGGACCCCCTGCTGGACCGGCCGAAGTACTCGACCTCGACCCTCGTCTACGAGTCGGTCAACAACCTCTACATCGGCCTGCGCCCCTGCTCCCAGATCCTGGCCGCGGTCACCCCGATGATGGAGGGCTGGGAGCCGGCGGACGTGCTCACCGACGACAACGTCCAGCGCCACACCGCCAGGCACGTCCCCATCGAGATCCAGGCCAGGAACGAGGTGGTCCATCAGGCCGTCCGCACCTTCGGGGGGTCCCTCGAGGGGATGTCCGCGATCGGCCTGGCCTACGTGAACTCCAAAGTCCTCCTCAGGGGCGCCCTCGAGGATGCGGTGAAGGGGGAGCTGAAGGTCCGCTCCGTGGGGGAGGTGGGTTCGATCGCCGCCGTGGGGGCCACCATCGAGCGGGACTACCTCGGCACCGGCGACCTCGACGAGATGGCCCTGTTCGCCCATTACATGGACCTGGCCGTCGTCGGCTTCGATCCCCCGGCGATCCTGGTGGAGGCCCTGCCCGAGGGGGTTCAGATCGACCCGATCCTCAAGGCGATCAGGGAGGCGATCTACCAGAAGTTCCAGAAGCTGGACCGGCAGGCTGAGCGGTCCCTGGGGATGGTGAGGAGGCAGGTCGTCGACGTCGAACGAGAGAACGACGAGCCCGTGCCCGAGGCCAAGCGGCTGGGTCCGGGGCATCGGAAGCCGGAGGAGAAATCAGGGCCGCCTTCGCCGGAACGAGCGCCTCGGTCACCGGACGGACCGGTCGAGGGAGCGGTCATCGACGCCGTCGACCCGGCCGATCTGGAGCCCCTTCCCTGGGACCTTCCCGAGCGTGACATGACCCCCGGCAGGGGCGATGACGAGTATGAGCCGTGGCTATGAGGGAGTCAGTCCTCTGGAGTGGGGGGTCGGCGCGGACGGACCGGTGGCGATCATGGTGGCCCCTCCGCCGTCCCGTGGGCCCCGGTCGGCCTGCGCCTCCCCGAAGACGGCGGGCCCCCCCGCCCGGGATCCTGCCGGGGGAGGGCCTCCTCGATCTCCCGACGGATGGCCCGCGACACGTGGCGCCTCACCCCCACGGGGGACCCGGCCGGGGTCCGGGCGTCCCGCTCCGCGGTGGCCGAGCGGCCCCACAGCCGGTGGGCCGCCCCCGCGACCACCAGGGGGTCCACCCCCAGCCGGGCCCCCAGCCTGCGCTCCAGCTCCCCCCGGGCGTCCAGGACCGGCCCGTCGATGCCGAGGGTTCGGCGGGCCGTGGCCAGCTTGTTCTGCAGGGACCGCCGCAGCCGGTCCAGCTCGACCTCGGAGCCGTCGTCCAGCCTCACCGCGGGGGGACCTCCCCGCACCAGGTCGGCGGGACGCACCCCCAGGGCGATGGCTATGTCGGCATGCCCACATCGCACGGGATGATCCCGTCTGGCGTATCCTCTCATGTGTGTCGGATCGGCCGTCTGAGCGACAGGAACCGGAGCCCCCAGAGGATACAGAACTAGTCCGTTCGGCCTATGTACAGCCGGAGGGTACCGGAGGGACGATGCTGCTCGAGCGGCCTCCGCACCCCGATCCGGTCATGGAAGCACGGTTCAAGGAGGCGGAGGCCGACGGGTTCACGATAACGGCGAGGGAACATCCCAACCCGGAGCGGGGGTTCTACTTCTACCTCCGGGACGGTTGCGATCCGCCGCATGTGGGCACCGTCCAGCAGGACGAGGTCTACGTGATCGTGATCGAACGAGCCCTCCGACGGTGCCCCGTCTGGCGGGAAAAGCATAAGAAGCGGAAGGAGGCGAGATGAGGTACGAGATCGTCTTTGAGGGCGAGATTCGTAGCAGCGACCTCACGCCCGTCCCGCCCGCCGAGATCGAGGAGTGGGTCCACAGAATCACGGTTGAGTTGATGAACCTGGGTGCAGGGACGCCCTCCATCGGTGCTTCGACCGGGGATGGGACGGTCACTATCCGACGGTCACTATCCGAGTGATGGTGGATAACCCCGATGCGGACCTGGCGCATGGGATCGGCGCGAGTCAGATTCGCGCCGCGTGTCACGCGGCGGGGTTGGCTACTCCCGGATGGAAGGTCCACTGGGTTCGCATCTACGTCGATCCGGGGTCTGAGGTGTTGGTCCCTGACGATGCGAGCGCATTGGCGACGACAAACGCATGAGCGACGCCGACCAGCCTCCGCAGCGAGCCAGCCGCGCCCGGGCTGTATTGAACGGCCGGGCGACCGAGGAATCCAAGCGCTTCGAGTCGCTGATGAGGCGGCTCGTTCGGACCCCGAAGACCGTCAACGGACCCGAACGTCAGGCTGATCGGAAGAGAACGTCCCCCGGCCCCCGGCCATGACCTTGCGGCAGGCGACACCGGGGACGAGTGACCCCGTGACGATCCAACTCTCCCAAGAGTTGTACGAGGCTCTTCAGGAGATCGCCCGTCGGCGGGGTGTCGATGTCGCGGACGCGATCCGGGCCGCTATCGGTAGCGATCTCTTCATCCTCCGTGAGACGGCGAACGGCAGCAAGATTCTCGTCAAGCGATCCGATGCGAGTCTGAACGAACTCGTCATCAATGGCGGCTGAAGTCCCGCCACCACCCAACCAATCTTCCGGCCCACCGCCGCCCTCGGCTTCGCCAATCATGGCCGAAGGTGGACCGGAGGAGCCCGCGACTCGGCCCATCGCGGTGAAGCGGGAGGGTACCCGTGGTTTGCTCGCCTTCGCGACGTTGGGCCTTCTGGCCGCCACGGTTTTGTTGGCTCTTGCCCTCGTTGGCTCCGGCCGGGTGACCGTGGACGACATGCTCCGATTGCTTCAACCGATCCTCCCGGCCGAGGTGGGACTAGCAGGCTCCGCCACTGCGTTCTACTTCGGCGGCCGACCGCGAGCCTAACCTTGCCGGTGAGTTCGGCGTAGGTCAGCCCAGGCGACCCGGTCAGGCGGCCCCACTCCTTGTGCAGGCCCTCCGCCCGCATCCCGAACAGCACGCAGAACTCCTCCTCGGCCCCCCGGGGGACCAGGTAGCGCAGCAGGGGGTCGGTCCGGGCCAGGGCCTCGGCGTCCCCGGAGCGGGAGGGACCGGATGGCCGCATCACCGGGGGGACCCCGGCCGCGCCGCGGCGGGGGAGCGGGAGCGTGTCGTGCGCATTAGCACGCCATATCCTACCGCGGGGGACTGCGAACTCCAAACCACCGGCCCGGGGCTGTTTCCGCCGTATTGTCATCAGATCGTCCAACCTCGGGCGATCCACCGACATGGCCCATCCGAGGGGCTACTCCCCTGACACGGCCGATGCCCAGGTGACCTTCTCCGCCGGCTCGGACGACTCGGCCCCGGTGGCGACCCTGGCCCAGAACGATGCCTCCCTCTCGGTGGGCCTCGGGTCGGTCCTGCCGAGCTCCCCAAGGACTCCCTGATCACCGCTCCGCCTGCCTCGCTCGGAGCGGACCTGCACACCATCGGTTGGCTGGACGAGGGCATCGAGATCTTCCAGCACCTGTTCCGGCGAGGGCCCTCCTCCCCGTAGCGGCCGGGCTCTATTGGGCTGCGGCGGCAACTCTCGAGGGGGTCTTGCGAGACCTCCGGGCCCGTTTGGCTTTGGCCGAGGTCGGACAGGGACAGCTGCACGGGCTGCTCGGTGGCCTGGGTCTCCAGGTGGCGGGCGAACAGGGCCACGGCGTCGATGGCAGCACCTTGTGGACCCCGGAGGCCGACCGGGTGACCTGGCGCTCCGCCAGGTGCTCCAGGAGCCTGCGGGCGCCCAGGGTGGGACGGGCGAGGGCCTCGGCCAGGATGATCTCCTCCTCGTGGGCGGGGATCCGTTCGGCATCGCCGGGCGCCGCCGGCCCTTCGGCACCAGGGCCGACAGGCCGTAGCGGGACGCCCGGTGCGTCCACCGGTAGTAGCTGGTCCGGGACACCCCGGCCTCCCGGCAGGCCTGGGCCACCCCCACGATCGCTGCCCGTTCGATGACGCGGCACCGCCGGGAGTAGATGATGTCGGCAGGGGTCACGGTGGCTGCCTCCTTTCGATGGTTGGACCCAAAGAAAGGATTCACCACCGGGCCCCTCTGACGTGGGAGGTGCAACCTCAACCTGTGAACAGGAAGGACTAGGTGGGAGGAGTGTCAGTTCCGCAGTATCCCTGCGGTAAGCTTTGACTCGTGGAACGGATGGACCTTTCGCGAGCCCAACTGCGCAGGACCCTCTCCCAGAATTTTCTCAGCAACAGGCGAGCCGTGGAGCAGTTCCTGTCGGCAGCCGACCTGTACCCCGACGACCTCGTGGTGGAGGTGGGAGCGGGCGCCGGCGCGCTGACCTCCCGGATAGCCGCACTCGTTCGTAAGGTTCTCGCTTTCGAACTCGATCCCTCTCTAGCGCCGTCGCTGGAGGCCAGCGTCGCCGGTCAGGCTAACGTCAACATCGTCTACGCCGACTTCCTTGAGTCGGTCCCTCCGGCCGGGCCCTTCAAGCTCGTGAGCAACGTCCCGTTCGGCTCGACGTCTGCTGTCGTGGACTGGGCTGTCGAGGCCGAGGGGCTGACCGCCGCCACCCTCATCACACAACTCGAGTACGCGAAAAAGCGCACCGGAGCCTATGGCCGGTGGAGCAAGCTCACCGTGACCACGTGGCCGGACTTCGAATGGTCTCTGCGAGGACAGATCGCCCGCTCGAACTTCCGTCCCGTGCCCAGCGTCGATGCTGGAATCCTGCACCTCGCGCGGCGGCCAGCCCCGCTGTTGGCCAGCCAGCTCCTGCCCTCCTGGCGCGACCTTGTCGAGCTGGGCTTCTCGGGTGTAGGTGGCTCACTATTTGCCTCGCTGTGCCGCAGTCACCCGCGCCTCCGGGTGGCAGCCGCATTCGAGCGTTGCGGAACACCCACGGATGCCGTCGTGGCTTTCGTGACACCGCAGGAATGGCTGCTCATCTTCGAGGCACTTGGCGCGGTGGATTCCACGGCATGGCTGCGTCCCCCATACATGGCCCGTCGCCGATCGTAAGGACTCGTGCCCCGCCACACGGCCGGTGGGACGGGCCCCTAGGTACCGTCCGTGTCGAGGAGTCGCAGGTGCTCGCCGGAGCGAGGAGCGGGAAGTGAGACCAAATGGGGTGGCCTTTGCGGAGAGAGTGTCCGCGGCGTTCGATCTGGGCCCGGTACTGAACATTCGCGTAGTCGGGCCCCCTGGCACCGCCAACCGGGTGTGGCGACTCGACGCCACCCAAGGGGCCTTCGCCGTCAAAGAGTTCCGCTACACGACGACGGACACTCGGTGGGTATCCGCAATACGGCGCGCTTGTGAGTTCGAGTACACGGTGTGGCGTGCTGGCCGGCTGCAGTTGGCTGAACCGGTTTTCGACGCGCACGGAGCTATGCTGCAGCTACTCCGTGGCCCGTGCGAAACGGAGATAGTCGTTCGGGTGCACCGATGGCTGGATGGCACTCGGCTGTCGCAGCCAGTCACCGCGCAGGTGGCCGCAGCTGCGGGCTCAATCCTAGCCGAGATCCAGCAGATCGGCGCCGACTTCGACAGCGCTGCAGGAGGCTCCCTACGGTGGTGGCGCTGGGATCCGCTGGGCGTCGTGGCCCGCCTCCAGCACGCCGGATGGCTGGACACGGGAGTGGCATCGTCCTGCGTCAGCGCTCTCGTCGCCACCCTGAAGCTCCTCGAGGCAGGTGAGAAGACACCCGGGCCGTGGATCTTCTGCCATTACGACCACAAGCCCGACAACTGCCTGCGCACCACCACCCGAGACGTCGTCCTGCTCGACTGGGACGGGTCCGCTCGGTGCCATCCGCGGCTTGAGGCCGTGGAGTCGGCGCTGCTGTGGGCCGGAATGGACAAGGGCGCGCCAAATCCGGACCTCTTTCACGCCTTCGTCGAGGGGTACCGGGTGGGGTGCGGGAGCATCGGGCGGTTGCAGCCGTCTGACTTCGCCAAGTGGATCGCTTCCGGCGTCGGTTGGTTCGACTATCTGGGACGCCGAGCCCTTGGGGAGTTCGGCGACGACGACGAGCAGGCAGCCGCCGCCGCGTCGGCTGCGGTGGCGGCCCTCCTCGATCTGGGGTCGCGGCTGGACGACATATCGGTCTGGACAGGCTGGGTCTGACGCCCGGGATTCATCGCCGGCGGCAACTGCTCTGGGTCGCCGCCCCGCCGTTGCTTTGGCATGGCCGCGGCAGCCGCACGATGGTCGTCCCATGCCGGACAATCCTAGCCTTCCTCCCTCTGCGATTCGCCGCTAGACTATTTGCATGGAGGGCATGGATATCCGCGGGCTGTTGAATGAACAACTCTCCTACTACCGAGTCGGAGCCGCCGAGTACGACAGCAGCAATCGGAGGATGCTCCTCCCCGTTGACGACCCGGCTTGGTCGGCAGATTACCAGCGCGGCTACGAGACGGGCGCAGCAGCTGCAGAGGCAGTGTCCTGGGGCAAGGACGTGGTCGAACTCGCCGGTGGTACTGGTCTTTACACGGAGCGGTTGGCCCGTTGCGCCGCGAAACTTACGGTCGTCGATGCCTCACCTGAAGCGTTGCAGATCAGCAGGGCGACCGTCGGCGCCGTGCGGCAGGACATCGACTACGTCGTAGCCGACCTATTCACGTGGCACCCGCCACGCCGGTACGACGCCGGGTTCTTTGCTTTCTGGCTGTCGCATGTGCCCCATTCCCTGTTCGCGGAATTCTGGGACAGGGTGCACCAAGCTCTGGCGGTTGGCGGGGAGGTCGTGTTCGTTGACTCGATGGCGCCCATGGCCGGGCAGGACACAAGCCCGGCACCCCCCGATGAAGAACTCTTTCCCGAGGAGAGATTAGACGACGAGGTCAGCGTTCGCAGCCTGACGGACGGGAGCCGGTTCCGTATCGTCCGCGTGCTGTGGGAGCGGTCCGCCCTCCGGGCCGCGCTCAAGCAATTAGGCTGGGACGTCCAGTTCGACGAGGAGTCGCCGTGGTTGATCGGCAGGGCGTCTCGAACGGCGTTCACGTGAACTCGGAACAGTGATCCCTGGCCGGGGTTGAGACGCGGTCGGCATTGCTTCGACCATCCCTCGGCCGAGCGTGGCGGCTGGGCAGAGAACCGGCGGGGCCACGGTCACTTAGAACCACGAAAGATGTCCAATAGCTCGTCCCTGGCTTTCGGACCGCAGGCGGCGTACCAGGTCGACCCGAAGGCGGGAAACACCTCCGCGCAGCCGCCGGCCTCCGTAACGATAAGTGCTCCCGGCAACCAGTCCCAGGGCGGTACAGCCCTCTGCAGCCACACGTCGAGGAGCCCTCGGGCCAACCAAGCGAGTTCCAGAGACCCCGAGCCCCGCATTCGCGTGGTGGCGACGCGCGCCACGACAGCGGCCAGGACCTGGAGGTCATTCCCCCCGGTGTCCAGGAACGCGGCCAGTTGCGCGCTTTCCAATGGACAGTCGGGGGGCACAACAAGCCGCTGCCCATTGCACCATGCCCCCGCTCCCCGGACGGCCCAGTATGTGTCGCCAGTCGTAGGGTGGTGGATCGCCGACACGGCAGTTCCCCGCTCGTCCGTCAAGGCTATGGCCGTGCACCAGTAGCCGTCGCCGCGCACGAAGTTCTGCGTCCCGTCGAGGGGGTCCAGAACCCAGGTCCGCGCACCGGGGCGGGAGCTTCCCTCCTCGGCCAGAACGCCGTCGGCAGGGCGGCGCTCGTGCAGGAGGCCGACTAGGAATCGCTCGACGGTCAGGTCGGCCTCCGAGACCACATCGCTGCGCTGGGACTTGCTGGTGACGGCAATGGTCCGACCAAAGTACGACGAAGCCATGGCCCCGCCGGCGCGCACGGCGTGCACGGCGAGGCTCACGTCGTCCAGCGCAGCGCCTCGCGGTCCATCCCAAGCGCTGGATGCGTGCAAGGAGCGCCTCACGAGGCCCGCTTAGCGGCGATGGCCGCGCATGCGCTGTGGCAAGCATCCAGAGTCAGATCGATGTCCGCCGGCAAGTGCGAAGCTGAAAGGAACCACTGGTGGTCGGGATGGAAGAGCACCCCGCGCGTGGTGGTCTCCTCGAAGAACCCCTTTTTCCACCGCGCTCCGACCTCAGAGTCTCTGAACCTGAGGAAGGGCATCGGCGGATACCCCAACGGCTCGGCGGGGAGGTCAAAGTCGAAGACGATCTTTCTTAGCCCGTCAAGGAGGCGCCGCCCCAAGGCCCAGACGCGCTCCAGCGCGTCGGTGTCTCCGAGGATCCCGATCGTGGTCAGGGCTGCGGCCATCTCGACTGGGCCCGCGTAGAAAGTCGACGAGATCCGCGTCTGGGCGAAGCCGGACATTACGTCCGCTCTGCCCACGACGGCTGAGATGGGGTGACCGTTAGCCATCGCCTTGCTAAGCGTAACGAGGTCGGCCTGGATGCCGAAATACTCCTGCGCTCCGCCGAGACTCATTCGGAAACCTGAGCGCATCTCGTCGAAGATGAACAACGCGCCGTACTCGTGCGTGATCTCCCGCAGCTGGTGCAGGTGGGCGGAGGAAGTGACCTCGTTCTCGAACGGCATGGTGAGGACACATGCAACCCGGTCTGTAGAGGCCTCGAACACGCGCCGTAGGGACTCCGGATCGGCATGGTCGAAGGTAACACTGTAATCACGAACACCCGAGGGGATTCCGACGGGAATGTCGCTCGCCCAGTCGTGCCAGCCGTTGTAGCCCCACCTGACGACCATATCGCGACCTGTGAAGATTCGCGCTAGCCGTACCGCCGCGGAGTTCGCGTCCGACCCAGTCTTGAGCAGGTAGGCGAGCTCACCACCGGGAATCACCTGAGTGAGCAGTTCACACAGCTCGACCTGCCGGGGACTCCACAGCGGGGCGAAGCAGTGACCGCCTTGCATCTCGCGGACAACGGCGCGCTCCACGCGCTCGTCGGCATGCCCCAGTATCACCGGACCGTAGCCGAGCAGGTAGTCCACGTACCGCCGACCATCGGTGTCCCACACGTATGCGCCGGCAGCCCGGTCCACGTAGCGCGGGTAGAAGGTTCCCTCGACCCCGTCCTCCATAACGTCAGGCCGGGTCGCGGCCCGTGCGTCCGCGGCTCGACCACGTCGGATCCAGTGGTCCTCCCTGGACGGTCGGGGCGGCACTCTCCTGTCGGGGACGTCACCTCCAAAACCTGATCGCTTGGCGTTGGCGACCAGCGGCCCCCTGCGGTTGGCTTCCCATCCCCGACGGACCAATTCGTCGTACAGGGAATGCCTGAGGTGGACCCAGGAGCCTGCGCGGGAGGCCGACTCATAGGCGGCGTCGATGACCATCGATGTCATCAGGGCCTCCGCAATCAACGTCGGCTGCCGGTGCCGATGCTCCACCACATCCTGGAAATCGCGGAACATCTCCCTGAACCAGTTGATATGTGAGGGGTCGTCGAAATCGGACTTCAAGGTCTCCGTGCTGAGCCGGCCACGCAGGCAGAGCCGGATATCATCGTTTTCGACGGTCACGCTACCCCCCGTCCCAATGACGGAGTAGTAGCTATCCCGCTGGGCCGCGCTCCATGAGAGGTCGAGCAGGAGTTCGACCGAGTCGTTGCAGCGCACGCGGACCCAGGCGGAGTCCTCTGTCGCCGTGAAGGAGTCGCGGCGCAGGTTACCTGCCAGGCAGGAGACGGCCACCGGTGTGGCCCCGCTTAGCGAAGTCGCCAAGTAGACGCTGTGCGGTCCGTGATCCCGCAGGATGCCGCCGAACGAAACGAACTCGTCGCGTCGCCAGTCTGGGCGCCACTCGGCCACGCCTCGGGCATGTCCCGTGCGCAGCGTTCGGAAATGCAACCGGACGACATGGCCGAAGTCAGGATGAGCCACGTGAGCACTCATGCGGCGCAGGATGGGAGCGAACTTGTAGTTGTGCGCGGGGTACACGACTCCGGCCGAGCCCTCGATGGCCCGCAGTATGGCTGCGTAACCGTCCACGTCCGGTAGTAGCACAGGCTTCTCGCACATCACGTGAAGGCCGTCGGCGATGGCCTGCCTGATGTACTGAGTGTGCAGGGCCGGCGGCGCACAGATGTCCACAAAATCCGTGCGCTCGGCTGCGGTCATCTCCTCGTACGAGGCGTAGGTCCGCAGCCCGAAGCCCTCGCGGGCCATCCGGCGGCGCGCGGGATGCGGGTCGACCGCGACCTCGAGACTTAGGCCCGCGACCTCAGCATAGGCAGCGGCATGGCCGATGGCAATAGTTCCGAAACCGATAATGGCGCCCTTCACGTGCACTCCCCTACATGCCGAGGCTGAAGTGTCTGGGTGGCCGACGGGCACGGTCGCCACCGCTCAAGCGAGCGGCCCAGCATTAGACATCCCCCCCAAGTAGTAGCGCAGCGTGGGCCGACCCGTCATCACGATGCGTGTTCGGCGCGCGAGCAGCGCCGCCAGTAGCTTGTCGTCAGGACAGGTTCCCTCCTCGTCGTCCTGGCGATTGAAGTCCTCCGGGATGGGGCAGTGCACGAGCAGGTCTCGCTTCAGTAACCATACCGATGTGTCCACTAGCATGACCGGATCGTTCACGCCCGCGACCGTGCTATTGACCATCCGGCCGGGGCCGGGTGGACCACCCCGGTCGAGGAGGACGTTCGTATTCGCCACCCATACTCCTCGTGAGCAGAGCATCTGGTGGATCCGGCGACCAAGCTCTCGTTCGCGGGCCCAGGGGAAGATCGGAACGAGGTAAGGGGAACCATCGTGGCGGAGAATCTGACGTCCGGAGTGCACTGCTTCGGCGCCGGTGGTCACAGCCCGCTCCATCAGGCTGCTCAGATGGTCGGGCTCGTACTCATTGTCGTCATCCAGCAGCGCGATCCACGGGGAGGTCGCGCGGCGGACTCCCTCGTTCAGCAGGAAGGCGACCCGCGAGTATGCGCCACCGAAGGAGGGGCTGTGCGGGGCCATTAGCTGCGGTCGCGGCTCGAAATGCACCGTCACGTGACGCTTCTGAGACATCGACGGGGACTCAAGCGCCGCCATTGTCTCGGCACAATCATCGACGATGATGGCGTGCTTGATCTCCCCTGTGTAGTCCTGTTCCCGCACAGACGCCATGGCACGATGCAGCAGCTCGGGGCGCCTGCGGGTCAGGGTCACGACCGTGACCTCCTCCATGTCAGGCCAGTCCCCGTTCCCGAAGTCGCCCCGCGAACTCCTCCCGCAGGTCTAAAATGGAGTCGAACTCGGCCACGAGCGGGAACAGGCCGCGGGTTGCCCTGTCGCGGCGCAACCACACGGCGGCCATCCCTACCCGCAGGGCGCCTACGATGTCGGAGTCCCAATTATCCCCAACGAAGACACAGTCCTCAGGCCGCGAGCCGACCCGCGCTAGGACCTCCTCGAAGATGCGTCGATGCGGCTTGCGTGCACCGACCTCGGCCGAGGTGACGACAGCGTCGAACGACGGCAGTCCCGCCTGGGACAAGTAGGGAGCTATGTCATCCTCCCAGTTGGAACATAACGCCACCTTGTATCCGTGGTCTCGCAGCAAGGTGATGAAGTCAACCGCACCTGGACTCGCCTTGGCCGACCATCTGCGCTGCAGCGTTAGTAGGTGATCGAGCGTCGCCCCTAGGTGCTTGTCCGGAACTCCGCAGAGAACCAGCATCCGTCGCCAGTTCTCTAGTAGCCACTCCTGGTGCTGCGGCTCGTCCGCCGCCGCAGGAGTGAGCGAACCGTCGAAGGCGTCCGGTTCGAACATGGCCTGCAACTCGGGATGCCCCCGGTACCCGAGCGCGACCAAGTCCTCCCACAGCGCCGGGACCGGTGCCGCGTCCTCGGCCACAGTATCGTAGAAGTCCACCACGACAGTCGTCCAGGCGGAGACGTCCAATGCAACGGGAACACACCCTGGCACTGACACGCCGGCATGGCCCGAGCAGCCAGGCGTCCACGTGTCGGTCATGCTGGCCTCACCAGCGTCTCGCGGGCCAAAATGCGCCGGTACTTTCCACCCAGTCGAGGATCTCGTTCGCTGCTCGGTCGACGTCGTTGTCCGAGGTATCGACTTCTAAGGACGGAATCTTGGACAAGGCCACCAGGCGACGGATCTGTTCCTGCTCCTCGATGAAGATGTCCAGGTCGTCGTACCGGTGCGAATTCTCCGAGTACTGTAGCCGAGCCTCTCGTGCAGCTGGGAACGTCTCAGGAGCCCGGACGCAGTGGACGAGCCGGAAGTCGAGCGCTAGAAGCCGCTTCTCCAACCAATCGAACGCATAGTCCCGGTGAGCGTGCGTCAACTGGTAGGACCGCGTAGAGATGTGAAACCGGTCGACGATCCAGTAATGGTCCCGATGCAGCTCGAGCAACCTCATCCAGGTGTGATAAGCGTCCATCGCCCAGGCTTCCTCGTGAGGTGCGAAGTCGATGGCGCTGTGCCCGGGGTCCCCCTTCGTGGGCGGCGCCTCGGATATAGTCTCCCACTCCGAGGAGATGAGGGGGATGTGCCATCGGTGCTCGCGGTGGCCGATGATTCTCGGATGCTCCGCGAGCGCGAAGGCGATGTCCGTCTTCCATGTCAGGTGGGTGCCCTCAAGCATGATCTTTGGTGTCGGTATGGGCTGCGACGGCAGGGGTGGGGTTGGCATACGCCTTCTCTTTCGGGGACTTGATCACTCCAGAGGGTCAGCCCACCGGCACAACGGGGAAATGGTCGGCCCCGATGGGGTCACCCGCCTTGCACCCCACGTCATCGTAGGGAAAGCGAACTCCGCCTAACCAGGTGGTCCCGGATGCCAGGTAGCGAAGGACGAATGCGGCACGCAGAGTGTCGCTCGAGTTCGGGGTCGAGGCGTGCCACACCATTGCACTGTGAAATCCGCACTCCCCCGGCTCCAACTCGTAAGTGACGACCGGGTGCCCTTCAGCGGCCGGGTCTTGGGTGATCTCCGGGACGCCGGGGCGCTCCTCGTGCATGAATGACCTGGCTTCCCCGAATGATACCGGCAACCGCTCGCCCCACTTGTGCGACCCGGGAACGACTTGCATAGCTCCGTTGCCCGCCGACACGTGATCCAACGCGATCCAAACGGTCACTGCGTTGGGCTTCTCCAGTGGCCAATAAGAGTAGTCCTGATGCCAGGGGAGAGTGCCGGTCCTCGGATACTTCACGACGGCATTGTCCTCCATCAGCAGCAGATCGCGCGTGCCGAGGATTTGTGCTGCAATACCCGCCAGACCTGTGTCGAAGCCCACCGCCCGGAAGCGCTCGTCATATTTCCACAGGTTGAAGAGGAATGGGAATGTGTCGGGGTCTTCGGTCGCGGCCTCCTCATCGTACTCCAGGGTCGACCTGCCATCATCCTGTTCCACATGCCGGATGACGACCGGATCGGTGAGTTCGTAGCGTTCCGACGAGATCTTCTTGGAGAGGTGCTCGTCGATCGCACCTCGCAGGTCGGCGACCTGCTGCTCCGACAACGCCCGGATGGGAAAGATGTAGCCGTCTCGGTGGTACTGGGCGAGTTGGTCGTCCGACAAGAGTCGCGCAGACGTCATGACATCACGGGCCCTGGCGAGGGTGGGTGGTGCTCCAGTTCTCGGAGGTATCAGTGGACACGTTGGCCATCAACTGCCCAAAGGGAATTGTCGGTCGTCCTCGTGGAACACGTACGTACCATACAACTTGTGCTCGAATACGTGCAAGACATAGAATCCGGCCACCCAGGGCCCCTCGAAGGGGAGCAGCTTGTACCGCAAGCCGTGGACGGGCGCCAGCTTGCGATCCGATCGGGAAGCATTGAACTCGTCGATCGCCAGCAGCTCACCGGTGAAGGGCGAGTGCAACTCCTCGTGGGGGCCGACCGTATCGTCGAAGTAGCAGAAGACCCGCGGCAGATATCTCGACGTCGGCCCGTCCAGCAGGGCATTCATCGCTACCGCCGTGGAGGAGTAGTAATCCAAGTCGAAGGAAAGGAATCCGATAGGTGCGGGTCCGGTGCGAAGATAGGCCGCGCCCGTCACGCCTATGTCCCCAGTAACGAGTTCCGCTCGGTGAAGCTTGGATCGAAGTTGTGTCTCGTCCATCGTGAAGAAGCCGCGTTGCCAGATGTAGGGCATGTCACGGTAGTCACGGGGGTCCGGCATTCCGGTGCCGAGATCGAATCCCACAGGTGCGATGTCGACACCTGTGCTCTCGCCTATCCGAGCACCAAGACGCTCCAACTCGACAAGGCCATTACCGCCCGCCACCCCTAGCTCAGCCACAGTGATGGCAGGGATGCCCAAATTATGGGCCAAAACCGCTGCTTGCAATACACCATAGGCGTACGGCGGGAACTCCGATTCCCGCACGACGTCGGGTGGCCCCTCGGGAACATGGAGTCGCACCCGCCGCCCGAAGGGACCCGTCTCGTTTCCCATGTATCATCCTTACCACTGGCAACTGGCGTTGGCAAGGGTGTCGAGCCTTGAGGTGACTGTGGTCAGTCTGGGGCGGGTTGTTGGCGTGGCCTTCTGTGTCCCCATCCCGGCGGCCCCCGCTTAGTCCGGCAGGTTCCCGCAGGCCGGGGCGGCGTTCCGGTGCCCGTTCAGGCAGGCCTGGACGATGTCGTCGATGATGTTCTGGCCCCAGGAGTCCATGAAGTCGGCGTGGGCGGACCAGTAGGCGTGGACCTCGCTCGATCCGGAGCCGTTGAGACCGGACCACCCCAGGTGGATGTAGGGGTCGATCCCGTTGGTGGTGGTGTCGTGGGCGATCCCCGAGCACAGGGTGGTGTTGGTGCAGGTCCCCTGGATCTGCGACGACGGCGGGGCGCAGCTCGGGTCGGGGCTCGACACGCCCGGGGTGAACCCGTCGCCCAGGCAGGGGTCGAACAGCATGGTGTGCTGGCGGATCTCGATGGAAGCGATGGGGTTGGGGTGATCGGCCGGGCAGGAGCCGTCGTGGGAGTTGTCGCCCTGGGTCCCGTAGACGTAGTGCCCTCCGGTGTTGGTGGCGTAGCTGTACCCGGCGTTGGAGTTCTGGGTCCCCAGGGCGTAGGAGTTCGTCCCGTCCCAGCACATCGGCAGGGACACCCGCACCACCAGCCCGTGGATGAGGTTGGTGCAGGCCGGGGTGGGGTTCCCCCCGTTCAGCCTCCACTGGCAGTCGTTCAGGGCCCAGTCGCAGTCGTAGGGGCGGGTGGTGCTGGGGCTCGAGTAGTTGGCGCTCGCCCCGCAGTGGTAGCGCACGATGGGGAGCCCTCCCTCGGTGCTCCCCGGGGCCAGGGTGCCGTCGCCCATCCCCGCGATGATGTTCGGCCGGACCCCGGTGCCGTCGGCCTTGGGGGGGCCCATGGTGGCGAAGCCCGAGGTCAGGTAGTACGCGGCGTTGGCCGGATCGGGGAAGGGCGAGGTGTAGGAGTTGCACAGGGCGTTGGTGGTCCCCGACACGCAGGGCTGGCCGAACCCGCCTCCCCCGCCGCACCCTGACAGCGCCGCCGTGGCCTGGGCGTTCTCCCCCGAGACGTAGCCGGACCAGGAGGCCACCGCGGTCGAGCACATGTAGACGGCGGGCTGCCAGTAGGTGGCGGAGTCCTCGCAGGAGGCGGCGCAGCTCGAGTGGGGATACCCCCCTCCCGGCGGCACCGTCTGGTAGGGGTCCTCGAACCTCGGGCAGCTGGTGGTGGTGGCGTCGTAGGTGTCCCGGGGGTTGAGCGTCGCGTCGGTCGAGGTGGCGGTGATGCCCTTGTTGCCGAAGAACACGTGGTAGTGGCTCGCGGGCGATCCCGTCGGGTACAGGATCGGGTCGAACTGCCCCTTCGTGGAGTTGCCGCAGATGACGTCGGCCGACCCCACGAGGTTGGGGTTCGCGAGAGGCCTGCCCGGTTGGGCCTGGGACCACCCCGAGGCGAGGGCCGCGGCGGCGAGGAGGGCGAGGAACGTTCGGCGGCGCTTCATGGGTGGCCTCCTTCTCGGTGGTGCCGGGCGGTGTACCAGAGGGTGTGTCACCGCGGCGTCACCGCTCCGTGACCCCGCCGTGGCGTTGTCTGATCGGACTCCCCAGGAAACCCCGACGGGGGAGGCCCGGCAGCATCGGCCGCGAGCGCCTCGTGAGTCGGATCCCTGGGGACGGTGACGCTTCGGTGACACCGGTGGGATACGGTCCCCATGCGGTAGTGGTGAGGAGGAAGCCACGGCGACCCTTGTCGCCGTGGCTTGCGTCGGCGCGATGGGAGGAGCCACCACCCCGCCGGTCAGCGCGATCCCGTGGACGCCCTGGCGGCGGAGGGGGGCGGGAGGGACCCCGGGGTTTGAGATGAGCGACGAGGAGCCCCGCAGGCGAAGCTTCTGGGCCACGATGCCGGGTGTCCTCACCGGCGTGGCCGCCCTGATCAGCGCGGTGGTGGCGCTGATCGTGGCCTTTCACCAGCTGGGAGGCTCCACCACCCCGCCGGGCCCGATCCCGATCCTGAGCGTGGCCTCTCCCAGCGGGGAGGCCAGCGCGACCTCCACCGGTCCCTCGGTCCGGCCGTCCCCCAGCCCCGACGGGGGGAGCCCCAGCACGGCGCCCCAGCCCGGTCTCGACGCCATCCAGCCCCAGGACTGCCTGCCCTATGACCCCACCCACCTGTCCGTCGTGGACGAGGGCTCCTCCGGGTGGCTCCTCACCGACGGGGTGTCCCGGATGAAGGAGCTCGACAACGCCACCGACGCCCAGAACGCCCTGGCCCTGGCCCGCATGCACACCGCCCACTGCTTCATCGGGCGCGACAACACCCGGGCCAACCGGAGCGAGTACATAGTGGAGTATTGGACCGGGGACTCCGGCATCAGCGCCACCATCGATCCGGAGGACTGCATCGGCTACGACCAGCCCCACCTGTCGGTCACCGACGAGGGGGCCTCGGGATGGGTCCTCACCGACGGGTCCTCCCGAATGCTGGTGCTGGACAATCAGCGGGACGCCCAGAACGCCCTGATCCTGGCCAGGGCGTTCACCAACCAGTGCTTCATCGGCCGCGACAACAGCCGGGCCGACCGGCTCGGCTACATCCTCCAGTACTGGACGTGAGGGGTGACCTCGGCCACGAGGAACCAGGGCACGCCCCCAGACTGCCGGGGGCTCGGGATCAGATCAGGGAAGGGGGAGCAGCATGACGTGGCTAGCACGCCTCATCCAGCGATTGAAGGGGCTGTTCGGGGGGGCTGGGCCGTCCCCTCGTCCGATGGGATGCATCGAGCTTTGGACCATGCCCCCGGGCCCGGGCCCCAACCCCCTGGACCTCCCCGCCGGGGCTCCCTCCGTGGAGTTCACGGTGTGGGACGCCACGGGGGTTCCCCCGCCGCCGTTCGCCCTCGCCCCGAACAGCCGCATCCAGACCCAGGGCGTCTTCACCGGACTGGACTGCGGCTTCAAGCTCGAGATCGCCATCCTCGCCGGTACCGCGAGGCAGGTGGCGGTCAAGCTGGTCCACTTCGCCCGGCCGGCCACCGTGGAGGCGTTCGAGAGCACCGGCGCCCTCGCCCAGTCGGCCGTCATGGGCCCAACCCAGAACACCGCACAGCTGATCACCCTGGTGGGGAAGTCGATCAACCGCGTGGTCGTCACCCCACCCAGCGACGAGACCCTGCTCCTGGAATTCTGTCATTCGCGCTGACGACCGCCGTGGGCGGGCCCGATATTGAAGAGGGCCGGACGAGATGTCCCAGGCCGTTTCGGTGGCCGGGTCGACGAACGCCCTCCGGGCGGTCTCGAGTGCGTTGGAGGTTGGCCAGCCGCGACGACGCCCGGGCCGACCGGCTGGGCTACATCGTCCAGTACTGGACGTAGGGGGTGAACGCTCGGCCACGAGGAAACAGGGCACGCCCATCCCTCATAGTCATCCGCTTACGTGGCGTGCCAGATCCCACGGTCTGGCCCTGGCGAAGGTCGCGTTCGGCGGCCCGACGTTCAACAGCAACCTCGATTTCGTCCGCAACCCCCTGTACGTCGCTCACCCCCCGGGTTCCTCTCCGTGCTGGAGCTCGTCGGCCTGCCGGTGGTGCTGTTGGGGATGATCGGCGCGATCGCAGAGCTCGTGGTTCTGTCGGGAGTCTGGCCACAGCAGGAGCGACCCCCGCTTAGCTGGTGGTGAAGGTCCGGTCGGTCCCGCGCGTCGTCCCCCCCGTGCTCTCGGCCACCAGCCGGTAGTGGTACGGCGTTCCCCCGGTTAGACGGGAGACCGCGGCGCTCACCTCGACATCGTCCGTGCCAGATCCCACGGTCTGGACGTCCGTATCGTTTCCATAGGTGGTGTCGAGCCCGTACTCGAAGTGGCCGGTCGTTGATCGACCGCTCGGGTTCACCACGCCCTTCAGGACCGCTGTGGACCCGTCCACCTGAGCCGTCCCCGTGACGACCCCCGGAGCCGCGGAAGGACCCTTGGTGGCGGAGATGCCCGCCTGGACGGCCTTGGATCCGAAGTAGAAGGCGGCCACGGCGACGACCAGCGTCCCCAGGGTCGTGATGAGCTGCTTGCCCACGTCCGAGTTCGCCGGAGTGATGGTCCCGTAGATGTAGAGGGTCGCGATGGCGAACAGCAGGATCAGCATCAGCGCGATCATGGCTCGAACGCTTCCCTCGGGCAGCCCAAGCGCTTCCCGTGGGTTGGCCAGCTCGAAGGTTCGGAACGCCGCGACCAGGACCGCGATGGCCAGCAGCAGACCCATCACGCTGATGATGAGCAGCACGGGCAGCCGCACGGCTGTCTCGTTCACCCCCAGCCTGTCCAGAAGCCAAAGGGCACCAGCAGCGCCGGCGCCGGTCACCACGATCGCGCCGACACCGACGCCGAACAGCGCCAGGATCGTTCCCCCGTCCCGATCTCCGTGTGCCACCCCGTCACCTCCCCGCTTCTCTTGGTCGAGCTCCCTGGAAGGAGGTCCCGCGCGGCGAAAAGGCCCTACCCATCCCGGTCATCCACGAAATTGATCAGGTCCGGCATGGTGAACCGGGAGTTGGCTCTGGACAGGGACGGCGTCCAGCGCGGTTCGACGTTGATGTAGGAGAAGGGATCGCCCTTGAGAAGACCGAGGAGGACCTCCGCCACGATCCTGCCGCCTACCGGACCGAGCCTCCTCCCGTCGCTTCGCTTCTCCGCCTCCTTGAGCACGTAGAACCACAGCGGCGCGTGACCCTGGAAGCTCTTGGTGCCCTCGGGAAGCCCGAGATCGCCCTCGGGGAGCTCGGGGACGGCCATGGCCCTCGCCACCCTCTGCCCCGAAGGCAGCCCGAGGGCCACTCCCCGCTCCAGGTTGCGAAGGGCGAGGGCGGGCGGAGGAGGAACTCCCGGGAGGTCCTTCAACGGCTCGGCCAGCTTCGCGTCGATGAGCCGGGCCTGCTGCAGGGTGGAGCCGTCTCCGACCTCGAAGAAGAAGTCCCACTCGATGGTCCAGTCCTTGGGGAGGGGGCGGAACCCCCGCAGGTCTTCGAACTCGCCGGCGCCCTTCTTGAAGATCGGTATGTCGTTGGGGACGGTCCGGTTGATCCGGTAGTCGGGACGGATCATGGAGTGACCGAACCGGTAGGCGGCGACGGAGAACTCCACCGGCATGAAGGGACTCACCTTCCACCGGTAGAAGCGGAGGTGAATCTCCGGTCGGCCCACCGGACCTCCCGCGGCGGCGTAGGGGTCCTCGTGCAGGATGTCCTCGACCACGTCCTGGCCCACGATTCGGGGGAGGAAGTCGTGGACGACGATCCACTGGTAGTGCCACCGAACGACGCGCTGGGCCTCCTCGAAGAGTTCGGACGGGTCGTCGAATTGGCTCCGCAGTCGGTCCACCACCTTGTTGTGGAAGCGCAGGAACAGCAGCTGGAGCTGGGAGACGATGATGTTCTCGTCGTTGCGAGGATCCCCGATGATGGCCCGTCCCAGTTCGTTCCGAGGCAGGTCGAGCTCGCCGTTTGCGTTGTGGCCGACGATCAGCTTCGACCCGTCGGTATCGGCCCCGTGGTCGAAGTCGAACATGTAGGGAGCGTTGTTCCGGCCGGCCCCGTAGAGGCTGTCGAGGTCGAAGCTCGGGGTGCGAAAGTCGTGGAGGGCGTCGGGATCGTTCAGGCGCTGCAGGCTCGAGACCGGGTCGAAGGTGATGTCGTGGTCGATGAACTGGCCGAGATAGGTGTACCCGGCCGGGATGTCCGGATTGTCGAAGTCGACGGGCGGAGAGACGGGCGCAGGGGTCGGAGCGGGGTATTCTCCCGGCGGCGCCGGCGGGGGGGCCGGCGGCCCCTCGCCCCCATCGTCCTTCTCCGGGGGCTCGAGCATGTGCTCCGCCAGCCTCTGCAGGTCCGCTCTGGTCGGCTTGAACGAGGGAAGGTTGCGGAACATCCGGCCAAACCGACCGTCGTAGGACACCGACGCAGGGGCCGTTTCCAGACCCCGCGGCGGCGTGGAGTGGTGAGTAGCCATGCCTCCCCCTTTTACGCTCGCCCGCCGCAGGCTATATTCTGCCTAGCTATAATGTCAAGCTATGATCTCGTCTACCCCCGATGCTGGCGTGGATTCCGTTGGCGAAACCGACACGGAGCGCGGCGAGCTTCGAGGTCCGTGGATCGCCGCATGGGGCGATGTACTCCTCCGCTGGGAAGCTCGAGAAGGCCGACAGCGCATCGTGATCCGCTCATTCAAGGAGGCGCTCCTCTGGTCGCGTCAACCGGCGCAATGGCTACCGGGCCCGAGACTTCGACACCCGGGTGGGGACGATGTCGCTGGCCATCCCCAAGCTCCGGGAGGGCAGCTACTTCCCCGACTGGCTGCTCACCGCCCGCCGGCGGGCCGAGCGGGCCATGGTGGCGGTGGTGGCGCTTGGGCCATGGCTTCCCCCACGGGCCCAAGAGCCACCCGGGATCGTCGATTCCCAACGTCGGCGCATCCTGCGTCGAGGCATCCCCTACAGTCCGCAGCTGCTTGATACTGCCTCCGCTGAGGATCTCGAGCGGGACCGTGGCCTGCTGTTCCTCTGCGCGCAGTCCAACATCGAGAAGCAGTTCCAGTTCATTCAGCAAACGTGGGCGAACGATCCGAACTTCCCGGTGGGCCCGCAGCCCCCGGTCGGTGGCTACAACCCCTCCCCCGGCGAGCCCGCCGACGGGTCCGACCCCATCATCGGGCAGCACCAGGGGCAAGGCGTCGACACGCTCAGGAGAAACGGCCAGCCGAATCAGGAGCTCGCTCTGGCCAAGCAGTTTGTGATCACGCGGGGAGGCGAGTACTTCTTCACCCCGAGCATCACGACGTTAAGAACCTGAAGTGCCATGCAGTAGCACGCTCTCAGGATCAGGTCGAAGGCGGGATGTACAACTCGGCTGTGCTTCCCGAGGCGGCGAGGACCTGTCCGTCCGGGAGAAGGATCAGCGATTGCTCCTCCCGCGGGTCGTTCATGGATCCGGTAGGGGACCAGCTCCCAGTCGCCGGATCGTAGAGCTCGGCGCTGTTCAGCACGTTGATTCCGTCGAAGCCGCCACAAACCAGCACGAGCCCGTCGGGGAGCGGCGTTGCCGCCGCCGAGAGCCGGGCTTGGCTCATGCTGCCTGTCGGGCTCCACGCCCCGGTAGAGGGGTCGTAGATTTCCGCGGAGGCGACTGCGGTTCCTCCTCCGCTTGACCCCCCCGCCACCAGAACCCGGCCGTCAGGCAGCAGGGTGGCGGTCGGGTTGTACCTTGCCTGCGCCATGGATCCGGTGGCGCTCCATGTGCCAGTGGCCGGGTCGTAGAGCTCAGCCGTGGCAAGGGTCTGGGAGGTTCTGTCGAGCCCCCCGATTGCCAGGACCTTGCCGTCTCCAAGCAAGACGGCCCGGAACGACTGTCGGCCCTGGATCAAGCTCCCCGTGTAGACCCACCGGGCCTCTGCGGGGAGGTACAGCTCAGATGTGCGGGTGGTGCCGGACCGAGTGTACCCTCCGGCGACAAGGACCGAGCCATTGGGGAGCGCGGTACCGGTGGCCCCGTTGCGGGATCGGTGCATCCACGGCGGGGAGCGCCACTGGGCTGTGGCCGGGTCGTAGATGTCGTCCCAGGCGATGGCGTCGCCTTCGCCGTTGAACCCTCCGGCCACCAGGACGCGGCCGCTCCGGAGCAGCGTCGCCGTCGCCCCCAGGTACGGGTGTGGCGCCGAGGTGGTGAGGGTCCAGGAGCCGGTATCCGGGTGATAGAGCTGGGCGTACGCCTGCAGGGTGGTCCCTCCGACCGCCAGCACGTCGCCCGTCCGGAGAAGGGTCCCGGTCTGGTCGCTAGCTTGCACCACGGGCGCACCCGTCAGGACCCAGTAGCCGCCAGCTCGTGGCAGGCCCCCAGCACCGGCGGGAACGGCCGCAGCCAAACCGAAGAGGACCGTGAGAAGGCTCACCCACGCGACCACGGCGGACCCTCTCGAATGGCAACCGCCGCTCATCGACGAGTTCATCCTTCCATACCGTCTCACCTCGGCACCTGCCTCGCTTAGCATGATCCATCCACGCATTCTGCCGTCCGGTTGCTGCCGATAACGGCCTCACCGGGGACTGCTTGGAGGCAGCCGTTGGCGCCAGTCGTGTCGTCCAGGCAGTACAGCTCCAAGTCTCCCAGGACATCCTGTTGCCATGTATTCCAGAAGCTCGCGTCCAGGTCGTAGAAGTAGTGTGTGTGGTTACAAGGATAGGTCAGGGAACAGTCCGTACCGCCAGCGAGCTTGAAGGCCACGTCGTCCCAGGAGATGTCGTCGGCGACGGTCCCGCAACCGGTCGATGAGCCCAAGACACCTGGGCACTGCGGCAGGGGCAAGGAGTTAGGTATGTTGATCGTCACCTTGTAGTTCGACTGGTCGTCCGTGACCACAGTGTACCCGCCCTGGGAGTTGAACGGACCATTGGGAACACCAAACATGGCCACCTGGTCGTTCGTGCTAAAAGTGGGCTGTGCCGTGTGATCGAGCGACAGATCGATCAAGCACGAGCCGTTGGCGCACGAATAGGGCGCGCCGATACCGAGAACAATGTAGGCGCGACAGGTCGCGGTGCAGGGGTTGTAGTCGGCTCCGCCGTCGATGCTCCCGATGTGCGTCCTGATCGAGATCAAAGGAAGGGTCGTCGCGTAGGTGCCCTCGCAGAGGAAGTCGTTCGAGCCGCCATCCTGTTCTGGGTAGACCACATCAGAAGGGGAGTAGCCGGTACCGTCCCAGCATCTCGGGAGGTCGACGACGCCGACTGGGCCGTCAACGAAATCCCAGTTACCGCCCAAGCTGCCCATATCGAACGCCGTGCAGTCGTACGGGTGGTCGAGGGGCGGCGTGAAATATCTTGTGGTCGTCGTGTCCGTCGTCTGTGTCGTCTTCCTCCCACACTGCCAGTAGACGTGCTGGTTGTCCGAAGGGGCGGTGGCGCCCGAGTTCCCGCCGACGATCTGCATCCCGTCCGGCATATCGGTCAGGCAGTCCGCAGTTACGCCTGGCGAGCAAGCACCGCTCCCCGGCAGGCCGACGTAATACTCCCGCTGCCTGACAGGGGGAATGAACGTGCCGTCGGTCTTGTAGAAGGAGGGCACCCAATAGCCCGCCGTAAGCCCGTTGGGAGCTCGGAGGTAATCGGGGCCCCGAACGTTCCATCACCGTTTCCCGGAAGCACTTGGAGATCCGAGGTCTCCTCTCCGACATGGCGAGGCGAGGCTAGCTCTTCCTGTTCACAGGTTGAGGTTGCACCTCCCACGTCAGAGGGGCCCGGTGGTGAATCCTTTCTTTGGGTCCAACCATCGAAAGGAGGCAGCCACCGTGACCCCTGCCGACATCATCTACCAGCGACGGTGCCGCGTCATCGAACGGGCCGCGATCGTGGGGGTGGCCCAGGCCTGCACCCGGGCCGTGGAGGAGCTGGAGCTCACCCACCACCGGACCCCGCCGCGCTCCCCGGACTACAACGCCGTCGCGGAGCGCTTCCACGGCACGGTCCTGCAGGAGTGCTCTCCCGGGCGCCCCCTCCCTGGCCGACCCGGCCACCAACTCGACCATCGAGAACCCCTCGCCCACGCTGCAGATCACCGCGCTGCCTGGGGACAACAACGGCGACGACGTGAAGGTGGACTACCAGGTCTCGGACTCCTCGACCGACTTCTCCACCTCCCACCTGAAGGCCGAGAGCGGCTGGACCGACGACACCTCCTGGACCGTGCCGGCGGGATCGCTCCTGGACGGCCAGCCGTACTGGTGGCGGGTGCAGTCGGCCGACGTGTGCACGCCGCCCGGACCAGCTGTGCTACACGAACGGCTACGCCTGGGCGGTCTCGGCGGTCCGGACCTTCACCATGGCGATGCACCACTTCGGGGAGGACTCCCGGTGGGCCATGTGGACCGATCAGCTCGGCAACGGGGTCACCGCCGAGGTGAACGAGTCCAACGGCAACCTGCTGGTGGACGTCCCCCTGGACTCCCTGTCACCCCGGCGGGGTCGCTCGACCTGCACCTATGCCCGGCGCCGAGGAACCGCCCGACGCGACGTCAAGGAACGTACAGCTCAGCAGTTGTCTCTGCTGGGCCGGGACCGGTGCCGCCTACGGCCAGACTCTCTCCACTCGAGAGCACGGTGAGCGGGAAGAACTCCCGCGCCTGGTTCATCGACCCCGTTTGGGTCCACCTTCCCGTCGTGGGATCGAAGAGCTCTGCCTCGTTCGTCGTGGTGCGTGCGTCGTCGCCACCGGCCACCAGGACCAAGCCGGTGGGGAGCAGGGCTGCCGACGCCCATTGGCGGGCCACGGCCATGCTCTGGGTGGTGGTCCAGGCTCCGGTCGAGGGGTCGTAGACCTCTGCCGACGACACGGGGAACCCATCGGACCCGCAGCAGCCGCCCGCCGAGAGGACCCTGCCGTCCGGAAGCAGGGTGAGGGTGAACCCATACCGAGCCTGGGACATGGAACCGGTCGGGCTCCATGTGCCAGTCGAAGGGTCGTAGAGTTCGGCCGTGGCGAGCACGTGGTTGTGGTCCGGTGACTGACCCCCTGCTACCAAGACCCTCCCGTCGGGCAGGAGGACTCCCGAGAAGTCGGACCGGGGTTGCGCCATGCTTCCGGTCCCTTTCCAGTGGCCCTTTGCTGGACGGTAGAGCTCGGCAGTGGCCGTGGGCCCCAGATTGGTGGAGCCCCCTGCCGCCAGGACCCGCCCATCCGGGAGCAGGAAGGCAACGTGGCCGTCGCGGGCAGCGTGCATCCGGCCGGTGGCGATCCACTGGGCAAGCGAAGCGTCGTACAGGTTGGCCGAGGAGAGGGGGTCCCCGTTGTCGTTGTACCCACCCGTCACAAGCACCCTTCCGTTGCGGAGCAGGACCGCTCGACCTCCCAGTCGGGCCCGCTCCATCGGTCCGGTCAGGGTGAACATCCCGGTCGAGGGGTGATAGAGCTCGGCGTTGTTCGTCACGGTGAACTGACCGGCCACCAAGACGTCGCCTGTGCGGAGCAACGTCGCTGCTTGGTCGTACCCGCCCACCACCGGGGAACCGGTGGTGACCCAGAGGCCTCCCGCACCAGGACTGCGGCTGGACGCCGTCGCAGGTGATGCCTGGCCGGCCAGAACCGCGGTCAAGCAGGCCAGCAAAGCCAGCCTGAGGGGGCTCGTTACTCGGATGACTTCAGCCATCCGCCTCATGGGCAGCCTCCTCCAGCGTCTCGTCAGCACGCCGTGGAACCTCCTGCAGCGATGCAGTCTACCTGCTTGTTGTTGGCGATCTCCGCTTCCCCGGGCACGTGGTTCAGGCATGCAGTGGTCCCCAGAATCAGGCAGTCCTCCACCAAGACCTGCAGGTCCTCCTGGCTCCAGGTATTCCAAAAGGCAGCCTGGAGCTGGTAGAAGGGGTGGGTATGCGTGCAGTTAGATGGTGTGATGCAGTCTCCGCCGGCCAACGTAAAGAGCACTGTGTTCCACGCGATGTCATCGGCGATGGTCCCACAGCCGCTGGATGAGCCGGGGGTACTGGGACACACGGGCAGGGAGAGCTGGGCCGGAACGTTGATGGTGATGGTGTCGCCGGAGACGGCGGTGACCAGGTAGTGCTCCTGCGAAGTGGACGGACCATTCGGCACGCCGAAGAGATCCACATAGTCCACGTTGCGCGTGAAGGTCGGGGGAGGGCCTGATGAGTCGACGGTAACCGTCACCGGGCAGATTGCTGCCCCGCAGAGTGATCCGCTGATCCCGGTCACAACATAAGCGCGGCACGTGACACTGCAGGGCTGTGTGAGGAAGCTCCCCCCAATGTGGGTCCGAATGGAGAGATGAGGCAAGGTCTTTGGGAAGTCTCCATCGCACACCATGTCGTTGGAGGCCGAGCCATTGTCGAGGTCAGGATATGAGACCTGGGTGGGATCCGAGCCGGTCCCTGTCCAGCATTGCGGCAAGTCAACGATGCCAACGGGGCCATCAATGAAGTTCCAGTCTACGCTGATGTCGTGAAAATGAGAGCATTCGTAGGGATGGTCAAGCGCCGGCGTGAGGTAGAGAACGGTTCCAGAGGTCTTCCTGCCGCACGTCCAATACACATGAGGATTGTCTGATGGCTGGCTGGCCGCGGAGTTCCCCGCGACGATCTGCATGCCATTCTGAAACTGGCTCATGCATTGGGTGTCTGGCGGGCACTCCGGCCCCTGCACGCCCGTGTAGTACTCCCGCTGGCGCGTCGGAGCGACGAACGTCGCTCCGTTGTTCGTGTAGAAGGACGGGACCCAGTAGGCAGCCGAGTCGTAGCTGAGAGCTCCCGGATCAACGTTTCCCGCCGTCTTCCCACAGGTGAGCCCAAGGTCGGCCGCAGTTCCGGTGAGGTCGGTCGTCCCTGAAGAGAGGCCGGCGGTGTTCGTGGTTGCGGTGAATGTGCTTCCCGATGCGCTCACGAACGTCCACAGGCCGTCATAAGGTGAGCCGGAGCGCACGATGACGTCTTGGTTTGCAACGAAGGGCACTGAGCCTGACGTGAGGGTGAACGTCCCCATCCCCGTCGTGGCATCGTAGCTCTCTTGGTTGATGGACGCCCAATGCACTCCGGCATCTCCGGCGGACCCACTGGGGCGGTCGCCCGCCTCGGTCCGGGTCCCGTTCACATCCGCAGTGAAGGTATGGGTGCCGGGATCGACGGACTGCACGGCCCATGGGCCGGAGGAAACAGTGGTGTTGTAGTCATTGGCCAGGGGATCGGAGTAGCTGCTCACCGTGACGCCGTGGACATAGATCAACTGGCCGACTTGAAAGGACACAGGATCCGACGAGGTGAAGATCGCAAGCTGATGATCGTTGGGATCCTTATCAGCCGTAGCGATATTCACTACAGCCTGCTCCTGGTAATCGAGCGTATCGCTCGATTGAGCGCTGGCCCGCGGGCTGCCGAAGAAGTCCTGGGCGGGGCTGCCATTCGGCGTGTTCGGATACCGGATGGGGTCATCCTTGAGCTGGTATCCATAGGCGCACTGCACGACGAAATCGGTGGCGGAGGAGTTGAATGACAACCCCGAAGGAACCTCCCCGTAATAGTAGGACGTGGACGCCGACCAGTCGGAAGACACCGTCCCATCGAAGGCCCGAGCCTTGACGGTAAATGTTGTGCCCAACGAGAGGGTCCCTGTGGGGACCGTATAGGCGCTGTCCGAGCCGGAGGACACGGCGGTTGAGCCTTGCGCCGCATTAACCACGGCTATTCCGGCCGGGTTCGTCAGGGTGTACTGAATCCAACCAGTGGCGCTCGGATCGGAGTCGGTGAAGGTCGCGTGGAAGGTCACCGGGGAGAGACCGGCGTCGGTCACCGAGACGTCATTGGGCACCTGGGGGTAGGAATAGGTGACCGAGAGCACCGGGCCGTTCGAGGCGGCATCGGAGGAGGAGAAGATCTTGCCGGTGTTGTTGGCGCTGGAGGTCTCCTCGTGGGCCCGCAGGCCGATGATGGCCGGGGTGGTGGTGTCGTTGGCCCACAGCTGCACCAAATCTATGAGTGTGTGGCTGCTGTCCCCGCCCGTGCTGAGCGTGATGTCCCCCGCCGGGCAGGAGGAGGAGAACCCCTTGGCCGCGGTGGTCGAGGCGTAGACCGAACCCACCGCGGGCTGGCTGTTCCAGGTGTACGGCGGCTGGGGCCCGGAGGTCACCGACATGAGGTCGATGCGCGTGCCGGTGCAGGAGGCCGAGCCGGTCTCGTGCAGGGTGAGGGTGGCGGCCTGGATGTGGGTGTTCGCGATCGTCGCCCGGTCGAAGCCGATGTAGGAGCGATAGCGCTGGCTGGTGGACCACCGGCCGGAGCGCAGGGTGGTGGCGGTCCCGTAGGAGATCGTCGGAAAGTCCTCGCTCACCGAGGTGTCCAGTAGCAGGGACAGGTTGACCGTGGGATCGATCGTCGCGGGGAACGTCAGGCCTGGGGTGGTCCAGTCGGGGGTGAGCTGCAGCACGAGACCATCGGTGCCGTCGATGAGGGTCGCCGGGACGGTTTCCTGAACCGTGGGCTCTCCGGTCACCGGGTCCACCTGGGCTCCCCACATCTTGGCCGGGTCGGCTCCACCAAGCTGCGTCCCGGTGTTATCCGTCAGGATCAGCGACCCGTCGATGGCGAGCGAGGCGTTCAGGCCGTTCAGCTGCAGGGGGATGTCGAGGGTAGCCGGGGCATCGGCTGCAGAGGCCACGACATAGCTCGTCTCGAAGCCGGCCGCCGTTGCCCTGAGGGTCGCGTCCACCCCGGGCGCCACGTCCGGGTAGGTGGCCGTGTCCCCCTCCACTACCGGGGCCGGCACCCCGTCGGCCGCGTCGAGCCCCACCGAGAGGGAGGTGTCGTTCTGAGCCAGGGTGGCCACAGATGCGGCATCGTTGCCGCCGTCGGAGAACGTGACCTGGGCGTCGGCGTTATCGGGCTCGTACCCGCCGGAGGTAGCCTGGAGGCTGAGGTCGATCGGATCCCACCCCGTGGGCGATGATGGGTCGACGGTCTGAACGGGCGTGCTGTGGATGTCGGCGGTAAGGGTCCCGTCGTTGTTGCGGACCACGGTGGTAGTCGGGCTGTACAGGGCGTAGTCAGGACCTGGGGTTGCGGAGTCGGCTCGGGCCGGTCGGCCGGGCGAGGTGAGGCTCGCGGCCAGGAACACGGCGGCCGACAGCAGCGCGAGCAGAACGTGGAATCGGAAGCGACGGAACATGGCACCCCCCCTGTAGCCGGAGGCCATCCCCGATGCCATCGCACCCGCCGTGGCTACCCGATCGATAGTCGATCACCGGCCCGAGGCGAGTCAAGCGAAATACGAAACAAGTGGATGCGATCTTCCGCTGATCTGGACCGGCCATGCGACCGCCAAGACCCTGGGCCTTCCGTGCCAGGGGTACGCCTTCGCCTCAATTCGGAACCGGCCGTCAGACGGACAACCGGGAAGAGGCGCTACCCCACGCTCCACGTCGTCCGACAGCATTGCTCTCGCCAAAGGAGAGCCCTCCATCCGCAGACTTGAACCCTACGCCTGCCACGCCCCCAGGATCCAGCAGTTGCCGCAGCCCCCCGTGTTGTCCTGCCAGGACCCCAGCATGACCACCCGGTTGGCATGCACGCTGTCCTGCACCAGCACCATCCGGGCAGCGTTGCCCGGTCCGCCTGTCTGGGGCGTGCCGGGGAGGGTGAAGTAGCCCCCCGAGTAGCCCCCTCCGGCGTTGTCGGGGACCCAGCTCGACCCCCCGTCGTTGGACTTCACCACCGCCGGGTTCACGCTCCCGTCGCAGGTGAAGTAGATCCGCAGGTCGGTGGAGGCGATCCGGATGGCGAACGGGTTGTACTGGTCGGTGCAGGTCGAGCCGTAGGCCGCGGCGCACCCCGGGCACGGACCGGTGGGGCCGCTCCCGGTGATGTTGAACGCCGCCGAGGTGAAGGTGAGGCTCCCGCTGGTCTCGGTCCCCAGCCGGGCCCAGATCTGACGGGTGGAGGACAGGTTGTAGCTGTTCCACACGCAGATCACCCCGTCGGTGGCGTTGGAGCTGGCGCAGATGCTCCGCTTCTGCTTGTGGCCGTTCGGGCCGTTGCCGGTGCAGGTGCCGTCGGTGGGGGTCGGGGTGTCGCACTTGGTCACCACCGAGTAGTCGGTGGAGCTCCCGCAGCCCCCGCCGTTGGCCTCGGAGGCCGACACGCTGCGGGCGTGCACGGAGAAGGCCACCGTGGTCTGGGTGAGCTGGACCTTCGAGGCGTAGATGACGTAGGCGAAGCCGTGCATCCGCCGGTCCGAGGCCTCGTCCGATCCCAGGCCGGGGTCGGTCCCGGCGTCGGCGCCGGCGCACACGTAGGGCTCGGCGGTGGGCGGATGGGGGCACCACGAGGTACCCGCTCCCCCACTGCGGTTCTGGGCCCACACGGTGCCCTGCCCCACGTTGTTCGAGTAGGTCCCGATCATGGGCCCCGAGGGGATCTGGAGGGGGCCGGGGTCGAACCCCGAGCCGCTCGAGTCCAGGCACATCGGGGTGCCGCCGGTGGCGCTGTAGCTGCTCTGGGCGAGCAGGTCGGCGGCGTTCTCGTACAGGGGCTCTCCGGTGCCGCCGCTCCCCAGCTGGTACATCACCAGGTAGCTGTTGTCGGTGTCAAGGACCGCCCCTCCGGGGTAGACCGAGGTCCAGGTCACCTGGTCGCTGCAGTCGATGAGGGTGTAGTAGACGGGGGTGATGTTGGGGCAGTGGGTGTTCGGGCCGGTGGCCCGGGCCGGCGCGGCCGCCAGCCACGACAGCCCCATCGCCATGATCGACATCGCCACGACCGGTCTCCTTGCCATCGCGACCACCTCCCGACGCCGGCTCCTGGCCGGCGCCCAGCTCGTCTGGGACGGACCCCACCATCCCACGGGGGCGTCACCGCCCCGTCACCGCAGAGCCCCGCTGGTCCGAATATCTCGGTCGCTCCGGGCGGGAGGTGGACGGGGCGCCGGGGCCGGAGACGTCGGGTCCGAGGACACCGGTGGTACCGGCCCCGGTTGCCCTCCGCGTGTCTGCCGCCGGATGCGTCACCCGGGCGTCACCGCCGCGTTCTCACCCCAGCTCTGCACTGGCGAAGGCGGAGCCGGCATTGGGCGGGACTGGGCCCGGCCCTGGGCGCACGACAATTGGCTCGACTGCCCCGCCCTCCCCTATATGATGGGCGCCACTCGACGGGTGGGAGGAGCCATGGCGGAGCAGCTGCGGGTGGTGTGCGACGTGTGCGGGGACCCCGCCGCGGCCACCGTGGGAATCCGGGTGGGGGGACGGACCCTGTCCAAGGACCTGTGCACGACGCACCTGTCCGAGCTCACCGCCGGGGCCCGGGCGGCCCGGCGGGGCCGACCGCGCAAGGTGAGCCTGTCCCCCGCCCCCCGGGCCAAGCCCCCCAGCGCCAGGAGGGGGGCCAGGAGGGCCACGCGCTCCACGGCCAAGGCGCGGACCGGGACCCGGCGACGCCGCGCCGCCCCCGCCGCGCCCGCGGCCGGGGCCGCGTAGCGGGAGCCCTCCCGCCGACCAACGAGTTTCAGAGATTTTCCAGGGGGACGCCCGCGTTCTGAAGTTCCCGGGTCGTGCGGTCCTGATCGCGTCGTCGTGGGGCCGGCCCACGAACCGGCTGGCTAGTCCGGCCCGGCCAGCCCGATGAACCGGTCCAACCCTCCCCCCTCGTCCCCTCCTCCCCCAGGGCCACCTCGTCGATCGAGTTCGGCCGTTCGTGTCTCAAGGGCGTAAATGTCGCCCCGATACCGAGGGTCCATGAGACGGAGGATGGCATCTCAGATGGGCAGGCGTAGGCCCCCACAGATCACTTATTCCGTCTCAGCGCGAGGAGTGAATGCCGCCGAAACTCTGGTGGATAACGCCTTGCCATGCCGACCTCCGCTGGGGGTCATGGGCATGACAATCAAACGACGCGACTCCACCGAAGTGGGGGAACATCATCCGATCATTGGATTTCAACTCCGCTCCCTGCGAAAGTCACCTATCCTCCGAGAGGGTCTTCAAGGCGCATTTGGGCCGCCTTCCCGGCCAGCCACTCGAAGTTCTTCCAGTAGCGTGGGTCCCACGCCGTTCGGGCCTCGTGTATTAGGGGACCAGCGGCATTGAAACTCTTGAGAATGCTGACTCGCCAGTTCCGAACGATCAGATCCTCCTCCACTAACTTCTGGCGGATCAGTATGCCTGCTATCTCGTAGGGGTTGATCGCGTCACTGGCGAATGCCTTATCCTCATTTGACCACTCCCCATAGGGGGATTTCTCAAGCTCGAGTAGTCGTCTTCTGGCTTCTCGAGTATCGCTCCGCTGCAGAACTTGGATGAGGAATATGGCATTCTGAGCACCGGTCCCCTTCTTCATCGCCGCCAGGAGCCGGAGGTAAACGAGGAATGTAAGGAATATGGCCACGCTCGCCCCGGTCTGGACCCAAAGAAACCAGATAGGAGTACTCATGGACGGCTCCTCTCGAGAATCCATGCACGCTTCATCCCCGGATGCTTGAACGGACGTGCCTCCGCTCTCCCTGGCCATGGTGAAACCCCGAGAACGGAGAGATGGAACTGATCGGACACTGGTAGATCCTCAGATGGCCGAATTCGGCGGAGCGTCGCGCGAGCCTTCTTGGCCTGGGTGGGCACAAAGGTCCGGAATCGCAACGTGACCATCCCGTTTCAACCCGTGGGAGCCAACCGTCCGCTTGCGCCAAGACGAGCGGAACCCGTCCGCCACCTCCACCTGCTGTCCTACTTCACGCTCACATCATCGATGTAGAAGTCTGTCGGCTTGGTGCTGTTCGTGCGAGTCGTGAACCGCAGGATGACCGTCTTTCCGGTCCAAGACCCGAGATTGATCGTGTCCAAGATCCAGGTGTTGCGGGTGTCCTTGTTGGTGCGCGTCTTAAGGGTCCTGAGGAGGACTCCGCGGGACGAGTACAGCTCTATGAGCATCCCGTCCTTGGCGATGGTCGTCGAGTCCGTGCTGGTCATGTACCACCAGTAGGACAGGCTGCCCCCGGCGGGGATGATCAGCTGCTGCTGGACGTACTCGGTGCAGTTGTCGATCCCGCACTCGTGGGCGCTCATGAGCCCGGCGTGGGGAAGGGCCGAGGAGATGAGTTCGCGACCGGCGCTGGAGGACTCGGGCCAGCCTCTCGACGGGCCCGACTCGAACCCGGGGTTGGCCAGCTTATTGAAGGCTGACCCCTGAGCGGTTGTCTCCTCCAGGGCAATCTCGGCCACCGTGGCGAAGGCGCCGGTGATGGCCACGGTGATGGTCCCGTCGGCGACGCTTGCGGTGGGGACTGCTTCGATGACGTAATGCGGGGCGGGACCGGGGTGTTCGGCGGCCAGAACTGTCTGCCCATCGACTGTCACGGTGTCGGTCCGCCCGGAGTTCCCCTTGTCGTAGAAGGTCAGGTCCAGCTGGTAGGCCTTGGCCGGGTCGAGCGAGTCGAACCGGTAGGTGAGGCCGTCGCCGTCGTCGAATCGGTAGGTCTGGTAGGGGTAGCCGCCCCACCCCTGGTCGGCCGTCCCCGCGGTGTAGCCGCACCCGTCGGTGGCCTGGGCGTAGCTGATCTCGCCGAGTGACCCCGCGTCGCGGTAGCAGTACCGGATGTCGGTCAGGTTCAGCACGCTCACCACCGGGCTGGACGGGGAGGTCCCGGGGAGGGCCTCCAAGGCCACCACGATGGTGTGGTCGGGGTCGTAGGTGGAGGGGTCCACCACCACCGAGATGGTGGTGGGGGAGGTCCCCACGCTCACCGGGTTGGCCGCCTCCTTGCCGTCGACCAGGACCCGCTCGGTCCGGGTGCCGCTGCACAGAGAGAAGGTCAGATCCAGGTGGTAGAACCGGCCCGGGAGCAGGTGGTCGAACTGGTACTGCATCTGGGTCCCGCTGTCGGCTTGGCGGTAGGTGTGGGCGGCATCGGTCCCGCAGGTGTTGTGTACCGTGCCCGCCGTGAGGTAGCCGTAGCCGACCGAGGGGTCATAGGCCTGCTCCCCGGAACCTCCAGCATCGACCGATACCGGCGCGCCCCATCCCACGTGGGTGGCCGCGGTGCTCCGATTGTTCACCTCGTCAGACTCCGAGACAGTCCCGTTCGAGTCGGCGTCCGCGTACAGGGTGCGGTCCCCCAGGGTGGCCGGGGTCCACGGGAGGGACAGGACGACAGTGGCCCCGGCCGCCACCGCGGCGTCCTGGCACCCGATCTGGGTACCCCCATTGTCGGGGTCGCCGTCGTACAGGCAGACCGACTGGGTGGGGGCATCGGTCTCCCCGCCGTCGGACACGCTGACCGCCACGGTGGTGGCGATGCCCTGGCGAGGCGGATCGGTGGGGGCGATGGCGGTGACCGTGAGGTCTGGGCGGGTCCGGATGTGCAGGGCCAGGGAGGTGGTGTCGTTGGCCGAGTTCGTCTCGGCGATGGCCCCGGAGGGGTTGGCCACCGCGTAGAGGACGTGGTCCCCGGCCTGCCCGGTTGTGTCCCACGAGAAGGTGACCGGGGTGGTGGCCCCGGCGCCCAGGCTCGGGACGTAGGAGCTTCCCAGCAGGACCCCTCCTGGGTGGGGTCGCCCAGGAAGAACGCCACCACGGCGCCGGAGACGTCCTGGATCCCCTGGTTGTGCAGGCTCACCGTCGCGGGGACGGCGTCTCCCTCGGTGGGCGGGCAGGACGGGCTCCCAGGGCAGCCCACGGTGAGGTCCCCGGCCCCCAGGGCCAGGTCCACCCCGGTACCGGGGGTGAGGCTGAGGTTGGTGAGCATGAGGTCGGCCTGGCGGTCGATGGTCACCCGGATGGGGACGTCCACGGGGCCGCCAACTGGCACGCATGCGCTGAAGGCGGATCCCAATCCCGACAGCGCCAACGTGGTGGGCTGGGTGAGCGGGCCGGAGAACAAGTAGTCCACGCTGCCGTCGTCGCATATGTCCACGCTGATGTTGGTCGTCCCCCCAACGCCGAGATTGCTCACCAGCAGGTCCATGCTGGCACCCGTGTAGGGCTGTCCTCCGATCCTGGCGTGCGTCGTCTGGCTTCCGGAGGCAGGGAAGCTCAGGCGTCTGCCGAACTGCGTCATGCTGTCCCGACTCACGGCCACCTGATCCGGCACGGTGAGATCCACCGTGGTATCGGTGGCTTTGGACGCGATATACGGCGTGCCGGCGGCGCCGAAATCAGCGCACGCCTCACCGACTCCCTGCTCGATCGAGCCTGCGGCGTCATACACTTGGCACGGCTCGATGCTGGCCGGATCGGGCTGGATGGTCGTGTCGAACCCCACGACCGACGGCGCCTGGCCCTTTCCCGCGGTCGAGGCGTTGAAGATCGCCTGCACCTCCGAGGTCAGGAGCGCCCGGCCGTAGACGTCCACCTCATCGATCCTTCCCTTGAAGACCGAGGAAGCGGTGTGCTGGCGCCCCCCGATCCGGAAGTCGTTTTGGGTTGGGTCGTGGTCCCCGATGCTTCCCGATCCGGCGTAGGTCTCCACCGGTATCCCATTGGCGTAGGTCGTGACCGCTGTGGATCGACGCAGGTTCAACGCTAGGAAGGAAGCTAGGAAAGCCCCGTTACCGCCCAAACAATAGCGCTAATTCTCGGTGACCGCCAGACATTCGCCGAGGACCGCCCTGAGCGCGTACTTCCCTGCGGTCCACCGGGTTCGCGGTTTGGAGTTCGTGGTCCCCCCGCGGTAGGATGTGGCGTGCTGATGCGCACGACACGCTCCCGCTGTACCGCCGCGGTGCGGCCGGGGTCCCCCCGATGAGGCGGCCATCCGTCCCCTCCCCGTCGGGGGACGCCGAGGCCCTGGCCCGGACCGGACCCCTGCTGCGCTACCTCGTCCCCCGGGGGGCCGAGGAGGAGTTCGCCCTGTTGTTCGGGATGCGGGCGGAGGGCCTGGACGAGGCGTGGGGCCGCCTCTCGGGGTGGACCCTGTCCCGGAGGCTGTGGGCGGTGGCCGAGTCCTGCGCCGGCGGGGTCAGGCCCTACGCCTCGGAGGTGGCCCGGGGCACCCCCCGGGGGTCCCTGGAGGCCCTGTCCAGGCTTCCGGTGGAGCTCCTGAGAGGGATGCAGGCGCCGGCCCTGGGGGCCCTGCGGGCCCGCCTGGAGGCCCTCCTGGGGCAGGACGCGGCGGTGATCGGGTGGCCCCAGCTGTGGGAGGCCTGGTGGGAGGGGGGCGGGCAGGGCTCCCCCTGGCGGGTGGCGGTGGTCCTGGAGGCCCTGGGGGTGGGGATGGAGCCCGACCCCCGCCTGGGCCGGGGCTCGACCGAGGTGGCCCTGTTCGCCCTGGCGGAGGGAGCCTCCCCGGGCCCCGAGGTCCCCCACCGGGCCTCCCGCCCCCTGTTCGCCCTGGTGGCCCCGGTCCTGGCCGCCGCCGGCCTGGCGGCCCCTCCCCTCCCCCTGTGGGTGACCATGGTGGCCCTTTCGGGGATCCCCGCCTGGGACATCCCCCGGATGGAGGCCCACCTGGCCTACCGGATGGCCGCCCGGATGCGGGCGGGCCCGGTCCGGGCCCCCCTGGGCGACATGGGATGGGAGGACCGCCACCGCCTGGGCCTGGCCCTGCTGGAGGCGGTCTGCGACCCCGGGGCGGCCCCGGCCGAGGGGGTCCTGGCGGCCCTGGGCGGGGCCTACGGCCTGCTGGGCCTGCACCCCCGGGTGCTGCGCCGCGACCTCCGGGCCCGCCTCGGTCCCGAGGCCCCCGGCGACGACCCCCGGGCCGAGGAGGAGGAGCCGGCTCACCGGGCCCGGAGGCGGCCCCGGAAGCGGCCCGGGGTCCCGGCCCAGGTCCGGGAGGCGTTCGAGGACTGGGTCAGAGGGGGGTGCCGCGGCGAGGACCTCCCGGTGGGGGGCCTGGGGGCCACCAGGCCGCTGGGCTCGGTCCTGCGGAGCCTGGCGCGCTGCTCCGAGCTCCTCCCCCCCGAGTGCTGCGTGGCCCTTCAGGTGCCCGACGGCTCGACCTACGCCGAGGGGGCCCGGGTGATCCAGGACGGGATCCGGGCCGTCCAGGACGTGGACGCCATGCTGGCCCCCCTGTACGCGCGGTGGGACGTCTACGACCCCTCCGATCCCCTGGGCAACCTGGGGTGGCCGGTGCTCATCGGGGGGATGCTGTACAGGGTCGACGACGAGGTCCTGCAGGGCATGCAGGGCCAGCACGACCTGTCCTGGGAGGGCCTGGACCTCTCGGAGGTCCTCCCGGCCCCCCCCGAGGCCATCGCCGCCGAGCGGGAGCGGCGGGACAGGAGGGCCGCGGGCCCCGCCGCCGCCCCGGGGGGACAGGGGGAGGGGTGACCGGGACGCGTGGTCGGGGGGACCCCCCCACCCTGGACCAGGTCATCGCCCGGGGGGTCCGGGAGGCCCGGCTGAGCCGGGGACTCACCCAGGAGGCGTTGGCCCGCCGGCTCCGGGAGGGGGGGTTCACCGGGTGGACCCGGGGGAGGGTGGCGGCCCTGGAGACCCGGCGGCGGGCCGTCTCGGCGGGGGACCTGCTGAGCCTGGCCATCGCCCTGGGAGTGCGTCCCGCCGACCTGGTGCGGGGAGGTCCCCCCGCGGTGAGGCTGGACGACGGCTCGGAGGTCGAGCTGGAACGGCTGCGGCGGTCCCTGCAGAACAAGCTGGCCACGGTCCGGCGAACCCTCGGCATCGGCGGGCCGGTCCTGGACGCCCGGGGAGAGCTTGAGCGCAGGCTGGCGGCCCGGCTGGGGGTGGACCCCCTGGTGGTCGCCGGGACGGCCCACCGGCTGTGGGGCCGCTCGGCCACCGCGGAGCGGGACGCCCGGACACCGGCCGGGTCCCCCGTGGGGGTGAGGCGCCACGTCTCCCGGGCCATCCGTCGGGAGATCGAGGAGGCCCTCCCCCGGCAGCATCCCCGGCGGGGGGGCCCGCCCCCCTCGGGGAAGCGCAGACCGACCGGGGCCCACGGGACCGCGGAGGGACCGCGCCGATCGCCACCGGTCCGTCCGCGCCGACCCCCGGCTCCACGGGACTGACTCCCTTACAACCAGGGTTCGTATTCGTCGTCGCCCCGGCCCGGGGTCATGTCCCGCTCGGGGAGGTCCCAGGGGAGGGGCTCCAGGTCTGCGGGGTCCTCGACCTCCCCCTCGACCACCTCGACAACCTCGGCCGGAACCGGGCTGGGAGGAGGCGGGGCCGGTCTCTCCCCCTCCGCCTCCCCGGCGGCTTCCTGCACCGATCCATCGGTTTCCTGCACGGTCTTCTCCTTGATCCCCCGATCCCCCGAGTTCAATAGCCTGACCTCCGGCACCGGCTCCTCCTTGTCTTTGACCCTAGCCTCGAGGTCCACGGCCTGCCTCCTCACCATCCCCAGGGATCGCTCCGCCTGCCGGTCCAGCTGCTGGAACTTCTGATAGATCGCCTCCCTGATGTCCTTCAGGACCTGGTCGACCGCGACCCCCTCGGGGAGGGACTGCACGAGGGACTCCGGGGGGTCGAAGCCGACGACGGCCAGGTCCATGTAATGGGCGAACAACGCCATCTCGTCGAGGTCGCCGGTGCCGAGGTAGTCCCGCTCGACGGTGGCGGCGACCGCGGCGATGTGGGGCACCTCCCCCACCGAGCGGACCCTCAGCTCTCCTTTCGCCGCATCCTCGAGGGCACCCCTGAGGAGGACCTTGGAGATCGCGAAGGCCAGACCGATCCCGGAGAGCCCCTCGAGCGTCCCACCGAAGGTGCGGACGGCGTGGTGGACCACCTCGTTCCTGGCCTGGATCTCGATGGGGACGTGCCTAGCGGTGTGGCGCTGGACGTTGTCGTCGGTGAGGACGTCCGCCGGCTCCCAGCCCTCCATCATCGGAGTGACCGCGGCCAGGATCTGAGAGCAGGGGCGCAGGCCGACGTAGAGATTGTTGACCGACTCGTAGACGAGGGTCGAGGTCGAGTACTTCGGCCGGTTCAGCAGGGGGTCCCTCAGGCAGTGGCAGACCTTGCACTGGGGGTTCCACTGGAACTTGAAGACCTGGGTCCCCATCACGACCTCGAAGACCCTGGTCCCGCTGCGGGGCTTCGGAGGCTCGCCCTTGACCTGGAGGGCAGCCGCATACCCGTCTGAGCGGGGGAGCTCCAGACCCGGGAGGGTCATCTGCCTCGCCGCGTTCCTGCCGTTGAACTTCCGACGATCCACCGGCTTCACGACGCCTCCCCATTCGAACCGACCTGGTCGGGGAGCTCCCATCCGGGGAGACAAATCTGCCTGGCGGCCCGCCTCGGCGGGCGCTGTTTCCTCCTATCGATCCCAGCCACACCAACCACCTCCTCATCACGCGTCATCTCTCAAGGCTTAGCGCGACCCGGGCTGGCCGGGGCACCACCGGCCGCCGGGAACGCCGTCGAGGTACCTCCCGCCTCACCCCTCGGAGAAGACCGTCCGATGGACGGGGAGCCCCCGCCGACCGCCTTCCGGCCCGCCTACGTGTTCAGCCAGCGATCCTCACGCGATCCCCATAGGGGACCGAACTCGTTCCCCTGCAGGGGACCGACCTGGCTCCCCCCGCGGCGGACGGCATCCCCTGCAGGGAACGCCGGCCTCAACGCTGGCCGGGATGACCCGGCAGGTCGCCGAACGTCGCTTCCTGGGCCGGTGGAACAGGATCGGCGCGAGCCACGACTGGGGCGTCGTCGCCGAACTCGCTCAGCTCTACTGCGGGTCCCAGCGGCAGGTGGACGCGTTCGTCAAGTGGATGGAGACCGTCACCGAGGACATGATCGATCAGCCCCTATGGCGGGCCGTGTTCGAGCCGATCCTGCGGAGCCTGCTCGAGCATCGAGTCCTGACGGGGAGACAACTTCGCTCGGCATTCAACGACGGGATAGCGTCCGCCCTCGACCGCCCAGCCCCACAAATGACCCCGTGGCCCCGAAGACCATAGGCGGCTTGCTACCGACCATCGTGAACCAAAGGGCGGGACGCGCCTTCGGCCGAAGTCTCCGGTCGAAACGACTCGACCTTCCCGCCACCTCCCCTCGCCTACCGCTGGACGCGACGGTGCCCATCGGGTCCACGGGTCCTACGCCGTCTGCGCCGGGCCCATGCGGAACCTCGACTCGTCCGGCTGCCGGTAGCTCGGCGGGCCGGGTTCGACGTTGGCGAGGAGCCCGAGCTCGAACGTCTCCCCGGCGCAGCCCGCGCAGGCCCGGACGATGACCTCCATGTCGATGGGCGGAACGCAGCCGGGGTCACACCCGTACTCGTCCTGCGCCAGGCGCTCCACCATGGCGATGGCCTGTCCCTCCGGCATCATCTGCATGAGGCCGGCCACGAGCCACTCCGCCTCGCCGACGAGCCCGAACCCGGTGTCGGTCGGTCGCAGGCAGCCCGCGCACGTGTTCGTGAACTTACCCATGAAGCCCTCCTCTCTCCGCTCGTGCCACGTCGTGCTTCACATCAAGATGTCCTCGGGAATGCTCGAGGCGCGAAGGCGGCCGGTTTCGTCGTGCCCTGGTCGTTCGTGATCGAGGTGATCAGCCCGGTCAGGATCTCCTCATCCGGGCAATCGAAGCACTCAACCAGCCCGGCCAACCGCATGGCCACCTGGGACGTCATGGTCAGCTGGAGGTGGTCCTCGCCCTTGCGGGTCCGATAGCGTTTTGCGTAGAACAAGGACTTCATCGATCCATCCCTCCCATTTCAGGCCAGGTACATGTCGAGCCAGCGAAGTTCACGATGAACGCTCGGTCGACCCTCACGCCGGCGTGCCGTTCCTTCCGGCGTCTCCGTCTCTCTGATCCTCTCCCCGAACCTCCCCATGAGAAGCGCTGGGTGGCCTCAAGTTCCCAGCTCCTCGGCCATGAGCTGCTCGGCCGCAAGGGCGACGAAGCCGAAGTAGGCCGCCAGCACCCCCGGATTCGACGCCAGGAACCCCTCCGCCTGGGGCGAGAGCGCGCCGGGCGGGAAGCTGGGCGTCCCCTCGACCTTCCGGACCACCTCGTAGGTGTGCTCGAATGCCAGGAACGTCTCGTCGGACATCTCGTCGACGAACTCGAAGAAGACCCGGGCCGCCGTCACGTACAGGGGTGCTGCCGGTGATCGAAGCCCCTTGACTCTGTCGATCATCAGGTCGAGGTCATCCATGGTTCCCCACCTCCTAACCGTAAGAACTCGCAAAGCTCGTTCGAGTTCGGGCGTGACCTCCCCAGGCCTCGTGCCCCGCACCGACCCGTCATCCCGTCATTCCTGTCCCTGTCAAGGGGGGCGGCCTCCACGGGCCGGTCAGCGCGGAGGACGGGGGGCCTCGCCGTGGTCGCGAGCGGGCGGCCCGGATACCGATCACCGGTCTCGCTCCGCCCGGCCCCGACCCTCATCTCAATCTCTCCTTCCCCGTAGATGCAGTGCGATCCTCAACTCTACCACCCTACGAGGGGAGGCGTGCGTCTTCCAACGCGTTCGGCTACGATCCGTCCGTGGCCAGTCCGCCCCAGGCGTCCGCGTCGCTGAACGAGGCCATCGCGGCGGGGGTCCGGGCGCACCGAACGCGCCGGGGCATGACCCAGGAGCAGCTGGCGGCCCGGCTCCGGGACCTCGGCTTCGTGGGGTGGACCAGGTCCATGGTGGCCGCGTTGGAGACCCGGCGTCGCCAGGTCTCCGCGGGGGACCTGGTCTCCCTGGCCCTCGCCTTCGGCCGCCCCCCGGGGGACCTGGTGTCCACAGCCTGGAGCCTGCTCAGCCTGGACGACGGGTCGAAGGTGAGCGCGGAGGTCGCGGAGCGGGTGCTGTCGGGGAAGCTGCGGGCCATCCGGGAGCTCGGGCTCGGTGGTGAGCCCGTCCTGCCTGTCGAGGCCACCGACCGGGAGTGGGTGAGCCGGGCGGCCAAGGGGGAGCTCG
>WNGK01000803.1_pt1 | contig 43754 bp, 42 predicted proteins | sample 5400601 | NCBI WGS metagenome assembly WNGK01 (sample SAMN13153376, study PRJNA577476) | soil metagenome | isolation source: 60 cm soil or saprolite under Garry oak tree replicate 1 | place: USA:California | collected 2016-06-15 | reverse complement strand
GATGATCTTTTTATACCGCTCCTTTTTCCCTAACTTCGCCGCCCCCAGTTCCATCCGGTTCAGCGTGCTCTTGCCCGCCAGGGCGGTGCCCTGATCGCGCACCCGCCGCCGATCTTTCCCCGTCAGATCCTCCTTCTCGACCAACACCCCCAACAGCGGATCGCGCCGCAACTCCTCGTGATCGTTCAAATCCTCGTAGCCCAAGGCCAGTCCGTAAATCCGCTGCGCCACCAACTCGGCCACCGCATGTTCCTTCAGTTCCGGATCCCGATAGTCGGTAAAACAGCTCGCGAATTGGCCGATGATGTTCGTCCTCTTCTCCACTTCGCGCAACAGTAAACCCCCAGCGTCACTGGTGATGGATCCGCCGTCAAATTGCCCGCGCACTTCTCGCTGATTTAGGGGATGATGAAATGGGAACGGTTCTTGGTTACACTCTGTTGTCATAGGGCTGTCTCTCTTCGTTGGCGTAACTACTACTCGCTATAGCTGTTATGCCACGAAACGACAGCCTTTTTATTTTTTTGTTGAGAAATTAGGGCTAGAATTGATACCAGCGAGCGCTGCCGACGTCGCGGTGCTGCGTCTTCTGCTTCGCTTCGAGCCTATGTCGCGCTTCCTACATGTTGTAACCGTGCTCACGCTGCTCTGCGTGGCGGCGCAGCTGCATGCTCAGGATGGCGACGTTTCGCTTGGCGATGTGGCGCGCGAAGCCAGGAAAGCCAAGCCTGCAGTGCCACCCAGCTCTGGCGAGGAAAAGGTCATTGATAACGACAACTTTGCCATCATGATGGACCAGGCCGAGAGCGCGCGCCTGAACGGGAAACCGGTCTTCTCCATTGACCCTTCGGGGAAGACGTTCAGAATGACTTCTCCAGACGGGAGCTGCAGCCTTTCCTTCGACGCGAAGGCGACGGCTCTAATCTCAACTCCTTACGTGGCCAGCGATTTACCACAGGACGAACTGCTGAAGCTCGAAGGGCCTGCTGCAATTCACGACGATGTTCTTGAAGTGGCACTGCATAACCGCACAGCGTGGGAACTGAAAGAGATCGTGGTTGGAGTAACCGTGCTTCAGTCTCAACCTGAAAGCGAATATCGACCCGCAAGGCTGGAGTCCGCACCGAACGCGCCTCCCGCGGAAAAGCTACCCGATTTGACGGTGCTCTACCATTTGAAAGGCACAGCCTCTCCGGATTCGACAACATCGTTTCGTGCGAATCTCGGCGGCAGCTTGGTCGAAGCCAAAGATTGGCACTGGGCAATCGTGGCAGCGCGCGGAGTTCCTCCGGCAGTCTCGGGTGAGCCGAACTTGCCCGGACAGGCAAGCCCAGCTCCGCCTACCGACAGCAGTCCCGCCCGCCAGTAGCTTCCGGTTGCGGCATCCTGGCCGCTCTGTCATCAGCGCGTTGGTGTGAATCTAGTGCTCCCTCGCCTGGAATACAATGATTCGTCTTTCCAACTCCACGAGGAGACGAAATGCGCAAACTGTCACCACGTAGTGCGGTTTTGTTGGTCGTAGGCTCTTTCTTTGCCGCACAGTTGTTTGCCCAAGCACCCGCCCCCGCATCACCTGCAATCTGTCAGAAGGTCGAAGCGATCCTGAGCAAGATGACCCTCGAACAGAAAATTGACCTGCTCGGCGGCGTCAATACGTTTGACGTTCGAGCATATCCGGATCTTGGCTTGCCCTTGCTGCGCACCGCTGATGGTCCGATCGGGGTCCGGAACGATGGTCCGGCGACAGTGATGGCTGGCGGAATTGCGCTCGCCTCTACTTGGGACCCTGAGCTTGCGGAAAAGGTTGGAGTACAGATTGGCCGGGACGCTCGCGCCAAGGGCAGACACTTCCTCCTCGGGCCCGGCGTCAACATTTACCGCTCGCCGCTCAACGGGCGGAACTTCGAATATTTCGGCGAAGACCCGTTTCTGGCCTCGAGAATGGCAGTCCGATACACAGACGGCGTACAGAGCCAGGGTGTCTCTGCCACCGTGAAGCACTACATGGGCAACAACTCGGAGTTCGACCGCCATAACTCCGATTCTGTAATCGACGAGCGTGCGATGCGCGAGATTTATCTGCCCGCTTTCGAAGCGGCGGTCAAAGAAGCGCATGTGGCGGCGGTGATGGATTCCTACAATCTTACGAACGGCGAGCACCTCACCCAAAACGGTAGGCTGAACAATGAAGTCCTGAAAAAGGAGTGGGGATTTCAGGGCATCCTTATGTCTGATTGGGACGCCACCTACGACGCAGTGGGCGCGGCCAACGGCGGCCTTGATCTCGAAATGCCATCTGNCATCTGGCAAATTCCTGAACCGCGAAACGCTTCTACCGGTGATCAAGGAGGGCAAGGTCTCCGAAGAAACCATCAACGATAAAGTGCGCAGAATTATTCGGATTGAACTGGAGTTCGGTTGGCCTGACCGCAATCAGCAGGAATTGTCCATTCCTCGTTTTAATTTGGAAGGACGGCGTGTCGCCTTGCAAGCGGCGCGTGAGGGCATGGTGCTGTTGAAGAACCAATCCAATCTGTTGCCTTTAGACAAGAACAAAATCAAGCGCATCGCCGTGATTGGCCCGGATGCGTACCCTGCAGTGCCGGTCGGCGGAGGCAGCGCCCAGGTCGTGGCCTTCAACTCGGTCAGCTTTCTCGAGGGCTTGAGCAACTATCTCGGAAGAAATGCCACGGTAACGTATGCCCGCGGAATTAAGACTTTGGGAGCGGCAGCAGTAGCTACGAACTTCCAAACTGAACAAACTGGCGGCGATCGTGGCCTGAAGTTGGAGAATTTCGACAACGAAGATCTTTCCGGGAAGCCCTCAGGCACGGGCACCAGCCCGCATCTTAATCTCGGAGTTCCATTTGATCTCTCGTCCATCGACTTCGACGAAATTGATTTCGCCAGTCTCATGACAAATGGCAGCAGCTCTGAGCGTTGGACCGGATACTACCTGCCCAAGAGCGCAGGGACGTTCGACATTTTTGTGCAGCAAGGCGGATTTTCTCCCAGTGGCTTCCGCCTGTACCTTGATGACAAGCCGATTTTAGACAACTGGGACAATCAGAAATTTATTGTCGCTCAGGCAAGTGCAACTCTGGACACAAAGCCGCACAAGATTGTTTTCGAGCACCATACCGGGCCAGGGTTCGGGGCGCCATTCGTTCGTATGGGGATCGTGGCACAGGGAGGGTGGGTTGATCCTGTTGCTGAGAAACTGGCAGCGAATGCTGATGTGGTCGTCCTCGCCGTCGGGTTCAATCCGCAGAGCGAAACCGAAGGCTGGGACCGCACTTTCGAACTACCTCCTGGACAAAGCGAACTAGTTCAGAAGATCGCTGCGAAAAACAAGAACACAATCGTCGCGATCACTTCGGGCGGTGGGGTTGGTATGACCTGGATCGATAAAGTGGCTGCTGCAATCCAGGCGTGGTATCCCGGCCAGGAGGGCGGCACCGCCTTCGCAGAGATTCTGTTTGGTGAAGTAAATCCCTCGGGACATCTAGCCGCAACTTTTGAGCGCAGGTGGGAGGACAATCCAACTCACGACAATTATTATCCAGAGAAGGGAAGCAACCGCGTGGTCTACAAAGAAGGAATCTTCGTCGGATACCGTGGCTACGAGCACAATAAAACCAAGCCGCTGTTTCCGTTCGGATACGGGCTGTCGTACACAACCTTTAAGTATTCGAACTTGAAAGCCGATGAGCACCAGGTTTCGTTGGACGTAACTAACACCGGAACGGTCCCCGGGGATGCGGTGCCTCAGGTCTACATATCGGCTGAAAACTCCACCGTCCCCAGGCCGGTCAAGGAGCTGAAAGGCTTTGCCAGGGTGACTGTCGAACCCGGAAAGACCCGCAGAGTGACTGTCCAGCTGGCCCCACGCTCTTTCGCGTACTACGACGTCAACCAGAAGCAGTGGCGTGCGGACAAAGGAGACCACGACGTCCTGGTAGGGAGTTCGAGTGAGCAGATCGAGCTCAGAGGGAAAATTACCTTGGCCTCTGATTCAACTGTCAAATAAGTCGCTACGCAATCGCGATGCTACTTTGTGAACACGATGGAGCGTGGCGGCACGGCGAGTTGAATCGAGTTTCCATTTGACGCGAGCGACCCGTCGGTATTGAAGGAGAACTCAGTTACGGAACTCGATCCCTGGTTGCCAACGAACAGAAATTTTCCAGCCGGATCCAATGCTTCGAACAGTGGATGGGTCCCAGCGCTAACTGTTGATGTTGTGAAGTCCGTAAGCGCGCCGGTTGTGCTGTCGATCTTGGACTGAGAAACGTTCGACGAGCCGAAATTTGCAACGTAGAGAAAGGCACCGGTAGCGTCCGTGACTGCCGCCACTGGGTTTGTTGCCGTCCCGAACGCGCCTGGTCCAGATGAAAGCATGCCCGCCGAAATAGTAAGCACGGTAACCGTGTTGGTAGTGGGGTTCGGCGCAAACAAGAACTTGCCGCCGGGATCGGTCGCCAGCGTACTGATGCCGCTGCTTACGACGAATGGCGAACCCGCGACCGGAGCCAGAGATCCAGAAGTCACACTGAAAGCGTAGATCGCTGAGAAGTTCGGCACTGGAACGAACAGAAAGTTTCCGGATTGCGCCAGTGTGAGTCCCGACGGGCTGGAGCCCACCGCGAAAGGTGACCCCGCAATCTGCGACAATCCGCCGCTAGAGGCGATCGAAAAAACCGAGATATTGTTTGAACCCTGGTTTGTTACAAAGAGAAAACTTCCACCGCTGTCCATCGCCGCTGCAACCGGAGAGAGGCCAGTCTGCGCACGAGGCAAGACTTCGGTGAGAGCCCCAGAGGTCGAATCGATTTTGAGCAAGGAAACAGTGTTCTCGCCCTGATTGGTCACATACGCGAACTTGTCGGACGGATGTACAACGATGCTGGACGGTGAGATTCCCGCCAGGAACGGCGAACCGACAATAGCCGTAGCTGCTCCAGAGCCTTTAATCCGATATGCGTAGACGTTCTGCCCCGCGGCAATGTAGGCCAAGTGGCTCGACGATGATGATGACGACGATCCGCACCCACCCAGGACCGTCAATCCTGCAAGGATTGCGAGAATCAAACCTCCGCGCCAAACAGAATGTGCCGGGTTGTCCTTCGATCTCAAGCTAAGCCGAGTTGGGCGCCAGAAGAATGCCATTGGTTTTGCGATCAAGGTTCAGAAGATCAGTGTTTGCCAAATCTGTAAATCAGTCCTGTCAAAAGCCGGACATTGCCCTGAGTGCCGCCAAAGGCCGACGTCCTCAAATAGTCACCTTGGATTACGCGAAAGGAAATCTTTCCGCTAAGCGGCACGTCGAGCCCTCCGCCAAATGCGATTGCGCGGCTCAAATTTGAAGGCTCCAGTTCTGTGCTTCCGGGCTCACGCAACCGGGTGCGTGCTTTCCCAAACAGACCGTGGCCGTAAACCCGGAAGCTCTTCCACTGGAACGAATACTGCGGGCCAATCAGGAAATTGTATTCTTCAAGACGTGACGCGTAATGGCCGCTGACATCCACGGCCACTCCTAAGCCCTCGTAGAGATCGGGAAGAGAAGCACCAATATTCCACCCGTTTAGGTAGGAATGGTCGGAAAATCCCAGCGTTGTGCTATCGAACCGGAGATTGGAATATCCTGCCCAAACCTCCGCAGCCGGCATCTTCTGCGCCCGCAGGGCCGGGCAAAAGACCAAAAGCGCCAATACAAAGACCGCAGCTCTGTTATGAATCGTGAACGCCCGCGCGATTTGCATCAGCCTTGGTCTGAATCTCCTGTCCGAGCGAACAACTAATATAGCAGCTCGATTTGAGGGCGCACCTTGCCGTCGCCCGTCCTGCTATCACCTGTCTTGCTATCAGAAAAATGAGGGGTCTTTTGGGGATAGATGCGAAGCGTTTATCCAGAGATGCCGAAGCGCTGCACGGGTTGTGCTATTCCTTCCGGATTTGCTGCGTGAGATAGCGTTCGTACCCGATTTCGCGAATTTGGTGCAGCTGTGCTTCCAGCCAGTCCACGTGCTTTTCCTCATCCCTGAGCAGCCGCTCGAAGAGCTCTCTGGAGGCATTGTCGCTGTGCTGTTGCGCGGTTTCAACCGCGCCGTTGTACAGCTTGACCGCGCTGAGTTCAAGCTGCAGGTCGCTCTCGAGCTGTCCCTTCACGTCTTTGCCGATCGTTAGGCGCATAGGTTCTGTCAGGGTGGGCGTTCCGTCTAGAAAAAGAATGCGCTCGATCAGTTCCTCGGCATGCTTCATCTCGTCAATGGATTGTTTCTTGATGAACTCGCCGAGCTTGCGGTAATGCCAGTTCTCGCACATCTCGGCGTGCAGAAAATATTGGTTAATAGCGGTCAGCTCTTCCTTAAGCGCCTCTTGCAACGCTGCGATGACCTTTGGATTCCCCTTCATGCCAGTCCTTTCGGAGTTTTTTGCGATTCTTCCCTGATTACCGTTCTAAGAGCCTACTGGATATATTCACGAATGTGAGAACGCGCCGCTATTTCGCTGCCAGAACGCCGGCTCCGAGCAGTGACTGGAAAATCCTGAACCCATCGGTGCAGCCAAGCTCAGGTTCGCTGGCCCGCTCGGGGTGAGGCATCATTCCCAGGACGTTGCGTCCTGGACTGCAGATGCCGGCGATATTGTCCAGCGATCCATTCGGATTAGCTTCGGCTGTTGTCTGGCCGAGTGGATCACAGTAGCGAAAAACGATGCGACTATCGCTGCGGAGTTCCGCAAGCGTCGCGTCGTCGCAGAAATAATTGCCATCCATATGCCCGATTGGTATGCACAGCACGTCGTCTTTGCTGGATGCATTCGTATAAGGCGTATCGGCATTCTCCACGCGAACATGCACTGGCTTGCATAGGTACTTCAATCCTGCGTTGCGCATGAGCGCGCCGGGAAGCAAGCCTGACTCGCACAGAATTTGAAACCCGTTGCAGATTCCAAGCACCAGCCCCCCGCCGTCAGCGAACTTCCGCACTGATTCCATGACGGGCGAGAATTTTGCAATCGCGCCGGTGCGCAGGTAATCGCCATAGGCAAATCCGCCGGGAACTATGATGGCGTCACAATTCTCAAGCTCATGGGATTCGTGCCAGAGAAACGTGACCGGCTGCTTCATGACCTGCTCGACCGTCCAGTAAGCATCGTGGTCGCAGTTCGAACCAGGGAAAATGATGACGCCAAATTTCATAAAAGTTTCGCTCAAAAGATGCCCCTCAAGTTGAGTGTAACATGAACAAAACAGGAGGGAAGGGGCACGTCATCCTCTGCCTTTCGCCTTTCCTCGATAATACATGAGCAGCGCGACAGCAAGTACGCAGAGTTCGAAGATGCGAGCCGACATGGGCCACGCTGACCTCGGTTGCAGGGCCGGCCTCACTATCGCCAAGATATCCAAAAGTCAAAATAGCAGAGGTTCTAGCCCGCTCTTAGCAGAGGAATTTGCGGTAGATCCAACAAAGGAATTGTTAAAATTTGCGCCTTGCCGTTGACAACCGGTTTGGGCTCGCTAAAATCAGCGGATGCGCGACGAACCACTTACGATAGACGACCTTGGGCAGCAAAACCAAAAACGGGTACTAAGGCTTTCCGGGCCCCTGACTATTGCCACGCTGTACGAATTTCAAAACCTGGTCCGCACCAACATTTCGGGTGGACTTGTCCTCGATTTCACCAATGTTCCTTACGTCGACTCTGCCGGAGTCGGCGCATTGGTCGGAGCATACGTGCGCCATCAAAAAGAAGGGCATTCGCTGACCCTGGCCGGAGTGAATGAGCGCGTACGCAACACATTGAAGATCACGCAAGTGGACTCATTCTTCAAGTACACGGAGAGCGTTCCGCAAGTCGCTTAGTTCTTCCTCTCTCGATCGTCGGGCTGTCGATGGTTTGAGGCGGATCTGCGCCTAGTACGGAGTCTCGCTGGTGGGCTGGTGCGCTGCTTTCTCGTAGTCGTCCGATGTAGTGCGGTAACAACGCAATCTGGCCTGTCTGCGATCCAGATCCGATATCGGGCACTCCGTCGCGTACTTCCAATTCGAGTGCGTCACGCCAGATTGGCGCCGTTGCTCAAGCGACGATCGCATTTCCCACAAACTTTCATCGCAAGTTGCGTCGCGGACGGCGGTCACCTTGTGCACCAGGGAATAATCCAAACCATAGGTCGACAGCGGCGGCTGATAGGGAAGATAGTCGTACACAAGTTTAATGAAGCGCGATTCTTCCTTTGCCAGTTGTTGCTCGGCGATGAAGACTTCATCATTTGAAAAAAATGAAGAGCGCGGGTAGGCGACAGCAAGTGCTATCAGACGCACTTCAATCGCCTCTTTTCTTGGGCTTGGCCAGTGCAACTGTCCATCGGCGGTGGGCATTCCGGTGAACAGGACGAAGACTACTCCTGCCAGGCATAGAAGCGGAATGCGAGACAATGTCATAACCTGGGTTTCACCTTTGGATGCAGGTACGCTGGGAGTGATCCTGCAAAGCAGCCACGGGACAGCGTAATCGGGACATTATAGACACTTCAGGGCTGTTGAAATGCGAATAGATTGTAAAAATTGACGTGCTATAATTTCAGTTCGCCTGCATTTTTCCGGGCAATCGAGGGCAGGATGATCCCCTCTGACAGGCGAGTCCTGATTCGCGAAATCAGCGCAATTCAAGTTCATTGAACGCGAGGTATTCCCATGTCCGGCCATTCAAAATGGGCCACCATCAAGCATAAAAAGGGCGCGCTGGATGCCAAGCGGGGCAAGATCTTTACCCGCCTTATCAAGGAAATCAGCATAGCCGCGAAAAATGGCGGCGGCGATCCTGATTCTAATCCTCGCTTGCGCACCGCCATTCTCGCGGCCAAGTCCGAAAACATGCCGCAGGACAATATCAAGCGGGCAATCCAGCGTGGCACTGGCGAACTCCCCGGCGCGACGTACGAAGAATTCTCCTTGGAAGGCTACGGTCCCGGAGGAGTTGCGATTTTGCTCGACATCAACACTGACAATCGCAATCGCACCGTTAGCGAGATCCGCCACGCATTTGGCAAGAATAGTGGCAACATGGCGGAAGCCGGTGCGGTCTCCTGGATGTTTCACAAGAAGGGCGACATTGTGATCGCCAAGAGCGCTGCCAAAGAAGATGACCTAATGGGAATTGTGCTCGAAGCCGGAGCTGACGACCTTCGTGATGATGGAGAGAACTGGGAAGTGCTCACCGATCCCTCGGCTTTCGAAGCTGTATTGGACGCCGTGAAGAAGGCAGGAATTCAGCCGGTCTCCGCTGAAGTCGCGATGATCCCGCAGAACTATATCAAGCTGGAGGGCCAGCAGGCAACGCAGATGATTCGCCTAGTCGAGGCACTTGAGGAGCACGACGACGTGCAGAACGTTCACTCGAACTTCGATATCGATCAGAAACTGTTAGAAGAAGTCGCAAGCTGAAACGAAGGAATTCGGACCGGAAAGGCTCCCAGTCTCGGGAGCTTTTTTGTTTGCGAGCGCCAATACAGTGCCCACCGTCAAGGTGTCATTTCGGTTAAATCTCTCTGAATTTTCAACATCGATGTGGATAATACTGTGGAAAACAGGGAAAGTAAGTACATAAGTTACTGTTTCAGAGATGCTTGTACAGGTTGCACACAGTTGAGTGCGATCTATGGAGGTCAATTCCGAAATGAAGAAATCTGGCGGCAAACTTCGAATCGATAAATTGCTACTCGATCGCGGAATGGTCCCATCTCGCGAACGTGCTCAAGCCCTTGTACTTGCTGGAAAGGTACTGGTGGATGGGCAGAAGACCGAGAAATCTGGCGCGACAGTCGATGTGCAAAGTGAAATTCGTTTGCTCGGAGAAGACTTGAGGTATGTAAGTCGCGGCGGATTAAAACTGGAGCGAGCACTCGAGCATTGGAACATTGATGTGCGCGGTCGAATTTGTCTGGATGTCGGAGCATCCACTGGAGGCTTCACTGATTGTTTGCTACAACACGGAGCGGCGTGCGTAATTGCTGTCGATACAGGTCATGGGCAAATAGCCTTCCGATTGCGCCAGGACTCTAGAGTGCGGCTGCTAGAGAAAACCAACGCGAGGTATCTCACGCGAGAGCAGGTCGGCGAGTTCGTGGATTTGATAACCATCGATGTCTCCTTCATTTCAGCAACGCTTGTGCTGCCGGCAGTAATCTCTGCGGTATTTCCAGACGATACTGATGCCCGCCAAGGCCGCGAGCTAATCGTGCTAGTCAAACCTCAGTTCGAAGCAGGCCGCATGAATGTAGGGAAAGGCGGAATCGTGCGCGATCCAGATGTGCAGCAGCAGTCCGTGAAAAAAGTCCAGGATGCCGTCAAAGCTTTAGGATCGGCTTCGGCGGAAGTGATCGAGTCGCCAATTCTAGGTACCGAGGGCAATAGGGAATTTCTGCTACATGCGAAATTCTGAGCGGTTGTCCTTCGTGAAACTTCGTGTCCTTTGTGGTTAATGCTCTTCCGCTGACAGCCAAGCCCACAACGCCAGGAACTAGGCACCTCGTGAGTTCCGCGCCCTTTCTGTACAATTCCACTTTCAACATGGCAAAAACATTGGAATCGAAGAAAGCCGTCGGCATCGTATCAAAGCCGAACAAGCCCGAGGTCGCGCAGATCGTGCCCAGCCTCGCAGAGTGGCTCCGGCGGAACAGTTACGAATTCATTGTTGACCCGGAAACTGCACCCTACGCGCCAGGCGTGGAGACCGTCTCTCGCGAAGAGATGGGAACGCGGCAGTTGAATTTCGTGATTGTGCTCGGCGGAGATGGAACTCTGCTCTCGGCCGCGCGCGCCGTTTCCCGGGCAGGTATTCCAATTCTGGGAGTCAACCTGGGTGCCCTGGGTTTCCTCACCGAAGTTCCACTCGACGTGCTCTATCCCACGCTCGACAGCATCGATAAAGGCTCATGCGATATCGATGTGCGTTCGATGGTGCATTGCGAAGTCGGCCGGAACGGCTCGACAATTGCCAGCTTTGATGCCTTAAACGACGTTGTCGTCGGAAAAGGAACTATTGCACGCCTCAATCATTGCGACGTCTATATCGACAAAGTTTTTGTGTCACGCTATCAGGCAGACAGCCTGATTGTTTCCAGTCCCACCGGTTCGACAGCGTACTCACTCGCGGCGGGCGGGCCGTCTGAGCATCGACGGACAGGCTGGCATGCCGATGCTCGATGGCGATCGCGTTTACTGCCGCAAATCGCAACATCAAGTCCAGCTCCTGCACACCACAGGCACTTTCTTCGACGTCCTTCGCACCAAACTCAAATGGGGACAGCGTTAGTGGCTGGAGCGGTTGCCGTTTCCGGTTTTCAGGAGAAATTCTTTCAGGCAAGTGAGGCTACGATTAACTTCGCTGAAGGCCCGGGGAATGGCACACCGCTGGTCTTGCTGCATGGCCTGGGGCGAGACTGGAAGTCGTTCTCAGTGCTGTTGCCTGAGCTCTCGTCTCGATTCCAGGTTTTCGCGATCGACCTGCGTGGGCACGGCAAATCAAGCCACATCCCGCGTGGATACCGAATCACTCAATTTGCTCAGGACATCTCAGAATTTATGGGGGCAATGCTTCCCAGCGGAACCGCAGTATTCGGACATTCGCTCGGAGCGATGGTCGGTCTCAGCGTGGCGGCGCGCGAGAACTGTCGCGTGAAGGCACTCATTGTCGGCGATACCATGATCTCTCCTGCAAAGTTTGCCACCAGTATGTACGCTCCTCTTTTTCGACAACTTTACAAGTTAATGCAGGCCGGCGGATCGGAGGAGGAACTTGCGCGTGGCATTGGAACAATCACACTGCAAGTGCCAGGAATTCCCGAGTTGCTGCGCATCGAGGAGCTTCCGGGCAACGATGAGGCGACGCTTTTAGAGTGGGCGCGCGGCGCGATGCTCGCTGACCCCGACGCGCTAGCCATGACAGTCGATGGAAGCGCGTTTGTGGCTTGGCGCCCAGACGAGATTCTGCCCCGAATCACCTGTCCCACACTTCTGTTGCAAGGAAATCCCGAACTGGAGGCCTTGCTTTCCGATGAGGATGTGGAACTCGCATGCCGGCTTCTACCACGCGTTGAATGTGTAAAATTCCCTCTCCTGGGGCATGCCTTATTTATGCAACAACCTGCCCCGGTTCTCCGGGCGGTGAGTGCTTTTCTGCGGAAACTTGAGGATTAACGGGAATGGAGGGAGGCGTGCTGCAGGCTGCCGGATTGTTCGTTAGAGTTCCAGCTTCAGCAAATCGGCCATGGTTTCACGCTTGCGAACGAGCTTCGCCAACTTTCCATCCACTAGCACTTCCGCGGGACGCGGACGAGAATTGTAATTCGAAGCCAGCGCCATTCCATAAGCTCCGGTGTCGAGAATAGCCACCAGGTCACCTTCTTTGACTAGCGGCAACTTCCGGTCACGAGCAAAGAAATCCCCGGACTCACATACCGGACCTACAACATCGACGGTCTCAGCGTTTCTGTTCGGGTTTTGAACCGAAACAATCTGATGCTCGGCCTGATAGAGCGACGGTCGAATGAGATCATTCATCGCGGCATCCACCACAACGAATTTCTTGTCCCGGTTATTTTTGCGATATAGCACTCGCGTCAGTAACACTCCCGCAGGACCGACAATTGACCGTCCGGGTTCGAGCAGCAGCTTGATGCCGAGGCCGCGCAGGGGAAGAGTGACTGCCTTCGCATACGCAGCCGCGGCTTTCCGGAAATCTTGCGCGACGGTATAGCTGATACCCAGTCCCCCCCCGGCGTCGACATACTCTATTTTGTGACCGTCGCTGCGAAGTTGTCTTATGAGTTCAGCAACGCGCTCCATAGTCGCGCCGAATGGTGCAAAATCCGTAATCTGGGAACCGATATGTACGCTGACACCCGCGACCTGCAAATATTTTGCCTGAGCCGCGCGAGCGTACAGTTTCCGTGCTTCCCCTATCGGAACTCCAAACTTGTGCTTGCGGAGTCCAGTGGAAATATACGGATGCGTGTCGGCGGGCACGTCAGGGTTTACCCGGAGCGCAATCGAAGCCTTGCGTCTCAGCTTGGCCGCGCAGCTTGCAAGCGTCTCGAGTTCGGATGCGCTTTCGAGATTGAAAAGCAGAATGCCGGCCCTGAGAGCTGCTTCCATCTCAGGAACGGTTTTCCCGACTCCAGAAAAGACGGTCCGGTTGGCGGCCCTTCGATTCACCCGCAGCACGCGCTGCAGTTCGCCGCCTGAGACCACATCGAATCCGCAGCCGAGTTTTGCCAGCAGGCGCAGAATAGTGAGATTGGAGTTGGCCTTTACCGAATAGCAGATGAGGGGGTTGACGCTGCGGAATGCGTTTTCGAAAATGCGTACACGTGCGAGAATCGCTGTTGCGGAATAGACGTAGAGCGGAGTTCCGAATCTCGCAGCGAGTTTTGCGAGGTCAAGCTGCTCACAGCGCAACACCGGTTTTCTTGTCCCGCTATAAACGAATCCCGGAGGCCGCTGAAAGGCTTCGTTCACTTGCGCTTGGCCGCGCTCCCTTTCACTTTGATCGCGACCACAGTCTGATCATCGAAGGTCTCAACTCCGGATGCATGTTCCGCCGCCGCCTTGAATATTGACTTGACCATCGATTCGACTGAATTGTTCCAGCACTCAGCGATGATTTTCTCCAGCCGTGTGCGTCCGAAGAGGTCGCCGGCCTTGTTGGTGGCGTCGAGAATGCCATCGCTGAAGAAGACGAAAACATCTTCGGGTTCCGCCTGGAACATGAACTCGTCGTATTCGGCGTCGTCGAACAGACCTAACGGAAGCCCGGTGGCCTCGATCATTTGAATTTTGCCTTTATGGCAATACACAGGACGCGGAAGTCCGGAGTTTGAAACCTGCAGTGTGCGGTTCTGATCGTCCCAGACGCAGTAAATCAACGAGCAGAACTGGCCATCAATGCGGCGCTCAGCGAGCGAGTAGTTTATCGCGGCCAGCATCTCTGCCGGTCCCGGTTCCATTGGAGCATGGGAACGGAGAATTCCGCTGACCAGCGCAGCGTAGATCGCGGCCGGGGCGCCCTTGCCGCTGATGTCACCAATCACCAGCGCGGTACGCGACTGCGAATAGTTGAGAAAGTCGTACAAGTCTCCGCCGATGGCGCGCGCGGGTGAAAACTTGGCCGCGATCTCAAGATTTGCCAGCTTGGGACGAGACGGCGGCAGCAAGCGGAACTGTAACTCGCGCGCCATCGCCAGATCGCGTTCCAGACGGCTTTCCTGGCGTGCGATCTGCTCGTAGAGGCGCGCGTTCTCGACAGCGATTGCAATTTGTGCGGCCAAGGTTGTGATCGTGCGCTGGTGGTCTTCGGTGAAGAATCCACGTTTCGTGTGTTCCAGGTCGAGCACGCCAATCACTTTGTCCTTGTAAATCAGGGGGACAGCCAGCTCGGAGCGGGTCTCCGGGTTCGTCTCGATGTATCGCGGGTCCTTCTTCACGTCACGCACCAAGACCGCTTGTTTCTGCTCGACGGCGTAGCCCACGATGCCTTTGCCGATCGCGATGTCGTGCTTGAGCTGAATATTTTCCTGGAAACGCAGCGAGAAACGGTGTTGCAGCTTCTCTCCGGCAGAATCTACAAGAAGAATGCTGAACATTTGGAAGTCAATCAAGCGGCTCAGGAGTTCTCCAACTCGTTTCAGAAGCTCATCGAGGTTCAGGATCGACGTCAGCTCGCGCGCGATTTCGTTTAGCAATAACAACGTCCGTGCCTGTCGCGTGATGCGCGTGTACAGTCGCGCGTTCTCGATTCCGACCGCCATACGCGAGGCGATCAGGGTCAACAGACGCTTGTGTTCTTCCGTGAAGTGATTCGGTTGTGGCGATTCGATATCGATGACGCCGATGACCCGGTTCTTGACGATCAGGGGGACAGCAATTTCCGAACGCACGTTCGGTACCGCAGAGATATACCTGGGATCGTTGGCGACATCGCCGACCAGTACAGCCGCGGCGCGCTGGACCGCGACCCCGGTAACTCCTTCTCCCACTTTGATGCGAAGCCGCTCGACCACTTCGCGCGAATGGCCCACGCTGAAGCGGAAATAGAGCTCCTGGGCCTTTTCGTTCAACAGAAGAATGCCGAAGATCTCATAGTCGATGACTTTGCGGACGACTTCGGCGACACGGCGCAGAGTAGTATCCAAGTCGAGTGTCGTGTTGACCACATCGGCCACTTCCAGCAAAAGCGGCTCAATACGCAACTGCAATTCTGTTTGAACGGCTGCCATTTCCACTGCTTTAATCATAGCAGCCAGAGCTGCCGGCCCGATTCCAGCGCTCGGTCAAAAGTTGTGGAATTTCCTGTCAACTTCGGTTCAACCTGAGACGTCGGGAAGCACGCAAATATCGGGGATGTTGCGAAATTTTTCAGCATAATCCAGCCCGTATCCGACCACGAACTCGTCTGGGATAACAAAGCCCACGTAGTCGGCCGCAACGGCCAGTTTTCGGCGCGACGCCTTGTCGAGCAGGACCGCTACTCGAAAGCTCTTCGGCTCGTGTCCCAGCAGAAGCCGTTTCAAGAAGGTAAGGGTCAATCCGGTATCAAGAATATCTTCGACCAGAATTACATTCTTGCCGCGCAGCGATTGCTCAACGTCTTTGGTGAGCCGGACTTCTCCGCTTGATTCCCAGCTGCCTGCCAACTCTTGATTTGCTCGGGCGCGATTCCCATAGCTGGAGACGGCGATGAAGTCGAAAGTTGCGTCGACCCTCACCTGGCGCACTAGATCACTCAGGAAGACAGCGGCCCCCTTCAACACTCCAACGAAAATCACAGGCTCGCCTGCGCAATCCGTGGTGATCTGGCGGCCCATTTCCGCCACTCGCTGGGCGATTTGCTCACGCGATAGCAGGATTCTGAGTTCGTCCATGCTGGATCATGTTACGCCTGCGAAAGCGGCTGCATTGAAGGGAATTGGCTACATGACTAGAATGTCCGGGTCACATTCTGTAAACGAGAACATGCATGAACCTGAACGGAATCAAGATCACATGGCTCGGTCACGCGACGTTTCGGATTCAAACTCCAAAGGGGAAGACCATTCTTATCGATCCGTGGGTGATGGGAAATCCTGTGTGCCCCGAGAGTGAGAAAGACGTCAAGGCAGTTGATGTGATGCTGTGCACGCACGGGCACGGCGACCACATTGGCGACGCGGTTGAAATCGCGAAGAAACATAACCCCAAGGTGGTCGGCATTCCCGAACTGTGCGGCTGGCTGGGAAAAAAGGGCGTGAAGCAGACGGCAGAGATGAACAAAGGGGGTACTCAGCAGGTCGAAGACATTAAAGTTACCATGGTGCATGCCGATCACTCCTGCGGAATTCAGGAAGGCGACCAACTTATCTATGGCGGTGAAGCTTGCGGATACGTGATCGAGTTTGACAACGGCATCAAAATTTACCATGCCGGCGATACCAATGTATTCGGCGACATGGCGATCATTCGCGATCTATACTCCCCCGAAATTGCGATGCTACCGATTGGCGACCATTACACGATGAGTCCGCGCGAAGCCGCATATGCCTGCAATCTGCTCAAGCCGAATACGGTGATTCCGATGCACTTCGGGACGTTCCCAGTGCTCAAAGGCCGACCGAGCGAGTTGAGCAAGTTGGTTCATGGCGTGAAAGTGGTTGAGCTGAAGCCAGGTGAAACGGTTTCTTGAAATAGTGTGTTTAGACGGTGAGTTGAATATGGCCATCAAGGACAGCAAACCCCGCTGGATGATGCACGGGATTACGGCCGAGCCTGTCGAAGGCTATCTCTATGGGCTGCTTCCGGCGCGAGACGAAGTTCTCACCGAAATAGAGTCCGCCGCCGCCAAACGCAATATTCCTATCGTCGGACCCGCCGTGGCGCGTATTCTTTATCAACTCGCTCTGGTCTCGGGCGCGAAGAATGTCTTCGAAATGGGATCGGCGATCGGCTATTCCACGATCTGGTGGGCGCGGGCAGTGGGCGCGAACGGCGGTGTGATCTACACCGATGGCAACCGCAAGAACGCCGATGAAGCCCGTGGCTATTTCGAGCGGGCGGGAGTGGCCGGCCAGATCGCGATCAAAGTGGGCGATGCTCTTGAAATTCTTTCGGAGCAGAAACAAGAGTTCGACATCATTTTTTGCGACGTGGACAAAGAAGATTACCCGCGAGCATTCCGCGTGGCTCTGCCCAAGCTGCGTGCGGGAGGACTGTTTGTCGCTGACAATGTTCTCTGGAGCGGAAAGGTGGCAAAGAAGAATCCGCCGGATGCTTCGACTAAGGCAATCCAGGAATTCAATCGCCTGTTATATGGTTCGCCCGACCTGTTCACGACGATCCTGCCTATTCGTGACGGGATAGCTGTCGCTGTAAAGAGATAAATTTGCCAGAAAAAAGTCAGTTCCTGCTTGACCGTAAAGCCGGCACGGACGTAGAGTTACTGTGCCCAAAACCGGTTCGCAGGAGAAGGAGGAGGTATGCGAATGCTACGAATCGTTAGTTTTCTCGTGTCTGCAATGGTGTTTTGCGGGATGGCAAATGCGGCTGATGAGGCGAAGAGTGTGCCTAAGAACATCCCGGATTTCGACGTGCAAGGGATCAGTATGACCGAATGCCAGTGCACGGCTTACGCATGCCCCTGCCGGTCCAACGGCCATCCCGACCACGGCAGCTGCGATGCAGCGGATTTCACTTACATCAAGCACGGCCACTACGGGAAGGTCGATATGAGCGGCTTCAAGGCGGTTCTGATCGGCGACTTGATCGACCACGATGCCAGCAAAGTTCAAGGCACTGCTTATTTCGATAAGAGTTCGACACCGGAACAACGGGCAGCGTTCAACGAAATGCTCGCGTTCATGTTCGGCTGGAACCCGCCCCATGTTGTAGGGACGAAGGATGTATCCATTGATTTCAAGGAGTCGGCCGACAAGAACACCTACACACTCACTGTTCCGGGCATCCTCGAAGAAAAGGACGTAATGAAGCGCGACAGCGAAGGCAAGCCGCTTCACGTCGTTCCGGCGATGGATCTTTGGGGCAATAAGATCACCTACTTGGATAACGTCGTCTTCAAATATCACGACAAGGGCGTGGGCGAATGGGACCTTTCGGGTCATCAGGCCAATGTGAAGGAGTTCCATACCACGAAGGCCATGTATGACCAGAAGAAGCTCCTCATGCAGCATGGCGATATGTCTGGGACGTGGACTGCCGAGCAGAAAAAAATGATCGAAGGAATGGGAATGAAAGCTGAGTGATTTCGAGAACCGATCAATTGCCGGTTTTGCCCCGCCCTGTGCATCAGGACGGGGCTTTCGCTTTGTCCGGCATGAACTGCCCTGATTCCTGTGCAATGTAAATCATTAAGATCGTGTAATTTAGACATGAACTTGTAGTGAAAATCTTCGTTGAACCAAAGCTGGCCCTGTGCTAGCTTTTAAACACAATTTAACTTTCAGGAGGTCTGCCGGATGCTAGCCTCTAGGGACCATCTCCTGGCCACGCATGACGAATTCCGCAAGTTGGCTCAGGAGCATACGCAGTATGAACAACGCCTTTCATCCCTCACCCACAAGCGCTATCTTACTGACGACGAAAAGCTGGAAGAAGTCCGGCTGAAAAAGCTGAAACTGCGTCTCAAGGACCAGATGGAGTCCATCGAGCGGCAATTCCGGGATCACGTCTCGCAAGGGCAGGTCGCCTAAATAATTGCGTCCAATTCACCCGCTGCCTTGAGCGGCACAGGATACATGTATCCAAACCTCCGCCGCGTTTGTTTTTGAAACACATATTCCGCTGACCGCTGTGCAAATATAATCGCTTTATCTCCCAATGGTTCGAGACGGCTACTACTATGGATTCGTGCTCCTCGGCGCAGCCGCGCTGGTGGCATGGCTGACAAGTCCGGTTTGGGCCATCATTCCGATCCTTTTGGCTGTTTTTTTCCTGTGGTTCTTTCGTGATCCGGAGAGAGTCGTTCCTGCCGATCCGGGTGCTGTGGTTTCGCCCGCTGACGGCAAGGTCACGGATATCTCTGAATTCAAGCAGGGCGGCGAACGATTTAAGCGAATCAGTATTTTCCTGAATGTGTTTGATGTTCACGTGAACCGCTCGCCGATGGCCGGTGTGATTCGCGGCGCACATTACAAACCAGGAAAGTTTCTAAACGCTATGAATCCTGCTTGTGCCGAGTGCAACGAGCAAAACACAGTGACGATCGAGGGAGATGGGCATACCATAATCTTCAAACAGATCGCTGGGTTGCTGGCCCGGCGTATCGTTTTCACGAAAGAAATTGGCGACCGTATAGAACGCGGAGAGCGGGTCGGATTGATCAAGTTTGGTTCCAGAACCGACGTGCTTCTCGAGGCTACCGCCGAAGTGGCTGTCAAAGTCGGAGACCGCGTCAAAGGCGGATCGAGCATCGTTGCTTTCCTGAATACAAAAGCGAGTGAGTTGGCCGGAGTTGGCGCGGGACGAAAGCAGTCTGAGTCACGGTGATGGAAGAAGCACTGGAAAAATATCCGAAGCGCAGGATGGAAGACCGGCCCTCGCGCCGGTTCCGCAAGGGCATGTACGTGCTGCCCTCACTGTTTACCACGGCTAATGTGGCTCTCGGCTGCTATGCCATCATGCAGGTCATCCACGGAGTCGTGCAGTATGGGGTTGCGAAGGCCACGAACACGATGGTTCTGCAAGGGTGGCATTTTGATAATGCCGCAAAGGCGATTGGATTCGCGGTGCTGTTTGACGGTCTCGATGGGCGCATCGCGCGCATGACTCATACCACCAGCGACTTCGGGCGGGAACTCGATTCACTGGCGGACGTAATTACTTTCGGCATTGCTCCGGCGCTCCTCGCTTGGGGCTGGGGATTTCAACAACTTTCGGCAGATTTTTCTCCCGAAGTTGTGACTAAGCTGACGCAGCTGGGGGCGATCGCCAGCTTCTTATTCTTAGTTGCAGGAGCGAGCAGGTTGGCGCGTTTCAATATTACGGTTAATCCTCAACCGTCAAATCCTGGACGTCCCGGCAAGAAATATTTTGTTGGGATGCCGATCCCAGCGGCGGCGGGCGTGATTGCTGCAGTGGTGCATTTTGCTGGCGGCGATCCGATTGTACGGTGGGCAAGCGCAGTGACGTGGATAGTGATTGTGGTGTGCGCCGCTTACTTGATGGTCAGCACATGGCGGTTCTATAGCTTCAAGGACATCGATTTTCGGGCGCGCCAGCCATTCCGGTTGATTGTGATATTCGGATTGCTGTTTGCGGCTATTTGGTTCTTCTCGAAGCCTGTGCTCTTCGTTATTGCGCTGACCTACATGTTCTCCGGCGTGTTCTGGCGCTTGCAGTGGATATTCCGGCGAAGAGGGAATCCGCCACCACCGACTTATAAGGAAGCTTCACAAATTTCATGAATTCGAATGTCAAATCCGTTGGAGTGGCACATGCGGAGCCTACGCGAGGCTTTTATCGAGTGGCAATCGTAGGCGCAGCATCGCTCAAAGGCAAGGAAGTGGCCGAGGTGCTGGAGGAGCGCAACTTTCCATCTTCTGAAGTAAAGCTGTTGGACGATGACGAATCGCTCGGGCAACTGGAGGCATTGAAGGACGAGATTACGTTTATTCAAAGCGTCCGCGCCGAGCAGTTCGAGCACGTGGACTTTACCTTCTTCGCCTCGGATGCGGAATGCACGCGCAGGAATTGGAAGCAGGCGCTGAAATCCGGTAGCGCGATCGTGGACCTCTCTTATGCGCTTGAAGATGAGCCGGACGCGGCTTTACGTGCACCCTGGTTGGAACGCCAACTCGGTCAAAGCTTCACCCCGGAGTTGCAACCCGCGCCCGCGGTAGTGGCGCATCCGATTGCCGTTGTCCTGGCCCTCCTTCTGGTACGAGTTCGTGCGGCCGCTCCCGTGCGGCGTGTAGTGGCTACGGTCTTCCAGCCCGTTTCCGAGCACGGGCAAAAGGGAATGGACGAACTGCACGAGCAAACGGTGAACTTGCTTTCATTTCAGCAACTGCCCAGGAAGATTTTCGACGTGCAAGTCGCGTTTAACATGGTTGCGCGTTACGGGCAGGACTCAGTTGCGACGTTAGCCTCGGTGCGTGATCGTGTGCTGAAGCACTACACGAAAATCGTGGCAGGGCATGCGCCGACTCCTTCCCTTGCGCTGTTGCAAGCCCCGGTTTTCCACGGTCACGCTTTCTCGCTCAACTTGCAGTTTGAGCAGCGGGCTGACGTTGCCGAAATTTCAAAAGCTCTGACTGGCGAGCATATCTCGCTGATAGCCTCGTCAGAGGAAGCTCCCAACAATATCAACGCTGCCGGTCAGGGTGACATTCTGGTTTCCGTGACACCAGATTCCTCCGATCCAAACAGCATCTGGTTGTGGGCTGCTTCAGACAATTTGCGGGTGGCCGCCTCCACCGCTGTCGAATCCGCCGAGGCCATTTCTGCTGCGCGACCGCGAGGGCCCATCCAGTGAGTCGCGGCGCTTGCCTGCTTGCGCTCTTGTCTCTATTCAGCAGTGGATGCGGCTACCACACGGCTGGGCACGCTAACCTGCTTCCATCCGACCTGCGCACGATTGCGGTGCCCGCGTTCGTCAATCAGACTCAGACCTACAAGATTGAACAGACGCTTACCTCAGCAGTAGTTCAGGAATTCAACACCCGCACGAATTACCGCGTGACTACTGACCCTAGCGCGGCCGACGCAACCTTGCGGGGCACTGTCGTCTCGACCTACAGTACCCCTCTTACTTACGACTCGAAGACTGGCCGGGCTGCGAGCGTGCTGGTGATCGTGAGCATGAAAGTTGTTTTAACCGACCGCCGGGGAAAAGTTCTTTACCAGAATCCGTCGTACACATTTCGCGAGCAGTACCAGGTTTCGCAGGAGCTGAGCAGTTTTTTTGAGGAAGACGCGCCCGCGTTCCAGCGGCTCTCGCGAGAGTTTGCCCGCACGCTTGTCTCGAATATTCTGGAGGCATTCTGATGCGAGCCTTCGCGCAAGCTGAAAGGTTTGTCTCCGAAGTTGAAGGACGAAAACTTCGCCCCGCTTATGTGTTCGTGGGCGATGAAGCGTTTTTCCGAAAGAAATGCCGTGACGCAATTCTGCAATATCTAGTCCCCGCGGATATGCGGGAATTCGGTTTTTTCGAATTCGATCTCGCGGAGACTGAACTCGCTGAAGTTCTCGATCGTGCCCGTACGCCTTCGCTGATGGCGCCCTTCCAGATATTTTTTGTGCGGGGAGTGAAGACCCTTTTCGGCCGTGGATCAAACGAAGACAAGCTCAAGGCCATCGAGCACTACTGTACGGATCCGAACCCCGATGCGGTGCTGATCTTTGTAGCCGACCACATCAGCATTCCCGCTGACGTCCGCCGCATGGATCTCACCGATAAGGAGCGTTACGAACGCATCCGGGAAACAATGGGCCGGTACTGCGCGATTGTGGAACTCGGGCGGGTTGAGGAGAGCGATGCGGTTCGCTGGATACAGGAGTATTGCGGCACTCGTGAAGTGAAAATTGATGCCGATGCAGGACGCGAATTGGTGGACTCGCTCGGCGGCGACCTGATGATGATTTCGAACGAACTGGAAAAGCTGATCCTGTATGTCGGCGAGAAAAAGCGGGTCACACTGGGTGACGTCGAAACCATGGTGCTGGCCGCGAAGCAGCGCTCGCTTTATGAACTGACAGACGCCATCTCCGCCCGCGACCGCACCCGCGCGCTCGAGATGCTCGACGCCATTCTTTCCAGCGGAGATGGCGATGAGGCCGCAATCGGCCATCTGTATATGCTGGCGAAGACTTTTCGGCAGATGTTGGTAATCCTGGAGCGCAATGTTCGCGATCAGCGAATGCTTTGGGCGGCCTTGTGGCAGGGGTTCCGCGTGCCTCCGTTCGCCGCAGATGACATTATTCGTCAGGCGCGGCGATACAAATCAAAACGTGAGCTAACCCGCGCTATTCGCCTGGTGGCAAAATCTGATCTGGTGTTGAGGTCAAATCCTCCAAGCAAGCGCATTGTGCTGGAAAAGCTGGTGCTCGATTTGATGGCGGAACCAAAGCCAGAGCCTGAGTGGATGCAAGAAGAGCTGGGTGTGTAGGTTGTGTGGCGCGGGCGCCCTCGCCCGCGAGCGGTTGAGCTCAATTCATAGTCAGCACCACCCTAAATCTCGCCTTCCCGCTAAGCATTCGCTCGTAAGCTTCCGCAGCTTTCTCCAGCGGATAACGCTCAATTATCGGTCGTACGCCAGTTAGAACACTAAACCGCAGCGTGTCTTCCGAGTCTTTGGCGGTACCCGACGCCCATCCCTTAATGGCACGGCGTTGGCCAAGAAGCTGATTCGGAGAAACGTTGAGCGGATCTTGGCTGGCGCCGATCACCACGAGCTGGCCATTCGGTCCCAGTCCATCAACCAGCGCCGCAATCGCGTTGGAATCTGGTGCCGTGGCAATTGCAACCCGCGCCCCACCAAGTTTTTGTAGGGCGGCTGCCGGAGGTCCAGAATCGGTGTCGATGTATTCGTGGGCCCCGAGTTTTCGAGCGAGCGGTTCCTTGTCCGCGCCGCGACCAATAGCAACCGTGCGAAAGCCCATTTGCCGCGCGTACTGAATTCCGAGATGGCCCAGGCCGCCCAGGCCAAGAACCGCAACCAAGTCTCCTGGCCCCGCGCCGGAATGCCGAAGGGAATTGAATGTCGTAATGCCGGCGCAGAGCAGAGGCGCGGCTTCATCGGCGGGGAGAGCGTCGGGAATCGCGGCTACCGCTTCGGCAGGCGCGATCATGTATTCGCCATAGCCACCGTCGAAGCTCAGGGCGGTGATTTTTTCATTTTGGCAAACAATAAAATCGCCGCGGCGGCAAGGGTCGCAAAGGAAGCAATGTCCTCCGTGCCAGCCGACTCCTACGCGCTGGCCGGGTTTCCAAAGGGTCACATCCGAACCGACAGCATCGACTCGTCCGGCGATTTCGTGTCCGGGAACACGCGGATATTGCAATCCAGGCCAATATCCCTCTTTAACCAGCAGATCGCTGTGGCAGATACCGCAGGCTTCGACCTTGATCCGCACCTGTCCGCGACCAGGTTCGGGCACGGGACGCTCGACCACCTCGAAATCCCCACCAGGTTTACCTACTTGAACAACTTTCATGAGTCCTCCAGCTAAATACACCAATTCACCACAGAGTCAAAGGGCCACGGAAGGACAAGACAAGAACTTCCTCTGCGTCTCTGCGACTCTGTGGTCAAATCGGTGCTCGAAACAAAATCTACAGATTATCCAACTCAGGCTTCGGTCGCAGAGATTCGACCGATGGAAAGTCTCTGGTTGAAAACTATAGCGTTAGGCCGTATCGTACGAAAGTAGAAAGAGCAAGCCCGTTCGCGTCCTTCCCCGCGCGTTGGGTTGCAGTTTTACCGAACGAAGGAGATCGGCAAAAATGGAGACGAAGCCGGCGACACAGAACATTCAGGACACCTTCCTTAACACGGCGCGTAAGGAGCGGAGCAGCATCACCATTTATCTGATGAGCGGGGTAAAGTTAACAGGCCGGATTCGCTCTTTTGATAAATATTCCGTAGTGCTTGAAACCAACAATCAAGAACAACTGATCTTCAAGCATGCGATTTCAACAGTGGCGGTCGGGAAGGCACATGGATACTCGGACAAACCGAGAGTAGTGCCCACGCCTGCGACAAGCGATTCAGGAGAAGCTCCGCCGGCTTCCGGCACGGAGGGATGAGGCTGTCTCCGCTTGCGCCGTCCCGAATCCAGGTTGTCCCAGAAGAACCAGAGCCGTTCCAGCTTGCCGCCAGGAATGCGGAAAGAGCGTGCGTTCCTGGTTGGCCTCGATTACCGTGCCCGTCGGCCCAAAGTTGGAAAAGGCCTGACCAGCGGGGCAAAGGTAGCGCGCGACACTTCTGCAGCTGCAAAGCCCAGCTCCGAGCCTCAGTTCAGCGCCGAGGAATCTCTTGCCGAGTTGCGCGATTTGGCGATCAGCGCCGGAGCGGAAATTGCCGGCGAAGTTCTGCAGCATCGCGACCGTCCCGATCCTGCAACGCTGATCGGCCGCGGCAAACTCGAGGAGATCGTGGGCGCCGCCGCATCCGTTTCCGCCGACCTGCTTCTTTTCGACCACGACCTGACTGCGTCGCAACAGCGCAATGTCGAGAACGTTGTACAGGCGCGGGTCATCGACCGGACCCAGCTTATTCTCGACATTTTCGCGACCCACGCCCGTACGCGAGAAGGCCAGTTGCAGGTGGAACTGGCGCAGCTCGAATATCTGCTGCCGCGACTTACCGGGCGCGGCGTGGAAATGTCCCAACTAGGCGGCGGCATTGGGACCAGAGGGCCTGGCGAAACTCAGCTTGAAACCGACCGGCGGAAGATTTACCGCCGCATTCGCCACGTCAAGCAGCAACTCGAAAATGTTCGCCGTACCCGGGCGCAACAACGCCAGCGGCGCGAGTCGGTTCCGGTAGCAACCGTCGCCCTCGTCGGCTACACGAACGCCGGTAAGTCGACGCTCTTCAACGCGCTCACAAAAGCGTCTGTGCTCGAATCGCCGCGTATGTTCGCCACGCTCGATTCCACGCTTCGTACAGCAGCATTGCCTTCCAAGCGAAAGATATTGCTATCCGATACCGTGGGTTTCATCCGCAATCTACCACATACACTGGTGACGTCGTTCCGCGCCACTTTGGAGGAAGTGCAACGTGCAGCGCTGATCTTGCGTGTTTCCGATGCAAACAGCCCACTCTCTGCCGAGCAGGATGCACAAGTCGATCGCGTACTGAAGGAGCTCGAGGCCGGCGAGAAGCCAACCCTTCACGTCAAAAACAAGATTGATCTACTGCCGCCCAAACAGCGCGACAGCCTGCGCGATGAATCGCACACGGTCCACGTTTCCGCCGCAAAAACTATTGGGCTCACCACGCTTCTGGATCGTATCGATCAGATGCTTGCAGAGGATGCGCTGAGCCGCGTGCATCTGCGCATTCCGCAAAAAGAAGGGAAAGCGTTGGCGATGCTGGAAGCGCGGTCACGAATCTACTCGCGCGAGTACAAAGATGGGACAGTGGAACTTGAGGCAGAGGTGCCGGAATCAGTGGCCCGACGCATCAGGGAATGGGTGGTGGGATGATTCTTGCGCTTCCAAACCGGCCAACGACCAAAAGCCAACGACCAACGACTGATATTTAAATGGGCCGGCGACCAAGAAGCGGTGACATTCCTTGGCTACCAGCCCATTCGATCCTGAATTGGATCGGAGGTGATATCTCTATGCTAGACCGCTTGTTTGGGATGTCAAGCCCCAATTGAGAGTTCGTTCCATACTGAATCGCATGAATTCCACTCTGAATAGCAGGCTCAATTCGGAGAGAGAACGATAGTAATTTTACGGCGATCGTGTAACCGAAGTAATACGCATTTCACCCCTATCAATAATTTACAACCATGTGCGACTCTGGTTCCATCTCAGGGTTTAGTACCGCTGTGAGGAGACCATGAATCCGCAAACTACAGGCAATTTGCAAAGATTCCCCGTTTCCCAGAACGAGCCAAAACCTACTGAGCTGGAAGTCTGGGAACCCCCGTTCGAGCGCTGGCTGAGGATTGCCGACGCCGCGTTACGTGGGATTCCGACGGCTGGCAAGGAAGCCGCTCGTGCACCGCGATTTTGAACTCTCCAGGATTTTCGCTGCAAACGCTCCACCCACTGACAATACGGAACTCCCAGTCCGGTGATTACTTGAGTAATCGAGCGGGTCCGTATTACACAAGTATTACAGCTGCGACCTGAAGCTGGCTGCTACCTTACCGATAGAGGACAAGAGAGGATCGGGGGAGAACATGCCTTTGCAGATCGAAGCCCTGGAGGGCACACGTGGTGATAATCAAATCAACTGGATTACAGCCGGATTCATGGCGCTGTTCCACGTCGGGGCGATTGCCGCATTTTTCTTTTTCACATGGAAGGCCTTTTTCGCCGCGATTGTGCTCTGGTGGATTTCCGGCAGCCTGGGAATTGGCATGGGCTACCACCGCCTGCTGACCCACCGCGGTTATAGGACTCCAAAATGGGTTGAATACTTCCTGACCACGTGTGGAACTCTGACTCTCGAAGGCGGCCCGATTTTCTGGGTAGCCACGCACCGCATTCACCATCAGTTCTCAGATAAGGAAGGCGATCCCCACAGTCCGGTGGACGGCAAATGGTGGGCCCACATGGGATGGATCCTGACGGGCAAGAGCCTTCATCAGGACATTCAGACTCTCTCCAGATACGTTCCCGACTTGGCAAAATCGAAGACCCACATCTGGCTGACCAAATATCACTACGTGCCGGTCATGGCGGTCGCCGCTGCATTATTCGCAATCGGGGGTCTCCCATTCCTGATGTGGGGAGTATTCGTGCGCACCGTCGTAGGTTTACACGCCACTTGGCTGGTGAATTCAGCCACCCATAGCTGGGGTTCGCGCCGTTTCGTAACTCGCGACTTGTCCACCAACAGCTGGTGGGTCGCGCTGCTCACATTCGGCGAAGGCTGGCACAACAACCACCATGCGCATCCGGTCTCTGCCAGGCATGGTTTGAAGTGGTACGAAATTGACTTGAACTGGTACGGCATCTGGGCACTGAAAAAACTTGGGTTGGCCCGCCACGTTTACCGTGTGAAGCTATCGGAGTTGCGAGAGCAGGAGCGCGAGAAGCTGGTGGCAGCTCGGCCGGAGCTGGCTTCGGTATAGACCTCAACTCCTTCAGCAGCGTTCCGCAGCCTCCTCGAGCGCGCTAGAATCTCTACATGCGCGTTTCCCGGCGTGGCAAGATCGCTTTTTTCCTGTCTATTGGAGTCCTGCTAGCTGCCGCCGCGATGGCTGTGGGCTCTGGCTGGATCATTCTCAACTGGCAGGAAGAAGTCAAAGTCCTGCTGGGAATCATCTTCTTTGGGGCCATCGTAGCGGGTTTGATCTTGAACACCAGCTTCCTGGTCCGGGAGATTCGGCGCAACGAGCAGCACGATAGCTTTATCAATGCTGTCACTCACGAATTGAAGACGCCTATTGCGTCGATTCGCCTGCACCTGCAAACCCTCGAACGACGACTGATCACTGAAGCACAGCAGCATGAGTTTTACCGGCTCATGCTGGAGGACACTGACCGCCTGATGAAAACGGTGGACCAGGTGCTGAAGGCCGGAAAGGCGGGAGCGCGAAAAGGGCAGCGCATCAGCGTGGATTTCGCGCAGTTGGTCGAGGAGTGCGTGGAACGTGCACGAACCAGCCACCACCTGCAGCAGGACGCGCTCCGATATGAGTCGTCGCTCAACGGCCACAGCTCGGAGGTGAGCGGGGATCCCGAGGATTTGCGAACGGCCATCTCCAACATCCTCGATAATGCGGTGAAGTATTCCGCAGGTACGGTTGATATTTCTGTCCAGCTCGGGCTGAAAGAGGACAAGCGTCTTGCGCTGCGCGTACAGGACCGGGGGGTAGGAATTCCGCCAGCCGAGCTGAAGACGATTTTTAAGCGCTTCTACCGCGTTCAGAACCGCGCGCGCGCGCATATACGAGGGACCGGACTCGGTCTTTTTCTGGTGCGCACAATTGCCAAGCGCCACGGGGGCAAGGTCTCCGCGGACAGCGCAGGAGAAGGCAAGGGTACAACGGTCATTCTTGAACTTCCGCGGAGAGTTTCGTGAGTCGCGTTTTGATTGTTGAAGACGAAGCCCACCTGGCTACAGGTCTGCAATTCAACTTGCAAGCCGAAGGGCATTCGGCTGAAGTTAATGGAGACGGCGAAACCGCGCTTGATTTGCTTCTTACAAGAGGGGAAGAATTCGACGCAGTGGTGCTGGATGTAATGCTTCCTGGGAAGGACGGTTTTGAAGTTGCCGCTGAATTACGTGCCGCCCGGAATTTTGTCCCCATTCTTATGCTCACAGCGCGCGGGCGCCCAGAAGATGTCCTCAAGGGCTTTGCTTCGGGTGCCGATGACTACCTCGCCAAACCGTTCGAGTTGCCCATTCTCTTAGCCCGGCTGCAGGGTCTGTTGCGCCGTCGCGAATGGATGCAGCAAGGAGCTGTTCCGGCGCCTCCCGCAGGAAACGGAACCCGCGACTCCGATGAATTCGGCATCTACGCGTTCGACGGGCGCACAATTGACTTCGGAAATCTGGAACTGCGGGCAAGCGGGACGACAACGCACCTGACCGTGATGGAGGCCGAGTTGCTGCGACATCTCATCCGAAATCGGGGCCGGGTCGTCTCGCGCAAGTCCATCCTGGAAGAGGTCTGGGGATTACGGGAAGATACCGATACCCGAGCCATCGATAATTTCATCGTTCGCCTGCGTCGTTACTTGGAGGATGACCCGTCGCGTCCTGAGCGTTTGCTCACGGTTCGCGGCGTAGGATACAGATTCGAAGCCGAGAAGAAGTGATCTATCTGGGGCCGAAGCCTTGTCCTGGCAGGCTCCACATCACCAAACCCAAGCAGGTCAGCACAGCTGCGAAATACAGACTGATAGCGCGACTCGGAACGGGTGGAAGATCTTTCGTGAATATGCGGTAAGCGGCGCCAATCGCCACCAGGAAGAAAACGCCTTGGCCGAGCATCACCCATAGCAATAGGCAGAGCGTGAGCAGCCCAATGCGCTCCAGTTTGCTCAACGCGAGCGCAGCTTGGCCGCCATCCAGTGACCATACGGGAATGAGGTTCAGCACATTGAGCCAGGCCCCTGAGCGGGCCAGAGCGCCCCAGATTCCGTTGCCGGTCTTCCACCAAAGGATGGCGCAGGCCACGGCCGCAATCGTACCCACCAGCGGTCCGGCAAGGCTAATGGCTGCGCGTGTCTCCAGCGGCACGCCCAGCGCACGCCAGCGTACATAAGCGCCGAATCCAGGCAGGAATACTGGCATGTCGGCGGGCAAACCTCGCCGCTTGATATCAATAAAGTGGCCCATTTCGTGGACGAGGATGAGCGCGGCGAAGCCCATGCCGAATGCCGCCCCGTATAGCGCCCAAGATATGCTGAAGAATGCCGCAAAACTAAGCAGGAATTTTAGCTTGAATACTGCGGCAAACAGGGCCTTACTCTTTGCAAGAACAATTGCGATCGGTCCTACCGGGCCGAGTTTCTGGGCCCATTTGTTTTCGCTTTCAGGGGCTTGCTCCTTGTCGGCCGCCAGGTCGAGAGCTAGCGCATGATCGCGAACCCACAGCGCTTGCTTCGATCCCTGTGGAAGCAGAGGCAGGCTCATCAGCCACTTTTCTCGCGCCTGCCGTAGTTCGTGCCCGGCTTCCAGCGCTTTCGCTTCCGCCGCAATTTGCTCTAGTTCCTTGGAGTGGACTAGGGCATGACACTCCTCACATGCCAAGGCTCCCGCCTTGAGTGCATGAGAGCATCGGCCGCAATTCCGAACAAATTCAGGGCTGATCGTCGACACAGGTTGTTTCAGGAAGCTACCGCAGCATTCTCAAACGGACCATAAATCTGCGTTTCCGTTCCCGCCGCGATCTTCCATGCAATGCGGATTCCCACGAACAGAATGACTAGACCAATCAGTCCATGAAATGGATCGCCGGCCAATTCGAGGAACGGTGAGGCCAGACCAACAAAGGTGAGCTGCAGCAGCGCCGATCCTACCCCCGTTCGCTGGCCGCGGGGTTGTTGCGGTGCCTGGGTTTGTTCAGGGCCTGAAGTTTGTCCGGCATCTGATGTTTGCTCAGCGTCTGCTGCCGGCTGCTGCTGTATCTGAGCTGTGTGTTGGATCTTTCGATTTTTTGCGTAGAACGAAATGTAAATAGGCACTGCCGCCAGTGAAACAGCAGCGTAAGTCAACGCTATCGCCGCGATCTGATATTTGCGTCCGCCCGCTCCTCGCGATCCCATCTTGATTGCTCTACCCACGATGTAGCCAACCGCAAGCGATACATAGCCGATCATGAGGCCCGTGGTAATGGCGAATACTGCGTAGATGATGAGGCCGAGAATTGCGCCGCCGATTCCGAATATCAATCCACGCGTGAAAAGTGTGTGTGTATCCTTCGGTAATTCGTGCTGCGCCCGCTCGCCGCAGGCTGCGCAAGCCATGGCACTGTTAACGCGATAGTATCGGCGACCCAGGGGTTGACGGCAGAACTGGCAGTGCTCGGTGCCGGTAACGCCGGCATATTCTGCAGTTCCAAATTGAGGAGTGGGATTACCCAATGCGTCAGACATATTGCGGTGCAAGATATCACGGAAAATCGTGAGTTGGAAGTGGTCTTTTGGGTAATTCGGGAATGAGGCTTTAGTGTCGCGAAGCGGACGATCCCGCCGCCAGATCTCTCAATACGCTGAGAAATGAGGCTGTCGTCTCTTCATCCGAGAGGGCATCCAGAGGAATCGTAGCCGCGAGGTTAGGAGAATCTGGCCGGAAGCGCACGGTCAGCAGGTTATGGCCACGGGAGGTCATAAGAGTGTTTACAACCGGAGTGAGTTCGTGGGTCCATTCTGTTCGAGTAGTGAGTACGACCGGGCCGGGTCGGGAAATTGTCCAATTTCTCTCTGGACTTGAGATTTCCTTTGGTTTTTGCGTCAACCAGCGATGCCGGGTGATTTCCAGGTGAAAGTTCGGCGAGTCGTCGAGATCGGCCTCAAAAGTCAGGGTTTCGCGCTGCCGGCGCCATAGGCAGACAATCCACTGGAGCGGTACGGGGCGGGGAAGTAGCTTGATCGTGATGCGGGCGTTCTCAAACCAATGGCTGGCAAAACTGAAATGCGCCTGCAAACGGCTGGTGCTTAGCCATTTGCTCTCAACAATTCGACCTCGTGTGGCGCATGCCGCTTCCACCCACTGAAGCACCAGAGCGCCTCGGCGGCGGTTGTAGCGGGCAAACAGCAAGTACCAGACGACGACTACGGCGATAGCAACACCCACCGCGTCAATGGCGATCGGAAGCACCACAAACCCCTCAGATGCGAATGGTACGACTTAGGGTGTAAACGAGCAAGGTCTACATTGTAGTTTTTTTTGAAAAATCTGGGGCTCGCCTAAGTAGTTGATCCGCTTAAACTTTCGTTCCGTCCATCTAAAATGGGAGTGTGCGATTCACAGTCCGCGACTACCGAAGCGAGGATTTCGGCGCAATTTGGGAAATCGATCAGGCCTGTTTTCCGCCTGGGATCTCCTACAGCCAATATGAATTGAGTGATTACCTCCGGCGTTCGGGGGCATTTTCGTTGATCGCAGAGGCTGCGACTGCTGGATCGACGACCGCCGAATCTGAGGTCAAGTCTGGGCGCGAAATCATGGGCTTCCTGGTGGGCGAATCCAACCGGCGTAGAGTTGGGCATATCATTACAATCGACGTTCGCACTAACGCCCGCAGGCACAGCGTCGGATCCGGATTACTCGAAGCCGCTGAGACTCGCTTAGTCAAAGCTAATTGCAATTTGGTTCGTCTCGAGACCGCAGTGGACAATGTCTCTGCGTTGGGCTTTTATAAGCGCCATGGCTACGATGTTATTAGCACCATCCCGCGTTATTATTCGAACGGTGTAGACGCGTTATTGCTCGAAAAGAATTTGCTTTCCTCAGTTTCGTCCAGATAACTTGCTCAAATGAAAGTTGCCATCCAGGGAGAGCCCGGGTCGTTCAGTCACGAAGCGGCGCGGCGCATGGTGCCGGGCTGTACGATCGTTCCCTGTGCTCGCTCGGTAGAAGTTTTCGATCTGCTCGAAGCGGCCAAGGTCCCCGTCGCAGTGATTCCGATCGAAAATTCTCTGGCTGGATCGGTGACCGAGCATCTTGATCTTTTGTTCGCCCGCGATGTATTCATACAACGCGATTTCCACCTGCGCATTGTGCACAATCTGATCGCGGCACCAGGCGTGAAGAAGTCAGACATCCGTCGTGCCTTTTCGCATCCCGTGGCGCTCGATCAGTGTCGTGATTTTTTCCGCGATAACGCGCGTATTCAGGCCACGCCTTTCTATGACACCGCAGGAAGCGTTAAGCATGTGATCGCGAACGGAATGCGCGATGCCGGCGGAATCGCGAGCCGCCATGCAGCGTCGGTTTACAAAGGCAGGATTCTTGCGGCCGGTATTGAAGACGACAAGCGCAACTTCACTCGATTTGTTATGTTGCGGAAGAAACGTCGTGCGATTGCTGGAGCGAATAAGACGTCCATAGCCTTTGGTCTAAAGAATGTTCCGGGCGCGCTCTACAAAGCTCTACGTGTTTTTGCCGATCGCGACATCAGCTTAAGTAAGATCGAATCACGGCCGATTCGTGGCCGGCCTTGGGAGTATGTTTTCTACGCTGATTTTCTTCGGGGGGACGACAAATTGGCGCGGGGAGCGCTGCTGCAGTTGAGGGTGGTGGCAGACATGGTAAAGGTGCTGGGCATTTATCCCGCGGCATGACTCTATTCACCGCGTGTGCAGTTGTGCTCCGTGCCTAATCGCCGTGATGAGAATTCTGTCATCTTCAATTCGATGAACCACAACATACGGAGTTCTTCCAATAATCAGCTCACGGGTTTCGGGCAGTGCTCCGGCTCGACCTAAGTGAGGGTAATTGCGCAGAGTTTCAACTGCCGCCACAATTCGGATTGCGAGCCGTTCCGCGGCTGCGGGCTTATCTCTTGCTGTGTGATGCCTTATTTCCTGTAACCGACTCCTGGCCACTGGAGACCAGATCATCTCTAGCGGCACAGCGCCTCGTCATCGTGGGGTTGGCCGCAGGCGCATTTCGGAGGCGGCAACTCATGGTCCGTGCCCCAGGAGAGTAGCCAGGCCTTCATGTCTTCATGTTTTATGAAGTGACCAGACTTGACTTGGCGCTCTCCCTGACGGCTCTCCGCCAGCAGTCTCTCCTGATCGGCGACGTAGGATTCGACCGCATCGGAAATGAGGAAATTCGAGCTGCGGCCCGAAGCGCTGGCGAGTTTCGCAAGCCGTTTTTTTGTCTCGGGCTTGAGCCGGACGCTCAGAGTAGCACTACGTGTGTTCGCCATGAACACATGCGAAGACATCAGGCTACCGAAAGTTCCTTCTGGATCTTCTCCAGCGAAACGCCTTTCGTTTCCGGATAGAGCATCAACACCACAAAAAATTGCCCGACTGTGATCGCGGCGAAAAATACAAAGGGTAGAGGCTTCGACCAGCGGGCGACCGCTGGAAACCCAAGTGATATAAAGGCCGCCATGATCCAATGCGTAAAGCTGCCGAGACTCTGACCCTTCGCCCGTACACGGTTTGGAAACACTTCGCTGATATAGACCCAGATCACCGCGCCTTGGGAGAACGCGAAGAAGGCGATGTACGTCACCAACAGCCAGATCAGCAGGTCGGGACGTCTGCCTGTGGCGTAAATCGCGGCCACGCCTGCCAGGCAAGCCGATGTGCCCACGGCCCCGATGAGCAGCAGCTTCTTCCGTCCAAACTTGTCGATCACGGACATCGCGATCATGGTGAACACAAGGTTGGTTGATCCAACGAAAACGGCTTGCAATCCGCTCGAGACTTTGCTGAATCCAGCGCCAGCGAAAATGTCATTCAAGTAATACAGAATGGCGTTGATTCCGGAAAACTGGTTGAAAAATGCGACCGACACCGCGAGAAAAATGGGCAGCCGGTACTTTGCAGAGAACAGTGGTTCGTCCGCGTGCCCGTGCTCCGCGTCAATCGAAGCTGAAATCTCGGCGAGTTCCTGTTCGTAATTGGCTTCACCGGTTAGCTTCAATACTTCTCGCGCTTCGGCGGTGCGCTGCTTCTTGACCAGCCATCGCGGGCTGCGTGGTATCGAGAACAGCATCAGGAAGAAAAAAGCCGCAGGAATGGCTGTAACTCCAAGGTCCCATCGCCATTCTGAGGCGCCGAAATGTTGCAAGCTGATCACGTAGTTTGAAAAATAGGCGAGCAGAATCCCGAACACGACGTTGAACTGAAAGAAGCCAACCAGCCGCCCGCGCCAGCTGGCAGGTGCAATTTCAGCGATATACATCGGTCCCAGCACCGACGAGCCACCGATGCCCAGTCCGCCAATAAACCGGAAGAGCACCAACGAGCCCCAGTTCCACGCCGCGGCGCAACCCAGAGCAGATATCAGATAGAGCACAGCCATGATTCGAAGGCTGTCACGGCGTCCATACCGATCACCCGGGAAACCAGCCAGCAGGGACCCCACAACCGTGCCCCACAGGGCCACAGAGACTGTGAATCCGAGCAGTCCCGGCGACAGCGCAAAAGTCTGAGTCAGACTGCTTGTGGTCCCGGAGATCACCGCCGTATCAAAGCCAAACAGCAGGCCGCCTAGCGCGGCTACTACTGTGCTTTTTAAGAGGTACGAATTCACGCGCATGCTGCTCCTTTTAGGGACTCGGGGACCACGTCAGGGGCGAACCCGTATAAGCCGGACAACCAGCACTTTCGTCCATTTGTATCCATAACTTCGTTTTTCACAAAGCTCAGGACCGAGTTTTAGAATCCAAATGCTTGAGTTTTCGGACGAAAGTCACGCCTGCTTTTGCTGGATGAATCTTCTGGAATTCCAGGACATCAAAGTTGAGTAGACTACACTCAAGGATGGAATAATCGATTTTCAGCGCTTCTGGACGCTTCGAAGCGCAGCGAGAGAATATGGCGCAAGAAGAGAAATCCTTACCAGTATTGCCAGTTAGAGATACCGTACTTTTTCCTCACGCGGTGTTGCCGCTGACCGTGGGCCGCGAAAGTTCTGTGCAACTGATTAATTCGCTCGGGGAAGACAAGACGATTGTAGTCGTTGCGCAGCGTGAGGCCCGCATCGACTCGCCCCAGCCCACCGACCTCTATACCGTTGGCAGTCTGGCGGTAGTGCACAAAGTCGTCAAGATGCCCAACCAGAGCCTGTTCGTCTTCGCCGAGGGTCTCGAGCGTGTTCGGCTCACCGAGTTCACCCAACTCGCGCCTTACATGATGGCACGGGTAGAGACAGTCCCGGAAGCGATTCCGCCCAAGTCTTCTGAAGTAGAGGCTTTGCAGCGTAACGTACTCACCCTTTTTCAGCAGATTGTGGCCGGTTCGCCCACCCTTTCCGACGAACTCTCGACCGTGGCCATGAACATTGATGAGCCAGGTCGGTTGGTGGACTTCATCGCCTCATCCCTGCCGTCGCTTTCAACCGCCGACAAGCAGGACACGCTCGAGACCACCGATGTCCGTGTCCGGCTGGAAAAAATCAATCAGCATCTCGCCAAAGAACTCGAAGTCCAGCAGCTCCGCAACAAAATCCAGTCCGAGGTGCAAGACCGGGTCCAACAAAGCCAGCGCGAATACTACCTGCGCGAGCAGATGAAGGCCATTCAGAAGGAACTAGGTGAGCAAGATGAAGGACAGCGGGATACCGAGGAACTTCGGCAGAAAATCGAAGCCGCAGGTATGCCGGATGAGGTCAAGAAGGAAGCCTTGAAAGAGCTAGGCAGGCTAGCGCGCATGTCGCCGATGGCAGCCGACTATGGCGTAACCCGGAATTACGTGGAATGGCTAGCTGTGCTTCCGTGGTCAAAGACATCAGGCGGCGAAGTAGATATTCCTAAGGCCAAAGAGATTCTCGATACCGACCACTACGATTTGCAGAAGGTGAAAGACCGCATTCTGGATTACTTATCTGTGCGCCGCTTGAAGCCGACGATGAAGGGCCCAATTCTGTGCTTCGTGGGACCTCCTGGTGTGGGCAAGACTTCTCTGGGCCGCTCCATTGCCCGCGCGTTGGGACGCAAGTTCGTCCGAATTTCCCTGGGTGGTATCCACGATGAAGCTGAGATTCGCGGCCATCGCCGCACCTACATTGGAGCTCTGCCTGGTCAAATCATTCAGGGCATTCGCCGGGCGGAGACCAAAGATCCGGTCTTCATGCTCGACGAAATTGATAAAGTCGGGCGTGACTTCCGGGGCGACCCCGGTTCGGCTTTGCTAGAAGCTCTGGATCCCGAGCAGAATTCGACTTTCCGCGACAATTACCTCGATGTGCCGTTCGACTTGTCGAAAGTTTTGTTCATCACTACGGCCAACATGCTCGATCCTGTTGCCGAGCCGCTACGCGACCGCATGGAGATCATCGAGCTGCAGGGTTACACCGAAGAGGAGAAGGTCCACATCGCATTCCAGTATCTGGTACCGCGGCAGATTGAGGAGAACGGAATTACCGCCGACCAGATTGAATTCTCAACGGATTCGATGAGCTACCTGATCCGGCATTACACGCGTGAGGCAGGGGTTCGCAACCTGGAACGCAACATCGGCACCATCTGCCGCAAGCAGGCGCGCCGCTTGGCGGAAGGTAAGACCGAGAAGCTGCTGGTCACCGAAGAAGTAATTCAGGAATTTCTGGGCGGAATCAAGGTGCGCAGCGAGGGCGAAATCGCCGAGCGCACCAAACGCGCAGGAGTTGCCGTGGGCCTGGCGTGGACTCCGACCGGCGGCGATGTGCTGTTCGTTGAAGCCAACGTGATGAAAGGCAAAGGCGGCTTCACCATGACTGGACAGATTGGCCAGGTCATGCAGGAATCAATGCAGGCCGCGTTGACCTGGGTCCGCTCGAATGCGCGACAGCTTGGCGTCGAGGAAGGCTTTTTTGCCGATCATGACATTCACATCCACGTGCCGGCGGGCGCGATTCCGAAGGATGGCCCGTCCGCAGGGGTGACCATGGCAACCGCGCTGGTCTCATTACTGAAAGATCGCCCAGTGCGGCCGCTGACGGCCATGACTGGAGAGATCACGCTGAGCGGCAATGTTCTGCCGGTGGGTGGAATCAAGGAGAAGGTCCTGGCTGCGAAGCGTGCAGGAGTGCATGATGTGCTTCTGCCGGCGGAAAATAAAATGAACGTGGACGAAGACCTCACGCCCGAGCAGTTGGAAAATCTAAACGTTCATTACGTGAAGACCATCCGCGAGGTGCTCGATCTGGCTCTGCCGACCTCAATCGGCGAAGAGCAGCGCTATGCCGAGGAGCGTGAGAAAGTTTTGGCGGAACAGCCTGTTAGCTAACGTCGGTACTCTTTACCGCGTTATGTTGTAATCTTCCACGGCTCCGCGTTTGTGAGCAATTACAACCTTGAAAAGAAAAAACAGGACTGAAATCATTACAGCCCAAACAACGAAGAACACCCATTGCGATGGACCTGAATGTCCTGCAAGTTCCAGATCGAGAATGGGCTCAAGTCGCCAGAGTAGCGGGGTGAGGAGCATCGCGGTTATCCAGCCGAGCGGAAGGCCGACAAGAAATGCCAGCAATGCGGCAATAAGTGTTCTCTTCATGGCTGGCATGAACTCACCGCCATTTTCCCAGCATCCCGCAGTTGCTTGACGGAATCACCTGAGGGCAAAAACTCCATCGCGACCACGCGGTCATACTTCAGCTCCGCCAGCTTGCGAAAGATGTTTGCATAATTTATTTCGCCAGTACCTGGCTCGTGGCGGCCCGGCACGTCAGCAATATGTACGAGTCCAACGTGCTGAATGTTTTTCTCCAGCTTCTCGATGAGATTGCCTTCCGCGATCTGTTCGTGAAAGAAGTCGTACAGAAACTGCACCTGCGGATGATTTACGACGCGTACGATTTCAAAACCTCTGGCAACTGATGTCAGAAAATATTGTGGGTTCTCCTCCGGATCGATATTTTCCAGCAGCACTCGGACAGGTTCTCCCTTGATCTTCCTGCCCTCCACAAGCTTGGCTGCCGCTTTAAGGCCGTCGACGCAGCTCTGATGCTGGGCTTCTACGGACATCCCAGGCACCACGTTTCCCGTGAGCAGGATGATGGCTGGACAATCAAGCCTTTCCATAATCGGAATTGTGCGCCGAAGTTCCTCGATCAGCCCGTCACGGTTTGACGGGTTGCATAAGCCATGCTTCAGACCCGCAGTGCAGTCGAAAGTTATTCCAAGCTCTTTCCGTTTGGCGTTAGCGCGATCAAAATCCTGGTCCGTCCACTTTTCGTATTCCCCCACAAGCTCCACGTTGCGGTACCCGGCTTCCGCTACTTTCTCCAGGCGTTGTTCAAAAGGCAGATCGCGAAAAACAGTCCACAGCATCACCGACAACTGGAATGGTGCTCCCGAGATCTCGGCACTTTCTGTTGATTCGGAGATATTGGAAGCGTAAATATTTTGAGAATTCAGGGCCGAAGCCGAGAGCAGAGTTCCGGCAATGCTGCGGGCGAACGCTCGTCGATTCATGTTTCACCTCGGAGATGAAGCGCGCGAACTACTATACAGGCAGCATAGGTGATTTGAGGTGAAACGGCTTCGTCGGCGGGCAAAAGTTAAGGCCCAATCAGCTTCCTGATTCGGCCTTTACGATTCTCTTGATTCGGCTACTTGCTCGCGTTGTTTTGCGCGGTAGTCGTGTCGGCTGTGGTTCCCAGCCGCGTGAGCCTCGGGAAGAATGGTGTGACTTCAAACGGCATCTTGTCGCGAACCGATGTGATTGCCACCGGCGCTGCCTTAATCATCTCGACATGATCTCCCCAAGGATCAAGCTTGATTCTGCCGCCCAGCGGAAGCGCGGCGATCTGGTCGAGCTTGCTGTCATCCAGGGTCGGCGATGAGGTCATCAACGCAGCCAGACGCGTGATCTGGCCCTTGTCATCGGTGAATTTGTTTCCCAGGTGCGACGTAAGCAGCGCAGATAGCACCGGCGCTCGTGCGGAAAGCTGTCTCAGATAGAGCCCGCCGGATCCAAGCTTTTGCGCATAAGGCGAATTCTTCAACAGCTCAACTGCCTTTGCATCAGCCGCCGTTTCTTCTTCGGGATTGTGGCGGAAGCCAAAGTTCTGATATGTAGATTCGTCCGAGAACAACATACGGTCGTTGAAGGCAAACTTGCTGCCCAGATTGTGGCCGAGAACGATGTGCGCCAATTCGTGAGAGAGAATCGCCGCCAGACTGGCTTCGTCGGGTAGCGTGTCAATCAAGCCACGACTGATCACAATTGTGTTGCCCACGCTGAATGTTTCGAGTGGCGAAGTCAGCATAACGCGAGCCCGCACGGGACGAGGTAAATCAATATTGTTCGTGATCTGGATGTTATTAACGACAGTCTGCAGAACCTTGTCCACTTCTCCGGCGGGCGCAAGCAGCCCGGCTTCCTGCAGCCGCTCGACTACGTTATCTTCAGCTTGTTGCTGCCATTCGCGTTGTGCCTCAAGCGGGGACGCGTCCTGCGCAACCGCGCTCTCGTCTTTTACGGCGTCCACTTTCAAATCCGTCAGTTCGTCTTCCCGGTTGTTTTTCATCAGGTCGTAGCCCCAGATGCGGGACTGCGCCTTGAAGGCCAGCTTGTCATGCGAGCCGTAGCTGAAATCCCCTTCTTCGCTGTAAATGTAAGCCGGCACCCAGTAGCCGCGCACCAGGTTGAGCCGCCAGCTATCCATGTGGAAGAAATATGCATTCTTCGGGCGCGGCACATAAGTCCCATTCAGGCGGACGATGTTGTACTCCTGATCTTCCACCCAGATTCGCCCCTCAAACAGCCCATTCCCCGCGCCTTTCTTCGGTGTAACGTCGAAGACCAAGCACTTGACTTCGCCCTGGAACTCACGGTGCACGAATTTAAAGTTGTAATGATTACGGTCAAAGTTCTGACGGTCCGCGAACACCATCCAGGAAAAGCCCATCGGCTGGTACTGAATACGGAACAACTTGGTCACGCCGCCCATCAAGTTTTTCTGGAAGCTGGTCTGTTTAATGAGATAGTCGCGGCGGTCGATGCTCTCGCCCATATCCAGGCGGCCCAGGAAATAATGGTCTTCCTTCGGCGTGGCGCCAAGCTTTGTGTCTGGCGTGAGGTTCTGCAAATAGGTCTCGACCAGCGGCGTGCGGTTCTTCAGGAAATTGATCAGGGCGTGCTCACGCTCGATGATTTGGTCGACGACTTGATCGACGCTGACCGGAGCTTTAGACGCGGGTTGCGACAGCGCAAGGCCAGGAGTCGTTGTCGAGACCGGCTGTACAGCCGCGGGCTGCGTCGCTGACGGTCGCGTCGACGTGGGCTGGCCAGGAGTAGTTGCGTCCTGCGCGCTCGCGCTCAACGAAATAATGAATAATGCGGCTGAAAGCCATCCCCAACGCATGATTATTACCTTCTTTCCAAGAAGCTTACGAAGCCAGCTGAAACATTACGTGCACGACCGCCGTGGAATCGACCGCCGAACCATTATGTTGAGCCGGCTTGAACTTGATTTTATTAGCGGCGCTCACTGCCGCTTCATCGAGTCCGTGACCCAGTCCACGAACCACGCGATTGATGCGCAACTCCCCATTTGCTCCGAATAGCACTTCGAGAAGGACCTCGCCTTCAAGATTCAGTTTGCGCGCCTCATCCGTGTAAACCGGCTTGGGCTTGTAGAGAATCTCGACCTGAGTTGTCAGCGCTGCGGTGTCATTCAGGTTGTGCTTGCCGGTATTCGTGGCAACCTGTTGTGAGGTAAATCCCGCCGCCTGCACACCCTGGCCGCTCGCCCTTCCGTCCCCATGACCCGGTTGGGCAATGCCGTTGCCGAACCCTGCACTGGCAATTGTGCCTTTGATCCCTTTTGCGCCGCCAGTGCCGTTGCCGGTTCCGGCGCCCTCCGGCAGATCAAATGATCCCAGCTTTGCGGCCGTCAATTTCGCGCCCTGCTTACCTTCTCCCGGCAAACCGTTGGGGTCTCCGAAGCCGCCGGTCTGCACTTTTTGAATAGGCGCATTTACCGCAGGCGTGGCCGAACTTCCAAACGACCCGGTGTAGATCACCTTTGCTGGCATAGCGCCCGAAACCGGCTCAAGCTTCGGTGCTTCAAACTTTACCGACTGAATTTTCGGAGGCTCGAGCTTGACCTCTTGCACCTTCGGACGTGGCATCTCCTTGGGAACGATCAGCTTGGGCACCTCGAATTTTACTTCGGGCAACAACTTGGTGATTTTTGGCTTCGGCTTGATGATCGGCTTTTCTGGGACCAAGTCCGGCCGCGGAATGATCTCCGTCACTGTGTACTTCGCCCAACTGCTCATGCGATCCGGCCAGATCAACCGTGCCAGCAGCACCAGCAAAACCACGACCAGGCACATGCTGTAGCTGAACAGGAATGTGCGCCAGTCCCGTTTCTTCTCCGGCAATAATCCGAGGGTGAGCGTTTCACGCGACTGCATTTTCTAGCTCCAAAGGACACCCGTGCCTGGGGGAGACAGACCGGACGAAGTCTTAGGGTAAGGGAGAATGGTACAGGGGTAAACGTCCCCGCCGCTCGTGTACTTCGGTAATCATCAGAAACCGAAGGAGCAAGTCTCCCAAAAATGAAGTGTGAACTGCTCATGTTCTACGGCGAAGAGCGAACGCGAAATACACCGGGATACCGGCCAAAATCACCAGACTTCCCAGGGCTGAGAAACGTAAGTTGCTGGTGAAAGTGTAGTAGAGCAGGGCCGCCGAAGCCAGAATAAAAAGGGCAGGTGCCAGTGGATATCCCCAAATTCGGAACCGGCGTGGGGGGGAGGGAAGCTTCTTTCTAAACACGAACAACGCGCTGCTGGCGGTCACATACGACAACCACTCCGCAAAAATTGATAGCGTGAACAGCTGCCGAAAGTTACCGCCTATCAACAGAAAACTTACAGACAGAATGGCCTGGATGACGATGGCGACGTGGGGAGTGCGGAATCGGGGATGTACTTTCGCGAGAACTTGAAAGAAATTCCCGTCGCGCGCCAGTGCGAATGCCATTCTGGCCCCGCTCATTGCAATACCATTCAAGGAAGTGGTGAGCGAAATCACCATAGCGCCGGAGACAATGACAGCGCCAGCCGCTCCGAGAAACGAGTTCCTTACCGCATCCGACATGGGCGAGGACGAAGTCGCCACGAATGCCGCTGGCAGAGCATATTGCACTGCCGCATTCACCAGCATGTACAAAATGCCAATCACGATGAGTCCTCCGGTCAGTGCCAAAGGAAGGTTTTTCTCCGGAGAACGAACCTCTTCGGCGACCATGTTCAGGTCACTCCAGCCGTCGTACGCCCAGAGCGCGGCGGCAACCGCCGCAACGAATCCTGCAATGCCGCCGGTCGCGCCAGAATATCGCTCGGCAAAGTGCCCCCAATCGCCATGCGAGCTGAACGCCAACATGGCAATGGCTACAATGAGCACAAGCTTCAGGACAGTGAAAGCAAGCTGAAAATTTCCCGCGCGCCGCACGCCGACATAATTTACGGCCGAAACCAAAACTACAAACGCAATTGCCACAAGTTTCCCGGCGGTGGTCAAGTGCCCGCCTGTGACGGTGAGAAACGAAAGGGAGGAGAAGCTCCCCATAATGCGAACAATTCCGGTTGAAACGGCAGCCAGTGAAGCCGGCTTAATCACGATGGTCCACGCCCAGCCGCACAGGAAGCCAGGCAGCGGGCCATAAGCGTCGCGGATATAAACGTACTCGCCGCCGGCCTGCGGCTTCATCGCTCCGAGCTCGGCATACGTTACGGCACCGAAAAACGAAAAGACGCCACCGACGATCCACGCGAGATAAACCAGCCGGGCTGAACCGGCCGCTTGCATCATTTCTGCAGGGACTAGAAAGATCCCGCTGCCGATCACGACTCCAATCACGATTGAAGCAGCGTGGCTCGCTCCCAGTTCACGAACCAGACCGGCTCGCGCAGAGGTGACTTCAGAGGTAGTGGCCATTA
>WNGK01002738.1_pt1 | contig 43821 bp, 40 predicted proteins | sample 5400601 | NCBI WGS metagenome assembly WNGK01 (sample SAMN13153376, study PRJNA577476) | soil metagenome | isolation source: 60 cm soil or saprolite under Garry oak tree replicate 1 | place: USA:California | collected 2016-06-15 | reverse complement strand
CTACGGGACGGAAGTGCGGTTTGAGCTCCACCCGATCGGCGGTCGAGGCAATCCCCTGAGCGAGACGATCTCGGTGCGGCCCGGGGACGTGATTCACCTGACCATACCGCCGAACTAGCTCCGCGCCAGCATCGTTCCCTTCCACAAGCAAGTCCTACGCTCGCGCGCGTGCCGCGCGCTCGGTCCTCACCCCTTTGATCCCCTCTCCCTTCGGGAGAGGGGAGACTCAACCCGTCTGTCGTTCCCCCTCTCCCGAAGGGAGAGGGGGACAGGGGGGAGGACTTCGCGAAGCGAGCGAGCGTGTCATCCTGAGCGCCGCAGGCGCGAAGGATCTGCTTTACCGAGACACACCCAGGGAGTAAGAACGACGAGCTCGCGTCGTAGGGGAGGCCGATGAGCGTCGGGGTAGCGGCGAGGATCAGCGCACCCGCTGGCGGCCCGCGCGGGAGCGTCGACGTGACACCAAGCGCGGCGCGGGCTCGGTGCCGCCGAGCGCGGCCAGCAACCTGGCGCTCTCGCGAGCGATCAGAGCCTCCAATGCGGCGCGCACGATCGCCGTCTTCTCTCGGATGCCTGTGAGACGCTGGGCCTCCTGTAGCAAGCCGTCATCGAGGTATAGTGTAGTCCGCATATGCGTGAAAGTGCTCGATCTTTGCATACGCTTCAACCCCGCGCCGACCCTACTCCCAGTGGTACACCGCGCCCCATTTGGGGCGCTGGGGATACTCCGGATGCTCGTCCCGTATCGCGGCCCAATCCAGCGCGTCGATGACGGCGTCCCCATCGCAATCCAGGTAGGGACACATCTGAAATCCGCGCGACGTACGCCACTTGCCACGCTCGTACGTGCGCTCACAGTGCAGACACCAGAGATAATCCGAGCGCTTGGGCTCGGAAAAGATGCGGTCGCGATGCGAAGCTTCCACGTTCCCTCCTCCTTTCTTACGCCAAGCCCCGCCGGTCCAGACTGCGGTACTGGATCGCCTCGCTCACGTGCCGCGATTCGAGCGAGGCCGCTCCCGCGAGATCGGCGATGGTGCGCGCGATCTTGAGAATGCGGTGATACGCCCGCGCCGAGAGCGCGAGGCGTGTGATCGCGGTCCGTAACAGCGCATCCGCTCCGTCCGACACGCGGCAAAACGTGCGGATGTCGCGCGCGGCCATGTGCGCGTTGGCGTACACGCCCGGGCGGGTCGCGAACCGCTCGCGCTGCACCGCCCGCGCCCGGTCGACCCGCTCCCGCACCGCCTCGCTCGGCTCTCCCCCGCCCTGGTCCGCGAGGGCGCGGTACTTCACGGCCGGCACTTCCAGATGGAGGTCGATCCGGTCGAGCAGCGGTCCCGAGACGCGCGCGAGGTAGCGCTCGACGCCGAGCGGCCCGCAGACGCAGTTGTGCTGGGTGTCGCCGAAGTAGCCGCAGGGACAGGGGTTCATGGCCGCCGCCAACATGAAGCGCGCCGGATAGGTGAGACTCATGACGGCGCGGGCGATGGTCACCACGCCGTCCTCCATCGGCTGGCGCAGCACTTCGAGCACGTTCTTGCGGAACTCGGGGAGCTCGTCGAGGAACAGGACACCACTATGGGCCAGGCTCACCTCGCCGGGCCGCGGGTAAGAGCCGCCCCCGATCAGGCCGGCGTCCGAGATCGTGTGGTGCGGGGCCCGGAACGGACGCCGCGCGACCAGCGACTCGCCCAGCGGCAGCACGCCTGCCACGGAGTGGATCTTGGTCGTCTCGAGCGCCTCCTCGAGGCTCATCTTGGGGAGGATGGTAGGGATGCGGCGCGCCAGCATTGTCTTGCCGCTCCCGGGTGGACCGATCATCAGGATGTTGTGCCCGCCCGCCGCGGCGACCTCGAGCGCCCGCTTGGCGTGCGCCTGCCCCTTCACCTCGGCGAAGTCGACGTCGTCGCGCGTGCGCTCCGCGAACAGCGCGGTCAGGTCGACACTCGCCTCCGTCAGCTCCGCCTTACCGTCGAGGAAATCGGCGAGCTCGGCGAGATTGCCCGCGCCGAGCACCCGCACGCCCGAGACGACGCCCGCCTCGGGCAGGTTCTCGCGCGGCAGCACCAGCGCCTCGAGCCCCGCGGCGCGGGTCGCGAGCGCCACGGGCAGGGCGCCGCGCACCGGCCGGATCGCGCCCTCGAGCCCGAGCTCCCCCAGCACGGCGACGCGCCCGAGCCGCTCGGGGGAGATCTGCTCGGTGGCCGCGAGGATCCCCACGGCAATGGGGAGGTCAAAGGCCGAGCCGTCTTTTCGGATGTCGGCAGGCGCGAGATTGACGGTGATGCGCTTCAACGGGAAGGTGAAGCCCGTGTTCGCGAGGGCAGCGTACACCCGCTCCCTGCCCTCTTTCACCGCCCCCTGAGGCAAGCCGACGGTGGCGAACGTGGGGATCCCGTTGGCGATGTCGGTCTCGACGTCGACGAGGTAGGCGTCGATGCCGAACACCGCAGCGGAGCGGACGCGGGCAAGCATGGCGAACCATGCAACCCGCGCCCGCGGGAGTGTCACCCAATCAGCGCACGGCAGGTCTTCTTGTTGCGAGCCCTCAGAACTCCACCCGCGCCGCGAGCCCGGTTGACCGCGTCCCGAACCACGGGGCCAGGCTCACGGGTGACGGCGTCCCGGCGTGGCCGGTCCCGATCAGGCGGACGGCGCCGAGCGCCAGCGATGCCGCGCCGATGCCGGTGTTCAGGAGGCCCAGCGTGCCACGAGGCCCCGACGTTCCCAGGTTCGACGCGCCGGCGATGATGCCGATCGTTCCTGCGCCCACAGAAGCGATCCCGCTTGCCTGACGCGAGAGCCCAGTGTGAAGGACATTGAGCGTGAACGTCGCGACGTTGGTGGCGACGCTGACACCGGTGGCCACTTTGTATCCGTCGCTGGCCGGATATACAGCGCCGGCGACGGCGCAGTCTCCCCGCGGCGAGCCACAGCCGTAGGTCGGCTGGATCCGGGTCGCCTCCGCGAGCGTGATGCCGTTCGCGGCGAGCCAGCGGCCCACCTCCGGGTCGTCCTTGAGCTCCGGGACGCGCGCGTAGTTGCGCGTCGCCGCGATCCGGAGCACCAGGTCCTCGTGTCCCGTCTGCTCGACGAGGTAGGCAAAGCCGCACCGCGTGCCCCGCCAGTCGATGAAGACGGGCACGTCGCGGTCCGGGAAGTCGGTATTCCGTGGAAAGACGCCCCGGACTTGGTAGGTGTGGAGGATATTCAGGACACCGGCACGGGCCGCTCGCTGGGCCGGCGTCAATCCCGACACGTCCCGGGCGCGCAACTCCCGCTCGACGCTGTCGAAGTGCGCCCGCAGGCGGATCCGTTCGGCGGCGGCGAACGAGATCGGAGCGGGGGCCTGCCATACCCCGGTCGCGAGCGCGCTGGTCACGACGGTCGAAAGCATGAGAGCCTTGCGCATGGGGACCTCCACAGAGGTTTGTTCTCGAGCCTATGCGGGGTGCTCGTTGCGTGTCAAGCCTGTCGTGTCGGCGCGACGGCGGCCCTGGCCGGGCTCAGGGCGTGTCTCGCCGCCCCTACCGACTCACCCGCGTCGGCGAAGCAATCGCCTCATTGTCGGCCGGCAGCGCATCGCGTGCGTCGCTGATGACGGCGACGGCCTCGAAGGTCACCTTCCCGATCAACGCATCGTCGGCCGTGAAGGTGTAACTAACGCGAAATCCGTCGTGCCGTTCTTTGGGTTCATGGGCACGGCCTGGGTCAACGAGCCGGGTAGGGCGAGGCACGTGCTCTGCGCAGAGCGGCCGTGGCGCTCTCGCAAGTCGGCTTGCTGCCCGATACCTGAGGGAGGGAAATACAGACGTGCCTGGACCAGTGAACACCAGTCCGCCTATGGTGACAAACGTGGGAACTGTCCTTTGTGGGCTCCGCTAAGCAGCGGACCAGCGCATCGTCGGCAGCCGCTACCAGCGAAGCTCGGTTGGAAAATACTCCGAAATCAATTCGTTATAGAAGGGCCGCAATTGCTGGACATTCGGGCGCTCGAGACGCTTGGTATAAAGGTCGTAAGGATTGAAAGCTCGAACCCACTCGAACATTTCCTTGTCCCGACCGTTCATGAGGTGCTGATATTCCCTTTCGCGGTGCGCCGGATAGAAGGAGTGATAGCGGATCATGTAAAGGGCCTCCGGCGGCAGGGAACCTTTGACGACGTGATACAGGTATTCGTCATGGCCCCAGGAGAGGTGAACGTTTTCCAAGCCGCAGCCTTCAGAGTAGATGCCGGTTCGAGTTTGGTATTTCGGCTCGCGGCTGTCGGGATTGTCGGCGAAGAACTGATGAAAGACGATCTTGTCCGAATAGGCGCACCCTACTGGAAACGTATCGCCCACCACGGCCCACTGTGGCTCTCCGTAAAGACATAGGATTTTTCCCAGATCGTGAATAAGGCCCGTCAGGATGAACCAGCGCGGATGTCCATCGCGGCGGATCTGTTCGGCCGTTTGAAGCAGATGCTCAAGCTGCGATCGATCGGTATCGGGATCGCTATCATCGACCAGCGTGTTCAAAAACTCCATCGCTTCCCAGATTCCCATTCTGCGCCGCGACAGCGACAGAAACTCTTTCTTCTTGGCCTGTACGAAATCGTAAGTCTGATGGCGGTGATTGAGCCGGTAGAACGCGCGCACGCTGGGTCGTGCGCCGGCTTCATAATTTCGAAACTGCTCCTTGGCCTTATTCGGGTCCGTCGCCTGAAAGGGCTTTGAACTGGCGGCTGTCTCTTCAGGATAACGGACTTTGAGGAAGTCCTCCCATTCTTGCAGGTTGGAAAGAGGGGCGTTCGAATTGGATGGAGTGCTTGTTGCGGCCATAAGTTCCTCCGCGGGCCCTTGGCTGCAACAACTGAGCCAGAGGCTTTTCTGGCAGGAAGGAGAGCTTTTCGACGCCCTTATCGGTTAACGCACCACGCGCTTAAGGGCACCCGGCGCAACCTCGTTCCCCGAGGCTACCGCCAGCAGCGGCAATCTTTATTGCTGCAATCCCTTGGCAGGGTGTGGTAGTTGAGGAGCGGCTCCTCCGTCTTCGGCGAGTCGCCGTTAGGACGACGGGCTCTTGCCGGCTTTCGTCCAACCGTCGCTACGCGAGTATTTCCGTAAGCCTTGAGGCCGACCTGAGCTATCAGCCCGACGCGCTAGGGTGCCTCTAGTTCCGGACCCGTTCTTACACTGGCCGGCGGCGCCCGCCTCGAAGATCGCGCGAACCGCTGAGGCATCCAGCGCGCGATCGAAGATCTCGATTTCGTCCAGCACGCCGTCCAAAGTCTCGTCGCCCGAGCTGAAGAACAAACCATCTCCAGGAGCAACTGTTCCTGTTATCGCCCTGTTGCCAACCTCAACGCCATCCAGATACAAGCGCATGACGCTGCCGTCATACGACCCCGCGACATGATGAAATACGCCCTCTCGCAGAACATTATCGACGCGGATGTGCTGTAGCTCCCCATTTATGCGCATGTAGAAGTGCAGCTGGGCAAAACCCGCTGCTCCGTCGTACCGCAGCACCGCCTTCTCATTACCGAGGCTCACATAGCGCTGGACTCTGCCAGGCGGCAGGGAATTATGCTTCACCCACGCATCGATGGTCAGCTGTTGCAAGTCGTCGATTCCTGCTCCAGGGGCGAACACCCCTTCGCCCGCGCGCTCAAAACTGAATCCCTCGCGCACCTTGGCCGGTGCAAACGTCGCTTGGGCGCTGGCAATTGCGAGGAGTTGATCGGTCGCCCAGGCCGGATCCGCGTCCCAGGCCGGATTGTTGGTCACCCGCTTCAGTCCCGAGCCGTCCGGGCTCATCACGTAGATCTCGTAGTTGCCGTCACGGTTGGTTGCGAAGGCGATACTGCTCCCCGTGGGTGACCATGCGGGATAGTAGTCGTCTGCCGGGTTGTTGGTCAGGCGGGTCGGCTGCGAGCCGTCTACGTTCATCACGTAGATCTCGCCGTTGCCGGCACGATCGCTCTGGAACGCGATCTTGTCGCCGGCGGGCGACCAAGCCGGGAACGTCTCGGAGGCGGGACTCTGCGTCAGGTTGACGGGATTCGAGCCGTCGGCGTTGATCACATAGACTTCGTTGTTGCCGTCGCGATTCGTCTGGAAGGCAAGCCTCGTGCCGGCGGGCGACCACGTAGGCAGCACATCGTCGGCACCGCCATCGGTCAGACGAGTGGCATTTGAGCCATCGGCATTCATGACGTAGATGTGCTCGGGGCCGTCGCGGTCGCTTACGAAGGCAATTCGCTTGTCATCCGGCGACCACACGGACATGATGTCGGCCGAGAAGTCGTCGGTCAGTTTGGTCTGCCCCGAACCGTCCGCATTCATGACGTAGATCTCGCAGCTCGAATCAGTCACGCGACAGGCTGTGAACGTTATCCTGCGTCCATCGTGCGACCAGTTGGGACGCGCGTTGTATCCTGGGACGTCCGTGAGCTGCGTTGCCCCGGAGCCAGTCACTCTCATGACGAAGACGTTGAAATTGCCGTTGGCGGGATTTCTTCCCATGAGGTCACGCGTGTCCCCATCACCCGGCCACCACGCGCGCAGGCCGTCGGGCGGCGCCACGCAGGGGCCACGGCCACCTGTCGTCGGGCTCCTGATGAAGTCGATGGTCGTCTGGTGGTTCGTCCCGATGTTGGCGGAGCCACTAGGCGAGATCGGCACGTCGACAATGCCGCCCGTGGCGTTGGCAGAGGCCGAGGTGACGCTCCCCTGGGAGCGATGGGTGAAGCCGGGGAAACTGTATTCATTGGTGCCAGTCGAGCTCTGTGTGAAGAGCCCATTGGCGCGCCAATTCACGGTCACCAGTCCGGTCGGTCCCGCAAAGGTGTTGAAGTTCGGATTGCCGGTTGTGTTGGTCCGCAAGCTCAGGGAATTGCCACCGCCGCTCAAGTCCCGGTTCGGGATCAGCCCAGAGCCATCCCGGACAGCGTTGCACACGAAGAACTGATCGCACTGGAACACGAAGTAGCTGACGAAGGTCTGCGGATCGGTCGTCGGTCCGCCGCGGCTGACGGAGAGGGAGCCGAAGGTGAAACCCCCCGCGGGATCGAACGTGAACCAGCTGAGGCTTCCGAAATCCCCGTTCGCCACGAAGTGGACCTGGGTTGCCGTGGCGCTGGTCGCCCCGGCCGTCAGGAGCGGAACGCCACCGGCCGCGGACGACAACTGAGTCTGCGCCGTCGCGTCCACGCCCCCCCCCAGTCGTGTCGCTGCAAGACCGGCGGCATTCGTGCGCGTGATGTCGATCGTCATTTGGTGGTTCGACCCGAATTCGCCGGAGCCCGTGGGGGAGAGCGCCACGCCGGCGATGTTGCCCGTGGCGTTGGCGGACGCCGAGGACAAGCTGCCCTGCGAACGCTCGGTGAAGCTGGGGAAGGTGATTTGATTCGTTCCGGTCGAGCTCTGGGTAAAGAGCCCATTGGCGCGCCAATCCGCGGACGCGATTCCCGTGGGTCCCACGGAGACGACGAAGTTCGGATTGCCGGTCGTGTTGGTGCTCAGGCTCAGGGAGTTGCCGCCACTGCGGAGATCGCCGTTCGGGATCAGCCCAGAGCCTTCCCGGATTGTGTTGCAGAAGAAGGATGGATCGCACTGAAACACAGAATAACTAACTAAGGAATGTCTGGGGATCAGTAGTGGGTCCGCCGCGGTTCACGGAGATGGATCCAGACGTGAAGCCCCCGGCGGGATCGACCTCGAACCAGCTGGCATTTCCGAAATCCCCGTTGGCCACGAAGTGGACCTGGGTGGTGGGCGTGGCGATGTGCCCCCCGGTCCACACGGGAACGGCATCGAAGATACCGTCGTTGAAGGTCAGTTGCGTCACCCCAGTGCCATCTGCGTTCATGACGAAGACGTCTTCGTCGCCACCGTCGCGCGTGCTGTGAAAGGCGATATGCTTGCCGTCCGGGGACCACGAGGGATCGTCGTCGTCGTCGAAATTGCGCGTGAGCTGGGTGACGCCGCTGCCGTCGGAGTTCATGAGGAAGATGTCGAGGTCGCCGCCGTCGCGGCGGCTCGAAAAGACGAACCGCTTGCCGTCCGGTGACCAGCCCGCGTGATCGCCTTCATCGCTGGCGGGGTCGTTGGTAAGCTGAGTGATTCCGGTCCCATCCGAGTTCATCACATAGAGATCGTTGTCGCCATCGCGGTCGCTGTTGAAGGCGATCTGTCTGCCATCGGGCGACCAGGCAGTCGGGAAACCGCCGCCTTGGGTGAGCTGCGTCACCCCGGTCCCGTCCGCATTCATGACGTAGACCTCGCCGTTCGTACTGAATGCCATCCGCGTGCCATCGGGTGACCAGGCTCGCGGGAAACCGTCATGGAAGAGCACCCGTTCACCACTTCCGTCTGCGTTGATCACGACGGCATCGCACACGTCGAGACACCTGCCGAACGCGATCTGCTTGCCGTCGGGCGACCAGATGGGATCGAATTCGTTGACGGCGTTTTTCGTGAGCTGAGTGACTCCACTCCCGTCCGCGTTCATGACGTAGATATCGAAGTCGCCATCGCGGCTGCTGTGGAAGGCGATCCTACCCTTGAGGCCTTCAGTCGGCGAGAGGCTGAACCGAGGTTCGTCGGACCTGGGGGCGAGAGACCGCTCGCTGTGACAGGCCGTGAGAACAGCCCCGAGGGCGAGCAGTGGAATCACATGCCGTCGGCGGCCCATTTGGTCCTCCCCTATGCAAGACACGGCACGACGCTTTCGTGGCGCCAGTTGGCTGAGGAAATGTGTCGTACGAAGCGAGGGTTGGGCGCGGCGCTAGTCGTGAGGTTCGCGACAGCCGTCGTGTTCTGGTCTGACGCTTGCTCGGTAGGCCCTCGGGCTCACGCCCACATATCGCTTGAAGGCCCGTTCGAATGTCCTGACGTCTTGAAAGCCCGCGGCGAACGCGATCCGAACGATCGAGTTGTCATGGATACGCATCAACTCCATCGCGCGACTCACGCGGAGGATTCGCACCCACTCGGTGAACGTCGCGCCGACCTTGGAATGGAAGGCAGAGAAGTACTTTCGCTCCAGGCCGGCGAGCTTCGCGGCGGCGGTGAGCGAGATCGGCATCGCGACGTTGGCGGTGACGAACCGGAGCACGGGCGACAGGCGGGCGTAGTACGAGAACGCCTCGTGATGGACGCGCTGCGCCAGGCCGGGTACCCCGACGAGCCTACCCACGAGAGGGTGAAAATGCGTCAACAACGCTTTCTCCCGCCGCTCAACCGCCGCACGCACACTCCGTTCAAGCGCAGGAAACGCTACGCGCGGCCAATTGACGTCGCGGTCCGCATCGTGTCAAGATGGAATCAATCGGCGGGCTGTAGACTTCATCGACTCCGACCGGACCGACGCCGCATGGCACCAATCGCCTGGGACGACTTCGCCAAGGTCGACATCCGCGTCGGCCGGATCGTCGAGGCCGAGGACTTCCCCAAGGCGCGGAAGCCTGCATACCAGCTGCGGATCGATTTCGGAGAGCTCGGCGTGAAGACGTCGAGCGCGCAGATCACCAGGCACTACGACAAGACGCATCTCGTGGGGAAGCTGGTACTGGCGGTGGTCAACTTCCCGCCGCGCCAGATCGCGAACTTCTTCTCTGAAGTGCTCACGCTGGGCGTGGTACTGGCAGACGGCGACATCGTGCTGGTGCATCCCGAGCGTGAGGTTCCACTCGGGAGCCGGATCGGCTAGCCCGGAACGAGTGGTGAGGAGTACCGGGCCTCGATGTACTCCTCGAGAATTTTCAAAAACTCCGGAACGATCGTCTCGCCTTTGAGCGTGACCTTGAGCCGGCCGTCCACGTAGACGGGTGCCTTCGGCTCCTCGAACGTGCCGGGCAGCGAAATGCCGATGTCGGCGTGCTTCGACTCGCCGGGCCCGTTCACGACGCACCCCATCACCGCGACCCGCAGCGTCTCCACGCCCGGATAGCGGGCGCGCCACGCGGGCATCTGCTCCTTTAGGTGGGCCTGGATCTGCTCCGCCATTTCCTGAAAGAACGTCGAAGTAGTGCGGCCGCATCCCGGACACGCCGAGACCTGGGGCGCGAAGTGCCGCAGTCCCAGCGACTGCAGCACCTGCTGGGCCACCTGCACTTCCTCGGTCCGGTCGCCGCCCGGGCGCGGCGTGAGCGAGACGCGGATCGTGTCGCCGATGCCCTCCTGGAGCAGGATGGCCAGCCCGGCGGTGCTCGCGATGATCCCCTTCGAGCCCATGCCGGCTTCGGTGAGCCCCAGGTGGAGCGGATAGTCGCACCGCTCGGCCAGCCGGCGGTACACCTGGACCAGATCCTGCACGCCCGACACCTTGGCCGAGAGAATGATGGCGTCGTGTGCCAGTCCGCACTCCTCTGCCAGCTCGGCCGAGCGTGTGGCGCTCGCCACCATCGCCTCGAGCATCACCTCGCGCGCGTCCAGCGGATCGGGCCGTCGGGCGTTCTCGTCCATCATCTCAGTCAGGAGCTGCTGGTCGAGACTGCCCCAGTTCACACCGATGCGCACCGGCTTGCCGTGCGCCAGCGCGACCTCGATGATGGTGCGGAAGTGTTCGTCGCGCCGCTTGGCGCCCACATTGCCCGGATTGATGCGGTATTTGGCGAGGGCCGCCGCGCACTTGGAATATTTGGTGAGCAGCAGGTGGCCGTTGTAGTGGAAGTCCCCGATCACCGGGACGTCGACCGCGGCGACGATCTCGGGTACCGCGGCGGCCGCGGCCTCCGTGTTCACCGTGACGCGAACCAGCTCGCTGCCCGACTGATGGAGCGCGCGAGTTTGAGCAACCGTCGCGGAGACGTCCGCCGTATCCGTGTTAGTCATGGACTGGACGACGATCGGGTGACTGCTTCCAACCGGGATCCCGCCCACATCGACAATGACGGTTTGTCGGCGCTGGTTCACGAGGTCAATATAAGGGAGAAGACGTCACGGACGAACGTCGCGGAGGGGCGTCTCTCCGCGACGGTTCTCCGTGACGTTTTTCCGTGACGCCGTCTACAAGAATTTGTCGTTCATCACCACGGTCAACCGGAGGGCTTTTCATCACCACGGTCAACCGGAGGGCTTTCAACACCGCACTCCCCTGCAGCAGCACCGCGCCCGAGTTCGACCCCTTGGCCTGGAACCGCACCCAGATCTGCTTGCCCGCCAACAGCTGGAGCACGTTGCTCGAGAGCCGACCGATGATCGTATCCGGGGTCGCCGCATTGCCGGACACGCTTGCGTCCGGCACGGTCAGCGCGAGCGCGCTCGAGTTCAGGGTCCCAGCGGCGGTGGAGTCGAGATACAGCTGCAGGCCAATGGTGCCCGTGCTGGTCTGGTTCTCGAAATCCACCTTCCCATTTACGAGGACGGAGTCCACGATCGACGAGCCGGCGCCGGGCAGGTCGATGCGTCGCGGCGTGCTGGACGCGCTGGCCGTGTCGGCGGACGGGACGAAGTAGGCGATCGAGTCGTCTCCCGTCCCCTTGAGGAAGCTGTACACGTCGACGTCGAAGATGGCGTGTCCCTCTCCGCACGCCGCGGCCAGGCCCGCGAGCCACGTCATCCACAGCCACTTCGCGCGCATCGAGAGCCTCCTAATAGATCGAGAACGACGTCGCCATCGTGACGCCGCGCTCGTTCGAGAGCGAGTTCGTGTGCGTCCAGAACCCCACATCCAGGCCGAGCGGACCCAGCCGCACGCCCCCGCCAAAGCCGAACTCGATCCGTTTGCGCTGGTCGCGCGCCACGCCGCCGCGCACGGCGATCAGGCCGATGCGCTGCTCGCCACCCACGTGCACCGTCGCGCCCCGGCCGGTGTTCAGCACGTCGGCCCCCAGCGTCGTCTTCCCGACCGTGTAGGTCACGTTGGCGATGTACGACACCGGCAGCTTGGTCGTGGTGGAGACGTGGTTCGCGACCGGCTTGGAGAAACTCGAATCGCGGTAGAACACGCTGTCCTGTCGGGTATCGGACCACGTCAGCGTCGCCCCGATGTCGTTCACGCCGATGCCCAGCTCGATCGGCCCCGAGATCCAGGCGATCCCCACGTCACCCCCCACCCCATGGCCGAACGCGTTGCCGGGCTTCGAGTAGCTGGTCAGGCCGCTGTCGAACGGCGTCGCGGGGTTGCTCCCCCCAAAGATGACGCTGTCGGTCCTGAATCCCGCCGTGACGTCGCTGCGGAGGTATGCGACGCCGAGGTAATAGTGCAGCGCGCCGCCGAGGTATAGTCCGGTGCTCGAGTCCCCGGCGATCCGACCAGAATAACTGATCGTCGGCGCGAATCCGCCCTCCGCGATCCCGCTACCCAGCACGCTGTAGCCCGTGCTGTCTTTCGCCGGGACCGAATCGCGCAGGAACGCGAGCAGCGTGTCTCCCAACTGCATGCCGAGATCGTAGTGCAGCCACCCCAGGACGCTCACGCGCACGCCCTTGATCGTGAGCCCTGGATCGAGCACCCGGCTCGAGCCCCCGAATCCGAACTGATCCTCTGGTACGAGTTGCGCCGCCGCCCCGAGGTTCACTCGAAGCTCGTTCTTGCCGATGCGGAACAGGACGTCGTTCGTCGGCGTCGGAGCCTTCTTCACCTCCAGGTAAATCGGGAGGTTGAGCAGCGTGTTGGCCACGAGGATCGGGTTGAACCCCGCGGAGTCGCGGTGAAAGGCCGGGTCGGTGGAGAGGTGGGGGTGATCGTGCAGGAACTGGATGATGCCCAGGGGAATCGGGATCGTCACCCGGGGCCGGCCGCGCCGGTCGGCCGCTTCGGGCACCGCGCGGTAGGCGGGGTTATAACGGACGAGACTCGCCGAGCGGCCCAGCGTGAGGCCGCCCATCCCGATCCGCCGCGCGTCGAAGATCAACCCCTGACCTGCGGCATGCGCCGCCGCACCGACCGTCAGGGCCACGAGCCCGATACCGATCACCGAGGTCCGCACGATGCTCCTCGCAAGAAGGGGTGCCCGCCGGGCACCAAGATTGCCAATCATCGTGAATTGCGCCACGGTCGGGCGTGAGCCCCGTCACGAATCCGACCGCGGGGGCGCCCCCTGGAACGTGATGGTGACCGTCGCTCCCTGGCCCAGGACACTGGTGAGGTCGATGGTCCCGCCCCAGCTTTCGACCAGGCGCCGGGCGATCGCGAGCCCCAGCCCGGACCCACTCGAGGTGGTGGAGAAGGCCGGGTCGAACACGCGGGGCAGCGCGTCCGGCGCGATGCCCGCGCCGTCGTCCTCCACGGCGAGCCGCCGTCCTCCGTCCGAGACCCGCACCGCTACCTTCCGCGCGCCGGCGTTGCGCGCGTTCTCGAGCAGGTTGACGAGCACCTCCTTGACCTCGTCGCGACGGGCGCGCACGGGCGGACCGGCAACGCCCGCGATCTCGACTCGGGCCCCCGCCTCGGCGCCGCCGAGCGTGTAGAGGCGCACGACCTCCTGAGCCACCGCGTACACGTCCACGGGCTCGAGCGGCTGCGCCTCGACCGAGGGCGAGGCGAAGCGCGAGAAGGCTCGCGCGATCGCGTCGAGCCGGTCGATTTCCGCGAGGATCCGCTCCGCGGTCTCATCCAGGGTAGCGTCGAAATCCTTCCCATCTTTCCTCTCGCGGGCGCGCTGCAGATGTTGGATGCCGAGACGGATCGGCGTGAGGGGATTCTTGATCTCGTGGGCGACCTGGCGGGCCATCTCCCCCCACGCCAGCACACGCGCGGCGCGGGTGAGGGCCGTGGCATCGTCCAGCGCGACCACGCAGCCGTCCGGGGCCGGCCCGAGCGAGGCGAGCTGCATGCGGATCTGCCGACGACCCACGGCGAACTCGTGCTCGGCGATACGCTCCCTGCGTGAGCGCAGGAACTCGGCCACCGCAGTCCACACGGGCGACCATTCGGCCGGCGCCGCCTGCGGCAGCAGGTCGCCCGGCGCGAGCGCGGTGCCGAGCAGCTCGGCGGCGCGCGGGTTCGCCATCGTGACGCGTAATCCCTCGTCGACCGCGATGACACCGGTTGCCACGTTGGCGAGCACCTGCGCCGTCCGGCTGCGCGCCTCCTCCAGCGCGCTCTGGCTCCGCTTCACATCGGTCGCCATGCGCTGGAATGCCGACAGCACCGGCTCGAACTCGCGCGGCGCCCCGGGCGGGAAGGCCGGCAACGGCGCCCCCCGGCCCACGGCGCCGGCCGCCTCCCGCAGCGCGGCGACGGGCCGGGCGAGCCCGCGGGCCGCGACACCCGCCAGCGAGACGGCGGCGACGAGCCCCGCCAGCGTGGCGAGAGCCAGCCCCAGCGCCAGGTCCTCCTGCTGCTGGCGCACGCGCTCGTCGTCGAGCAGCTGCGGAGCCGCCAGCACCTCCTGCACCTGTGGCGACTCCGACAAGACGACGAGATAGCCGACCCGGATCGTGCGGCCCGCCACCCGGCTGTCGGCGGTGCGCTCCAGCTCGTCGCGCAAGGCCAGCCGCACGAACGCGTCGGGCGCGAGAAACGGATCGACCACGCCGAGCTCGCCGAGCACCGGGGCGCTGATGCCGGCGAGCACGCCGTCGCGATACAGCCAGAGATCCGCATCGAGCCGGTTCCCGAGCTCCACCGTGGACCGGCCGATCGCGGCCCCGCGCTCCGACGCGAGCGTGGCCGCGGTGCCCGCCGCGTCGCGCAGCGTCTGTCCAATGAGCAGGTCGCCGTCCTGGCGGGCGTCGTCGCGCAGGCGGGCAAAGCTCCAGAGCGCGAGCACGAGCAGCGGGACGACGAAAAACGCGGCGAGCGCCACGGCCAGACGTGCCCGATAGCTCGTCCGCAGCGCGGCGAGGACGGGCGGCAGCTGCGGACGCCACCCTCCCGTGAGGGCGAGGCTCAGGAGCCAGCAGCCCGCGAGCAGGGCCACGTCGACGACCACCACCAGCGCGCCCCGCACCAACAGCGCCCACGGATCGCGCAGATCCACCGTGAGATGGACGTGGCTCACGAGGCCGCCTGGGACCGGGATGCGGCGCTCGCCTCGCGCGGACCAGGCGACCCTGGTCCAGATCACACGGGCGCTCGGTGCGGCGGGCGGCGGCGAAGGCGGCGAGAGCCTGATGTCGTACGGGGGCTCGACGCCAGCCTCTCCCTGCAGGAACCGCGCGACCCGCGACGACGGGATGTTACGGGTGCGCGGGCCCACCCCCACGGTCAGGACGTCGCCGCCCGCGAGCGGCGCGATCAACACGTAGTACCTGCCCGGGTTGCCGTCGAGCTGCTCCACGCGCGGACCGCGTGCCGTCTCCGGTGAGCGCACCCACGCGGCGAGGAGGGACGGCGGCAAGTCGACGCTCGCGAGCCGGATCTCCGCCGTCGGCTCGCCCGAGCGATGCCACACGGCCAGGCTCGCCGGGTACGAATCGGCCGCGAGCGGCGACGCGAGCCACCAGGCGTACAGCTCACCAGCCGTTCGCGGCGACGTCGCGGGTGGTGCGGCCCCGAGCCGCTCCAACAACGACGCGGCACGCGGATCGGACACGGCACCCAACCCCAGCGCGTCCCGCTCCGCGAGCAGGAGCCGGCCCTCCACGGCCGCGCCCCAGGTGACGAGCGCCGCCGCCGTTCCCGCGACCGTCGCGATGCCCAGCACCGCCCAGGGCCGGGGCGCAGGGACCAGCACGCCCACCAGCGCGGGGAGCCAGACGAAGGTGTACCACTCGGGCCACGCCCCGTAGGGATTCCACAACCACAGGCCCGCGAGCGCCGCCAGGCCGGCCCAGGCGCACGCCGCCGGCAAGATCCAGGGGAGGCGCCGTGGCTCGGTGGTGCCGCGCACCAGCGCCGCGGCGGCGAGCACCAGCGCCATCGCGGAGGTCGCGATGGCCACCTCCCACGACATCCACAGCGCGAACCCCACGCCGCCCGCCGGTGGCGTGATGCCCCGACCGAAATAGCGTACGACGTACGGCGCCGCGAGCACCAGCAGGCCCGCACCGGCGAGCGACCACCAGCGGCGCGCGAAACCGCGGCGCCACACCGCCGCCGCCGTGAGCAGCAGCACCACGCCGAGGGCGGTGAGCGCCCCCGCCGAGGCGCTGAATCCACCCAGCATGGGACGGTAGAACGACGCGGGCGAAAACAGCCCCGCCCAGCGGGTCGAGTCCTGCATGGCGCGCGCGACGGTCCACGCGGCCGCGACCGTCACCAGCCAGCGCCACCGGCCCGCCGGGGCGGTGACGACCACGAGCAGCAGCACGAGCGCGAGAGCGGCGCCGGCACGTCCCGTCGCGGCGCCCAGCGCGACGAGCTTGGCGTCGCTCTGGGTCGGCGGTGCCGGCTGCACGCTCAACAGCGTGGCGCCGGGCTCGCACCTGGTCGGGCAGAAGTCGAACACGTCGTCCCCGCGCGGCGCCAGCCCGGGCGCATAGAACCGCAGCGCGACGCCGTGAGCCGCTTCGAATCGCGCGCTCAGGGCGTGGTCGCGGTCGGGCACGGCCGGCGTCGCGTCCAACAGCACACTTCCCACCGCGCTGCCGCCGCCCGGCGTCTGGCGCCGGGCCTCGAGCGACACGTAGAATGGTGTGATGACGGCGCGCAGCTCGGCGGTGTCCCGTGCGGGAACGAAGCGGTGGCGACCAGCCCATGCGAGCGGCTCGCCGTCGGGGGCGAGAATCACCACGCCCCGCTCGACACCGCGCGTGCGCGTGCCCGACACCACCGCTTCGCGCAGCTCGTCGAACGCCGCCTCGCGGGAGAGGAGGGCCGCCGTCATGCCCCGCCCGGCGAGCCGCCGCGCTTCGGTCACCGCGACAGCGAGCGCGTCCTTGAGCTGGGACGAGTCCCGGGGCATCCGGCCGGCCCGCACGGCGGGCCAGCAGCATTCGATCCCCCGCACCTGCAGCATGCCGGTCACGACCACGGCACCGAGCACGAGACTCGCGACGGCAGCGGCGCCGGGCAACGCGGCCCGAGGCCGCCGCGCGGCGAGGGCCGCCGTCACGAGCGCTCCCCCCGCCGCTCCCGCGGCCCAGCCCCACCCCGCACCCGTCCCGTGGAGCCACTCGGCCGCGGCCACGGCGACGACGCAGCCCGCGAGCGCTACGTGAGCCCGCCGCTCCACCTGAAGGCCCTGGTCCCCGATGAGGTCCGTTTCATTCTCGAGCGCGATGCGCGCCTCCTCGTTCCCGTGGGGACGTGCGAGCAGCACGGCCCGCACCTGCCGCTCGGCTGCGACACCATCATCGTCGAGTGCCTGGCCGACGATTTGTCCGGCGCGCTCGAGATCCTGCGCGCGCCCACCATCGAATATGGTGTCAATACGTCCACCCAGCGGCCGTTTCCCGGGAACGCCTCAGTGCGCCGCAAGACGCTGCACCGCTGGATGAACGACCTGCTCGGCTCGTGGGAGCAGGCGGGCGTCGACACCTTCATCATCTTGACCGCCCACGGCTACGATCCGCACCAGGAAGCCCTGTCCACCCTGCGTACGCACCAGGCACGGATCTTCACGGTCGACGTGTTCGACCTCGATTTCAGCGGCTTGCTCGAGGATGGCGACGGCCCGATGCACGGGAGCGAGCTCGACACGTCCCTGCTCCTCTACCTCGCGCCGGAGCTCGTCCACATGGAGCGCGCCCAGGACTTCCTGCTGCCCGAGCGGCAGCTCACGCGTTACCAGCGCACCCGGCTGGGCGCGCTGCCGAAAGGGTCGCCAGGCTCGCTGGGCCGGCCGTCGCTCGCGACGCGGGAGAAGGGCGAACGGCTGTATAAGATGATCCGCGAGCGTATCGCCACGCGAGTGCTGGGGGCACCGGTCCCGTGAGCGCGCTCCTGCTCGCGCTCGCCGTGGTCCACAGCCAGGGCCAGGGGTCGGTGGACGAGGGAACGCTGCTGGTGCGACAGGACACCGTCGAGATCGCGCGTGAAGCGTTCCGGCTCACGCCGGCCCGCGCCGCCGCGGGCGGCTGGACCCTGGCGACCACGATCCGCTTCGATCGCACCCGCCCCGTGGTGGTGCTCGACCCGATCCTCGAGCTGGGCCCCGATTCCGGCGCCACGACGCTCGAGTACACGGTGGCCGACCCGCGCGACCCGTTGCGCATCGTGGGCCAGTTCACCCGCGGCCGGTTCGTGGTGCGGATGCTGGGACGCCGCACCGAGCGGGCGCGGGAGTTCCCCACGCCTCCGCCCGCAGCCGTGCTGGACGACTCCGTGTTCGCCCTCTATCTCCCGGTCGCCTGGCTGGCTCGAGCGCAGCCGGCCCAGGTGACCGCGGTGTTCCCGCGGGCCGGCCGGCGCGAGCTGCTGGCGGTCCGGGACCTGGGCATCGAGGCGACGACGCTGAACCGCGACCCCGCGGAGCTGCGCCACATCACGGTAACGGGGGGCGAGAACCGGCTCGTGCACGTCTGGCTCGGGGCCGAGGGACGCCTCGCCAAGGTCGAGATTCCCTCACGCGGCCTGGTCGCGGGGCGGCAGCCGGCGCATTGAGCGGGTCGTCGCCGCCCGCTACCCGGGTTAGATTGTCGCGCGTCGAAACTTGCGGCGCTCGCGCCGCGTACGAGGTGTCGTCCCAACGACCGGTCCAAGGATCGCCATGAGGCTTCTGTTGTCCTCCGTCGGGCTCGCCGTCTGCCCGGTGCTCGCGGTGTGTCAGCGCTCCGTTCCCGCGAACCTGTCTCTCGCCGATGCTGTCGCCCTCGCCCGTGCCAACAACCCGGTGTACCGGCAGGTCATCAACGACCGCGCCCCCGCCGCCTGGGCGGTGCGGAGCGCATGGTCGACCCTGCTGGTGCCGAGCGTGAGCGCGTCGGGGGGGATCGGGTACGCCGGCCCGGGTCAGCAGACGTTTCTCACGTCGAACTTCTCGCAGAGCGTCTCCACCTTGTCCTCGAGCTATAGCGTCGGCCTGGACTGGACCTTGAGCGGCCAGACCCTCACCCAGCCGGGGCTCCGCAAGGCACAGCTCTCGGCGGCGGACGCCGACGTCGCGGGCGCGGAGACGAACCTCGTCACGGGCGTGACGCAGCAGTACCTGACGGTACTGCAAGCGCGGGACAACGCCGAGGTCGCGCGCCAGCAGCTGCAGCACGACGAGGAGTTCCAGAAGCTCGCCCAGGCGCGCTACGACGTGGGGCGCGCGTCGTTGATCGACGTGCGCCAGGCGCAGGTAGCCCGGGGGCAGGCGGAGGTGGTCCTGCTGCGGGCGCGCACGGCGGTGCAGGTCGAGAAGCTCCGGCTGTTTCAGCAGATCGGCGTGACGGCACCGGTCGATCTGGCGTCCGTCCAGCTCACCGACACCTTCACCGTGCAGGCGCCCACCTGGCAGCTGAACGACCTGCTCACGATGGCCGAGCAGCAGAACCCGGCGCTCAAGGCGCTGCGTGGGCGTGAACACGCCGCCGCCTGGGGCGTCCGGGCCGCGACCGCGAGCTACGGCCCGTCCCTGTCGGTGTCCGCCGGCTGGTCGGGCTTCACGCAAAAACTCTCGGACATCAACCCGACCATCGCGGGCGCGCAGGCCAGCGCCACGGCGGACTCGACCACCTGCGCCTACGCCAACAGCGCGTGGCTCAACTCGGGCTCCGGGCCGCCACTCGACTGCACGCAGTACTCGTTCACGCCCGCGGCGGAGCAGGCGATCCGCAGCCGCAACGCCGCCTATCCCTTCCAGTTCACGCCGGAGCCGTTCCAGGCGAGGCTCACGGTACGGATCCCGTTGTGGGGCAACTTCCAGCAGCCGCTCGAGGTGTCGCAGGCGAAGGCGCAGCAGCAGGATCTGCAGGAGTCGGTGCGGGCGCGCGGCCTCCAGCTCCAGACCGACGTGAGCGGCGCGTTCTTGACGCTCCAGACGACGCATCAGGCAATCGCCATTCAGGACACGAGCCGCACCGCGGCGCGCGAGCAGCTGCAGCTCGCCACGGAGCGCTACCGCGTCGGCTCGGGCACGTTCTTCGAGCTGCTCGACGCCCAGGTGGCGGCGCTGCGCGCCGAGACGGACTATGTCAACGCGGTATACGACTATCATAAGGCGCTGGCCGCGCTCGAGGCGGCGGTCGGTCGGCCGTTGCGGTAACGGGAGGAAGCGACTGCGATGTCCAAACGAAACAAGGTGCTGGTGGGCGCGGGGGCGGCAGTGCTGATCGTCGGGCTGGTGGCGATCAGCGCCGGCGCGCGCCGCGACCGCGGTCAGGAAGTCCGCTTCGAAAAGGTCGCCCGGCGCGACCTGGTCGCGGCCGTGACGGCGAGCGGCAAGATCCAACCCAAGAAAAAGGTCGACATCTCGGCCGACATCACCGGGCGGATCACCAAGATCGCCGTGCGCGAGGGCGACCTCGTCAAGCAAGGGCAGTTCCTGCTGCAGATCGACCCGACCATCTACGAGGCCAACCTGCAGGCGGCGGCGGCCACGCTGGCGTCGTCGCAGGCGGCCGCGGTGCAGGCCAAGGCGAACCAGGATCAGGCCGAGCGCGCGCTGCGGCGCACCAAGGAGCTGCACACCCAGAGCCCCAACCTCGTGTCGCAGGAGCAGCTGGAGCAGGCGCAGACGGCGTTCGACATCGCCGAGGCGAACCTGACCGCGGCGCAGCACCAGGTCGATCAGGCGCGCGCGGCGATGCAGTCGGCGCGCGACAACCTCCGCAAGACCACGCTCGTCGCGCCCATGGCCGGACGGGTCACGCGCCTCGCGGTGGAGGAGGGAGAAGTGGCCGTGCCGAGCACGTTCTCGAAAGACATCGGCCTGCTGATGACGGTCTCGGACCTGTCGGTGATCCAGGCCAAAGTCAAGGTGGACGAGACCGACGTGGTGCGCGTGCATCTCGGCGACTCGGTCGAGGTGTCGATCGACGCCTTCCCCGACACCACGTTCACGGGCCACGTGACCAAGGTGTCCAACTCGAGCGTGCTCAACGCCGGTCAGGCGGCGACGGGCCAGAGCGACCGGGCCGTCGACTACGAAGTCGAAGTCACCCTCGACAAGCCGCCGGCCGACACGCGCCCGGACCTGTCCGCCACCGCGCGGATCGTCACCGATACGCGCAAGCAGGCGCTGTCGATTCCGATCATCGCCCTCACGGTGCGGGAGAACAAGCCGGTGTCGACCGAAAACCGCCCGGTGGACACGACGGGCGCCCGCAAGAAAAAGGAGACCGAGGGCGTGTTCACGGTGAAGGACGGCGTCGCGACCTTCCGCGCGGTCAAGGTCGGTATCGCGGGGGACGAGTATTTCGAGGTGACCGACGGCCTGAAAGAGGGCGAGACGCTCGTCGCCGGACCGTATCAGGCGATTCGCGATCTCAAGGACGGCGCCCGGGTGCGCGCGATGAAGCAGCCGGCCGACTCGACCAAGAAGAAGGCCGCGGCGTGACGCTCCCGCAGATGTTCCGGACCGGGGACACGCCGCTCCCCGACGTCATCATCCTCACGCACAAGCTCACGCGCGCCTACGACATGGGGGGTGAGGTCGTGCGGGCGCTGCAGGGCGTGAGCCTGCAGATCCGCAAGAACGAGTACGTCGCTGTCATGGGACCGTCGGGATCGGGCAAGTCGACGCTCATGAACCTGATCGGCTGTCTCGACACGCCCACGTCGGGCGAGTATTGGCTGAACGGCCAGAAGGTCTCCGACCTGGACGACGACGAGCTGGCGCGGATCCGGAACAAGGAGATCGGGTTCGTGTTCCAGACCTTCAACCTGTTGCCCCGCGCCAGCGCGCTCCACAACGTGGAGTTGCCGCTCATCTACGCCGGGCACGGCGCGCGCGAGCGGCGCGCCCGGGCGGCGCGGGCGCTCGAGCGCGTGGGACTGGGCGACCGCATGGAGCACCGGCCCAACGAGCTCTCCGGGGGGCAGCGCCAGCGCGTCGCGATCGCGCGCGCGCTCGTGAACGACCCGTCCATTCTGCTGGCCGACGAGCCCACGGGCAACCTCGATTCCACCACCAGCGCCGAAATCATGGCGGTGTTCCGCGAGCTGCACCGGCAGGGGCAAACGATCGTCATGGTGACGCACGAGCACGACATCGCGGCCCACGCGGCGCGCGTGGTGACGCTGCGCGACGGGCTCATCGCCAGCGACCAGCTGCAGGCCGCCTAGATGCCGCTGTTCGAGGCGTTGCGCCTCGCCCTCCAGACGATCCGGACCCAGAAGCTCAAGAGCGGCTTTTCTCTGCTCGGCGTGTTCATCGGCGTCGCCTCGCTCATCGGCGCGTGGTCGATCGTGAACGGCGTGAACCGGTACATGACCGAGAAGTTCGCGCAGACGCTGTTCGGCGTGAACACCTTCCAGCTGCGGCGCCGCCCGATGTTCACCCCCAACGTGCCCGACTCGGTGTGGCGGGCGTGGGCACGACGGCCCCGCATCCGCTTCAGCGACGCGGAGGCGCTGAACGCCGGCTTCACCGTGCCCGTGGTGACGGCCTGGCAGTCGAGCGATAACCAAACCGTCTCCTACCGCGACAAGCAGGCCCGGGACATCGAGCTCACCGCCGCGAGCGAGCGCTACTTCGACATCAAGAACCTGCGGCTCGCCCTGGGGCGGGCGTTCACCGCGCAGGAGAACCGCTCCGGGGCGCCCGTGGTCGTGCTGGGCGACGCGGTGGCACAGCGGTTGTTCGTCGATCGCTCCCCGCTGGACCGCAGCGTGCGGATCGGCGGCAGCCCCTATCGCGTGATCGGGGTGGTGGAAAAGCAGGGGAGCATCCTCGGCTTTCCGCTCGATCGCTTCGTCGTCGTGCCGGCGCTGTCGCCCGCGCAGAATCTCGTCAATCCTCCCGGGATCCTCGACGCCTTTCTGGTGAAGGCGCAGAGCGAACCCGAGATGCACCTGGCCATGGACCAGGCCGAGGGCATCATGCGCAGCCGCCGCCATCTGCGGCCGCGTCAGGATGACAATTTCGCGCTCGATACGTCGGAGGGCGTGCAGCGGTTCTGGGCGGGCATCAGTCGGATCCTCGTCGTGGTGCTGCCCGGCGTGGTGCTCGTCTCGCTCGTGATCGGCGGCATCGTGATCATGAACATCATGCTCATGGCGGTGGCGGAGCGGACGCGCGAGATCGGCCTGCGGAAGTCGCTGGGCGCGCGGCGCCGCGACGTGCTGCGGCAGTTTCTCGCCGAAGCGGCGGCGATCGCGACCGTGGGCGCGGCGTTCGGCGTCGTGGCCGGCATCGGGCTGACGTTCCTCATCGCCGCCGCCTCTCCCCTGCCGGCCAGCGTGTCGCCCGTGTCGATCCTGTTGGGCGTGGTCATGGGCGCGGGCGTCGGCGTCGTCGCGGGTGTCTATCCCGCGAGCCGCGCGGCGCGGCTCGATCCCATCGCCGCGCTGCGCCAGGAATAGCCGTGACCGCCCTGTTCGAAGGCGTCGGCATCGCGCTCGCGTCGCTCCGCGCCCACAAGATGCGCGCCGCGCTCACGATCCTGGGCGTCGCCATCGGGGTCACGGTCGTCATGGTCATCGGGGCCTTGATCAGCGGGTTCAACAAGGGCATCTCCGACATGCTGTCCTCGCTCGGCCCCAAGACATTCTGGGTCGGGCGCTATTGGGGCGGGCAGGGCGACGTCGACCCGGAAGACCCGGACCCGTGGCGGCGGCGTCCTCCCATGACGATGGACGAGGCCGCGCGTCTGGGGCAGCTGCCCTCCATCGCCTTCGTGGTGGTGGACGAGAACACGTCGGCGGACATCGACTTCGAGGGCCACCGCATGGCGGCCATCAGCATCCGGGGCCGCAACGCCGACTGGCCCAAGATCGAAGGCGGTGCCATCCACCCGGGCCGCTCGTTCAGCCACGTCGAGGACGCGGCCAACAGTCACGTGGCCGTGGTCAACACGAAGCTCGCGGAGAACCTGTTCGGCCAACGGGACCCGGTCGCGCGGCGCATCAAGATCAGCGGCGTGCCGTACGACGTGATCGGCGTGTACGACCCGCCGCCCCACCTGTTCGGCGGCGAGGAGCGGCCCCAGGCCATGATCCCGCACGGGACCTTCGCCAAGGAGCTGCAGTACTGGCGCGGCTGGATGGACATGTTCGTGGTGCCGCAGGACTCGGTGTCGCTGGAGCGCGCGATGGACGACGTCACCATGGCACTGCGCACGATGCGGGGCTTGCGGCCGGGCCAGCGCAACAACTTCGATGCGGTCACGCAGGAAGTCTACGTGAAGGCCATCAACAGCTTCACGCTGGTGGCCCGGGTCCTGATGATCGCGCTCTCGATGGTGGGTCTGATGGTCGGCGGCATCGGCGTCGTCGCGATCATGATGATTTCGGTCACGGAGCGCACGCGGGAGATCGGCGTGCGGAAGGCGCTCGGCGCGACGCGGCGCGAGATCCTGTGGCAGTTCCTGGTCGAAGCCGCGACGCTCACGCTGGTGGGCGGCATCGTCGGCATGGTCGTGGGCTGGCTCATTTCGCTGGTGCTCGCCGGCGCTACGCCGGTTCCCGCCTACGTGCCGCTCGGCTCCGTCGTCCTCGCCCTGGGCGCTGCCGCGGTCACGGGGCTGCTGTTCGGTATCTATCCCGCGAGCAAAGCGTCGCGTCTCGACCCGGTCGAGGCGCTGCGCTACGAATAGATGGCCTTCTGGGAGGCCGTCCGTCTCGCCCTGCAGACCATCCGGGCACAGAAGCTCAAGAGCGCCTTCTCGATCATCGGCGTGTTCATCGGGGTGATGTTTCTCATCGCCGTCGTCTCGGTCGTGCAGGGGATGAACCGCTACATGACCGACAAGTTCGCCGGCACCCTGCTCGGCGTGAATACGTTCCGGCTGCGCCAGTTTCCCGACGTCCAGCTCGGCAATGTGACCGACTCGATGTGGCGGGTGTGGCGCCGGCGGCCGCGCGTCAGCTACGACGACGCGCAGGCGGTCATGCGCGGCGTGACGGTCCCGGTACTCGCGGCGTGGGAGTCGAGCACCCGCACCACGCTGGTGGCCGGGCACAGGCACGCGAAGGACGTGGAGGTCACGGCGGCGACGGAGCTCTACTTCGACATCCGCTCCCTCGCGGTCGAGCGCGGCCGCCCCTTCACGGGACAGGAAGTGCAGGCCGGCGTGCCCGTGCTCGTGCTCGGGTACGAGCTGGCCGAGAAGCTGTTCGAGGGTCAGGATCCGCTCGGCCGTGAGGTGAAGATCTTCGACCTCCCCTACCGGGTGATCGGCGTGGTCGAGAAACAGGGCAACCTGTTCGGCCTGTCGCTCGACAAGTTCGCGGTGGCGCCGGCGAGCGCCCCGCTCAAGCGCTATGTCAGCGAGCCCCGCGTGGTGGACGCCGTGGCCATGAAGGCACGCACCCAGCCCGACATGCGCGAGGCGCTGGGGCAGGCCGAGGCGATCATGCGCAACCGGCGCCACCTGCGGCCGCGCCAGGCCGACGATTTCACGCTCGAAACCGCGGACGAGGTGCTGGATTTCTGGGGAAAGATCAGCCGGGTGCTGTTCGTGGCGCTGCCCGGCCTCGTGGCCGTGTCGCTCGTGGTGGGGGGGATCGTCATCATGAACATCATGCTGATGGCAGTGGCCGAGCGGACGCGCGAGATCGGCATCCGCAAGTCGCTGGGCGCCCGGCGGCGCGACATCCTGCGGCAGTTCCTGGTCGAGGCCGCGACGCTCGCCACGGCGGGGGCCACGGGGGGCGTCGTCCTGGGCATCGGCCTGGCGGGCGCCGTGGCGTCGCTCACGCCGCTCCCCGCCGCGGTCGCGCCCTGGTCGATCCTGGTCGGCGTGGTCCTGGGCGGCGGCGTCGGGGTCGTCGCCGGTGTGTACCCGGCGAGCCGCGCGGCGCGACTCGACCCCATCGCCGCCCTGCGGCACGAGACATGACCGGCGGGGGAGGGGCCCTGTTCGAAGGGGTCGGCATCGCGCTCGATTCGCTGCGCGGCAACAAGCGGCGGGCGGCGCTGACGATCCTGGGCGTCGCCATCGGCGTGACGGTCGTCATGGTGATCGCGGCGATGATCAGCGGGATCAACCGCAGCGTGTCGAGCGTGATCGAGTCCATCGCCCCGCGCACGTTTCTGGTGTGGCGCTTCTTCCAGGCGGGGGTGAACGTCTCGGACGGCTCCGACGAATCGAGCCCCTGGCGGCGGAACCCGGAGATCGTTGAGCTCGAGGCGGACCGGATCGCCGTGCTGCCCTCCGTGCGCTACGTCACCCGCCGCGACGAGAGCTCCGCCACCGTGGAGTACGGCGACCGGCGGCTCGAATCGGTCAACGTCTCGGGGTTGTCGGCGCAGTGGGTGGAAGTGAACGGCGGCGACGTCCATCCCGGGCGCACGTTCACGCGGCTGGAAGACGTGGCCAACGACGCCGTGGCGGTCATCAACACCAAGCTCGAGGAGCAGCTGTTCCGCGGGCGCGACCCGATCGGCCAGACGATCCACGTCGGCGGGACGCCGTTCAAGGTGATCGGCGTCTATGTTCCGCCGCCCAGTCTGTTCAGCGGCACGACGCCGCCGTTCGTCGGCGTTCCGCACGGCGCCTTCGTCAAACACGTGCCGTACCGGAAGGGATGGATGCGGCTCGCGGTCGCCCCGGCGCCGACCTACACCCAGCAGGAGGCGATGGACGAGGTGGTGGCCACGTTGCGCTCGCTGCGCGGGCTCAAGCCGGGGCAGGAAAACAACTTCTCGATCGTCACCCAGGACAAGCTGCTGGACTCCTGGAACAAGGTCACCGGCATGTTCTTTCTCGTCATGCTGGTGCTCTCGTCCATCGCGTTGATGGTCGGGGGGGTCGGCGTGGTGGCGATCATGATGATCTCGGTCACCGAGCGCACGCGGGAGATCGGCGTGCGCAAGGCGCTCGGAGCGACCCGGCGCGCCATCCAGTGGCAATTCCTCGTCGAGGCCTCGACCCTCACGCTCGTGGGAGGCGCCGTGGGGATGCTCGCGGGCGGTGTCGTCGCGTTCGGGGTCGCCAGCCTGACGCCGATCCCCGCGCACGTGCCGCTGTGGTCGGTCATCGCCGCCCTCGCCGCCTCCGCCCTCACCGGCATCGGGTTTGGCCTGTATCCCGCCAGCAAGGCGGCGAGATTGGATCCGGTGGAGGCGCTGAGGTACGAATAGCGGGACGGGGGACGAGGGACGGGGGACGGGTCAGCAACCGATGCACCCGTCCCTCTTCCCCCGTCCCCCGTCCCGTTAGATTCTCCCGCGCCATGCCCCTCTCCGAAGCGATTGTGCAGGCGCTCCAGACCGCGTGGAGCCACAAGCTGCGCTCGTTCTTCACGCTGCTCGGCATCATCGTGTCGGTCGGGTTCCTCGTGGCGGTCGTCGCGGTGATCCAGGGCATGAACGCGTACGTGCGCGAGCGCATCGCGGGCGCGATCGTCGGGGTCAACGCGTTTCAGATCCGTCGCGACCCGATCCAAGTCGGGTTCATCGACGACGAAGAGCTGAAGCGGATCCAACGCCGGCCGATCATCGGCCAGGAGGACGCCGCGTACGTGGAACGCGCCCTGCCCGACGCGGAGGCCATCGCCCTCCAGTCCGGCTGGCCGACGCCGATGGCGGACGTGCAGTGGCGCAACCGCACGGTAGGTGACGTGCTGGTGTTCGGGGTCACGCCGCCGTTCGTCGTGGTGCAGGACTACGCGTTCGCGGCCGGGGCGCCGTTCACCGACGTGGACGAGCGGCAACGGCGGCTCGTCGCGGTGCTGGGGTTCGATGTGGCGGAGAAGCTGTTCGGCGCTCCGGAGCGCGCCGTGGGCAGCGCGATTCGCGTCCGCGGTGCGCAGCTCACGATCACGGGGGTCGTCGCCAAGAAGGGCACCGTGCTGGGGCAGTCCTGGGACGGGTTCGTCATGCTGCCGCTCACCACGTTCGAGGCGCTGTACGGGCGCCGCCAGACCACGGTGATCTCGGTCAAGATGCCGGCGGCCGCGCGCGTGGCCGACGGTATGCTCCGCGCCGAGGAGGCGATGCGCATCGCGCACCACCTGCGGCCCTCGCAGGAGGACGACTTCACCGTCGACACCGGGGAAGGGCTGATCGCGTTCTGGGGCAAGCTCACCCGGGTGATTTTCACGGTCGTGCCTGCCGTGGTGGGCATCGGCATCGTGGTGGGCGGTATCGTGATCATGAACATCATGCTGATGAGCGTCACCGAGCGCACCCGCGAGATCGGGATCCTCAAGTCGCTGGGCGCCTCGCGGCGCGACGTGCGGCGCCAGTTCCTCGCCGAGTCGGCCATCCTGTCCCTGCTGGGCGGCGTCGCCGGACTGCTCGCGGGGAGCGCGCTCGCCGCCCTGGTCCAGGTGGCGTCCCCCCTGCCCGCCCGCGTGACGGCCTGGTCGGTGGCGGTGGCGCTGGGACTCGGCGTCGGCGTGGGGATCGTATTCGGCGTTTACCCGGCGCACCGCGCGTCGCGCCTCGACCCGATCGAAGCGCTGCGCGCCGAGTAGCATGGCGTTCCACTCGATTCGCGAAGGCTGGCTGATCGCCGTCGATCAGCTCCGCGTCAACAAGCTGCGCTCCGGGCTCACCATTCTCGGGGTCGTGATCGGGATCGCCACGGTCATGGCGATGGCCTCGATCGTGGCGGGCTTCCGCGAGCAGATCGTCAACACGCTCGAGGTCGTGGGGCCGACCACGTTTCGCATCCTGCGGTTCTTCTCGTCCACGCCGCTCAATCCCGACGCGTTGCCGCGCGAGGTGCGCATCCGCCCCGCCCTCGCCCCCCGCGAGGCCGAGGCGATCGCGCGCCTGCCCGAGATCCATTACGCGGCGATCTGGACGCAGCTGTTCTACCGGTTCGAATACGCCGGGACCCGCACCCAGGTCCTGGGTGTGTTCGGCGCGGACGATCGCTACATGGAAATCCTGGGCGGCGAGGTGGTCCGGGGCCGGGTGTTCACGACGGCGGAGCTGCGCGGCGGGGCCCCGGTCGCGGTCGTCGAGCAGCGCACCGTGGATCGGCTGTTCGGGGCGCGCGAGCCCATCGGCGAGATGGTCCGCATCGGCGGCCATCCGTTCCGCGTGATCGGCGTGTGGCAGCGTCCCACCAACATCTTCGAGGTGCCGGGGGCGCCGGAGATCGCGGGGGTGGTGCCGTTCGAGGCAGCCCACGCGCGCTTCCCGATCGACCGGGTGAATGGCCTGATCATCCTCGTCAAGCCGCGGCCCGAGGTGAGCGTCGCGCGCGCGATGGACGCGGCCACGCTGCAGCTGCGGCGCCTGCGCGGGCTGCGGGTGGGCGAGCCTAACAGCTTTGACCTGCTCACGTCGGATCAGGTGCTCGGCATCTTCGACAGCCTCACGTTCGCGTTCTTCTTCGTGATGCTGGTGCTGTCGAGCATCGCGCTGCTGGTCGGCGGGATCGGGGTAATGGCGATCATGATGGTGTCGGTGACGAGCCGGACGCGGGAGATCGGGCTGCGCAAGGCCATGGGCGCCACGCGCCGCGACGTGCTGTGGCAGTTCCTCGTGGAAGCGGCCACGCTCACCCTGATGGGCGGCCTGCTCGGCATCATGCTGGGGACCGTGACCGGGGAATTCCTCAAGCGGCTGCTCGATTTCAGCACGACCGTGCCGGTGTGGAGCGCCGCGATCGCGACGGTGGTGTCGATCGCCGTCGGGCTCGTCTTCGGCATCGCACCGGCGGCGAGAGCGGCGAAGCTGGATCCCGTCGAAGCACTGAGGTACGAATGATGAAACGCGGAACGCGGAAGTGGGAACGCGGAACTGTCCGAGCCTGTTCCGCGTTCCGCGTTCCGACTTCCGCGTTCGGGGAGGACTCGTGAACCAAGCGGTCGACCTTCTCGCCATCGCCGCCCACCGCGACGATGTGGAACTGACCTGCGGCGGCACACTCGCCAAGGCCGTCAAGGCAGGCCACCGGGTGGGCATCGTCGATCTCACCCAGGGCGAGACCGGGACGCGCGGTGACGCCGCCACGCGCGCCGCGGAGGCCGAGCGCGCGGCCCAGGTCCTGGGCGTCCATGTCAGGCTGAATGCCGGACTCCCAGACGCGCATCTGGAAAACAATGAGACGTCACGCGCGCAAGCAAACAAAGCCGCGGGTCGTGATTCTTCCCTTCCCGATCGGCCGGCACCCCGATCACCGCGTCGCTTCGGAGCTGGGGCGCGACGCCTGCTATCTGGCGGGGCTCGCGAAGTACGGATCTGGCGGCACTGCGCACCGGCCGTTCAAGCTGCTCTATGCCCTCGCGTACCGCGAAGACCCCGTCAAACCCTCTTTCGTCGTCGACGTTTCGGAGGTGTTCGAGACCAAGATGGCGGCGATCCGTTGCTACGCGTCGCAGTTCGACGGCGCGCAGGCCGCCGGCGAGATCCATCCCACCGGCCAGGACCTGTACGAGCTGATCCGCGTGCAGTCGGCGCATTACGGCTCGCTCATCCGCCGGCCGTACGGCGAGCCGTTCTTCTGCCACGAGACGCTCGAAGTCCAAGACGTGCTGCAGCTTGGCGTGCAGTCCCTGTAGCGTCTAGATTCACCCGCATGCCCAAGCGGCTGGTCTATCTCGACAACGCGGCCACGACGCCGGTGCGTCCCGAGGTGCTCGAGGCGGTGCTGCCCTATCTCGGGCGCGAGGCCTTCGGCAACCCGTCCTCGGCGCATCGGTTCGGACGCGCGGCGCGCGCCGGCATCGAGGAGGCCAAGCGCACGATCGCCGCAGCGCTGGGGGGGGGCGCGGAGCCGGGCCAGGTGATCTTCACGTCCGGCGGCACCGAGGCCGACAACCTTGCGGTGATCGGGTGCGCGCTCGCCGCGCGCGCGCGCGGCGGGCCGTTCCGAGTGGCGGTATCCGCGATCGAGCACAAAGCGGTCCTCGCCGCGGCGCACGCCGTGGCCCGGCTGGGCGGCGAGGAGATCGTGCTCCCGGTCGACGCGTCCGGCGCCGTGGCGGAGGACGCGCTGGCCGCGGCGCTCGCCCGCGGCGTCGCCGTAGTGAGCGTGATGTGGGTGAACAACGAGGTGGGAGTCGTGCAGCCGGTGGCCCGGCTCGCCGCGCGCTGCCGCGCGGCCGGCGTCCCGCTCCACGTCGACGCCGTCCAGGCGCTCGGCAAGATCCCGGTCTCGCTCGCCGAGGTGGACTGCACCTTGCTCACGATTTCGGGCCACAAGATCGGCGCTCCCAAGGGGGTCGGCGCGCTGATCGTGCGCGATCGTCACGCGGTCGAGGCCATCATCCACGGCGGCGGCCAGCAGTTCGGCATCCGCCCCGGGACGGAGAACGTGCCGGGCATCATCGGGCTGGGAAAGGCGGTCGAGCTGGCGGCGCGCGAGCAGGCGGACTTCGCCGCCCGAGCCGCGGCGCTGCGCGACGAGCTCGAGCGCCGCGTGCTCGCCGTCGTGCCGGATGCCGTGGTCCACGCCGCCCGGGCGCCGCGGGCGCCGCACGTGTCCAACGTGTCTCTCCCCGGCACGGACAGCGAGGCGCTGTTGATGCATCTCGACCTCGCCGGGATCGCCTGCTCCTCGGGCTCCGCCTGCAGCACGGGGGCGGTCGAGCCATCGCACGTGCTCACGGCTATGGGCGTGCCGCCCGAGCTGGGCGTCGCGGCGCTGCGCTTCTCGTTCGGCAAGGAGAACACGGCGGAGGACGTGGACACGCTCATCGCTGCCCTGCCGAAGATTGTCGACAAGGTCCGGCAGCTGTCCGCCGTGTTGCACCGATGATCGAAACGCGGAACGCGGAACGCGGAATGCGGAACAGAGCTAGCGGGCGTCGAGTTGCGTGGCCGGTTCCGGCGAGCGAACCCTCTCCTGCTGTTCCGCGCTCCGCGTTCCGCGTTCCGCGTTCGGGCGGGGTGGCGCGGTGAAGGAACGCGTTCTCGTCGCGATGTCCGGTGGGGTGGACTCGTCCGTCGCCGCAGCCTTGCTGGTGGAGGCGGGGTACGACGTCGTCGGCGCCACCATGAAGCTGTTCTGCTACGGCGACGCGGTGCCCGACCGGCCCTGCTGCTCGCTCGACTCGATCAGCGACGCGCGGCACGTGGCCCACCGGCTCGGCATCCCGCACTACGTGTTGAACCTGGAGGACCGGTTCGGTCGCGACGTGATTGCGGACTTCGTGAGCGAGTACGCCCGCGGCCGCACGCCCATTCCGTGCGTGCGCTGCAATTCGTTCACCAAGTTTCGCGCCTTCCTCCACCACGCCGACGCGCTCGAGTGCGCCTACGTCGCGACAGGCCACTACGCCATCGCCCGGGACGGCGCGCTGTTCCGCGGCCGCGACCCGCAGAAGGACCAGTCGTATTTCCTGTGGGGCATCGACCGCTCGGTCGTGGCGCGCATGCTCACGCCTGTGGGAGCGCTCACCAAGCGCGAGACCCGCGCGGTCGCCCGGCGGCTCGGGCTCGTCACGGCCGACAAGCCCGAATCGGTCGAGATCTGCTTCGTCCCCGATGACGACTACGTCGGCGTCCTCGAGCGCCATCTCCCGGTGGACGCCCCCGCGCTCGTGCCCGGCCCGCTCGTCACGGCCGGCGGCGAGATCGTGGGCGTGCACGCCGGCTTCGCGCGCTACACCATCGGACAGCGCCGCGGCCTCCCCGGCGGATTCCGTGAGCCGATGTACGTGGTCGCGATCCGACCGGAAACGCGTGAAGTGGTGATCGGACCCGGGGACGAGCTGTTCGGCCACGCCGTGGAATTGGCCGAGGTGAACTGGCTCGCCGAGCCGCTGGCGCCGGGCGACGCCGCATTCGTGCAGTGCCGTTACCGCGCTGCCGCCGTGCCGGGCCGGGTGCGGGCGCGCGCGGGCGACGGACTCGTACTCGATCTCGCCCAGCCCGTGCGGGCGATCACGCCGGGGCAGTCCGGCGCGCTGTACGACGCCGACGGGCGGCTGCTCGGCGGCGGCGTGATCGCGTAACCGTCTCCCGGCCAAGCGGTTCGTCCGCTCGGCAGGGGTGGTGCGCCCCGTCACGGTCCGATCTCCGAACCGCGGGGTAGGTTTCAGGCTGGACCATTCCGCCGCGGCGCTCTCGCCCTGAACGTCGCCGGCACCGCCCACATTTCGGAGGACCAGCATGCCCGCTCGTCCAGGTCGTCCCCGGTGGGGCCTCGCGGTCGTCGCCGTGCTCGCGGCTGCCTGCAGCAGCACCACCGCGCCCCAGGCCCATCTCGCCAACCCCCAGCAGCTGAGCTCCGACCTCCAGGCCGTGTCGGGTGTGCTGCAATCGTCGGTGCTCGCGAGCTTCGGCGTCGTCGGCTCGGCGGCGGGCTCTCCCGCCACCGTGGCGACGCCCGCCGGGGCCCTGCTCCAGGCCGCGCCCATCACCACGCCGCAGACCGCCGGCCAGGCGTACCTGGACGCGCCGCGGCGGCTGCAGGCGCTCCGCCTGGCGGCGGGAAGGCTCGGCTCCGGCATCAGCGCCAGCGTGATTCCACCGCAGTTTCTCGGCCAGACGTTCGTGTGGGACGACGCCACGCATCAGTACGTCGTCGGCGCCGACGCGGGACCGACCAACGGCGTGCGGATCATCCTGTACGCGCTCGACCCGTTGACCGGCGATGTGGCCGAGCCTTCCAACGCGGTAGGCTTCGTGGATCTGCTCGACGAGAGCACCACGAGCCCGGCCGTCAACAAGCTCCACGTGATCGTGCAGGGCGGCACGCCCGCGAGTCCCGGCGTCACGTACGCGGACTATACCGTCAGCGGCAGCGTCACCGGCAATCCCGCCACGGCATTCAACGCCTCGGCGGTCGGCTTTGTGAGCGACGGCACGCATCCGCTCACGTTCAACGCGACGTTCGCGGCCACGAACCTCACGACCGACAATCCCGACGCCCAGTTGGACGTCACGTGGGACCTGGCCAACCCCGTCATTCACGTGGAGCTGCACGAAACGCTCGCCACGTCCGATGCGAACCACCTCACGGTGACGATCGATTTCAGCGTGGTCCACGGGAGCGAGACAGTGGCGTTGACGGGTACGATCACCGTCGTGTCGTTCCCGCAGAGCGTGAGCGCGAACCTGTTGATCACGGTGAACGGCGTGGCCTACGCTCGTGTCAGGGGCACCGCCACCGCCACGACGAACACCATCCAGCTGGTCCACGCGGATGGCAGCGCCCTCTCGGGCGCCGAGCAGCAGGCGGTCACCGATCTGTTCGATCTGCCCGGGCAGATCGAAACCGCGATCGACAACGTGTTCAGCCCGTGTGAGCATCTGATGGGCGCCTGAGGGCGCGCCCGCGGCGCAAGCCCCCGCCCGGCCTGGCCGGGCGGGGGCTTTCGTCATATAAGGGGGAGTGAAAATGGTCTATCGCGCCCTCGCCGACGGCGTCGTGCTGCTGCACACCGCCTTCGTCGCCTTCGTGATGCTGGGTGGATTCCTCGCCTGGCGCTGGCGCGCCGTGCTGTGGGCCCATGTGCCGGCGGCGTTATGGGGGGCGGCCATCGAGTATGCCGGCTGGATTTGCCCGCTCACGCCGCTCGAAAACGCGCTGCGGGCCCGAGCCGGACTCGAGGGCTATCGGGGCGGGTTCGTCGAGCACTACGTGATCCCGCTGCTCTATCCGGCGGGGCTGACCCGGCCGGCCCAGGCGGTGCTCGGGACCGTCGTGGTCGTCGTGAACCTCGTCGCCTACACCATCCTCATCCGCCGCATCCTTCGGGGAGGCTGACCCTATGACCACACGCCGCGGTTTCCTTGAGTCGCTCTACGCGGCCGGTGCCGCCCTCCCGGCGCTCCGGGACGACGCGCTGCCGCGGCTCGCCCGCGTGGCCCGGCACGTGGACCGCCGGCCTGCCGACGATGTCACCCGCGACGAGGACTTCTGGCGCGAGGTCCAGGAGGCCTTTACGCTCGATCGCACGATCATCAACCTCAACAACGGCGGGGTGAGCCCGAGCCCACGCATCGTGCAGGACGCGATGCGCCGCTACCTGGAATACTCCAACACGGCGCCCGCCTATACCATGTGGCAGGTGCTCGAGCCCGAGATCGAAGCCGTGCGGCGCCGCCTCGCGGCGAGCTTCGGCTGCGACGCCGAGGAAATGGCGATCACACGCAACGCGAGCGAATCGCTCGAGATCGTACAGCTCGGGATCCCGCTGGAGCGTGGGGACGAAGTGTTGACGACCACTCAGGACTATCCGCGCATGCTCACGACGTGGCACCAGCGCGAGCGGCGGGAGGGTATCGTGGTCCGAGAGATCGGTTTTCCCGTGCCGCCGCCGTCCCAGGACGACCTGGCCGACCGCTTCGCGCGCGCCATCACGCCGAAGACCAAGCTGATCCACGTTTGTCACATCACCAACCTCACGGGGCAGATCTTCCCGATCCGCAAGATCGTGCGACTGGCGCGGGAGCGCGGGATCGAGGTGATCGTGGACGGCGCGCACGCGTTCGCGCACTTCCCGTTCACCCGCGACGAGCTCGACTGCGACTATTACGGCACCAGCCTCCACAAGTGGCTGCTGGCACCCCACGGCACCGGGTTCCTGTACGTGCGGAAGGCGAAGATCGAGCGGCTCTGGCCGCTCATGGCGGCGCCGCCCGAGATGAACCGCGACATCCGCAAGTTCGAGGAGATCGGGACCCATCCTGCCGCGAACCACAACGCCATCGCCGAGGCGCTGACATTCCACGAGGGGCTCGGGGCGGAGCGGAAGGCGGCGCGGTTGCGCTACCTGTTCCAGCGCTGGGCGAAGCGGCTGGAGCAGCGGCCGGGCGTGAGGATCCTCACTCCGTACGACCCGGCGCAGTCGTGCGGGCTCGCCAGCCTCTCGGTCGAAGGGCTGGACGTGAACAAGCTCGTCGCCTTCCTTTGGGACAAGCACCGGATCCTCGTCACGCCGATCGTACACAAGGAGTTCAGCTGCGCGCGCGTGACACCGAACGTGTACACGACACTCGCGGAGGTCGATCGCTTCGCGGACGTGATGGAAGACGTGATTCGAAAGGGGCTGCCGGCATGAACGGGACGATCGCGTGGATCGCACTCGCTGTGGCGTTGACCGTGAGCGCCTGCGGTAGCGGCCGGTCCGGCAAGGCCGGCACCGCCGCCGGCGATACCCTCACCGAGCGGCAGCGGGACTCGATCCTGGCCGGGTCGCGCATCCCGGGCGCCCGCGGCGTGGGCGCCGCGTTGCGCGCCGCCGACTCGACGAACGCCCGGATCCGAGCGGCGGACAGCGTCACGCCATGAAGCCGGTCGCCTGGGCCGGCCTGTGCCTGCTGGGGGGGTGCGCCCCTACCAACCCCTGCAGCGCCGCGGCGATGCACCTGCAGACCCGCTACGCGCAACGCTACCTCGCTCACTGGGTGGTGGCCCGGGGCGACACGCTCACGCTGCCCGAGCTGGGCGACCGCTTCAAGTTGACCGACGTGATCCTGGACAGCACGCGGGTGGTGGTCGGGCGCAGCTGCCACTTCCGGGGCACGCTCGTGTTCCGCGTGCCGCGCGACACGCTGCCGGTCACGTGGATCGGCTACCCGGAGCAGGCGCTGGTGTACGGGTGGCCGGCCGCGCTCGGGCCGTTCGCCGGCATCGGGGCCACTCGGGTGGGTGACTCGCTCGTGGGCGCGATCCTGTTCGACTCGCGCCTGGGCGTGCGGGCGCGCCCGGGCGCGACCGCGCGCTTCGTGGCCGGTCGCGCGCGCAGCTCCAGCGAATCGGGTATCTTCTTCCGGAGATTCTGACATGCCTCTCACCGCCGCCGAGCGCGCCTCGATGATCGAGCGCTACGCCAGGGGACCGGCACTCCTCGCTGCTGCGCTCGCGAACGTGCCGCGCGACGCGCTCCAATGGAAGCCGGGGCCCAAGCGTTGGTCCGCGCACGAAATCGTGGTGCACTGCGCCGACAGCGAGACCAACGCCCACATGCGGCTCCGCTATCTGCTGGCGGAGCCCGAGCCGCTGATCGTCGGATACGACCAGGACCGCTGGGCGCAGCGCTTCGACTACCACAAGCATCCGATCGACGCGGCGCTGGCCACCGTGACGGCCGTGCGCGCCAACACCGTGCCGCTGCTCGAGCGCGCGACCGAGCAGGACTGGCGTCGCGTGGGCCGGCACACGGAGTCGGGCGCGTACGGCGCCGAGGACTGGCTGGCGGTCTACGCCGAGCACCTGGAGAAGCACTCACGCCAGATCGAGGGCAACATCGCGGCCTGGCGAGAGAAGGCGAAGGACCGATGAAAGGCTTCTTGTTCCGGCTCGTCATCACGGCTCTGGGCCTCTGGGCCGCCGAGACCGTCATCCCCGGGATCCACATCGACCGCTGGGATCACCTGATCGTCGCCGCGCTGCTGCTCGGCATCGTGAACGCGGTGATCCGGCCGGTCATTCTCATCCTCACGCTGCCGCTGACGGTGCTCACGCTGGGGTTGTTCATTCTGGTCGTGAACGGGATCTCGTTCTACCTCGTGGCCTGGCTCGTGCCCGGATTCTCCGTGAGCGGCCTGGGCGCCGCCGTGCTCGGGTCCATCGTGGTGGGGCTCACGGGATGGCTCGCGTCGGCGTTCGTCGGCGGATCGGGCCGGATCGAGCGCTATCGTCGCATCGAGGTCACGGGGCGCCACCTCGACTGATGGACCGTCTGTTCGCCCCGCTCGGCGCGGTGTCGGGCTTGCTCGCCGGCTGGGCCAGCCTCGCCCTGGGGATATGGCGGAGGTAACGCCTCGAGCGTGGCGCGTGCTGCTCACGCTCGGCGGCGTGTACGCGGCGGTCGATGCGTTCATCGGCGTTCACTCAGGCGGCGATCTAGCGTTCCACCTGCGCCTGTCCGAGCGCCTGCTGCACGGGCAACCGTTATACGCCGACTTCGACGGCTCAATCGGTCTTCCATGGCCACCGTTTGCAATCGTTGCGCTGACGCCCTTCGCTTTGCTCGCCCGCATCAGTTTGCCGCTCGCCAAGTGCGTATGGGCGATCGGGAACGTGGCCCTGTTCGGCTGGTGCCTGGTTCGCGGGTACCGCCACGTCGGCCGCTGGACACCTATCGTGCTGGCCGTCGCCGCGATCGCGCAACCGCTCCAGAGCAACTTCCAGCACTTGAACATCAATCTCGTGCTGCTGGCATTGGTCGTCCTGGCCATCACCGATCTCGAGCAGCGGCAGGACACGCGCGCGGCGTTGTGGATTGGGGTCGCGACCGCGCTCAAGGGCTACCCCGGAGCCATCTTCTTGTATTTCCTCGTCCGCGCCCGGTGGCGACCGTTGGCCGCAGGTGTTGCCGCCGCGGTCGGACTCACGTTCCTCGTCGTGCTGCCCGCGGGTCTCGCCGGGGCGACGACCGTCTCCGACTACGCGCGCCTCGCTTTGACGGCCAAGAGCACGCAGGCGCTCACGGGGCAGTCGATCGGTGGGCTGGTGGCGCGCTTGGGTGGTAACCTCACGACAGCCGTGGTGCTCGATGCGCTCGCGGTGGTCGCGGTCATGACCGTGTTGTGGCGCGGCCCGGCGTCTGCCGAGCCAATGTACCAGGTCGGCATCACTGCGGTACTCGCGGTGCTGCTCTCTCCGCTCGACCGACTCCACTACTACGTCCTCGCCTTACCAGCGTGGATCGTCACCTTCAGTGCGTCGTCGCCGGCGCGCGGGCGCGGAGTCTGGTTCGCCGCACTCGCGGTAGCGGCCCTCCTCACCTCCGGAATGCTGAGCCACATCCATAGCCCCCTGCCCACGATGCTCGCAGTCGTCCGCCAAAACACCTATAACCTCGGCGCGGTGCTTCTCCTGATCGTCCTGTTGGCCCGTCACACGACGCTCTCCCAGTCACACGACCCTGCTCCGGCGCCTCGACCCATATGACCTTCGCCGCATTCGCGCTCTCGACGCTGCTGGTACAAGCGCCCAGCTCCATGCCTGTCCTCACGCCGCTGCCCGACCGGCCGCTCGGCAGCTTGCGCGAGCAGGCCGCCGTCGAGCAGGAGTGGCTGCGCTATCGGCTCGACTCGGTGCTGCCCCGGCTGATGCGGCAATATCACGTCGCGATGTGGGTGGTCCCGATGCGGGAATACAACGAAGACCCCGTCTTCCGGTCGCTCGTCTCGGCCACGACGTTCTTCGCGCGGCGCCGCACGATCTACGTGTTCTACGATCGCGGGCCCGAGCGCGGCGTCGAGCGGCTCGCCCTGGGCGGCACCTCCCAGGGCGGCCTGTACGACGCCTACCACGCCCGGGAGGCCATCGACCCGTCGATCGGCCGCCGCCCCGAGCTGGTGGGCCAGGCCCAGTGGGAGCTGCTGCGTCGCGTGATCGAGGAGCGCAATCCGCCCACCATCGCCGTCGACATCTCGCACGCGCACGCCTTTTCGGACGGGCTGTCGGCCGGCGAATGGGAGCAGTTGCAAGGGGCGCTCCCGGCGGAGTACCGCGGCCGCATCGTGCGCGCCGAGCGCCTGCCGCTCGAGTACCAGGAGATCCGCGCGCCCGGAATGCTGCCCGTGTACCGCCGCCTCATGGAGGTCGTGTGGGGGGTGATCGACACGGCGTTCTCGAGCCGCGTGATCACTCCCGGACGTACCACGACGGACGACGTCGCCTGGTGGATGCGGCAGCGCGTCAACGACCTCGGCTTCGGCACCTGGTTCCACACCGACGTGGACGTGCAGCGGCGCGGCCGGGACCTGTCCGATTCGGGCGCCGTGGTGATCCAGCGCGGCGACGTGCTGCATTGCGACTTCGGCATCACGGCGCTGGGCCTGAACACCGACACGCAGCACATGGGCTACGTGCTGCGCCAAGGTGAGACGGACGCGCCCGGCGGGCTCAAACGGGCGCTCGCGAACTCGAACCAACTACAAGACTTCCTGCTCGCCGAGATGCGGCCCGGCCGCACCGGGAACGAGGTGCTCGCGGCCGCGCTCGCGCAGATGCGCGCCGCGGGGATCAACGGGACGATCTACACCCATCCCATCGGCGACCGCGGTCATGGGGCCGGGCCGCTGATCGGCCTGTGGGACCACCAGGAAGGCGTTCCGGACCGCGGCGACGTCCCGCTCGTGCCGAGCAGCTGGTTCTCGATCGAGCTGCAGGCGACCACCCCGGTTCCCGAGTGGGACAACCAGGGAGTCCGCTCGGCTCAGGAAGAAGACGCGGAGCTCGGTCCCGACGGCCGCATGCGCTGGATCCTGCGGCGGCAGACCGAGTTCCACATCGTCAAATAACCGGGAAAGGGGAAACGGGAAACGGGAAACGTGAGGGCGTATGACGTCGAGACGCCAGCGCTGCTGCTGCACGGCGTGGCGCTGCGGCCCCACGCGAAAACCCACAAGTGCGTCGAGCTGGGCCGTCTGCAGCTCGAGCACGGGGCGCGCGGGCTCACGGTGTCCACGCTCGTGGAGGCCGAGGTGTTCGCCGGTGCCGGCATCACCGACCTCACGTGGGCGTTTCCGATCGATCCGGGCCACGTCGCCCACGCGCGTCGCATCGTGCAGCAGACCGGGGCGACGCTGCGCGTCGTCGTCGACGACCTCGATGCGGCCAGGGCGCTCGCCGGCTCGGGGCTGCACGTGTGGCTGAAGGTGGATTGCGGCTATCACCGGGCCGGCGTGGATCCGGCGTCGGACTACGCAGTCGCCGTGGCCCGCGAGCTCGGCCGGGAGCAGGGACTCTCGTTCGACGGGATCTTGAGCCACTCCGGCCACGCGTACCGCACGACGGGCAAGGCCGAAGCGGCCGCGGTGGCCGAGAGTGAGCGCGACGTCATGGTGGCGTTCGCCGGGCGACTCCGTGGTGAGGGCATCGCGGTCCGCGAGGTGAGTGTCGGATCGACGCCGGCGATGGCGGCGGCCAGCGATCTCACGGGCGTCACCGAGGCGCGACCGGGGAACTACGTCTTCTACGACCGCACCATGGTACTGATCGGGTGCTGCGAGCCGGCGGACGTGGGAGTGAGCGTGCTCGCGACCGTGGTGTCGCATCAGCCGGGAGCGTCACACTTCGTGGTGGACGCCGGGGCGCTCGAGCTCTCGAAGGACCCCGGCCCCGCGCACGTGGGGCCCCAGGCGATGGGCACGGTGAAAGACGCGCCCGAGCTGACGGTGGCGACTGTGTCGCAGGAGCACGGCCTGATCCGGGCCGCCTCGGTCGCCGCCCTCGACGGGCGCTACAAGGTCGGCGACAAGGTCGAGCTCATTCCCAACCATTCGTGTCTCACCGTCGCGCACTTCGACGCCTATCACGTCGTACGGGGGACGGGGGATGGGGGAGGGGGACGGGTGGTGGACCGGTGGAAGATCGAGCGGGGGCGATGAGCGCCCCACCCCCGGCTGTGGCGGCGCTCGCGTGGGCGGTGGCGGGGCCGCCTCTCCTGATCTACGGCGCCACGCGCATCCGCCGCGGCAAGGTCGCCGTGCATGTGACCCTCATGAGTGTGAGCGCGGTCATCGAGATCGCCGTGGTGGTCGGATTCTCTTTTCTCATGGTTCCCAGTCCCCGACGAGCCGCCCTCGTCGCCCTGCCGTTCTTCAAGATCCATCTCGTATTCGCCATCACGGCGCTCGCAGGGCTCGCGTGGCAGCTCACGAGCCGCGCTGTGGCGCGCCTGCGGCCGCTGCATCGGCACACCGGTCCGTATGTCGTGCTCGCGTGGTGCCTGGCGCTCGTCACGGGGATCTACAACTACGTCTTTCTTTACGTGATGAGCTTCCCATGAAAACCTTTCTCCGTCACCTGGTGCTGTGCTCCCTCCCGCTCGTGTTCGCGACGGGCTCGGGCCACTACTTCACGACGATCCAGGGGTCCTGCGGCGCCATGGTCGGCGCGCTGTTCTCGGGCAAGTGCGCCGGGCGGCAGCGCCAATACCTCGCGCGCTTCCAGCTCGGCGGTGGGGCGGCCGGGACCGTGATCGCGGCCACGCTCGGGGCCTGGCTGGAACTTCGTCGCCGGCGGGCCGTACAACGGGCAACCGACGAACAACCAACAACTCCAGTGGGAGAGCCGTCATGATGCGCATCGCTCCGATTATCGCGCTGGCCCTGCTCACCCGTGGCCTCGCGGCCCAGGATACGACGAAGGCCGCGGCCCCGGCCCCCGCCCCTGCAGCCGCGCCCACCCCAGCTGCCGTCGACGTCGCCGAGGCCGTGGTCGCCAAAGCGGTGGTCGATCGGCAGCCGCAGGATACGGGCAGCACGTTCACCGCCGACGTCGGTCAGGTAGTCTGCTGGACCAAGGTGTCCGGTGCCGGGGGCGCGAGCATCCACCACGTATGGTTCCATGGGGACACCCAGGTGGGCGACGTGGAGCTGCAGGTAGGTGGGTCGCCGTGGCGCACGTGGAGCAAGAAGACCGTGCCACCCGACTGGACCGGCGCGTGGCACGTGGAAGTGCGCGACGCAGCCGGGACGGTACTGAAGCGAATCGATTTTACGGTAGGACAGTAACGACGCTACGCCGCTACGACGCTACGTCATACGTACGACTTAGCGTCGTAGCGACGTACGACGGGTATACCCCCAGACCTCTCGCGGAATCGCGACGCCTTGGGTTGGACCCCGCGCCGCTCCCTCACCGCTCCGGGCAACCGCCACCGCGCGCGAGCGCGGGTCTGCGGAGCTCGCCGCCGTCGGCGCCTCGCGCGCCCGTTCCCGCACTGCGACATCGCCACGCGTCACCGCTCGACCGGGCAGATCGACACGAGCGGGTGCGAGGCCGCCCCCTCGAGCCGCGAAGGCGAGCGCGGCCCCGGCGGGCAACGCAACGGCGGCGATCGCGCGATCCGGCGCGGGAGCCGAGAGTCGGGTGTATCGCACGTGGGTGCGCGGGCCTGCGGCACGCGCGCGGGGCTCGATCGGGGCGGGCCCGGGGGTGTGGCGGGGCGAAGCGAACCGCGATCCAGGCGAAGCCGGCTGCGGTCCGGCGCTCGTCTGGGGACCAAGTGCGAGTGCGAGCGCGCTCGTCGGCCGGCGCGGCTCAGGCGCGCGCTCCCGCCGGAAGTGGCGACGGCCGAGCACCGTCTCGTAGAGCACCAGCTGTTCCCCGATGAACGTGCAGTCCACACACGTCGGATACGCGTCGTACGCCGGTGCAGTCTCCTGCGGCGTCATGTCCTGCTGCGCGTAGACCGGTGGGGCGACACGGTAGGTCACGACGTCGTAGTTGAAGTACCCGTCCCCCAGCATTCGCTGCACGATGTCGCTCATCGACCCCGCCGCGTCCGCGCCCGACCAGGTGGGGACCAACGCTTCCGAGTCCCACGCGGCGGTGCGCACGAACTCGTCGAACCTGAGCGGGTCGGGCGACAGCGCGGCCAGGACCATCCCGCTGCCGTCGGGCTCGGCGACCACCCAGGCGGCCTGCTCGTCGCGGCCGCGAATCTCGTAGGTGCCTGCCCGGACGAAGGGATCGGTGTCGGGATTCTTGGGGAAGAGGACTTCGATGCGGCCGTCGGTGCGGCGGTGCAGGACCACGAGGTTGCCGTCCTCATTCGCCTCGACGTACACGCGAACCGCCGCCCCGCGGACGAGCGGGCTGGCGGAGCCGAGCCAGACGTGTATCACCCGCGCGGGCGCGGCAGCGGAGGCCGGCGCTACGGGGTTCTGCAGCAGCAGTGCTACCAGCGGCACGATCACGGATTGGGCCAGGTGGCTCGCTTGGTCGTAATGATGATAACCCCGTTGGCCCCGCGCGATCCATAGACACTGGTGGCGGCGGCGTCCTTGAGCACGTCGATGCGCCCCACGTCGCGCGGGGCCATGCCGGCCAGCGCGCTGCCGAGTGAGCCTTGCGGCACCGGTACGTCGTCGATCACCAGCAGCGGCTCGTCGGCCCGGGTCTGGCCCATGAGGCTGTGCCGACCGCGGATCCGCAGCGTGAAGGTGCCGTCGGCGAGCGGGAGCACCTCGAGGCCCGGTACGCGGGCCTGCAGCAGATACTCGATGCGCGTGACGCGCGCGTCCGCTTCGGTCGGGGAGACGGACGTGATGGCGGCCGTCGCATCGCGCTTGCTCTGGGTCCCATAGCCAACGGAGATCTG
>WNGK01004680.1_pt1 | contig 43864 bp, 38 predicted proteins | sample 5400601 | NCBI WGS metagenome assembly WNGK01 (sample SAMN13153376, study PRJNA577476) | soil metagenome | isolation source: 60 cm soil or saprolite under Garry oak tree replicate 1 | place: USA:California | collected 2016-06-15 | reverse complement strand
CCAGCAAAAGCACATCTACCCTTGTCTGGTGCAACGCGGACAATTCCCAGGAGACTACCAGGGACAGCAGCAGACCAGCGCCATAATAGCACCATCGCTGCACCTCTTTTGCCTGCTGCAAACGAACTGCGCTTCCCGCGTGATCGCCGTCTACAGCTTGCATAAGCTTGCTGGTACGTAAAAAGCCGTAGGCAAAGAGCAGCGCAGCCAGTACGAACAGCGCACCCACTCCCACCTGCGCTAACGTCCCAGAGTCAGCCGAGAGACCACCTTGCCCTATAATCACCAGCACTATGAGGGTGGCGAAGACCAGCACGCAAAGCAGAGTATAAACAATCATCAGCGGCGCGATATTCAGTGGTGGATGCCATAACCAGATGGCCCACACCGCCAGCCCTACCGGAAACACCAGCATCTCCGGCTGTCGTTCTACCAGCATAATCAACAGGGCAATGGCTGTGAAAACAAGCAGGCTGTAGGGAATGAAGCCAGCCAGCGATTGATCAAGCAGTGTCCAGTTGCCTGTTTCGACCGCTGCGACCAGCACAACCAGGTACCAGGGCCAATTCCAGGTGAATCGCTGGGAAAGCTGAAGTGGTGCAGATGCCCTCGATTGTATTGCTGTGGCCTTCGTGATCAGTGAGATTGCCAGGCCCACAATGGCAGCACCTACGCCGATACCAAGCACGTAATAGGGAGTCAATCGCGTGGCAAGTACAGTTCCCCATACCAGCAGACAGGCGCTTAGCCATAGCCAGGTGGGTCGCTTCTCATAGAGCAAGACTGCGAAGGCTACCATCCCATACAGCAGCATCGCGTCCGGCACCGCTCCATAGAATGGCCGGTTGATATCTGAAAGCGAGCCAAAGACGCCCGTCAGTGCCACTGCGCTCAAGGCGGTGGCATAAAGAGGTAGAGCGTAGCGTATAAAGCTGTGCCTGCGAGTTGACCTCACTAAGCGGTAAAATGGCGCTAAGTTGAAGTAGCTGATGCTGACAGCCAGCGCGGCTGCGACAATTGCTACTATAGGGGGATGATACAGCTCATTCAAGAAGCCTGCCGAGATGATTACCGACCAGGTAGCGAAGACAGGTGTCACCCACATGGGTACGATTTCATCTTCCAACGCGCTAAGCACATATGCCAGGACAGCGAATGCAAGCAGAGCCAGGGCCGTTGCCTCTAGATGACCCTGCACGAATCCTGTATATCCGGTCATGATACCGCCGAGCAGGGCTGCGGCATACACCGGCCACGCCCAATCTCTGCCCGCTAAACGGCTAATGGCTATCCCCAGTATTGCCAGTACGGGCGTCAGGCTGACCAGCGTCCAGAATGAATTGGTTGGAATGAGCAGTGCGCCGATGGCGAATCCCAGGGATGGCAGCAACCACACTTTGATGCGTGCTAGCGCCGCAGCGGCGTACCAGGCAAGCGCGAACCCACCCAGTTCCACGGCGACCGGGAAAGGCTTTCCTAACCAGTTCTGAATCGTACTGGTAGACAGGTTAACATCGTTTGCTGATACCACTATTGCATAGACAAGCCCGGTAGCTAGCAGAGGCCATTCCCATGTATCCGCCAATCGTATCCCCGTGAATAGATTCGCGTGAGAAGCTGCCCTGTTTGCGGATAGCTGGCGGCGAATAACGACGGCGGCGAGAGGGAGCAATAGACCACCAATCAGCATGACTGCTGGGCGGCTCATCAGCGTGGGTACTGCCAGTAAAGCGAGGATAACCGGCACAAAGAGCCAGTTCTGACGACGCTGGTAGAGCAAAACGCCGTAGATCGCGACAGCGAAGAACAGCAGTAAGGCGCTGATGGTATCCTGGGGTTCTTTCAAGCTGAGACCCAGTGTGAACGCAATGGCGAAAAGCGTGCCAACATCCAATGGGAGCGCCCATTCTGCGCTTACTTGTCGTCTCACGAACACAGCTATCGTCATCAAAGCGAGCGCCAGTCCCAGGAAGTACCAATCCGGCGCGAGATTCAAGGCCAGTATGACGAGACTGTAGGCGATATGCAGTAAGAAGATGCTCAACAGGAGGAGCCAGGTCCAATCAGCATGCGCGGGGATGCGCTGGAAGCTGGCACGTTTGAAGGTGACGCTGAGCGTGAGTACGATGCCAGCCGTCAACGCCACAATTTCTGCAAATGTTTGCCAACTCCTTTGGTATGGCGCACCGATTGAGTAGGCGCGCATGAAAAGCTGGAGAGGTAACACTGGTGAACTGATGATTGGCACCAGCAAAACAAGCGCCAGCGCAGTCCAATCCAGGTCGCGCTCAAATGTGCCAAAGGGGTGCAGGCGTTGGTTGGCGAAGCGGCTGAGTCCATGATACAGCAGCGCGACAACTGTTAATGCCAAGGCATAGCCGATAGCTTCAAATCGCAAGGCATAGCACAGAGCTAGAACGCTAGCGAGAAAAAGGAAAGCCAGAACGGTGATGTTCCGCGTACGCCTGGTGAGCCAGAAGAAAAGGCCACTCCAAAGCAGGATGAGCAGGCTCAGGCTAAAGATTGAAAAGCGCACTTCGGTGTCCTGTACACCAAACCTACCAGGTGTGAATGAGAACAGGGCAAGTAATACGACGCTCGAAGCGCAGATGATCACAGAGACCTTCATGAAGACGCGCACCGGCTCACGCAATATTGCCAGGTTTCCGGTGAAAGGCCAGTTCTTGCCGGATGGCCGCGTTGTGCTGAGCAGCGTGAGGAAAGTGAGAATCATCAGCATACTGGGCCACCACCAGAGGCGCAGGTTGAGAGCATCGGCCAGGGCAAAATCTGCGACTGCCAGAGCTACCATGCCCAGGTAAGCGAAGAGTGGAAAACGCTGGTAGATGGCCAGCACCGTGTAGACAATCGCGGCATAGATGGCAGAAATTGCTACGAGTACCGGCACGGAAAGCTCGATATAGTTGTTGGCAATCAACCTGTACGCTGAGAAAGCAACAAGTGGAACCAGCAGCGCAAAGATGATGGTATAGATGGTGGCAACAATACGGAACGATGCGAAGCGATAGGTAGTAAAACCTGTGATGCCAAAGACAGCATGCACAATGAAAACGATTTCGAAGGCCAGGAGCAGATTTGGGGTCGTGGCGGTAAATCCAAGTGCGCCGACCAGGATCAGGAACGCGCCTAACGAAGCGACGATATTGATGGCCTGGTCCGCGAAGAAGGATTTCCAGGAAAAGACGCGGCGCGGCGTACCAGTCGCACCCTGAGCAGGAACTGCAACCGGCTTCCGCTCTTCCGCTCTCCCGGTCGGTGTCTCGGCCAGGGGAATTTTAAGGCTGGTAGAAACCCCTGCTTCGCGATGGTTTGCTGGTTGTACGACTGGAAGAGCGGGAGCGGGTTTGCTGGCTCTCATGTGCAGGGCTTGCAGACGCGATTGATAACGGAGAATCAGGTCGCTCACCTTCATATTTGCTCCGCCAAACGCAGCAGCCTGTCGTAGCGTGTCAAGCTCTGCCTTTAAAAAAGCCTCTTCCTTCGCAGGACTTACCGGGTAATTGCACCCGGGACAAAATTCGTTTTGTGGATTGACCGGAAAACGACAATAATAGCAACGGGATGTTGTGTCCATAATCCTGACTCGCTCCCTTCTGATTGGATAGTATTCCAAGTACGATGTTAGATCAAGCGTACTCTTATTGACCGGTGATGGGGAGTGTCAAATGTCCCATTGTTATAGAATTAGTCTCACACCAGAATCTTGCCATCTTTCAAGAACAGCACATCATCCACCCACACTTCGCCCGACTTCCGCAGGTCGCAGACCATGTCCCAGTGCAGCGCCGACTGATTCAGTCCACCAGTTTCAGGATAGCTGTTGCCAAGCGCGAGATGAACTGTTCCGCCGATCTTCTCATCGAACAATACATTCTTGGTTCCACGAGAGATGCGTGGGTTGTTGCCAAAAGCGAACTCACCCAGGTAGCGCGCTCCGGCGTCGAGTTCTAGCATCTGGTCGAGGAATGCCTGCCCCTGGCGCGCGCTGGCCTCAACGACTCTGCCTTCACGGAAAACCAGCCGTACTCCCTCGAGGGAGTGGCCATCGTGGGACGCCGGAATATCGAACTGGATGACGCCATTGGCGCTATTCTCGACCGGCCCGGTGAAGAACTCGCCGCTGGGGAAATTACGCTTGCCGTCGCTGTTGATAAACACGCGATCCTTGATGGAAAGTGTGAGATCGGTGCCATCACTTTTAATGCGCACTTGCTTATGTCCAACGAGCCAATCAACGAGGCGTTGTTGTTGCGCGGAGACTTCTTGCCAGCGCGCGATAGGATCGGCATCATTGAGAAAACAGACGTCAAACACGAATTCCTCAAATTCGAGCAGGGACATCTCCGCGTCCTGGGCATAGGCCGTCGTTGGATAGAGGGTTGAAGACCAGCGAAATTTCCCCGACTGCTCGCGGCTGCGCAGCGTCTTCCTGAGAGTATGTGCTGCCTGCTGTCGTCTCGCCAGGCGAGCAGGAGCGATACCGCTCATAGCTTTGGTGTTGCTCTTTGAACCTATAGTCAGTTGCGCATCGACATATTCAGCCGTCGTTGCCAGCATAGGGTGAACTCTATCAAGCTGGCTATCGTTGCCCTCGCGCAGCAGAATCTCTTCAAGGCTTTCCAACTCGATCATCGGCAGTGGATGCGCACCCACGCGCACCAGTTCCTGAAACACGGCCTCGACGAGCGGAGCGGCAAGGGGTGTGGCGCGAATAGAGACGCTTTCCCCGGCCTTGACGTACAAACAGTAATGAACGAGCGTGTGCGCCCAGCGCTCAATACGAATGTCTTGCATAGCATTTGTCTTTCTAAAGGGAGATCAAATTTTTTCAGGCGTCCCATGATCTAATCATATCGGGAACGTCAAGCTCGAAGAGAGGTTCAGCATATTTTACTGAAAATGCTAATCGCTTGGGGAGCCTGAGAAGTTACGGAGGTCAGATGTGAATTTCGGCCCCTTTTCGAGACTTGAAAGCGAGACATACCGCTGATTTCGTGCGAATGCAACCCTCCGATGGGTATTGGAAGTAGTGAGGTTATTCTCTATGTCATTGGCAAGCACGAGTGTATCTGGTGAGTCGGGAGGTGTCAGAAAAACGATCTTGAGCTTGCTTTTACTCCATTCTTCGCTTCTTGCGGACTCCATTTTGTTGAGTAATGTCCTTAACCTTCCTCTCTCAATGTCTGAGAGGTCCGTCCTTTTCTCTATTTCATCGCGTGATATTGCTTCAATTTGCCCTAGAATTTTGGGGATGCGGCGGTCAATTTTGTTTTTTGTATAAAAGGCCATGCGAACACAGGGCTGGAAGTGACGATTGGGCTGGCAAATGTAGGCAGAGTATTTGAGGTATTCATCCAGGGCAAATCCTGCGGGAATGACAACAACCTTATCCTCTGACTTCCCATTAAGATATTCAGACATAAATTGTCTCCCGATCCTATAGATATAAAGCGCGTCACAGCTTATTTTGCCATTTTAACATGCCATGAGGCTATTGAATATAAAATAGCACAAAGGGGTTGCCATGATAGCAGGCCCTTTTGAAGAGGCGTCCTTTAAATCTCATTTAAGGGACGGATCGAGTTGATGGTGCCACTCTCGACCAGCTTCACTGACAGCGTTACGTGAGATTCTCAAGTGACGCTTTGTAGACATTCATCCAGTTCTTTAGCTTCATACGAAGCGATCCCAGCCATGCTGGCTCCTCTGAATGGTCGGGAAGATCCATTGCACGAACCAGCCTTGCATAGGTGAGCAGTTTCGCCATTCTCAAGAACAAAGGGAGATGGTCAAGTAGCTCTTCATCAAGTGGATACTGTTCGGAATATCCTCGGACAAACGCACGGAACGATCTCTTGTTCAGATCGATACTGCCGCCAAAAAGGTCTCGAAGAGCCCAGGCGATATCGGAGACGTACCAGGAGTGTCCACAATCATCGAAGTCTCCTATGCCTATTGTATGGTCATGCCAATAGAGGTTATCAAGCTCGAAATCGAAGTGGACTAACCCGTAGTTTGCAGAGGTCATGGGCAGCTCTTGTAGCGACGAGGCGATCTGCTCGCATTCAATCCAGAGCGTAGACTCATCTTCGGGAAGAAACGCTCTGACCATCTCCAGATGATCTTTCCACGTGCTGCGCACGGATAAGCCAGGGCCGACATAGGTTCGTAGGGCTGCGTGCAGCTTCCCAAGGGCTGCTCCCCACTCCCGAAATTGGGAGTCATCAAGCTCTCGTATATCCAACTGGGAGCCTTCCAGTCCTGCAAACACCACGGCGTGAAAGGTGCCGAGTTCAGTCACGACCGTTTCGACGAAGTGCCCGTTTTCTGGACTGTATGGGAGTAGTGACTGTCATTCCCCGCCTTGCTACCCAATGGAGGATGTCCATCTCTGCCTCGATCGTTTCTCTCGTCCGCTCGGAACTCTCGGCGAAGCGCAGGAAGTTCTGTCGCCCTTCATTGCGGAAGACATACACGAAGTTGGCGCTGGAGCGGAAGAACCGCATGGATCCTCGCTCATGCTCCCAGCGCTTCAGAATCTGCTCTGCGACTGGGTTTTGCCCATTTGTACCCACCATGCAGTCAACCTTGTACATCGTGCTGAGTTTCATCATGGAAAAGCGTCCTTTTTCGACAAGAATAGAAGAAACAGGGAAGCGGTTATACTTCCCTGTTCGCCTGTCTTTAATCGATCTTGTTGCTGTTATCTAGCGTTCTGGTTTGACCCATATTCCGCGCTCGTGCATCAAATCAATCTGTTTCTGAATGACCTGCTCGCGATATTCAGCGTGTTTCATGGGTTCACGGTCCAGGTAGAGGTTTTTGGGATAGATGGGTTGCTCGTAGAGGAGCTGGTACAGCTCGGTACGCAGGTCTTTCATCCAGTTGTCCCACTGGGCACGCGCGCGGTGGTCTCGCAGAGCCTCGATATCGATGACTCCACCCACATAGGTAGAACCAGCGCCGTATTCCTGGCGACCGACGATCTGGCCTTTGTAGTTGATAATAAAGGAGCGCCCACCGAAGGTATCGATGGGGGTATCTTCTTCAGGATGGAGATAATAGGTGCCCATGTTAGGGGCGACAATGTACATGTTATTGTCAAGGGCACGGGCGCGGCTCTGGATTTCAAAGATGTCGTTGCCGGTGGCCGGGTGCGGGTAGGAGGCGCGGTAGACGACCTCGGCCCCGTTCATGGCGAGGGCGCGCGCATTTTCGGGATAGGAGCCTTCATTGGCCATCATGATGCCGAGGCGACCGATTTCGGTGTCGACCACGGGCCAGAAGGCATCCAGGTTGCGGCCGTACCTCTCAACCCACCAGTCATAAATATCATGTGGACAGACCGAGTGCTCAACCGGGAAGAGCGGGGAGACCTTGTAGTGCTGCAAGATCACCTCGCCATGGGGATTGAGGATGAAGCCGACATTGAAGAAACGGTCCTTAATTTCGGGGTGCCGGGCCTTCGCCTGGGCCATGATAAAGGCATTATAGGTTCTGGCAATCTTGCCCAGTTCCTCGGTCTCCTCACCGGGGATATCGATGGCTCCTTCTCTGGCAAACTGGACATGATCCAGGTCGAGTACCTCGTCGTTAAAGCCTTGCAGCGCTCCTTCCGGGAAGGCGATCAGGCGCACAGGAAGATCAAGACTGGAGAGCCAGGAGGCCGCTTTGACGAGATGCGAGAGGTGTTCGAGGTTGCGTTTGATATCGGCGCGTGTGCGAATGCCTCGCACGGTGGGGATGAGTCCGACGGCAGTGTAGGGCTTAATCATATGCTACTCCTTTGAACTATCAGGGAACGCGATTCCAACAGCAACAGCATAGTACAGCTATTGCTGTGCAGTCAAGAAAGGGTGGGCAGGTTCCCTTGACTCTGTAGCTTTACGACTGGATAATCTCAGCTTGTTCTAAATCCGCCAGCAATTTCTGCACTTCGTACTGTGTGGGTCCTATCAAACGCACTATCTCTGCGACGTTGCGCTGTCCATCGACCAGCAACAAAAGGCGCCGGTGCTGGCGCGATAAGCCCAGTTGCTCGACACGATGCAGCGATTCCTCAATAGATATCACAAGACGGGGAACGACAGATGCAGGTATGAATGAAATGACCTGCTCTGTCCTGCCGTTGCTTGCCTGTCTTCTGGCTGCAGATTCCCGCAAGGGAGATATCGGAATACGCGGATGCGTTCCGGTATCCGTCATGCGCTGCTCGAAAGCAGGGGTGCTAACAGGAGCATTAATGGAAGGAATCTCGGAGGTAGGTGTGGGAATAAATGCAAAGCGACAGGTTCCCCAACGACCAAGCCAGTGCAAAGCATTCTGACCGTTAAAAACCGTCGTTTGAGCCGCCACCGCCTGTCCGTTGACAAATGTAATCAAGCCCTCTTCAAATGTCTCGCCTTCTCCACGCGCGACGGTCAGCACACCAGATTTCCGACCAAGCTGGATCACCTGGATCACATCAGCGAGACTATTCGTGATCGTTTCTTTCTGCTGCGCCATGGGTTTGCTCACTCCTCAAAAACCAAGAGGAAGAATCCCCTGGGGGCATTCATTTACATATCAATTCGCCACAAGTATATCACATGCTATCGACACACCGCGAAAGAATAAGAATCAGCCAGCGAAAGCGCTCGAGGGGAAATAGATAATACCATCCCTACATTTGCCAAACGCTGACAAATTTGTGGTATACTTGTGTATGAGGGCCAGGTGGGATTCAAACCCACGATCTACCCTACGTCCAATAGGTTGCTTTTTTCACTAAGCTACTGGCCCATATCGACCCACAGTTGGGGAAAGACTCCGAGGCTTTTGGCTGCAATCCTAAGCCTCGGAACTTTTTATACGTGATACATTTCTTCTTCCATCCCTATCTCTGCACCTGGGTCTTCTAACTCAAACAGCAAATCCACAGTCGCAGCGACGGCTTTTAGCCATTTTCCCCGTTGTGCCTGTGTCCATCTCTTCTTGGTGAAGGGTAGCTTGTTAAGCATTCCTAACATGATCACATATTCCTGTGTTGACGTGGTTGGTGTCACTGGCTGGCTAACGGTCTGAGTTGATACGTGATATGCTTCTGGCTGGAATGGAGCGTCCTTTGGTTCGGATTGCGTTTTCCTGGCTCCATTAGCCGAAACAGAGGACTTGCCGGACTTATTAGTTGTCACACGCGGTCGGGTTAACGTCTCAGGTGCACCCCCTGGTATCAATCCCGCTTCACGACAGAGGCCCTTAAACAAGATGATCATGCGGCTACGTTGTGCCTTTGGTTGATAAAAACGGAACGCATTAACGTACTGCTGATCGGTTGCCGTTGCAGGAGAAAGCGCCATAAAAACCACTCCGTATGCGTCCTTGAGAATTTGAGCAAGCAAGCCAGGGTATTCATCGGAGGGAGCGTTACTAAGTGCCTTAAAGTTATCCGTCAGGTAGCCTTCCTCATCCAATAGCTTGAGGAAGCGTAGCGCTTGCATCGTGCGAGTGGCATTACCTTCCGGTATACCAATAGTGGTAATCAGTTGTGACGTGACGGGTTCTTTTAAGTCCCTCTCTCGTGCATGCCTGATGATCGTAAGAACGTTGGCGTAAGGCGCATAGGGGCCCGTTCTCTCCAACTCCATGTTCATCGTCAATTCTCCTTTGTTTTGTTACGATACAATTGTCACGATTTTAACGAGTAACGGCACTCGTGACAGGCTTGTCACGAGTATAGATCACCTCAAAGATTCTGTCAATAGGATTCGATGCCACTTTTGCGAATTCGTTAAATCATTTGCAAAACTCAGATGGAGGCGGCTAAACTTGGGGGTAGAAACGGACGTTTGAGGTATCTAAAGGAGATATATAAGCGATGGAAGAACAGCGAGGAACGAGAGAACCAACTTTAGTACAGGTTTATGATGGATGGGCCGCACATGGAGATGGGTGGGCTGTGCATGGCGCTACCAAAGAAGAGGCACTAGCAAACTACTGGAAAGCGGAACAGCGCCGCCGTGAAATTCTGGCCTTGCCGCCTTGGTACAAGCAGGTAGAGATGCAGTCTACAGGTGAGGATATGTGTGCTTGAAAACGCGTAATTAGACGTAAAAAGGAAGCCCTTCCATATTCTTTATTTGAGATATGGAAGGGCTTAGCTGCTATTCTACTGCCAATCGACTTTTTAGGTAAACGGCACTATTTTGCAAGGCCTCACGCTTTGAAAATGTCTACAAAGATAGCCGTAAATAGTTCCAAAAAATATAGCGTTTTATTCCGCACACCTATATTTCTGTTGGGTTTATACGGCAAGCCGTTCGACTAGTTGCATGATGCCGCGCTCCTTTCTCAAGCATCCAGGCGCAAAAGTCCGGCTCATCCTCGTAGCACAGTTCAGCGATGAAGTGATAGACCTCGTTCACCAGCTTGGGCACCGTCCACTCTTCTTCAGGGTTGCCCTCAGTATAGGCCCACTCGTAGCCATCCTTGAATATGGGATGTGTGAGGATGGAGGGTGGCAGCTGGACGGGAACCAGGAGCGAGTACTCTTCACCGGTGGACAGATGCGTGTGCAGCGGAGTAAACTGCATGGGATCAAGGGGGCCGATGGCATACGAGGACATGGGAGAAGCGGAAAGAGCATCGAGAAGGGTTTTTACCTGCACCTGGTCTAACATGCCGTGCGCTTCCTTTGTGCTTGCTTGACATCTGACTCTCGTGCAGGTACTATGCCCGATAGAGAGTCTAGGGTACAGTTGACACAAACTTATGCTTGCCTACGAAGAATATATTGAACACAATTCAAATATATCATACAATTCAAACATTTTCAAGCCCTTTCTCTAGCGACCAGACATTTGGAGATAAGGGATGGAGGAGGAGATCTGGAATCTTTCCTTCCATGGGACAATGAGCATGTCAACGCTCATTGTCCCATGGAAGGAAAGAGGCTGTCCGGTAGGGCTTTTATACCGTAATCGTCGCCGTAAAGATCTCTTCGCGGAAGAGATTCCCGGTGGCAGGATTGCTGACGGCATCAAGGCGACCATCAGTCCAGATGGGATGGATCACTCCGCCGAAAGCAACAATGCCCTCGTAATCCCCATACTGGTTGCCAGCGTCAGCATCAGGATTAGCTGAACTCTCGTTGCTCATGGCAGTCGTGACCTTCACATTGGGAGCAAAGGAGAGGCCGCCGTCGGTTGACTGAGCGAAATAGATATCGGTCTTGACATCGTTGGGATCATTGCGGGCATCGTTCCAGCTCAGGTTGACTGAGCCAGTCGCCGGATCGACCGAGAGCCACTGATTGAACTGATCCTTGACGACACCAGGATGGTCGTCACTCACACGTCCTTTCGCACTCCAACTGGTGCCGCGATCGCTCGAACGAGCCACAAAGATATCCGTTCCGCTGGCTGCCGTCTCATCCATCCATGAGCAGGAGAGCGTGCCACGATTCGCGCTGCTGCTGCGATCGGCATCACAGGCAGGATAGAGCAAGGCTCGTCGGCTGGCCATCGCTGCAATACCAGCGTCGAAGGCAACCACGGTTGGTGCTATTTCCTGCTCCGAGCCGAAGGTCACCCCGCCATCGAAGGACCGGTTGAACATCAACCGGTTGTGCTCAATATCGTGCCAGGCCACATACACTTCGCCATTGGGCCCCACAAAAGGATCAGCGCCTATCACCTCGCTTGGTCCTCCTGTGAGCGTGTTCACGGCTGTCGCACTACTGAATGTTTTCCCACCATCGGTGGAGCGTGCAAAGAGCAACGCGTCGTTGGCCGATGATTTGCCTTGATTCAAAGAGGCATTGTCCCATGCGACGTAGACACTATCGCGAAATGGACTGTGCACATTGGTATCCACAGCGATCATCGGCTTGTCGTTGAACTTGCCACTGCCGCTGTTGAAGTTGAAAAATGTCACCTGGGGCCAGGTCTTGCCGCCATCGGTCGATTTGGCGACGGCCATCTCAGTTCCTTGGATGGAGTCGAAGAAGCGGTTGAAGAAGACCACGATGTAGCTATAGTACACATTGCCCTTCGTATCGAAAGCAACACCGGGATCCGAGCCGAAATCGGTTCCATTGGTGGACGCAGGGGGAGGCAGTGGCAGATCCACTCCGCCCCAGCTTTGGCCACCATCGCTGGAGAAATACCCGCGCATCGGCAAGCGGAAAATTTCATTGGAGCCGCCAACGAGTAGCTTTGGATTGTTGGGGTTGACTGTGATCGAGGTCTCGCTCTGCGGCCCGTCCTCGTCGCTCACATCGATGTTGGTACCGACGATCACCTGGCTCGTAGGGCCTGTCTTGGGCGATGTTGAAGCACCGGTGCCCTTGAGCAACTGTTGATACTTGGCCCACCAGGTCGGCACCGTATAGCCTGAAGATGAGACGGCAGGGTGGGCGCTTCCGATGGTTGGAAAGAAAGCCGCGCTAAGCAGGAGAACAAAGAGCAAAGGTGGAACGATAAAAAGGCGCCGGCGCCGCAGACGAGCTGTGGTCTCAGAAAGCATTGTTTCCCCCTTTCATGTCTACTGGTGAGTGTAGGTGACACCACCTCAGCCGACAGGATGGTTAGATTGTATGATGGTTCTGGGTAGCTGTCAATGAAAAAGGTCTCCATACTCCCACTTAATTCCTTATCTCCAAATGTCTGTCTAGCGACTCTTTTCTCAGCACGTTGACAAACTTGCCATCACGCGCTGCATTTGTGTTTTCCCCTACCTCCGGCGAGCCTTATAACGTTCGTACTCCTGCTTATACCCGTCTATAAGAGTGGTTTCAGCTGTTGCAACATCTAACTTATAGGGCGTCGCACCCTGCAGGTGTGGTTGGGCAAACTCTATGAGAGTGGTAAAGTGCAGGCGCTGGCATAGATTATTGCCATGTGGGGTCGAGGCAAAGGCGTAAATAGCGCGTATCTCAATTCCTCTGCTTCCCAACTGAGTAAACACATGAATAAGCTCGGAAATCATACGTTGTGCATAATGAGTGGATTTCTCTTTATCGTTGGTTTTGCCCACGATCAGGTCACGGATATAGAGATCAAGTGGTCGTCCAGGTGTGAGCGGGTAAATTTCCTTTACGGGTACGTCTCCTATCCTGACTTCATCCTTTAATACGCGCTCTAGCCATTGGTAATTGACAGGAAAGATACAGGCGTATGCAACGACAATCCCATTATCCCGTAGCGTGTAAAACGCCTCTGGATTCCGATTCATCCAGGCCCGTTGGGTTTCGATAGGAGTCACGCGAGGCATGGTTCTAGCAATCATAGCATAGATTTCTGGTAGGTCGGCTTCGGTTGCAAGTTCAAATACGCTGGCGTCATGGACATAGAGCTCTGCTGCTGCCTCCATCGCTGCAGCTAAGCGATTGATCTGCTCTTTCGGATACACTCCGTACTGATAGCCCGGAAGAATGACCTTCTTGATTTGGCCTTTCCTAACCATGTATTGAAATTTGTTCACATTGACACCGAGCTTCTTTTGGGCTTCCTTTGCTGTGTAAAAGTTTTCCATGCAGCACTGCCTCATACAAACTGATATATATACAGCATAGCAAATAAGTGAAATACGGACAATATCTAAAAGAAAGCAGCAATTTGATAAAAATCAACCGCTAAGGTTTATTTAGGAAAGACTGACGCACTTTCCCATGCTCATCTTTTCCTGACCTTCCTCACTTTTATTAAGGAAACAACAAGTAAATACTAACTTTCTTCGACTTCTCTCCCATACGTAGCTCCCTGTAGAACAGTCGGTAATTGTCAGATGACCAGGTAGTACTATTTGGTTGACTTCTGACATACAGCAATGCAAACTGATATACAGTGATATGAAAATAAATATGAACCCCCAACGAACTGTTGACCATCGGCATGTATTGTTCGCCTTGAGTCGAGCCTTTCAGGAACAGCAACGCAAATGTCAAAAAAGTCATCTACAAGAAAGTCGCTTCCGTTGTCCATACGCGTCTCTTTGTGGCTGATAGCCGTGTCCATTTTACCGCTCCTTCTTACACTGGTCATTAGTGAATTTCAGTCTCGTTCCACGTTGATAAGCCAGGCTAGCAGGACAATGGAAACTGATGCGCAGACACATGCTCAGTTAATCGATAATTATTTCACACAGAAATTATTAATATTAAAAAGTTTAGACTACACGCCTCTGGTTCAAGAGTATCTCCTGGATCCAGTGGGAGATCAAAAAAATGTACCTACGATCTTGCAAAATGGGCTTGCTATCCAGCGATTGATCAATCCTGATGTAACAATCGCTACGTTTTTTAATCTAGAGGGAAAGGTCCTATTGTCTTATTCCCTGTACGGTTTGAAACCACAGCCGCATGGGAAGTACATGATTCCTCCAGAAGATGCACAGCAAATAGCAAAAGGTCAGCAGTTTCTGTCGGGCGTGTACTATGATCCCGTTACGCATCAATCCACAGTCGATTTGTACACCCCGGTTTATTCAACCACGCTGAATAGGTTATTGGGCGTGGTGCGCGATACGCTTGATATTAAATCTGTCTGGCAAATTGTCAACAACGAAAAGGGAGTTAATGGGGCCGGTAGTTATGCCTTCATACTTGACCAGAACGGTGTGCGGATTGTCGATCCTGATCCGACCACTCTCTTGACATCTATTGCTCCTCTCAACGCAACAATACAACAGAATTTCACCGATGAAAATCGTTATGGAAAGGATAGCCCAGTACTTGTTTTAGCAGATGCTAATCTGAGGAGCATACAAAGCCAGCCTAAGCCGCCACTAACATTTCAGGAAGTACCAGCCGGAAAGAATGAGTTATTTCAAGTCACCCGGCGTCCGCTGTCGTCAGTCCCCTGGACCTATTTTGTATTGACTCCCGTGAATGAGGTGATTGCTGTAGCGAATCAACAGTTGCTCATTATCGTCCTGATCGCCTCAGCTATACTCGTGCCTGTGGCGGTTATTGGTTGGATTGTAGGATATCGTATTTCTTCCCCGGTATTGCGCTCTGTAAAATCCCTTGTCAAAAACAGCCACGTACTCAACCAGCTCTCGGAGAGAGAAAAGAACGCGTCATCAGAGCAGGTCTGGATCGTTGAGGCTTCAAAGACCGGTCTCAAATCCCAACAATACTATACAGATGCATCGAAGATAGCAGCGCGCCGACTTAACGAACTCGGTAGGGGTTTGCTCGAACAGCGAGATATAGATAGGCAAACAACCTTTTTTATTGTAAAACAGATGGTAAGCATAGGTTTGTATTTCGAGAAAGCGATTGCTTACCAGGAAGAGGCCAATAAAAAAGTAGCAGTTGCAGTTAAGGTGACAGACGAGGTGGCAGAGCAGCTTGCGTCAGGGGCTAAGTCCACGAGCGAAGCTGCTAACGAATTAGATGGGATTGTGAATCAACTGCGCCAAATCGTCGGAAACTGAATTGACCAGTTAATGGCTTTACGCAATTGACCTTGTCAAGCAGAGGTGTTAACATAGAGTTGATGCGGGACAAACCTCGCACGCAAGAAAGTTGCCGGCATGGTCGGCATCGACAATAGAGGAGGAATGATGGCTGATCGGAACGACTGGAATCGCCAGACGATTGAGGCATTCCGTGCGAATGGGGGCAAGGTCGGTGGCATGTGGGAGGGCAGGCCCTTGCTTGTACTCACGACCACCGGCGCAAAGAGCGGGCGACGTCACACGACACCGACGATGTACCTGCGCGACGGTAATCGCCTGCTCGTATTCGCGTCCAAAGGTGGCGCCCCGACCCACCCTGACTGGTACCACAACCTGGTAGCTCACCCGCAAGTTACCGTCGAGGTCGGCACCGAGACCTACGATGCCACCGCAACCGTCCTCACCGGTGAGGAGCGAGACCGGCTATATGCCAGGCAAGCGGGGCTGTACCCTCAATTCGGCGAGTACCAGGGGAAGACGACGCGCAAGATTCCGGTGATTGCATTGGAACGCCGAAAAGGCTAATAGATGACACCGGTCAAGTTTTTACCGTGAAAGTGCGAGCAGGAAGCCATTTCCTGCTCGCATTCATGCGAAATTTCGGGTAAACAACCAGACCTACACCTCTCTACGCGACATCCCTATCGCTATCATGACCATCACCAGGGTGAAGCCTAACAATATGGCTAGATTCAAAGGTACGCTGCTGATATCGTATCCCAGTAGCACGCCGCGAATGGCATTGACGCCATAGGTGAGGGGGTTGAGCAAGAGCACGGCGTGCAACCATCCAGGAAGCTGGCGCGTTGGGAAGATCGCGCCTGAAAACATGTAGAGCGGCAGGGTAATAAAGTTCTGGATGGTGCCGAAGTTCTCAAAGTCGGTGATCCACATCGCGATGACCACGCCCAGGCCAGCGATGGCCAGGGCGGTCACGAAGGTTGCCGCGACCGTAGCCAGGACGTTCAGGGGCGTCAGGGTCACGGAGGCGAAAGGCGCGAAGATCAGTATGATCAGCGCCTGGACGGTCGAACTTGAGGCGCCGCCCAGGCATTTCCCGATCACCAGCGTGGAATGTGGGGTCGGCGCTACCTGTACTTCCTTCAGGAAGCCAAACTCACGGTCATACACAATCGAAATCGCCGATTGGAGGCCGCTAAAGATGACCGTCATGGCGATCACGCCCGGAAAGACAAACTGTTCATAGCTAAAACCCGCGATAGAACCGAGTGAACCGCGCAGGCCAAATCCCAGCGCGAACAGCCAGACGAGCGCTCGCGCCACCGCTCCAAGCAGTCGCGAACGTTGCCGCCATAGGCGCACCATATCGCGCCGCCAGATCATGGCGATGCCCTCTGGATCGATAAAAAAGGCGGGAGCAGCCCTGGTTTCGGGTGAGGCGCCAGGAACGGTGGCCGGTTGAGTAGTTTTAAGCACGGGTGGACTCCTTGTCTAGCGGCGTAAGCGGCCCCGGCTGCGCAGGCGAGCGCCCAGTCGCTCTTTGGCGCTGGCCAACTCGTCGCGAATGGCGCGGCCTGTGAGATGCACAAAGACATCTTCCAGGGTTGGGGCGGTCACGTTTACTCCACGTACCTCGATATCCGCCAACGTGAGCTGGCGGATTAATTGAGCGGCTAACGACTGCCCATTTTCTCCCTCTACATATATGGCATCATCTACGCGGCGCACCGGGTGGCCAAGAAATTGTTCGAGAATGGCGGCGGCCCGTTCGGGCGTGGACGTGGTGAGACAGACCACGTCCTGGCCGACCACGCGCTTCAGTGCGGCGGGGGTATCGAGGGCGACGATTTGCCCATGATCGATGATCGCGATCCGATCACAATATTCAGCTTCTTCCATGTAGTGCGTCGTCATGAAGATGGTCAGCCCGGTGCGGTCGCGCAGGCGCAGCACATGTTCCCAGACGCTCCGCCGCGTTTGTGGATCGAGGCCAACGGTCGGCTCATCCAGGAAAAGCGTTTGTGGTTCGTGCAGCAGGCCGCGAGCAACCTCCAGGCGGCGTTTCATACCGCCGGAGAAGGTTTTGACGATGTCTTTGCGGCGGTCTTCGAGACCAACGAGTTCGAGTACCTCATTTATACGAGTGGCGCGCGTTTTATGTGGCGTGTGGTAGATCATACAGTGGTAGTAGAGGTTCTGTTCCGCTGTGAGGTACTCGTCGAGTGTCGGGTCTTGGAAGACGATGCCGATGCTCTGGCGCACCTGCGAGGCTTCGCGTTCAATATCGTACCCGTTGATCCACGCGCGTCCGCTGGTAGGATGGAGCAAGGTGCAGAGCATTTTGATGGTGGTGCTTTTCCCCGCCCCATTGGGGCCAAGAAAGCCGAAGGTTTCACCGCGCTCGATGCTGAGGTCGATACCTTTTACTGCCTGTATTTGCCCGAAGGAGCGCGATAGTTTCTCAACTCTGATCGTCATGGTTCTACCTCGATGATGCGGCGCAGGACCGGGAGGGCCGCGCCTAGCTGAGCAAGTTCTTCCTCGTTGAGGTGTGCCAGGCGGCGTTGGAGGTTGGCGCGGCGGAACTGGTCGTACAGGGAGACCGCGCGCCGTCCGCGTTCGGTAGGCAAAACACGGACCACCCGCCAGTCCTCTTCGTCGCGTATACGTTCGACAAATTCCTGGGTGAGTAGTCGTTTTACCATGGCTGTTACCGTTGGCGGCGCAACATCCAATTGATCGGCTAATTCTTGCATCGTGCAACTTTGATGTGACATCAGAATGCGTAGCAGCCTGATCTGCCCGGTGGTGGCGCGCAGTTCTGAGATATCGTGCCATTCCGGTGCGATATCTTCAGAATCGGCCTCGCGGGGAATATCCGCGCGAATGCGGCGCAGAAGACTGGGGATCAGGTCGAGTAACTCGTCGGCGATATTCAGCTCATTTTGAGAAGAATGCTCTTTCATTGGTTCATATCCCGTGTGTTAGTTAGGGCAGCTAGTACTTAGCGTATCATTTACTTAGATACTCTAAGTAAATGATACGCTGATGCAGATGTACTTGTCAAGGATGGAATAGCTAGCGGTTCTGATCCGCATATTTCCACCAGAGATAGGTTCCGGCCATGCCTGCGAGCCCCGTGAGGAGCACGAGCAGATAGCTGGCTGCTTCGAGATTCCCTTTTCCGGTCAATCCGGCATACAGCGCTGGCACCGCCCAGGGGAAATAGGTTCCCCATCCGGCGATGGTAACCACATTGCCAAGCACGAGGACCAGCAGAACGACCCCCATTGGCAGCAAGTAGCCTCGTCCCACACTGGCAAAGAAAGCGAACGGAAAGACATCGACGATGACCAGGCAGGCGGCGACTGCCAGGGTCACTGTTCCATGCCAGAACACCTCCGTCGTCCCCTGTGACAGTCCCATTGTTGCCCCGAGAAGCAAGCTCACGAGGACGAGCATCACGGTCAGGAAGAGAGACCAGAGTACCACAACAATAAATTTCGCCAGGAGAATATTCGCGCGCGCAACCGGGACGGCCAGCAGATCCTTCAGGGTTCCGTCGGCAAATTCGCGGCCAAACACCCAACTCTCCACGAGACTAAACACCAGGAGTCCGCCAATCGCGATCGCCTGGCCGAGGATACCCAGATAGTACGGCCAGGTAGCGGCCCCTCCTACCAGATTGGCCTTTGCGCTAATCAGACCGATACTCCGGGCGAAGGTGGGGTATTTGTAGATGAACATCAAAAAAGCAAGGCCACAAGCCAGCACCAGGAACCCCAGGGCTGTAAACAAGGGCATCCGCGAGCGGGTCGCTTTGCGCAGTTCAATCCAGACAGCATTCGTCAGGTCATGCATGGTTGTGTCCTCCATTTATGCCAACCAGCCGAAGGAAATACTGCTCCAGGTCCTCTTCTTCTACCATCACCTGCGTGGGCGGAACCCCTGCCTGAACCAGCAGACTGGCGATGTCGTCAGGGTGTTCAAGTGAAGGGAGATCGGTGAGTTCGAGCGTCCCATCCCGAAGCATGGCGGCAGGATGCCCGGCGATAGCCAGCGCCAGGCGAGCCGCCTCCAGGTCCCGTGCCCGTACGAGTAACCGTCGGCGTCGCTTCCGTTCAAGCTCATCAACATCTAGCTCCTGGAGGAGACGCCCCTGGTGGAGAATCCCGATGCGCTGGGCCAGCCGGGACACTTCGGCCAGGTTGTGGCTCGCCAGAAAGACCGTCACGCCCTGTTCGCGGGTCAGTTCGAGCAGGAGTTCACGGATCTCGACGATCCCGGCCGGGTCCAGGCCGTTAGCCGGTTCATCTAAAAGCAGGAGCCTGGGAGTATGCAGCAGCGCTTTGGCTAATCCCAGCCGCTGCGCATTCCCCTGAGAAAGGGTGCCGGCCCTCCGGTCGGCATAAGCTGCCAGCCCCATGCGCTCGATGATGCGACTCACGGCCTCTGGCGTGGTGCCAGGATGTAAACGGCGGGCGACCTCCAGGTTCTCGAAGACGGTTAACTCCTGATAACTGTGCGGCGTCTCCACTAAGTATCCGACCGCAGCCCAGGGTTTCCGGCTCCCCAGGCGAACGCGGGTCTGAAGTACCTGAGCCGTTCCCCAGGTGGGTTTGATCATCCCCAGCAGCAAACGAATGGTTGTCGTTTTTCCGGCGCCGTTCAAGCCCAGGAATGCGTAGATTTCTCCCTCCGCCACGCGCAAGGAGAGGTGTTCGACCGCAATGACCTTTCCATACCGTTTCCCAAGATCCACGGTCTCAATCGGCAAGTTCATCATGCGTCTCCGATTTTCGACGAGGGCGAAAGAGTGCCTGGTGGTTGAAGCTGGAGCTCGATCTCACCCAGCCAGAGAGCTGCGATCAGTTCCAGAAACACATCGACACTGCCGCCCAGGGGAAATGCACCAGCATACTCATCCTCATGGAGGATGGTCAGCACAAGCGGGTACAGCAAGCTGATCATCTCCTCCGGTTGTACCCGCAGAGGGATACCTGCGTTCCGGCAACGGGTGCTCAACTCGTTGATGAACGCTCGATCATGTGCCACATGCTCCTGGAAGGTTTCTGGGGGCACCCTGCGAAAGAGCAGATCATAATCATTGCCCGTGAGAAACTGCAAGAGGGGGATTGTTTTCACACGGTGAAAGGCATGTTGTAAAAGCGCGAACAGGCGGGCTCGCGGCGAGGGGCCCGGCAGGTCAACCATCGCGAAGAGTTCCTGGCGAAAACGTTGTTCGACTTGTTCGACGACATCCATGAAAAGGGCTTCTTTGGACGCATAAAACAGGTAAAAGGCCCCCTTTGAGATGCCGGCCGCTTCGGCAAGCTCCTCAATATTGGTTTTGCGCAAGCCATACGCTGAAAACTGCTTGTATCCCTGCTCAAGGAGCCTTTTGCGGATCAGTTCCTTTTCCTGTTCAGTAAAGGCTTTGGGCATGCTTCGTTTTTCTCTTTCTCTGTGACTATATATCCTTTATAGTCACAGAGTTATAATACCACAAAGAGGTCACCTGGGGCAAGAGGCCAACCAGATATGGTAATATGCTGTCATATATTGCTAGAGGTGGGCATGACTATTGCACAGGTAGCTCTCGATTATAGCAGACCCATTCAGCCGTTGTTCGAGCAGGCATCGCCGCGCATCGGAGCCATTCACAGCGTCTTTCACAAGGCTCTGAATATAGCAGCCGGGGATACCATGCTTGCTCTGCTCAGCAGTGAGTTGCCGCGTATGCCTAACGGCGTGCGCCTGCCAGCACCTATTATAGAAAAGCTATCAAGGGACCTGCGTCCTGGCATGGAAGTCTGGATTGGCGACGGCAGGTTCCACGTACCAGGCCTTGACTTCACTCTTCGTCTCCCTCAAAAGGTGGCCTGGGAACCCAGACCTGATATTGTGGCCCATCATTGGTGCCGCACAGCAGTGGCCCATCATTCACGTTTGCTTGCTCAACATCTGGCACGTTCGCCGCAGCAAGATGGATTGGCTCCGCTGGTCAGACCGCTCCTTTTAGGCCAGTCGGCGAGGGAGACGCCGCTGGCAAAGATGGCGCTGCCCCTGCTGCGTTTGCTGGTATATGCAAGCTGGCAACGCGATGTCGCGGGTGTCGAGGAAGCCGCGCGTGGATTAGCCGGGCTAGGGCCGGGCCTCACTCCCTCCGGTGATGATACGCTTGGGGGTTTTGCTGGAGTTCTGGCATTGCTGAGTGCTCAACTGAGTGTCGATGCTGTGCCATGCAATCACCTGGCATCGATCGTTGTCAACGCAGCACGGCCGCGTACTACGAAATTAAGTGTTACGCTGCTGGAACATGCCGCGCGTGGCGAGATGGCTGAGCAGGTGGGAGAACTACTTACGGCCCTGGCCTTGCCGGTGGAGGAGTCCGAAGCCGTGCTACAGGCGGCAGATCGTGTCCTCGCCTATGGCGCGTGTTCTGGCGGCGATACATTATTGGGCTTGCTGCTGGGGTTGCGAGCGGTGGGGATAGAAGATTGCATCGACTACATAGGAGAAGATGATGGTCATACAGGCGCTACTCAAGCGGAATACCTACTATGATTCGATTGCCCTCATGTCAGTAGTGCAGCATGTGAAGGACAGGGGCGAAGTGGATGATGCCGGGGCGGTTATGGCGACCGAAGCGAACCTGGCTTTGTTGGAAGAGGCGGGTCTGCTCCCGGTCGCTTTTCTTGCTGAACAGGAGAAAAAGCCTGGGCCGGAGGACCTGCTCATCGCCATACGCACAAAAGACGAGGCATCTGCCCAGGCTGCCCTGACCTTTGCAGAACAAAAGCTGGCGGCACCGGGCAATCGGGACATTGCAGGCAGCGCATCAACACTGCCGGCACGTTCGTTAGAGACAGCGCTGCGGCACGATGGAACTGCCAATCTCGCGGTAATTTCTGTAGCTGGCGAACACGCCTGGCTAGAGGCAGAACAAGCGCTGCGCCATGGGCTGCACGTATTTCTCTTCAGCAATAATGTACCAGTCGAACAGGAACGGCGTCTCAAAGCCCTGGCCGCGAGCAAAGGACTGCTGCTCATGGGACCCGATTGCGGCACAGCCATCATCAACGGGGTTGGACTGGGTTTTAGCAATGTTGCGCCGCGCGGTTCCATAGGCATCGTTGGCGCATCGGGTACCGGCATGCAACAGCTTACCTGCCTTCTTGCCGCGGCGGGTCTCGGTATCTCCCAGGCCATCGGTACGGGCGGGCGCGACCTGTCTGAGGCAATCGGTGGCATCATGATGCGCAGAGGACTGGAATTGCTGGCGCACGATCCGCAGACGGAAGTTATTGCGCTGGTCTCCAAATTACCCTCAAAGCGTGTTGCGCAGGAGTTACTGGCAGCAGCCGCGCAGTCCGCTAAACCGGTTGTAGCCATCTTCCTGGGCATAGCGCCGGAGGAATTCGGGACCGTATCCGGGGATGTCAGACTCGCTGGAACGCATACCGAAGGGGCTAAACTGGCGGTGTCGTTGGTGGGCGGCGATAGTAAGCGTGTGCCGGGTGAGGATGCTCTCCTTCCACTCCAGTCGCGGCTGGCAGCGGAACGGGCGGGCCTGGCCTCGACACAGCGTTACATCCGCGCGCTCTATTCGGGTGGCACGCTTTGCTATGAGGCGATGTTGCTGCTCAGCGAGCGCATAGGTGCGGTCGCTTCCAATATCCCTCTGCGCCAGGAATGGGCGCTGACGACAAAAGAGACGTATCGTGGTCATACTGCGTTGGACTTAGGAGCAGACGAATATACACGAGGCAAGCCGCACCCGATGATTGATCCGACCATGCGCCTGCACTACCTGGCTCGTGCCGCGGAAGATACAGAGACCGCAGTGATTTTGCTCGATATTGTGCTGGGCTTCTGTTCACACCCCAATCCGGCGGCAGTATATGCACCTGTGATTACGCGGCTGCGCAACGAGGCTGTGGCTGCCGGGCGATCATTGCCGGTGATCATCTCCCTTTGTGGTACCGAAGGAGACCCGCAGCATCTCTCGTCCCAGCGTTTAGTGCTTGAGGCGGCGGGCGCCTTTGTATTTGAAAGTAATGAGGTCGCAGTGCTTGCCGCTGCATCATTGGTGAGTGATAGGGGCAGTAGCTCACAAAGAAAGGACCAGGCATATGACTGAGACACCTGAACTTTTTTCCTCTTCTCCGCGTATTGTCAATGTCGGCTCCGATCTCTTCGCAGATGCGCTTGAGGCCCAGGGTGTGCCTGTAAGCCGCGTCTCCTGGCAACCCGCGGCAGGCGATAGCGATATGGCCCTGAGTCTATTGTTAGGCGATGAGCGCGTGGATCAAGCCAACCAGGAAGCGGTAAAACGTATGATGGCCGCGCGCCCACGCCTGGTGGATGTGCGTCCGGCGCGTGAGGCGATTCCTGGGTTCCACAAGCACCTGTTGCTGCATGCCGGGCCTCCCGTCACCTGGGAACGTATGTCCGGCCCTTTACGCGGTGCGGTGATTGGCGCGCTCCTCTACGAGGGGTTGGCCCCAGATGCTGCCGCCGCGGAAACGCTGGCGGCGAGTGGCGATATTGCCTTTGCGCCCTGTCACCACTATAACGCGGTGGGGCCTATGGCGGGCGTCGTCTCTGCATCGATGCCGGTCCAGATTATAGAGGAGCCAGTGTATGGACACCAGACCTTCAGCACTCTGAATGAGGGGCTGGGAAAAGTGTTGCGCTATGGGGCCAATAGCCCCGATGTTCTCGCAAAATTGCGCTGGATGGAGCAGGTATTGGGGCCGGCGCTGGCTCGCGCAGTGCGTGCCGCCGGGGGCATCGAGTTACAGTCAATCACAGCACAGGCATTGCAGATGGGCGACGAATGTCACAATCGCAACAAGGCGGCAACATCTCTTTTCGCACGCGAAATCGCGCCCTACCTGGTGGAGACTGGAAATTCCGGCGAGGAGACGGTGAGCGTGTTACGCTACATGCATGGCAATGACTTTGCTTACCTCAATCTCGCTATGGCGATGTGCAAGGCGTTGTTGCTGGCGGCGCACGGCATTGCTTTCAGCAGCGTGGTGACAACCATGGCGCGCAACGGCACGGACTTTGGCATCCGTGTGAGCGGACTGGGCGATCGCTGGTTCGTAGCCCCGGCGCAGCAGATCAAGGGGCTATATTTTAGCGGCTTCTCCGAGCAGGATGCGAACCCCGATATCGGCGATAGCGCCATTACGGAAACGGCTGGTATCGGCGGATTCGCGATGGCCACGGCTCCGGCCATTGTGCAGTTCATCGGGGGAACACCGGCAGATGCTGTGCGTTACACCACGGAGATGTATGACATCACAGTTGCCGAGTCCAACCAGTTCCAAATGCCCCCGCTCAATTTTCGTGGAACACCCACCGGCATCGATGTCCGGCAGGTGGTGCGCCAGAACCTCCTGCCCATCATCAATACCGGCATTGCCCACCGTCTGCCGGGCATTGGCCAGGTCGGCGCGGGTATCGTGCGTCCTCCTATGGCATGCTTTGTAGAGGCAGTGCACGAACTGGCGGCAAGCATCCAGCAAGGAGCGTAGATCACTTCTTTGCTCATAAAAAACTGCTCAGATCGGTTATAACCGATCTGAGCAGTTTTTTATGAGCAGTAAACGCTGCTACAAGCAGTAAGCTCGCCCTACGCGCGTTCAGCCGCCCTCGTGATGGCGCGTTTTGCCATCACACCGGCCATCTGAGCGCGATACTCTTTGGAGCCGTGAATATCTCCGACCATCTCCATGCCGTCCGCGGCGTTGCTGGTGGCCGCGGCGATGGTGGCCGCGTCCAGTTTCTTGCCGACGAGCGCGGCTTCCACTGCGCTGGCGCGGGTTGGCTTGACCGATGCGCCGGTGATCACGACGCTGGCTGATGTGCAGGTGCCGTCAGTATCCAGGGTCACGACTGCCGCGCATCCCACGACGGCGTAGTGCGAGGCTTTGTTGGGCAACTTCTCGTAGGCGCTGCCGGTGCGCGCTGCAGGTTTGGCAAAGCGGATTTCGGTAATCACTTCGCCTGGCTCCAACGCAGTCTGAAACAGGTCCTGGAAGAAGTCATCCGCTTTGATGGTGCGCACGCCGTTGGCGCCTTGCGCGAGAATATCCGCCTTGAGCGCAAGTACCATGCCGGGCGTGTCTGCGGCTGGATCAGAGTGCGCCACACTCCCGCCGATAGTGCCGCGATTGCGCACCTGCTGGTCACCGATTTGCGCAATACCTTCCGGTAACAAGGCGAAATAGCGCTGTATTACGTCCGAACGCTCCAGGGTGACATAGGTGGTCATTGCGCCAACGGCCACCGCCCCATCCTCTTCGCGAATGTAGGAAAGACCCTGGATGCGCCCAAGATCGATCAAGTGCGCGGGCTGCGCCAACCGCAGTTTCATGGTTGGAAGCAGGCTATGTCCACCTGCCAGGAACTTGGCATCATCGCCATATTGCTGCATGAGCGCAATGGCTTCATCCACCGATTGAGCAACGTGGTAATCAAATGCTGCTGGAACAGACATACTGTTTCTCCTTTCGGGCGTGATAAATCAGGCCCCTACGACTGGTGGATGATCTTCCACAACTTCTCAGAGGTAAACGGCATATCAACGTGCGCCACGCCAAGCGCGTCAGCAATGGCATTGGCAACCGCGGGGGTTGAACCAATAGTGCCAGCCTCACCGACACCTTTCACGCCGAGCGGGTTGACCGTTGTCAGCGTGACGGTGGAATCAAGTTCAAAGTTGGGAAGCTCTGAAGCAAATGGCATAGCGTAATCCATCAAGGTTGAGGTCAGAAGCTGACCATCTTCACCGTAGATCACTCCCTCGACCATTGCCTGGCCGACGCCCTGCGCAATACCGCCGTGCACCTGGCCTTCAACGATCATGGGGTTGATCTGGCGTCCGCAGTCATCAACCGCGACGTAGCGTTTGATCTCCGCGTTCCCAGTCTCTTTGTCGATTTCAACGACGCAGACATGCGTGCCAAAGGGGAAGGTGCAGGCTTCCGGTTCCCAGAAGACGGTGGTCTCCAGCCCAGGCTCGATGCTTGCATGCAGCGTGTTGGAGAGGTTGGCTGTTGCGGCGACCTCGGCAAATGTTACCGCTTTCTGTGGTGAACCTGCCACAGAGAACTTGCCATCTTCCAGAGTGACATCAGAAGCGCTTGCTTCCAACATATGGGAAGCAATGTGTTTCATCTTCTCCTTCAACCTCTGGGCAGCTGTAAAGACGGCGGAACCTCCAACAGCAGTGGTGCGGCTGCCATAGGTACCGCGTCCTTCAGGAGTTGAGTCCGTATCGCCGTGCATAATCATAACCTGGTCGGCAGGAATGCTAAACTCCTCAGCAACGATCTGGGTAAAGGTGGTCTCTTCGCCCTGTCCATGCGGAGAGGAACCGGTGTAGACCATGACGGTTCCGCTCTGTTCAACGCGCATACGCGCGCTTTCATAGAGACCTACCGGCGCGGTACCCTTTGGCCCGAAGCCGCAGATCTCAATGTAGGAAGACAGACCAACGCCCATCAGCTTCCCATTCCCATTGGAGCGCAACTTGGCCTGTTCTGAGCGCAGATTCTGATAGTCGGCCATTGCTAGCGCCTTGTCCAATGCAGGCTCATAGTTACCGGTATCGTACACAGCGCCCGCGGCAGACTTATAGGGGAACTGATCCGGTTTGATGAAGTTGAGTCTTCTCACCTCAGCCGGGTCTTTGCCCAGTTCGCGCGCCACTAGGTCGATGGCTCGCTCAGCTATATACGCCGCCTCCGGACGGCCTGCGCCACGATAGGCATCGGTGGGGGCCTTGTTCGTGAAGACGATATCCGCGCTGAGGTGTATCGCCGGGATGTCATAGGCTCCACAGGAGACCGGGAACCCGAAAGCAATCATAATCACGTCGGTGAAGAGCTGACAATACGAACCGAGATCGGAGATGCCGTGCACCTTCAGCCCGGTAATTTTCCCCTCTTTAGTGGCCGCAACCTCGACGTAGTCTACCTGGTCACGCCCGTGAATAGTCACGGCCAGGTTTTCACTGCGATCTTCGATCCATTTGACCGCGTGTCCGAGCTTCATGGTGGCGAAGGCTGCCACCATCTCTTCGGGGTAAATGTTGAGCTTGGACCCAAAGCCGCCACCGACTTCGGGGACAATCACGCGCACCTGGTGCTGAGGAAGACCAACCAGGGCTGCCAGGATATTGCGCAGGAGATGCGGAATCTGGGAGGAACTCCAGACCGTCAGCGACTTGTTCGCCTTGCGGTACTCCGCGACCACCCCGCGCGTTTCTATCGAATTGGGAGCGAGTCTCTGGTTGACCATGCGCTGCTTGACCACAATACCGCCATCAGCTTTGGTCTGCTCGAAAACTTTGTCGATGTCGTCGGTAGGTGGTGTCAAGCTGAATGCAACGTTGGTGCCGAACTCCTCATATAGTAGGGGAGCGCCGGGCTGCATTGCCTTTTCGACATCGACAATGGCTGGCAACGGCTCATAATCGACTTCGATCAAGTCGCGTGCATCGCGGGCGACATAACGGTCCTCCGCGAGGACGACGGCCACCGGGTCGCCATAGAAGCGTACCTTGCCTTCGGCCAGAGGACCATGTACGCCCATGCCGTTGGCAATTTCACCGAGTGGCACGGCAATAGCAACATTGCCTACAGCCCCTTTCAGATCCGCAGCAGTATAGACGGCTTTGACACCGGGATGGTTGCGTGCAGCTTCGGTATTGATGCTGTTGATACGAGCGTGGCCGTAGGGGCTGCGCAGTACCGCCATGTACAACATACCGGGTATCTTAATGTCATCAACGTAGGTAGCCTGACCAGTAATCAATCGAGGGTCCTCACGCCGCTTTATGGGGGTGCCAATTGCACCTGCAATACCCATGTGTGTACCTATCCTTTCTCGTTTCATCGCGTTGTTCCGAGTACTACTCGCCCGCGCCTACAGGAGCTTCGGCACCGGTACGCATCTGCTCGCCGGCATACTGTACCGCGCGCACGATATTCTGGTAGCCTGTGCAGCGGCAGATGTTGCCCTCGAGACCTTTGCGGATTTCAGCTTCTGTCGGGTTGGGGTTGTTCTTCAGCAGTTGGAAGGAGGCCATAATCATGCCGGGAGTGCAGAAGCCGCACTGCAGGCCGTGTTTCTCCCAGAAGCCTTCTTGAATGGGATGCAGGCTCCCTTCGGGCGCCAGCCCTTCAATCGTGGTGACTTCACAGCCGTCGGCCTGCACTGCCAGCAGGGTGCAAGCCTTGACCGAATCACCATTCAGCAGGACAGTACACGCTCCACACTGCGAGGTATCGCAGCCGATGTGGGTTCCGGTGAGGTCTAATTCCTCTCGTAAATAATGTACCAGCAACATTCGCGGTTCAACATTTGAATGGTGTTGCTGACCATTCACTGTTACGGTGATTTCGCGCTTCATCGTCAAATTGGTACCTCCATTGGTTTAGTCGTGTGGTATTCTGCCTTTAGTATAGACAGGAAGAGGAAACACGACAATCCTGATTCACCCACAATGAAAGAGACTTGCGAAGAGGGGGAAGGGAAATTGTGCTGTACCCCCTGAGAAAAGAACTTGTAGAACTGCTCTCCTTTCAGATCGGAAATGGGGATATGACAAACAACGAAAGTGTTTGTCTGCCTATCATCGGCAATAACCGGGACAACAATGTGTCTCTCTACCAAGAGATACGTCTAGCGGTTTCACTCAGATAGCCTAACCGATTACCTACAGCGCCTGGCGACGACATGTACCCCTAAGAAAAGGTAGGTAACGAATAGAGCGTATCACACTCCCTATGCGGTGTCAAATGTTGCCCGGCCCTTTTTTTCTTGCATAGATACAGTACAATGTACACTAAGTAGGAATAACCGGGAAAGAGGGAGAAATATATGCATCGCAGAGCACCAAGTATTCATCCAGGACTCATGACCGATCTCTACCATCCAGACTCGGCCTTTGTCTCCTGGCGCACAGGACGCAACGGCCTGACCACCTTTGATCTCTACACCCGCACTGCTCCCTTTGGCGGAGCCTACTTGTTGATCGCGGGCATAGAGAACGCGCTTGAGTTTGTCCAATCTTTTCGCTATACACCTGAAGACCTGCACTTCCTCGCGCAAATCCGCGACTATGATGCCGCATTCCTCGATGAACTGGCAAACTTGCGCTTTACTGGCGAAATCCTCGCGTTTCCCGAAGGCTCCATCGCCTTTCCCAATGAGCCGATTATGCGCGTCACAGCGCCTTTTCGCGAGGCCATTCTGCTGGAAGCGGGTCTGCTCAGCGCCATCAACCTCTCGACCCTGATTGCCACAAAAGCCTCTCGCATCGTCTATGCTGCCAATCAGGGCCATCCGCGCCGAGTGGCAGAATTTGCTTTCCGCCGCGCCCAGGAACCACTCACGGTGGCGCGCGCTGCCTATATCGGCGGGTGCGCCAGTACTTCACTGCTCAATGCCGCCTATGAGTTCCGCCTTCCCGCGACAGGCACTGTCCCGCATGCCCTGATCGAACTCTTCCCGACCGAGGAAGAGGCATTCGAGGCCATCGCCAATGCTTATAACCGCTATACCCTGCTGCTCGATACTTATGATCCACGCCAGGCCATCCATACCGCCATTGCTGTGGCCCTGCGTACCCAGGAAACGCTGGGCCATACTCTGGCGGCTGTGCGCCTGGACAGCGGGGACATCGTCGCAGATAGTCTCTATGTGCGCGACCAACTCGATAAAGCCGATTTGCAGTCAGTGCGTATTCTTGCCAGCGGCGATCTCGATGAATGGAAAATCCAGGACCTCCTCAAAGCAGGCGCGGCCATCGATTCATTTGGTGTTGGCACCGCACTAGGCAGCGGAGCCGGGTCGGTTGAGCACGGCGTTGAAGGCGGCGCCCTGGGAGCTGTCTATAAAGAAGTCTGGCTTGTCGATGAAGAGGGCAATGAGTTTCCCAAAGTGAAGATCGCCGGCGCGAAATCGACCTGGCCGGGTAAAAAAGAAGTGTATCGTCACCCCAATTGGGAGGAAGATGTTATCCAGTTGGCGCAGGAGCCGCGTCTTGATAATTACCATAGACTTTTACGTCCGGTGATGCGTAACGGTGAAATAATTCCAGGCAGTTTGCCCCCACTTTCAGAAATACGAGAGCTGGCACAGCAAAATTTGCAATCGCTGCCTGAGCAATATCGAGCGCTTACGGTTGACAAGCCCTATCCCGTACGCTTTAGTACGGGATTGCAAACCTTGCGTCAGCAAGCAATTCAATCTCTGATAAACGCTATTTGAGTAATAACAGTGTTATTGCAAGCTTAAATAAATATAAGATACCCCTTAAAATACACTTAGAATAGTTATTGTTCACTTGAAATGTAATTCCTACCTCAAGTATGCTTTGCATAGTGACATGCAAGGCATTTTTTCGTGTTACGAGACAAACTGAAGTCCATTGAACATGGAAGGAGTTCGTTTTCTTGGAAAATATAGGTGTTTCAATCGTTAACGCCCTGAACGACGCGGTGAGGCTCATTTTGACCTTCATCCCCAGGGTAATTGGCTTTTTGGTCATCCTGATTGTCGGGTTAATCCTTGCTACATTGGTTAGCAGGGCATTGACCTTAGTTTTACGCAAGGTCGGTTTTGACCGCATGGCAAATCGCATCGGCCTGTCCCGCTTTGAGCAGCGTATGGGGATCACGCTCGACCCAGCCGGAATATTGGGTAAGATTGTGTACTGGTTCATCCTGCTCATCTTCCTGGTTCCTGCTGCGGATGCGCTGGGCTTGCCTGCGGTCAGCAATATCCTGAACACGCTGGTTGCCTACATTCCAAATGTGTTTGTAGCTATCCTGGTGCTGTTCCTGGGTACCCTGGCGGCTACCTTTGTAGCTGATCTTGTGCGCGGCGCGGTTGCCAGCGCGAACATCGGCAGCCCAAAAATCTTTGCCGGTATCGCTCGCTGGGCCATCATCGGCTTCTCTGCCCTGGTTGCTCTTGAGCAGCTGCAAATCTCGACCCCGCTCATCAATGAGCTCTTCGGAGGTATTGTGGCGGCCCTGGCTATAGCGTTCGGTCTGGCCTTCGGGCTGGGCGGACAGGAAGCGGCCCGTCGATGGCTGGCGCGCGGTGAAGGCACGGTGACGACCGCCGCCTCACAGATCAGCGCGCAGCAGAGCAGGGAAGAGGCAAAGAGAGCGCGGATGGAGGCCGAGCAGGCTCGCGCCTATCAGCAACAGCAAGCTCAGGCTCAGGCCTATCAGTATCAGCCCCAGGCTCAACCTTATCAGCAGCCCTATACTCAGGCTCCTGATGGGGCAAGCGAGGACGTTACAACGCATGATCGTCCTAACCCCAGTAATCCTCGCTAGCACTTGGTTGACCTTTGTAGGTAGATTGTAACAGCACCTCGGAAAGCAGATAACTGTTTTCCGGGGTTTTTTATGATGTAGCCATGCAAACCGTGGTTACGTCTTGTTTTATGAATGGTGTTTCTCATCTCCCAATGAGTGGGGGGAGACGAAGCGGCGGTAAGACCTGTTGAAGCTCGGCGCGACGGGCCTCCAACCAGGGTGGGAGCACCAGGTGTGTTCCTAGCTGTTCTGGTGGCTCATCGATGGTGAAACCTGGCTGGTTGCTGGCTATCTCGAAAAGTACTCCACCTGGTTCGCGGAAGGTGTATGAAGGGTAGTATAGACGGTCTATTCCTTGAGTGAGAGTGAACCCTAGACTTGTCAGTCGCTGTTGCAAAGCCAGGTGTTGCTCATCTTCCGTTGCACGCCAGGCAAGGTGGTGAATAGTACCCAATGCAGCCTGACCGGGTGGGATGCCTGGGAAGCTCAATACATCGAGGAACGTTCCTGGACCGCCATTACCTATCTCATATCTGAAGCGGTTCCCTCCTGCTTTCACCTGTCTGAAACCCAATATCTCGGTTAGAAAGGCATGCGTGCGCTCAATGCTTGCTTCCAGGAGCGTGACGCCGTAAATGCCTCGAATAGCGGATGTTGGTGGGATTGGTCCACTACTCCAGGCAGGGTACATGTCAGTATCGCGGTGGGCTATCATGTCTATTTGTAAGCCATCGGGGTCGTAGAAAGAAAACATCTGTTCATCAAAATGGGTAGATTGCTGCACAACTCTGATGCCCCGGCGGCTGAGGTACTCTGCCCAGTAATTCAGTGTTCCTTCGGGGATGGAGAACGCAACCCCCACCGCTTGTCCACTGCCCCTGCTGCCCCTGGTGGCGCCGGGCCAGGCAAAGAAGGAGAGAACCGTGCCGGGCCGTCCCAGTTCATCTCCATAGTAGAGATGGTAGGTATTGGGATTGTCGAAGTTGACGGTGAGCTTAACCAGCCGCAGGCCCAGCAGACCGGTGTAGAAATCGATATTTTGCTGCGGATTGCCGGCGATGGCCGTGACATGATGAATACCATGAAGGAGGCTCCTCACCGGAGGCTGTACCAGGGGGCCAAATGGCGCCTGGACTGGCTCTTCTGGACGAACTACCTGGATTTGCTCATCTGGCCGAGTTATCTGGGCCTGTTGATCAGAACGAAGTAACTGTGGCTGCTCACCTGGCCGTGCCGTTCCCGCCTCCGCCGTGCCTCTGTGTGCTGGTGGCGCTGCTGAATGCTTTTGTATATGCTCTGTTGGCGCTTGCAGTGCCGGGTGTCCTGCAGGACGAACGGTTGGCTCTTCAGGACGAGGCTCGGTTGGATGTACTACAGGATGCCCCTCGCCTGGGTGTTCAGGATGGCCCCTAGCAGGATGTTTTGGGGGGTGTAAGGGCTGATGGCCAGGAGGACGCCCGATCGCCTCATCAGCAAAGCCTTCCGCTTGCTGCGCAGGTGCAAGACCTTGCTGGTACGCCTGGGCAAGACTCTCTGGAGCGCTTCCTGGTGGAACGGGCGGTTGTTGTGGTTCGCCAGTTGCATCAGATCCTGGAGGAGCGGGTGTCGATTTCGTGATATCCAGCAGAGAAGGCAGCGCCAGTACAGCTATAGTAATAAGCACTGCGACTCCAGCGATAACCGACGCGGCTGTACTTCCTGTCTGGAAGCAGTCACTGAGAGAGCCACAATTATCGGCATAGGCTTTGGGAGCAGTCAGTGCCATGAAGGCGGTGAGTAGCCCCATGCCCAGCAGCGCCCGAACAAGTATCCTTCGTCGCATTGTATTGACTCCTTTCGGTGGTGCGTATAATCAAGCGGGCTATGCCGGTGGTTGTGGTGGAGGTTGTGTGGGTGGTGGCTGAAAAGGCGGTGCCTGTTGCGCGGGCGCCGCCGACCACATCGCAGGTGGTGGCGGCGGAGGTGGTGAACCATAGAATGGCGGAGTCGGTGGTCTCGCTGAAACTGGCGTTGCTACCAGTTGCGATGCCGGTGGTACGAGGGCTGTCATAATTAACAGTGATATACCCACGCTGATTAACACGGGTAGGAAGGATTCACTGGTGCGAAGGTTTGCACTTGGCTGATTCTGAAAAAATGAGATAATCACCTGCGACACGATGAAAGAGAGCAGTGCTCCGACAGCCACGCGTGCCACTATCGGTATACGGGCGATCATCCCAACCCATTTCTTCCAAAGAACCAGGGACGGCAGCAGAGTCGTGCGGGCAATCAGGATGAACGATAAAAAGAGGAAAAGGATCACGCCCCAGAGGAGAGAGGAAATGAAGCCCGAAATAAGGGCAGTCAGGACGGCCGCTGCCAGGATTGCGCGTACGTAGGATGGCAGGCGCCGTGAGAAGGCAGGGCGAGTATCAGCTGCTCGAATTGCGCTAGCCTGTCGTTCAAAACGCTGAAGCGCTGCGGGATTCCGCTGTGCCTGGTGCGCGAGCCATTGACGAACTGCTACACCAATTACGGCTGCCGCAACGACCCACCCGCCCTGTTGTTGCAGGTAGTAGGCGGCTGAGAGGGGAGGCTGGTCATTGGTCCAAGCCCAGAAGATACGTATCAATAGGGGAGCGGAAAGCGTCCACGTGTATACGATTGCTCCCTGAATAATCATCAAAGCGCCTACTCTCACCAGCGTCGAGGCAGGCTCCTGTCCTTTTGTAAGCCAATCCAGGCGAGGTACAAGGTACCTGGAACTCAAGGTAGGAGTGACAACCAGCAGCAGTAACAGGACGTAGGATATGAGCTGCGCCAGGTGCAGGTAAAGGAACGACTGTACGGGATCAAGCGTGGATACGCCGATAAACGCAAACCCCTGCGCATACATGAGGCGGAAGCCGGCGATCAGAAAATCACCGAGAGCATAGCCGAGTACCAGCGCAAGACCCAGATTGGCGCTGAGAGCGCTGACGGCGGCGGTCAACACCATAAATGGCAACAACTGGGTGAATGTTATAGCAACTTCGCCAGGAAATGTAATGGAATCATTGATCAGAAGGCTCCAGTGGGTGGCACCCTCCAGCAAACCAAAAAGCAAGAGTACCACTGGGGCCAGGGCAGCCACTATGGGCCATGCCGTCAGGTAGATACCGTCTGCCCAGGCTACTGAGAGATAGACAGAATACTGGCGCAGTCGCCCTGGAACAACTACCCACCATCTTTCCAGGAATTTATCCAAAGACTGGGTAGCGCCTGGAGGAAGAGGCATAGGCGAGCCTGGTGCGCGACCTTGATTCGGTTGCATCGTAAAGACCTCCTTTTCTCCGCCGAGGGCGTAGTATGGTCAAAGTAGGGGGCCGCTATTAAACTGAACATAATACAAGGTTAAGAAAGCTGTCAGCAGGTGCCGAGTTTGTCTCTACGAACTGATTCCAGGTGCATGAGTACGTTTCTGGCGGGCCAGGAGTCGGCGGCTGAAGAGGCCCAACACAGATCCGTATGCTACATGTCCTAATATTGATATGCTTACGAACTCCTGAAATGGGGTGGGATGAATCCAGCCTGGATAGACAGTCAACATGAGTGCCTCCAGCCCCAAAGCCCAAAGAATGCCAGTCCACCAGCCGCGCGGCGCGAGCAGAATAGCATAAGCGACGGCAAAGAGTACGCCGTTGGTGTAGTGGTAGAGGAGTCCGATGGTTGTTGCGATGGCAGGGCTCAGATTGGTTCCTGCGATAGCATGGCCGAAGATAGGAAAGATATCGAAAGGCGCAAAGGTATCATGGAAGAGTGTGACGATTAGCCAGCGAGAAACATCATAGGTGATGGTGGCAAGGAAGCCTGCTACAAGCCCAATCTTTGCACGTTGCAAAATCTCCGTCCGTGCCGCCGATGGCAGACGCGTCAAGGTCAGCGTACCCAGCCCGATAACGATGATGCCCGCGCCTACCAGGGCCAGGCCGAGTGAGATAGTTGTCAGAACGTGAACTATGAGAGCTGCGCCACTGGCAAGAGGTAAAGCTGCCAATAGCAGCCAGTACCTGGTGGTTCTGGCTTGTCCATCACCTGCACTTTTTCTCATAGTGCTTCCTCACAATTTGTATAGGCGTGCCACAGTTATTCGTTTATGTAGAAGTTATCCACTCTATTATAGTCACATGATTAACACATCTGTCTCTTACTTATAGGTAAGAAACGTGATGGGTTTTTAAATTTGGAGTATTTCTATCAAGCATGCTTGCGGTTCACCGTGTCAACTCACATGAAAATGTTACCGAAGCGTGACAGTTCACTCACATTCATTTGGTCTTCCGTCGGCATGGCTCACCTCACTCGGTAACATTTTCTTGTGAGTGAATACGGTTCACTTGACGTAATAGCTGCGCTGCTCTACAATGTGCAAGAGCTTCTTGTATGTTGCAGTCTACGTTTTCCAACACTGGAGGGTCAGTATAAAGTGGACTATGTGGGACAGCAGCTTGGTAACTATCGCATTCTTCGCCTGTTAGGGACGGGAGGATTCGCTGAGGTTTACCTCGGTGAGCATATTCGCTTGAATACCGAGGCAGCTATCAAAGTGCTGCACACGCAACTGACAGACAAGGAGATGGAAGACTTCCTCAACGAAGCCCGAACCATCGCGCGCCTGGATCATCCCAACATTGTGCGCGTGATGGAATTTGACGTGCAGGCCGGTAATCCTTTCCTGGTCATGACCTATGCTGTCAATAATACCTTGCGCCAGCGTCATCCCCGTGGCCAGAGACTCTCACTGGCAACCATTGTCCCCTATGTCAAGCAGGTGGCTGATGCGCTCCAGTACGCACACGAGTCAAAACTGATTCACCGGGATGTCAAGCCGGAAAATATGCTGGTCGGACGGCGCAACGAAATCCTGCTCAGCGATTTTGGCATCGCTACTGTTGCGCGGACTTCGCGCTCAGGAACAGGGCAAGATATGGCCGGGACAGCAGCCTACATGGCACCGGAACAAATACAGGGGCATCCCCGCTATGCCAGCGATCAGTATTCGTTAGGCATTGTCGTCTACGAATGGCTTACCGGTGATCGTCCCTTTCACGGCTCCTTTATTGAGACCTGCAGCCAGCACCTGTATGCCTATCCGCCGCCCCTGCGTGCAAAAATGGCAGAAGCCCCGCCAGAGGTTGAGCAGGTAGTACTCAAGGCGCTGGAAAAGGACTCTTATCAGCGCTTCCCAAGCATACAGGCATTTGCAGCAGCCCTGGATCAGGCTAGCAAGTCCTCGCAGACCGTCGCAACTGCTCTATCGCCGCACAGCGTTCACCCGGCAGCGATCCCGACCTGCCCAGATTGTGGAAAGCAGGTCCCGCCCAACGCCACATTTTGCGGCAACTGTGGCTATCATTTTCCGGTAATTCTTGGAGAAGCCCAGCCGACATTCCAGGCCTCCAGAGATGGACACACCCCGCCGATTGCATCTCAATATGGAGGGCAAACACAAGGACAGGTGGGCAACTGGCCTCACCTGAACACGGTCGGCGCCACTGGAGCCGCTGGAGCCGCAGGCATCACGCCCCGGCTATACCCGCTCCCCGCGCAGAAACCGCGCAGCAAGAGAACTATGCTGATAGCCAGTGCACTTCTTTTGGTAGCGCTGATCGTCGCGGGGATTGTAGGATATCCCTACATAAACATGCTCCTGCACCCGCCGCCTGCTAGTCTCGCCTGTCTCTCCAGCATACAAAATCTCCTGCTTGGCGATTGTTTTCAGGATAATACCAATCAGTGGGACCTGACAGGTCAGCCGGGCCAGTTTTCAGTTAACATCTCTAACGGCTCCCTGGTACTCAAAGACAACAATAACACGTTGCTGCCGGAGGTTGTGCGTGGTAATCCGCACATGTTCACAGATTTCAGGCTTGAAGTCGATGCCGATTTATCACAAGGCGATCCAATCAATGGCTACGGCGTAATTATCCGGGGTGCATTAGATACCAGTGGGACATTCAAGACCTATTATCGCTTTGAACTCTTTGGTAATGGGCAGTACGCTATTTACAAGGGCGTCCAATCTGGTAGTGGCACATCTGATATGGTGTTGGTGGCTGTGACCTCCAGCAATGCTATTTATCAACAGGGGAGTATCAATCACATTCGTATCACAGCAACAGGCGGAACTATAGCGTTGATGGTGAATAATGTAGCGGTGCATTCGATCACTGACAGCAGTTATAACACCGGTTACGTTGCACTGTTTGTCTCAAACGTTCAGAGTGCGGCCCCAATGGCCCAGGCGACATTCTCCAAATTAGGCATATACCAGTCTTGATGCTTGTGGCCGGATAAGGAGTACCAACTTGGCAGAAATCCTCAAACACACGCGCAGTATTTGTTCCGCTTGTGGCGAGATCGTTCCGGCAAGGTATGAAGTGCGTGACCACGAGCAGGTCTTTTTTTCTCGTTGTTGCCCTACCCACGGGGTTGCGGACACGGATCTGGGCTATCACGCGGCCTTCTACCGGAAATCGTTCGAGGTAGAGAAGCTCATGATCGAACGGTATGGTGATGGTGGCACCACCGATATTTCTAGAGGCCTCTCACCTTTCCCCCTGCGCAAACCCGCGGGTCTGGCAATCCTGGAGGTGACCGAACGCTGTAATCTCACCTGTCCCATGTGTTATGCCTATTCCAGCCCGTCTGAGCGCGATTACTCCCTGGAGGAAATTGAGACACGTCTCGCTCAATTAATTGCCGTTGAGGGCAAGGGCATTTCGCTGCAGGTTTCTGGCGGTGAGCCTTCGGTGCGCAAAGACCTGGATAAGATTGCCGCCATGGTCAAACGCAAGGGCTTTGGGCACTTAGAAATGGTCAGTAACGGCATCCGCCTGGCCCGCGAACCCGGTTTCGCCGAAAAGCTGGTCCAATGGGGCTTTACCTCCGTCTACCTGCAATTTGATAGTACGCGCCCGGAAGATATTCTGAAATTGCGCGGTGAAGATCTCTGGGACGTGCGTGTGAGAGCGATTGCGGCTCTTGAACGGGTCAAATTGCCCTCTACACTGGCCGTTTCTCTTTACGACGGGCTAAATACTGACCAGGTTCAGCAGGTGATTCATTTTGCCTGGGAACATCCAGATACCGTGTGCGCCATCGCGTTCCAGGCAGCCACTCCCTTTGGCCGTTTCGAGGTGAATACCGCCGGTGTCCAGGCCAACGGGAACGGAAATGGCAACGACGCGCAGAAAACGCGAACACCGCGCAAGCTGCGTATGCCCGAAATTCTCAAGCTGATCGAAGAGCAGGCCGGTTTCTCGCAGGATTTATTCTTCCCCGTCGGCGAGGGTTCGCCGCTCTGCAATGCCTTCTCGCTGCTCAAGTACACGAAGGAGGGCTACAAACCTATCGCCCCCAACTTTACGCTCAAGGAGTTTATGGATGTGATGGGGCCGCGTCCCAATATGACGCTGCGCATGCTCACGCGTGGACGAGCGGCCATCTTGCCGCAGATCGTTTCCAATATTGGCGGCAGTCTTAAACTCATGAAGACGCTGTGGCCGCATATCGGCACCGACCCATCGTTCTGGACCAGCCGCAAGACGCTCACACTCTTCGTCAAACCTTTCATGGATGAGAGCGACATTGACATGAGCCGCATCGAACGCTGCTGCTTCCACAATGCCTCTCCACGCGGTGTAATGTCCTTCTGCGCGCTCAATGCGAAGATGCGCCCGGCTCAGCCGCACGCCAGCGAGAGCGCCTTCGTGCCATTGCCCACCCGCCACGCCAAACCGCGGGAGACACCGGCACATCAGAGGGTGTAACTTCTGTAGAGGTAGGGACGCTTGCGTCGCCCCAGGTGGGTATGCTCTCTCCCCGACACTTTAATATGTGAGCTTGGCAGCGAGAACCACCAGGGCGACCGCAAGGGTCCCCACCCCACATCCGCACCACTCTCCTCGACACTTATATATGTGAGCGTGGCAGCAAGAACCACCAGGGCGACCGCAAGGGTCCCCACCCCACATCCGCACCACTCCCGCCCTTACAATGACTACGGGTGAAGCGCCTCTCCAGGCTCGTTTGCTGTAGGGGCGGGAGTGGTGTGGATGTGAATAAACTCTTTCGCAAAGAAGCGCAGCGAATCTAGTTGCAGGACATCGGGGAATCCGAGTATCACTTCCTGGACACCGACAGCCTCCAACTCGGCCAGGTGCTCGCGGATGGTCTCGGGGCTGCCGATAAGATCGCTGTAGATGCGATTTCCAGAGCGGAACCGGTCTAAAACAGCCTGTGGCACTTTCGCCCTTGCCTGTTCATCGCTTGCTCCGATGGAACAGAAGCCTGCTACTGTACGGTGGATGCTCTCGTAATCACGCCCGACGCTTTGGCAGTGTTGCTTGAGGATCGCAAATTTGTGCTGAATCGTCGGCAAATCGCCCCCAACATTGCAGGCATCGGCGTATTGCGCGACCAGTTTGAGCGTCACTTTCTCACCACCGCCGCCAATCAGCAGGGGGATATGCGGTTTTTGGACGCCTTTGGGCTGGTTGATAGCGCCGCGCACCTGGTAGTAGGCGCCTTCAAAGGCCGCTTCTTCCTGGGTCCACATGGCCAGGATCACCTGCACGGCTTCGTCAAGGCGCCGCAGGCGGTCAGGAGCGTCGGGATAGTCATAGCCATAGGCGCGGTATTCGTGCTCAAACCAACCGGCGCCTATGCCAAAATTGAGCCGCCCGTGGCTCAGCACGTCGACCGTGCTGGCCATCTTCGCGAGCAGCGTGGGGTTGCGATATCCGTTACAGGTGACCGTTTGGCCGACGCGCACGCGCTTTGTATCACGCGCCAGCGCCGCCGTGGTTGTCCAGCACTCGAACGTTACTTCCTGCGATGGTTGCGGGATAGTATGGAAGTGATCGACCAACCAGACAGAGTCGAAACCGACTTCGTCGGCGGTCTGGGCCACACGAGTCATCGCTTCGTAAGCTTCAACAGGGTCCTTGATGCTTGCCAGATCCATCGTCCAGCCTTGTGGAAGGGACAAACCAAATTTTAGAGACATGAACCATTCCCTCGATTCTGTGAAACATGGAAGAAGGAAGTTCTTCCTGATTGGAGCAATCCTGCACGACATATAGAGGTGTCAGCTTGACGCAGGTGCTCCACTTGAGTATGCTATGTGCGTGATACTAGTACCAGGGTTTCTTGATCATAGGTCTCTGACTACCAGGATAAGGAGCAGCTAAGATGTATGAGAGTGAGCGTCGTCAGGCTCTCGCCGATTTTTTACGCCAGCGACGTGCTCACCTTACTCCCGCTGAGGTGGGCTTGCCAGCTGGCATACGCCGTCGGACGCCAGGGCTGCGCCGCGAAGAGGTCGCGCAGCTTGCCAATATGGGCACCTCCTGGTACGTGTGGCTGGAGCAGGGACGTGATGTGCATCCCTCGGCGCAAGTGCTGGAAAGTCTTGCTCAAGCGCTCAGACTCACGCCTAATGAACGCCGGCATCTGTTTCTGCTCGCCGGGCAACCACTTCCACCTCATGCCTCCCCTTTGGAGGAGCGCACCAGTCCGGCACTCCAACAGGTGCTGGATGATCTCAATCCAACTCCCGCGTATGCTGTGGGGCGACGGTGGGACTACCTGGCATGGAACAAAGCTGCCGATGCTCTCTTCGCCATTTCGGAGGCATCGTCCCCATACGCACACAACCTGGTCTGGCGATTCTTCACCAGCCCGACGATGCGGGCGCGCCCCAATTGGGAACCGATTGCACGAGGCGCGTTAGCGGAGTTTCGCACGGCCAGCGCTCGCTATCCCGGCGATGAATGGTTCGAGGAGCTGATTGAGGATCTGAAACAGGTCAGCCCTGAATTTCGTCGGTGGTGGCCCCATCACGATGCACGCAGCGCGCTGGATGTTCGCAAGGAAATCGAGCATCCAACGCTTGGGCACCTGGAGTTCGAGCATATCACCTTGCAAGTTCTCAGCAACCCTGATATCAGGATCATGATCTACTCACCGCTAGCAGAGACGCGAGAAAAACTGCAACGCTTTCTGGAGGCAATGGCCGTCCGCTAGTCGAGCACAAGCTGTGCTCCATTTCGGGAGACCATCTCATGCGCTTCTCGATCATCATGCCTGTCTTGAACGAAGCGGCTGTACTCGAACGGCAACTCGCCCGGCTGTGCACCCCTCATGAGTGTGAATTGCTCATCGTGGATGGCGGCAGCATCGATCAAACGGTCGCCATCGCCCAGCGTTTTGGCAAGGTCATCCACGCTCCGCGTGGGCGTGCCATGCAGATGAATGCAGGGGCGACAGTGGCCACTGGAGATGTGCTTATTTTCTTACACGCCGATACCTTGCTGCCGCGAGACGCCTTTTCAGCTATCGAGCAAGCGCTCGCCCATCAAAATGTGGTCGGTGGCGCATTCCGTCTTTGTTTCAATTGTCATCAACTTGCTTATCGACTCGTCTCGTTTACCGCCAACCTGCGTTCGCGCTTTCGCGGGATTTTTACCGGAGACCAGGCGTATTTTGTGCGCGCCTCCAGCTTCAAAGCCATCGGTGGTTTTCCCAATGTCGCCTTGATGGAGGACCTGGAGATTATCCAGCGTTTGCGCAAAATCGGCAGGATTGTGCTGCTTCCACAATACGTCACTACCTCCGCCCGGCGGCATCAAAAAGTCGGCCTGCTGCGCAGTGTGTTCTTCATGTGGTATATGCGCACGCTCTACAAATTCGGCGCTTCGCCCGAACGCTTGCAGCGCAAGTACCTGGATGTGCGATGAGATTATCGATGATCATCCCCACTTTGTTGGACTGTCTGTTCTTCTGCCGTCATGCCTGATTTGATCAGTTTCATCAATCCCCCTCGCGAGTAGTTACGTAGACGCAGCACCGCCAATACGATTTTCGGTAACGCAAGCGTGGAGTTGATGACAATATAACGGCTCTCCCAGCCAGGGTGAAATTTCTGTTTGAAGTTGAAGAGCGTCTGGCGACTTTCTAACAGGTGCAGGTGAATGACTACTCCTTCGCGTTCGGCGCGCCGGCAACTGGTCCGGACATTCGCTAAAGCCGAGTCACGCAGGGTAAAGGTTTGAAGATGTATTATGGCTTCTTCACCCATCTTGAATTCGCGCAATTTGCGGGCGCGATAGGTAGCCAGGTGTTCAGAGGATGCTTGATAGAAAGCCACTTGCCAATCGTGCAGCGCACAAAAATCAAGGAAGCTTTGCGTCACCTGCTCACATGCTTGTGGCGCGCACACCGCATCCCCAAGCATAACTGCAACATTACTCGTCAGTCGATAGTTCACCAGTCCTTCTCTACTGGGCGCCAGGAAATGCAGATTCTCCGGTGCCAGACCAAAGAACGCAAGCGTATGACTGCCGTAGTCGCGGATCAGTTCTGCCTCTGGATGAGGGACCTGGACAAGCTGTTCCTTTGGATAGAACATTGGCAATACCTTTCAAGACATCAATGTGTCGTGGCGCAATCATACAACTGGTTCGCGCCACCCCGGCCAAAGCCACCCGAATTGGTCGAAGCGGATTGCCACAGGCTCGCCGGTACTGTGGAGCAGTGCTGCGTCACCCATGTGGTGAGAGCGTTCTGTTGGCCGCCACCAAATCCAGCAGATCCGTTTCTCAGGCGATTCCTGAACTGCTCAGGAATGCGATCCAAAATCTGTGGAGGGAGTTGTCGACCTCCATTGAACGAATTCAGCAGGAAGAAGCGCACAGTGCCACTCTTGACCAGGGACGCTAGCTGGTTGGTCGTCAAGATGGGATCGCTGCCAGAGAAGCCTCCCAATGCCATCACAGGCTTGTTCGTCGCGAGAATGATCCCGTCGGCCGTCATCGAGCTGGGTACAGCGACCAGAAATTTCGCAGTGCCCTGATTGGCCTCAAGGTAGCGAATTAGTGCCGAGTTCCCGTTGGCATTGTCGTTATTGCTTCCACCTCCACCAGGGTTGCTGCCAAAGCCCTCGGTCTGTGTCGGCCCCGCCACCAGGGTATCCGCTTGTTTACTCTGGAGGATGGGAGTGATCGCCCACACCGTTGGAGCAAGCATCAGGGCCAGCACCCCGGCGCCCAGTGCTGGTAGGA
>WNGK01001093.1_pt1 | contig 43891 bp, 48 predicted proteins | sample 5400601 | NCBI WGS metagenome assembly WNGK01 (sample SAMN13153376, study PRJNA577476) | soil metagenome | isolation source: 60 cm soil or saprolite under Garry oak tree replicate 1 | place: USA:California | collected 2016-06-15 | reverse complement strand
CGCCTGTGGGTGTTGAAAAAGTCCATTTTTCTCAAAACAACGAAGATTTGGGGGATAGAAAATGTCTAGGAAAACCGAGAAAGTCCTTTGTAGTGCATCCTAACGCGATTTTATTTTCACGAATTTTGCGGGAAGGAGTTTTTCAACAGCCACGCCTGTCACTGTAGATTACAACAGCTATTTCGGGCCGCGCCGCACGAATTGTCCCGACGAGACTGGCGGACCTGGCGCGGGCTGCCGCTTCATCCCTGACGCGACTCTGCCTGGGGCGAGCTCGCGGTCGAGGCATAGGCTTCAGCGCGAACTTTTTCTCGACTGGCTTCGTGGGCCTTCTCCAGCAGCCATTCCAATGATGGCAATGGGCTGCACACCATAAAAATCTGGTAGGCGAAAAGGCGCTTTGAAATTCTGATCAGAAGTTCATTCACAGCCAGCAGAAACCGGCCCAGAAAGTTATTTCCTACTACCAACGGGAACGGAGCTGGAATGCCGCGTATTTCCTCAATTCTATAGCCGGACTGCTCAAACAATCTTCTCGCCGTGCTGAATGTAAACAAACGGGTGTGGGTGAGATCAAGAATTCCACGTGCGCCGTAGTTGAACCAACCGAAAAGCAGGGCAAGCCGGGTGATAAAGAAGGCCACGTTGCCGGTGCTGAAAATCACTTTTAAGTCCGAACCTCTGGTGCGCGAATGACGTACTGAATCGAGAAGACGTTCGGGAGACCGCAGGTGCTCAACGATGTCCAAGAGCAGGATGTAATCAAAAATTCCAGCGTCCACGGGGAAGTCGCCGCGATCGAGATCGCATTGAATAAATTCCTCCAAGTCTGCCTTGTGCGCCATTGGAAATTGATCTACGCCGGTGACACGGCACCCTCTCTGGTTGAGCGCATGAGAAACATAGCCCGATGCACACCCGATGTCTGCCACCTTCGAGCCCGGGCGTATGCGCGACAAGGCTAATGTGTGAGGACTTTCAAACTGCGACTTGGGTTGATAAAGAGGATTGTTTTCCCCAGATCGGGTGACGTCAAACTTTCGCTCGTAAAGAATTCCGTAATCCTGGGCTCGGCTGAGCAAGCTGGACCGAAGAGCATTAAATGCATACTTAATCCCCTTCACGTAGCGAATCTCATCTCCGTAATACGTTGGAATCGGGACTTCTTTTATGCGAAGGCCGGCCCGGAACAATTGAATAATAATTTCAGTGTCAAAATGGAAGTCGTCGGTGTTGCGATCGAAGGGAAGCCTTTCGAGGGCCTTAACCGAGTACAGGCGATAGCCGCAATGGAACTCGGTCAAGGAACTATGCAAGACCCGATTCTGAAGGTGAGTCAGAACCTTATTGCCAACATATTTGTATAGGGGCATGCCGGCACTTAGCGGGTCATAAGGGCTCATCATCCGGGAGCCCAGTACGGCGTCAGCCTCTCCTGTCAAGAGGGGTTGGAGCAGATCAGGAAGGCGCTCAGGCGCGTACTGTCCATTACCATGTACTAGGGCGATAACGTCAAATCCTTGCTGGATAGCGTAATGAAACCCAATTTTTTGGTTTCCCCCATAACCTTGAGGCTCCGGGTTATACAACACGGTGAGGGGGAGAGAATCGCGCCCTTTTCTCTGCAGGTCATGTGCCTTGCCAAAGGTGCGATCGACAGAGGAGTCATCAATGATCAGAACCTTCGTCTCATAGTCCGCGATACTCGCGAGAATTCTCTCAATGACATTTTCGATTGTGCGTTCCGCGTTGTAAGCGACTACGAAAATGAGAATTCTCTTTCTAATGTTCTCCATGCCAGATTTCCTATAGCGGGCCGTAGCGACGCACAGCTATGGGTGAAGGCGTATGGCCAGTGATCCGGAGACTAGGATTGTAAAGTTCATGAGAACACCCGCCAGTGCAAACAAATTCTGGAAGTTCGGTGAGAACTCGGGAAGCGCCGTCGGCTTGATATTCCAGCACTATGGTTTGCTCCAGGCTTGCTTCCCGCACCAGAGGAACAAACGAAGTCCCGTCCCAATGCCAATGATTGGCGGAAAGCGTTAATGTATTTCCAACCCCAGGCGAGCGATCGCTGTAGTAGAAAATGCCAGCCACGGGCACTTTGGGGTACGCAAGCCGTAGAGCCAGATCAAACCAGTAGTTATGTCCAAGAGGATCGTTTTCCTTGGGAACGCCGACCAGCACGATAATGGTCTCAGGCCGCAGCTGAGGGGCACTCCGAATCACCTGCTGAATGGCGACCTGGTGGCGGTGCCAGTTCCATCGAAAGAATGCGCCTCTCTCAACCGCCCTCGAAGCCCCATAGAATACGACGACCGCAGACATGCTCATCACGACAAAGTCGCCAAACCGCCTTTTGGGGATGAGACTCGCCATTAGAGCGAAAGCTCCACCCAGGACCATGGCGGCACCAATCCCCGAGAGTAATTGAGTTCGCCAGAGGGTGCGCGAATAGGCCAGAGCTAGATAAGCCGGAAAGCTCAATATCAATAGCACGCAACCGGCGGCAAACAACTTCCAAGTGACGGCAAAATCGAAATCGGGATCCGCGGCTGCCTGGTTTCGTCGTTTTTTGTAAAAAATAAATGCCATGCCCGCTACTATAAACACTACTGTGGCAAATGCCGCCAAGCGATGCTCCTGGCTCGCGGAGATGTACTCTCTTTGCAGTCTCCACGACCAGAACGAGACACTGGCAGTAACGTTGAATGCAAGGTCGCTTAAGAGGGCATCTACTGACCAGGTCTTACGGAGAACAGTCTCTTGATAGGTGGTGCCCGCCCCGTGGAAGTATCTTTTCAGAGACAGAAAAATATAGAACAGAGGCACCACATACCAAACGATCGATCTTGTCCATAATTGCTTGAGACTAGGACGCACCAAAAAACCAACTAGGAGTGGGGCGAAAAGAACAATAAATAGCGGACTTTCATAGCTCCAAAGACACATGTACTGGAAAAACCCAGCCAGTACAAGGCAGACGGCCGTGTGAATCTTATTCAATTGTTGAACCGCAACAGTCAAGAAATAAAGGGCGAGTAGAAGCCAGAGCATAAAACCTAACTGGTTGAGCTGCCCGACCCACTGTAATGCCGTGTCAGACGCATGGACGATTGCTAACGCACCCACGATGTAGGATATAAAAAGCGCGCCCGGAAACCACCTGCGCATTAGAAGAAATAGAAGAAAACCTTTCGCCCACCAGAGGGCTGCGTACACAAACTGATAAGGGGCGAAACTTCCGGTGATTCCGAAGACCTGCCCTAGCAAATAAGACAGCTGATAAAAATTACTCGTATTGGGCCGTAGTGGATCGCCATACCAGAAACCCTGCCACGCCGACTGCGTCTCGCTTTGAAAAACGAAACCTGTTTCGCCAGGCATGCCGCTGGAAAAAGCAAAGCTGCCCCACATCGCAACTACCGACTATTCTGAGGTCGAGTCGCGTCAGGGATGAATCGGCAGCCCGCGCCAGGTCCGCCAGTCTCGTCTGATGCGACTCCCCGTAAACCTCGGCCTCAGTTTCGGCGTGAACCGCGTTTCTGACTGCCATTACCCTCTATCCTGAAAATTTGGTGAATTGTCTTTAGGCGACAGCCACCAGACACGTTACCCACGAAGAATGCTACTTTCATTTGCCGAACGCTTGGCGACTATTAACAAGTGCCAACCTAATTTTTTCTCCAGCCAGCGGAACCAGGCCTCTGGCATCCACCGGAAGTACCAGTTTTTAATGTATCTATATTGCACATAGTACAGGAATCCTGTACGGAAAGATATGGTCTTTCCACATGTCTGTGATCTCTAAGCCGCAAAGCAGCTCGCGCGCCTCCTCGAAGGAGTAAACGTAACTCACGGGCGAACCAATTTGCGCTTCGGAATATTTCGCAGGCATGCGGCGCCAATTCCACGGCTCAAACCAAATGTATCGCAGATAGATCCACAATACACTTTCCAGGAAAAACGGGCATAGAGCATCAAACGCAGTTCACCTTGATGTATAGGAAAAACAAACATCAGAATCCGCTCGGTTGTCTCGCACGAGACTAGAAACTCTTTCAAACACCTCAGCCCCCGGCCAGACCTCCCCGGGTAGGACATTTCATTATCGGCGAGCGGATTCGGGGAGGGGGATGGCGGAAACGGGCCAGTTTATAATCTGTAACGAGTCATAGGAGGTAAGAGGGCGGATGCCGTCCCCAACGTGTGGTGTTCGCGCTCTAGGCGGCTTGGGAAGTGATCCGGCGGGTCCACCGCATTCGTGCGAAGCGTTACTCAAATTACTTCCAGAGCCAGCCGCGACTGCTTTTGCTGTCGCCTGTTTCACCGGCCTGCGAATTGGTGAAATCGAGGGGTTGGGGTGGCAGGATTTTTACGATGGCGAACTGCACGTTTGTCGATCAATCTGGAATGGTCACGTCGGAGCACCCAAGACGCGGAAAAGCCGGGCAGGCGTGCCGGTGATCCGCCAGCTGACAGAACGGCTGGAAATGCACCGACTCCGATCACACAATCAAACTGGGCCGATATTCGCGAACAGCGTGGGCCGGCCTCTCAACATGAACAACTTGCTATCGCGCGAGATACAGCCGGTGCTCAATCGATGCGCGAGTTGTGGCAAATCGAAAGGCAGAGCGCACGTGTCTGCTGATCATCAGTACGTGCGTGACCCGCGTCTTCCGCAGACTGACAAAACGATCCAGGCAATCCTGCGTCACTCGAACGTGGCCACGACGGCGAACTACTACATCAAGACTGCCGGCGGCGACGTTCGCGATGCCATGGTAAAACTCGAAGGAATGGTGCCTGAAAACCGCCAGTCAAATATCCAATCACAAGTTGGGGACACCTTCGGGACACTAAAACCGATTCCAAACGAAATGCCGGAATCGATCAATTGATGATGAGATTGGGGTTATGTTGGAGCCGACGAGCGGACTTGAACCGCTGACCTGCCGATTACGAATCGGCTGCTCTACCAACTGAGCTACGTCGGCTTGACCTCGATTCTAAATGCGCTTGCCCCACGGGTAAAGATCGCTAATCCTTAATATCTCCCGATCATGCGTGGTGTCTTCTCCGGACAAAGCGGAAAAATGAAAGTCAGAAGTTGGCAACTGATAAAGAATCAGCCGCAAAACGAAAAGGCCACCCGGCACAGGTGACCTTTTCTCAAGGGAGAATAGTTCCAACGGAGTTAAAAACCGTCAAAACTTTCTGGCAAAATCTTATGAGTCGAAAAAGGGGGGTGTCAAGAAATTTTTGGGAAATAAATATGTCTGTTTTCAATCACTTACGAAGGAGGTTAATAGCTTTGGAAAGTGCCTCATTTTGAGACGGAAGTCAGCCGGATCGGCGTTAACTGGCCTTGATTGAAGAGCTTACCGATGAATCTTGAGGTCGCGACCTGTGATCGGACAGGTGCAACGAGATGAATTCCATTCCTTCCGGACGATCGAATACTCTCTCCGGCAAAATGCGCTTCACGATGATTCGAATTCCACCGAAGGCAATTCCGGCAACCAGCGCCAGCCCCATTAAAATCCCGCAAAGCAGAATGATGTTCACTAACAAGTTGGCGAGATTGTCCTTCTTGTTGAATGAAGTGTTCTCATTCCATGTGACATCTGCATCGTAATTCACTGACGCTAGTAACGATGCCGCCTCGCTAGCGGATAGCGGACCCGACGCCACAACCACGATGGGTCCAGTTCGCTTGGTAAAAATCCGACCTGCGTCCCCAGGAGATGCGCCATCTGTCTTCGGTTGAGTGCCCGTCTGGGTGGCCGCATCAATCCGTCGCAAGTGTTCGGCGGCGATCTGTGGCGTCGGATAGGAAATCAGCATCAACGCTGCCTGTCCACCCGAGCTGTTGTAGTTGCCTAGCACAACTTCCGGGCCGGCTGCGAAGTCCACTAAAGCCGCTGGAAGGGGCGCGTTGATCTTCTCCAGGCCAACACCACCGACAACGTATTTCGCCGAATTTTTGACATAGGACTGGGCTGGCAGATAAGCCGGCAGACCGGGAAGATTCCGGGTGTTGCCTGGGGGCAACGGCAGAACGCTGGCTAACTCCCGTAGCTCGGCAGCCGACATTGCGGTCAGCTTGCCAAAATCCGCGTCAACCAAAATGTTTCCTCGATAAAAGAGCACGCGTTCATTCAAAGCTGCCCCTTGATCGCCTATCTTCTCGGTCAGCATCTGTGGCATTTTGTAAAAGGTGAATGCCCCGTACGCACCGCTGGTGTCGCCGAAGCGCGCTGCCTTTAAACGAACCTTGCGACCGTCATCGCGAGTGTAAGTAGCGGTCGCCAAGTCGGTGAAGCCGTACTCCTTGAGCAGAGCAGAGTTCACGGAATCAGCCTGGGTGGGATCCTTACTCGTCTGGGCAGAACCGGCCATCTGCCATCCCCCGAACTGCTTGGGAAGAAGGGGAGAGGCCGACGAGTCCAAGCCGAAAGTGAGGCTGGACAAAACCAAAAAAGAACCCAAGATTGGAGTGAGTAGCTTCATCAAGACACACTGAATCCAACAATTCCTACATAATTAGACTACAGAGCTGCGGAGAAAGTTTCCAGGGCAACACAATGGAATGTCTTAAATGGCAGGGTTCTACTACTAACTCACTGGCTCGTAACTTTTTCAATGCGGCTGGCAACCTTCACCCCGCTCAATCCGCTCACGTACTTGGAAATGCCGCGGTAGAGCGATTCGGCGATGCGCTGGCGATATTCAGACGTTCTCAACCGGTGTTCGTCACCCGGGTTACTGACGAAGGAAATCTCCGCCAGAATCGAGGGCATGTTCGCCCCGATGAGCACAATGAACGGCGCTTTCCGCACACCCCGATCGCGGATGCCCGGACTCTTTGCCGCCAATCCGCGGTGCAGAGCGCGCTGCACGTCCGAAGCAAACTCGCGCGATTCTTCAATCTTTTCTTTGAGCGCGATCTTCTTCACTAAATCCTGCAATTCGTGAATCGACTTCTCCGACACCGCATTTTCCCGCGCCGCCACTTCCAGCGCATCCCTGGATGAAGTGAAGTTCAGGTAATAGGTTTCCACTCCACGCGCGTCGGGATCATCGCTCGCATTGGCATGGATGGAAACGAACAGGTCTGCCTGCTCCTGATTCGCAATAGCAGTTCTGGTCTCGAGGGGGATGAAAGTGTCATCCTTGCGCGTATACACCACCTCAGCCCCGAGGCGGGTTTCAAGCATCTTGCCCAGGCGGCGGCTGACTTCGAGTACCAATTCTTTCTCCAGTAAGCGGTGAGGACCTATGGTGCCCGTGTCGTGTCCCCCATGACCGGGATCGATCACAATCTTGCCGAATTTCAAGCCCAGGGCGCGAATCAGGGAACGATCGCCAGCCGCGTTCGGCTGTGCTTCGTGGACATCGACTTCCGAAGCTGACGCTCTGCGAGTGTTCTTCAACGCTGACGGGGCTGGTGCCTTACTCTTTGCTTTCGCGGCCGGCTTGATTTCTGGCTGATCCACGATTGCCGCAGAGTCGTCTTCATCGTCGGCCTCAACGATCTTCCTCTTCGGAGCGGCGGTGCCAGTGACCCCTGTCGACTGGTTCTCCTGTTCGCTCTTTTGACTCGCGGCCTCCTGCTTAGGCACCGCATGCTCGGCATCGGACCCGGCTACGCAAGAGGACGACGGATCTTGGGTGTCGCAACGTTTCAGTGCTGCGATTTGCGTCTTCCTCAACGAGAGAGTTTTCGCGCCTGAAATTGCTTCCGCCTTGGTTTTTATACCCACCGCTGCGCGCCGAACATCATTACCGTGGACATCGATGATCAGCCGCGTCGGGTTCGGCAGAAGAAAGGCATCGTAATCCGACAAGTCCTCCACTTCGAGAACTACCCGGGTCTTTCCGCGCTGAAACTGTGCGATGCGAATTTTCTTAAGAAGACCATCGTCCACATCGAAAGTCTTGCCTACCAGCGTGGAAGCGAGCTTGGTATCGAGTAAATCGAAGAAAATGCGATTCGGACGATTGATGCGCTGCGACTCGAACTTAATGTCCTGCTCTAGATCGATCGCTACCCGTGTATAGTCAGGGGTTGACCAGTGCCGGATTCCGGTAACCCGCGCCAGCTTGACGCTAGTTGGGTCAGCGCTGCCGGCCTCTTCGTCATTATCTTCTTTACCTGACTGTCCCTTGGCAGAATCGCTATCCCCATCGCTCGAATCTTTGTCGCCCTTATCCTCGTGCGATTTCAGCGACGCATTCTGCACCGGCTCACTCAATTCCCGCCGTGCCTGCTCCGCCAAACGATGTTTTGGATAGCGTCGCAGGAACTCCTGGAACGACAAGCGTGCCCGGGCGGCATCTGCTAGATCATCTTTGTAAATTTCACCAATGGTGAAGAGGGCGTCGAAGCGATACTTGCTGCCGGGATACTCGCGCCGGAGGAATTGATACTGACGGATGGAAGAACGCAGAATGCCGTTGTCGCCAAAGCGGCGGCCCATCTCCACCATAAGTTCGGCTACGGCAACTACGCTGGGATCCGCCTTGGTGGAAATCGGGGCCCCATAGTAGATCCCGCGATAAGCCTCAATTACCTTTTCGTACTCACGCCGGGTTCGATCCTTGGCTGGGCGGCCATTCAGCGCCTCGCGCATTTTGCCGGCGCTCACGAATCGGGTCTGCGCCCACGCCTCTGACCGATGAGCATTGGCATCTGCTGGAAATGCGAAAAGCGCCAGCCAGACTAGAGCCGCAGCCCAGCGCATCGCGGGATGGCTTCGATCCAAATTATTCAATTGGCTGGCCCGTAATCGCGTCGTTCAAATTACCAATGGCAAGAGGACGCTCATCAGTCCGTGTTGCTGATGTACAGAACGCCTCGGTCATCTCTCTTCACTCGCACCGGAGCACGCACCGGACTGCCCAGAATGCGGCCATCCCGTGTATCGCCATAGTAAAGCTGGGTGATCCGCTTTACGTAATTGCGTGTCTCTGCAAAGTGTGGCACGCCAGCACTGCGAGCCACCGCGCCCGCTCCAGCGTTGTATGCCGCAAGACTCAAGCTGACGTCACCGCCGTAATTCTCCATCAGCATTTTCAGGTGACGAACTCCGGCATCCACATTCTGCTCCGGATCGAAGGGATTTGTGACCTTCAACTGCCGTGCGGTTTGCGGCATCAGCTGCATCAGCCCCATCGCGCCCTTGCGGGAGACCGCGTTGGGGTTGAAGTTGGATTCCACTTTGATCACCGCACGCACCAGGCTGGGATCCACGTTATGGCGCGAGGCCGCCTGATCGATTGCCGCTTCGATCTCCCGCTCGCTGAAGGCTCTTCCACGGACGAAGTTGGAAACGTGCGCCGAGCCGGAACCCTGGCCCAGATACTGGTTCACTTCGGCAGCCGCTGATTGAGCCGCGCGGACGTTGGCCGCCCGTACTGTTTTCCAGCGGTGTTCCGTCGCGCTCCAATACGCCAGCGAACTGCGCCGCCCTAAAGCAGCCGGTGTGCGCTTGGAGGGCATGATCTGTATCGAGTCATTCACGTAGATCTTGCGGCCACTGTCGTCGGTGGTCGGAGTAATCACGGTTGCAGCACTGCGAGCGCCAGGCTCTGCCTGAACATATGGCGTAGTGATAGAAAGGAAGGTCGCGATTACGGGACTAGCCATCAGGGCGAGTTTCAGGTTTTTTCGCATAGCCGGGTGCCATTCGACGCGGGCGCAGGAATACTCCTACGCCTCCTACCCGGAACCTGACGGAGAAAAACCCTAACCAGAGTGACTAGATTATAGGCTGCGCCTGCCGGGGGAGCAATCTATCCGAAGGGCTATCGAACCACCGAAGTAATCCTCGTAAGTCATTGGAATATATGACTTTATTGTTATAGGTTACCTGAAACCGGACAGGCTGCGGGCTGCGGGGCGTAACTGGGCTCGCACGTTGCCGATCGTCTGACTATCGCCTCCTTCGATCCCTGTAGTACGCTGCCTTTTCGCTCCATGAATGACCTAACCCCTCAGCGCGAGACCCCCGATTCGCTGATGCTGTTCGGCTTCTGGTATCGCGCCTTGCCCGCTCAGGATATTGGCAACAATCAATTAAAAAAGGCAATGCTGCTGGAAATCCCATTAGTTGTGGGCCGCGACCGCCATGGGCACCCTTTCGCCTTGCAGGATGCTTGTCCGCATCGCGGGATGCCGCTTTCGTATGGCCGGTTTGACGGGCAACAATTGGAATGCAGTTATCACGGGTGGACCTTTGACGCCCACACCGGCCAATGCCAGCTCATTCCGTCGCTCACCGCCGATCAATCGCTGAAGGTTGACCGTATCTACGCCGGCAATTTCGCCTGCGAGGAGCATGATAACTACGTATGGGTGTTCGTCCCCGAACTTCCGCCAGCCGGTTCAGGTTTCACCAAAGCGGCGGAACCGCCGGTTCCTCCGCCCCGTGTTCCGACGTTCAGCGACCAGTACAAGATTGCGCATCTTTCCGCCGACCTGCCTTGCAGCGTGGACCACGGCATCATCGGCTTGATGGATCCAGCTCACGGCCCCTTTGTCCATCAGGCATGGTGGTGGCGGAGTCGCGATAGCATTCATGAGAAACAGAAAAAGTTCGAACCGATCCCCAACGGCTTCCGCATGAGCACCCACACACCCAGCTCAAACAGCGCGCCCTACAAGTTGCTCCGCCTTTATGCCAACGCTGACTCAATCACGACGACGATCGATTTTGTTCTTCCCAACCTTCGCGTTGAGACCATTTGCGCGGGCAAGTATTGGTTTTCCAGCCTCACTACGGTCACGCCAATCACCCGCGACCACTGCCGCATTGACGTAGTCGCTGCCTGGAACCTCTTCCGATGGTTGCCCTTTGGTTCTAGCCTGCTGAAGTTCGTCTTCGCCAAATTTGTCGAGCAAGATAGGCAGACTATGGAGAGACAATCCGAGGGCTTGAAACACAATCCGCACCTGATGCTGATCGACGATGCCGACCGCCCCGCCAAATGGTATTTCGCCCTGAAGGCAGCCCATCTGGAAGCTCGCCGAAGCGGAGGCGAAATGCGCCATCCCATGACCTCGCCAGTTACGCTGAAGTGGCGAAGCTAGAGCGCGATCGCCTTGCCAACGAAGTTTGTGACCAAGAACTGAGAACCAAGAACCAAAAACTGAAAACAAGAAACCGAACCCCGAAATCTGAAATGAAGATCTGAAATTCATAAATTGGAGATCCAAAATCGAAAATCGTACCTCGCATCACTCTCCGACCAGCCATTCCAACGCCTCTTCCCGGGTTTTAAAAGTCGGCAGCTCGCGTTGCGAGAAACTCTTGATGTTCTCGTAGAACACCTTGGGCAAACTTTCCGTTCCCACCCAAGCCGACCGCTTCAGATGAGGCCGATCGAAAACCGTGCCCTTTTTCAGAATGGTGATGGCCTCTCGATCAAACTCTGCCCCGGTGAAGTCCGCCAGCAGTAGCACCGACCCTTTTGGTTGGGCGGTCACAAATGAAGGCACCAGCGTGGAAATCTTTTTCAATTCGGCAACCTTGCAGTGGGAGAGGTCCACTAGCAAGATTCGCTTGCCCTGATGGCTGATGAACCGTATGCGGTCATCCATCACGCACCTCCCCAATCAACCGAAGCTTCCAAAAATCACTTCAACAACGCGTCCACAACGTCGTACACGCCCGCGAGCGCCGCATCCAGAGCCTCGGGATTCTTTCCACCCGCTTCCGCCATATCTGGACGTCCGCCGCCCGACCCGCCAACCTTCTGCGCCACCGGACCAATCACTTTACCCGCCTGCACCCGACTGGTCAGATCTTTCGTGACGCCCACGATGAGCGCGACTCTGCCGTCGGATGCCGAGCCTAGAACCACTACGCCGGATCCTAGCTTGTCGCGCAGTTGGTCCACCAGCGTACGCATCTGAACCCGCTCCAGATTATCTACGCGATGCGCCAGGACTTTCACCCCGCGCACATCCTTCACATTTTCATTCGCCGACGCTACGGTAGATGACGCCGACTTCATGCGTGCCTGATCCAGCTCCCGCTGCAGCCGCTTGATCTCGCCATCGCGCTTATCGATTTCGAGTTTCAACGCTTCCGCCGGAGAGTCCGCTTCACCCCGGCTCGCCAGGCTGGCAACAACGCCTTCGAGCCGGTGGTCTTCCTGAAAATGATGTAACGATCCCTCTCCAGTCACCGCCTCAATCCGTCGTACTCCAGAAGACACGCTGCCTTGTTTCAGAACTTTGATCAAGCCGATCTCGCCTGTAGCGCCGGTGTGGGTTCCGCCGCAGAGTTCCGTCGAGAAGTCGCCGATCTTGATGACGCGCACTTTGTCTCCATACTTCTCGCCGAACAGCGCCATGGCCTTGTACTCATTGATAGCCACATCAATCGGCACATTCTCGATCACTTCCACTTTCTCATTGCGCAAGACTTCCTTGTTGATCAAATCTTCGATGTCCTGCAACTCCTCGTCTTCCACGCCGGTGAAATGCGAAAAATCAAACCGCAGATGATTAGGCGCCACCAGAGACCCCGCCTGTTTCACATGCGTACCCAGAACTTCGCGTAACCCCGCATGCAGCAGATGTGTAGCCGTATGATTGCGCATCGTGGATTGCCGGATGTCGGTATTGACGACAGCGTCCACCCTGTCACCCACGCGAATTGCCTGCTTGGCGATGACTTGATGGGCACGCACCCCCTGGATCGGCGAATAGCATCCCTTCACTTCGGCTACGACGGTGTTGTGATCATCGCTGTAGAGCCATCCCCGGTCGCCTACTTGTCCGCCGGATTCGGCATAAAACGGGGTGTGATCAAGGATTATTTCGCCTTCTTCGCTCGGCTTGAGTTCTTGCGTGCCTTGGCCCTTGCTGATGATGGCTAAGACTTCACAGTTTTCGGAACGAGTCTGACGGTAGCCTTCGAAGTCGGATTTCGGAAGTTGCTGGTACGCAGGATTGGCAGTCTGCTTCGCCGCGCCTTTCCAGGAAGCGCGAGCGCGATCCCTTTGCTCCGCCATGGCACGATCGAAGCCCGCCTGATCGAAATTCAACCCGGCATCGCGCACGGCATCCTGGATGAAGTCAAGTGGCAGACCAAAAGTGTCGTAGAGCTTGAATGCCTTTTCACCCGAATAAGAACTCGGACCTTTTCCGGGATCGGGGTGCCCTTCGAACATCGCGACACTGCGGCGAACGCGATCCGGCTTCCCAGACTCGGTCACCTCATTGCGTAGATGCTCTGCCCCCTCGTCAAATCGACGAGAGGCATACTCAATTTCTTCAAGATCGCCTGCCAACCTTTCAAGACCAATTTCCATAGTGTGATGAAACCTTCGTTCCTCCTCCGCAACGACCCGAATTACTTGCCCAGTAGCCGTTAGTTCCGGATACACGTCACACATCATCTTTTGAACTAGAATTACCATTTCCGTGAGCACAACCGGCCTCTTTTGGCCCAGCAACCAAGCGTGTCGCATTGCGCGACGCATGATCTTCCGCAGCACGTATCCGCGCCCTTCGTTTGAAGGCAGAACTCCATCTGCAATAAGAAAGGCAGTCGCGCGTGCATGGTCCGCTATTACGCGAAGAGAGGCCGCCGATTTCGATGTACCGGTCGAGGGCGCTGCCGAGCTTCGCTCGGGCTGGACCGGCGAGTCGCCTGTCCCTACGTGGCCGGCGGCAGTTCCAGTCAACTCCGCTGCCCGCTTAATCAAGGGCACGAATAAATCCGTCTCATAATTCGAAATCTTCCCCTGCAGCACGGCCGCCAGCCGTTCCAACCCCGCCCCAGTATCAATCGACGGCTTGGGCAAGGGATTCAGCTTCCCCGAAGCGTCACGGTCGAACTGCATGAAGACCAAATTCCAAATCTCCACGTAGCGCCCGCATTCGCAGCCAAACTTGCAGTCGCTATGGCCCTGATCCGACGCCGCCGGTCCCATGTCGTAATGAATCTCGCTGGAAGGACCACAAGGCCCGGTATCGCCCATCTGCCAGAAGTTATCCTTGGCGCCGAACTCGAAGATGCGATCCTTGGACACACCTCGCACGATCCACAAGTCATAAGCCTCCGAATCGCGCGGAACGCCGCCCTCGCCCTTGAAAATGGTCACAAACAATTTGTCTTTGGGAATCCCAAACCACTTTTCTGAAGTGATCAGTTCCCAGGCAAACGCAATCGCATCTTTCTTGAAGTAGTCTCCAAAGCTGAAATTCCCCAGCATCTCGAAAAATGTGTGATGCCGGTTGGTGAATCCCACATTTTCCAAATCATTATGCTTCCCGCCCGCCCGCACACATTTCTGCGACGAAGTCGCCCGCGAATAGTCGCGCTTTTCCAGTCCCAGAAAGACATCCTTGAACTGGTTCATCCCCGCATTGGTGAAGAGCAGCGTAGGATCGTTCGCCGGGACGAGCGACGAGGAGTGGACCTCCTTATGCCCATGCTGGAGGAAGTAGTCCAGAAACTTACGGCGAATTTGTGACCCTGTCAGCATTTTGGAGTAATTACAAGATTTGATTCTAAACCACCGCAGGAGAAGGCGAGGCGTTCGACCAGCCAGCCGATTTTTCTCTGTGAACCTCTGCGCCCTCTGTGGTTCAATCCGGAATTTCGTTTTCTAACTCGCTCAAGGTTGCCTCATCCACATCCCACTTCTTAAGAATGATAAAGATAGTCTTAAACGCAAAGCCAGCTCGCAGCAACTGCCGGAAAACACGTGCCGCCTGTTTCTGATTCTTGGGCTTTACCAGACGTTTACGCCGCAGATATTCTCGCGCCTGTTTCTCGTCGTTCACCTCATCGTAGGTATCCGCGACCGCCTTCTCGATCACTTCACCGTGGATGCCCTTGGTCTTCAAATCGGTAATCACCCGCATGCGCCCGAATCTCTCATTGTCCCGGCGAAAGGACGAGTACGCTGCCGCATACTTGGCGTCATTGAGGTATCCCCGATCCTTTAGCCGGCGGCTTCCACCTTCCTCCGCAACAGACGCTTCAGTTCCGCCGTCGACCGCATACGCCGTCCTAACGCGCCAACGGCGTACTGATACAACTCATCTTCGGATTCGGTTTTTCGCGGTCGTGGAAATGACATGCGGCTAGCTAGCTTAATTTTGAAGACCGGGATCGGGTGATGCCCGCACAGCTAGTCTGGACCTTCCGGCTGGCGCGGGCAAGGCCTTCCATTAGTTTGATTGGTCTTAAAAACAAAAAGGGCGCGTCATGGACGCGCCCAATTTAAGAGCCCTAACCTTCAGCGACCGGCGCCAAAGCCCGTGGATTGCATGGCGTTCCGCGAAATGTCGCTGGTGGACGAAATACCCTGCATACGCAGCTTGAAGTCGTCTGCATTGGACGCATTTTCCAGCGCCGTTTCGTAGTTGATCAAACCAGCCTGGAAAAGGTCCCACAATGACTGATCGAAGGTCTGCATACCGTACTGCGAAGTGCCCGCTGAAATAGCATCCCGCACCGAGCGCGTCTTCTCCGGCACCAGAATGCATTCCCGGATGTACGCCGTGTTAATCATCACTTCCACCGCGGGTACACGGCCGTCGCCGTCGCAACGCTTCACCAGGCGTTGACTAACGACTGCGCGCAGCACTGCCGCAAGCTGCAAGCGAATCTGCTTCTGCTCCGGCGGGGGAAATACCGCAATAATACGGTTAATGGTTTCCACCGCATCCAAAGTATGTAAAGTCGAGAAGACCATGTGGCCGGTCTCGGCCGCGTGTACGGCCGTGCCGATGGTTTCGATATCACGCATTTCGCCGACCAGAATCACGTCAGGATCCTGACGCAGCGAAGCTCGCAACGCCGAGGAGAAGGACGGCGTATCGACTTCCACCTCGCGTTGGTTCACGTACCCTTTCTTGTCGCGATGCAGAAATTCGATTGGGTCCTCGATGGTAATGATGTGTTCCGCACGGGTTGAATTGATCCGATCCACCATGGCTGCCAGGGTGGTTGATTTACCGGAGCCAGTCACTCCGGTGACCAGCACCAGCCCGCGTGGCATGTCGCAGATCTGCTCCACCACTTTGGGCAAATAGAGTTCGTCGAGTCCTCGGATCTTGGTTGGAATCACGCGCAGCACTAGTCCTACGTTGCCGCGCTGCTGGAAGACGTTCACACGGAATCGACCCAGTCCGGCGACACCGTAAGCCATGTCGATTTCCGTAGTTTCTTTAAACTTCTGCTTCTGCCGCGCCGACATCATGCTGAAGGCCATGGTTAGCATGTCCTCGGCGCTGACCCGCGCTTGATCGGTCAGCGGAACCAGTTCGCCATCGACGCGCAAATGTGGATAGTTGCCGACCTTGAGGTGCAAATCGGAAGCGCGCCGCTCCATGGCGATGCGAAGCAGATCATCGATATTCATTCGAGGGTTCCCCTGCGATCATCCCGTATCATCCTCCGAAACGTCACCTTGCCCAAGATGACCTAAGTAATGGAACAGTGGAGCGCCAACGACTTGGTTATGGCCTTCGGATATCCCAAAGAAGACTTGATTGACTTAGTCATATGACTTAGTCTATTTTTAAGGATATGGAAGTAAATATTCACGAAGCCAAGACCCACCTATCCCGCCTCTTGCAAAAGGTGGCAGAGGGTGAGGAAGTCACTATCGCGCGCGCGGGCGTGCCGGTAGCACGACTAGTCCCTGTCGAGGTCAAAAAAAATGTTCGTCCTCTGGGATTCGCTCGTGGCGAGATATGGGTGGCGGACGATTTTGATGCCCCATTGCCAGACGATCTTCTGGCAGCATTCGAAGGTGACCTTGAAGGCACAGGGGCCGCCCGGCGCAAGCGAAAACGCAAATGAAGTATCTGGTTGATACGGTGGTGTGGCTGTGGAGTCTGGACTCAGTGGAGCGCTTGGGTAGGGAAGGCCGCGAGATTCTGGAAAACGGGCGGGAAGAGATTTACCTTTCGGCTGCTAGTTGCTGGGAACTGAGCATTAAAATGCGGCTGGGTAAGCTGAATTTCCCCGGCCCCCCCGCACACTACGTGCCGAAATTCATGGCCAAGCAGGGTCTCCGTCCGCTTCCAGTGACCCACAGCCATGCCGCAAAGGTTTACGACCTTCCTGCGCACCACCATGACCCTTTTGACCGGCTGCTTATTGCTCAGTCAGTAATCGAAGAGATGGTGATCCTCACCAGCGATCGTGCCTTCGAGAAATACCCGGTCCAGTTGGTTTGGTGCGGCTGAAAAAATCAAAGCCTGGAAGTACGTGCGACTACGCGCTTCCGTTCAGGCCTGCATGTCATGATCAAACGCTGACTGGCTGCTTGGTTCCGACCGGCACCGCGGTCAGCCAACCAAATCGGTCAGTTTTCTCGCCGCGAATAATGGCATAGAACTCTTTCTGGATCGCCCGTGTAATGGGACCTACCACGCCCTTGCCGACGCTGATCTTATCCACCGAACGAATTGCAGTGACTTCCGCCGCCGTACCTGTGAAGAAAGCCTCGTCGGCGATATACAGCATTTCGCGTGGGATCACCTGCTCGACCACCGGAATGCCCAGGTCACGGGCAATCTGCATCGCCGAATCGCGAGTGATTCCCGGCAACACGGAGTTTCCCAGTGGTGCGGTTTGCAGGGTACCGTTACGAACTACGAAAATATTCTCGCCTGAGCCTTCGCTCACGTAGCCGTTGGTGTCCAGTGCAATGCCCTCGACGTAGCCATTGACGATGGCTTCCATCTTGATCAGCTGCGAATTCATGTAGTTCGCGCCCGATTTAGCGATCGCTGGCAGGGTGTTGGGCGCCAGCCGCGTCCAGGACGAAACGCAGACATCTACGCCATGCTCGGCATCACTGCTTAGATATTTCCCCCAAGGATAGTTGCAGATGTAGACCTCGGTAGGCGAATTGAACGGATTGACGCCTGCCTCGCCATAACCGCGCAGTATGATCGGCCGGATATAGCAGGGCCACACACCGTTGTTTCTCACCACGTCGACTACAGCAGAAACCAGCTCATCCCGTGTGTAGTCCACGTCAATACGATAGATTTTAGCGGAGTCCAGCAAACGCTGCATATGCTCGCTAGCGCGGAAAATCGCCGGCCCCTTGGGAAGCGAGTAGCAGCGCACCCCCTCAAATACTGAGGAGCCGTAATTCACTACGTGCGACATGACGTGCAATTGCGCTTCGTCCCAGGGGATGAGCTTGCCGTTGTGCCAGATTTTTTCCGTCTTCTGAATCGCCATGCGGACTCCTTAGGAAGATTGATTCATCGGTGCGACTGAGGGATGCGATTTCTTCTGCTAAGTTTGTTTTCGTCGGCAACCCTGCAAGTTTTAGAGCGCCTTTCGAAAACCTGCCGGGCAGGCAAAGCAGATGAATTAACGCAATTATAGCTGAGGCAACTTAGGGCACGCGGAGCGTTTACCGGGCGCTCGAATGCGGTCACTTGTTCAATCTATTGTGATGACAACGCAGGTGTAGGCGTTAGTTCAGCATGAGTCGTTCCAGGCAATTCATCCCCTCGGAAGTACTTTCCCTTGACCACTTGCATCTCCGGCATGGCTGCATAAGGTTTGCTGTAGTCATTACTCGCATTCCAGAAGAGAAATCCAATGCCACCTTTGTTTTTAGCCGTCAATACCTGAACTTCGATATATTTCGGCGAATAGGTCTTGGTTCTCCAGCGAAAAGCCTGCAGCCAGGGACGAATTACCACGCCGCTGCCTTGGGTGATCTTCTCAAAGCGCTCCATCGACTCGCCGATGAAATGTTCAGGCGCATCGCCGGGGTGTGCGATGCCGTCCATCCCGAAGAAATGTGAAGGGTAGATCATGGGTGAGAGGACGTCGCAATACTTGGCCATCCCGACGATATCCTGCCCCGTGTGAGCCAGGTCCACCGGCCGCTGCCATGCCATGATGCCGAACACATCAAGCGACAACAGCACACCGGTGGGATGTAGCTCGGCATAGGCAAGTTTCAGGAAGTCAGTAATCACATCAGTTCTGTGCCATTCAGGATGCTGGGTTTGGAACACAAAGCCGGCATCCTTTTGGTCGCCTTCGGCAGGGAATCGGACGTAATCGAACTGGATCTCATCTGCACCTGACTCGGCCGCCTTCTTGGCCAGGGCGATGTCATACTCCTGCACCTTGGGCTGGGAAGGATCAGTCCACACCAGCTTGCCATTTTCGCGCCAGGCTTGCCCCGAGCGCTTTGACTTCACTGCCAGCTCCGGATGCGTAACTACCAGGCGCTCATCGCGGAAAATGGCGACCCGGGCAATGGCATGCATACCCTGGGAATGCAGAAAACGGGTGAACTTGGGCAGGTCATGAATAGGCGCATGATGCGACCCCGCCAGAGGATGGTCAAACGCTATATTGATGGACCCGTCGCTGTCCTTCACATCGAAGACCACCGCGTTGCCCCCCAGCTCGCGCCAGCGCCGGATAATACGCAATCCGCGGTCGCTTGCCGCCATCACTCCGGTCAGATATACCGCGCGCACTTCAAAGTCGCGGGCCACCGGAATGGCTTTTTCCACGATCGGCGCGTCCAGGATTCCAGGAATGACTACTTGCTGCCCGGTTTTCAGAAACACCGTACGTGGCTCTCCATTTAACATGCGGATAGCTTCAGCCAACGCACCAGAAGTCAGGTATGAAGTCTGAGACAGATATCGATGTGCGACTGAAGTAATACTGTCCCCACGCTTCGCCACATACAGTTGACTACCCGGAGGCGCAACAACCAGCGCCGCACTATCGGGAGCTTGCGGGCTACCCGGCGTGGGAGTTTTGGAGGTGCGAATGAATTGTGTTGCCTGCGCAACTTGCGCAGCAGCAGATGACTCGGCTGAGCTTCGCCACATTGCGAAGCCCAAGAAAAAGAAGATCAAAACCGTCAGTAGAATTGAGCCGGAACGCCGCAAGTTTTTCTCCATGAACGAGATGTTCCGATTATGCTAGCCGGGTCGAAACTCAGATGCCAGTTACGTCCGTCCAGTCCCGAGCGGTTGGATTCTACCTTGGTTCGACGCTAGGGAATGCTCCTGGGTGCGCAAACAATTTCCGTTTACACGATTTCACCTCGGAATGTAAGTGTCTCTCTTTTCACGCTATCGGCATCTAAGCCTTGCAGGAAAGAAGGAATGGGCAGTTCGCACAAGGATGGCGAGTCACTTGCACTAAGGCACGATGGCTGGCAACAGCAAATGACAAAATTTGTCAGCCCCCGGGAAAAAGTTGGACGCGCTCTCCCAGGAAGCAATGAAGGCCCAAGAAAGGGAAAGAAGGGCCAGACCCTATGAAAACCATGCTGAGCACCGTGCTTGACCCCACCCGTCGTAGCAACGATGCCCGAGACTTTGAGAGTGCATTGCGACGCAAGATCGTCGGCCAGGACCAGGCCATCGAGAAAGTCGCCGAGATTTATCAGATGTTCCTGGCCGGCCTTAATCCGCCTGGACGTCCAGTAGGCAACCTGCTGTTCCTGGGGCCCACCGGATCAGGAAAAACCCGTGTCGTGGAAGCCATGGCCGAGTCGTTATTCGGCGATCCGCGCGCCTGTATCAAGATTGATTGTGCCGAGTTTCAGCATTCGCACGAAATCGCCAAATTGATCGGCTCGCCTCCGGGATATCTCGGACACCGCGAGACTCACCCGCTGCTCACCCAGGAAGCGCTCAACCAGTGGCATACCGAAAAGCTAAAGCTCTCGATCCTTCTGTTTGACGAAATTGAGAAAGCTTCCGACGCGCTCTGGCAATTACTGCTCGGCATCCTGGATAAAGCTACCTTGACCCTGGGCGATAACCGGCGGGTAGATCTGTCGCAGTGCATCATCATCATGACGTCGAATCTGGGCGCCTGCGAGATGAGCAACCTGGTCGACGGCGGACTTGGTTTCGCGCATAAACCCACGGAAGTGGATGCCAGCCTGGATGAGAAAATTAATCGCACCGCGATCGAAGCGGCTCGACGGAAATTCACTCCTGAGTTCATGAACCGCATCGACAAAGCGGTGGTGTTCAAGACTCTGCGTCCCGAGCACCTGGAACAGATTCTGGAAATCGAGTTGGGCATGGTGCAGCAACGTATCCTCATGGCAACTGCCGCCAATCAATTCGTGTTTAGCTGCACCGCGAAAGTGAAGACTTTCCTCTTGCACGAAGGCACGGATCCGAAATATGGTGCGCGGCACTTGAAACGTGCCATTGAGCGCCACGTAGTCTTCCAACTGGCAAACCTTGTGGCTACATCACAGGTAAGGTTGGGAGATTTTATTCGCATCGATTTGAGCCCCGAAGGCCGTCTCACATTCGTGAAAGAAGCCGAGAACGCAATGGTTCCCATGCTTCTGGAACGTTATGGAGCCGCTGCCGGAGCGCCTCCCATGGCCCGCGCCGCCCGCACCGCCGCCAATCGCCGCGAGTTTGGTGCAACCGGGACCCTGGACAAGTAACCCTCACGCGCACTTAGTTTTACCTGGCGCCGGAAAACCGGCGCTTTTCTTTGTGTGCCGAGCATGTTCGACAGCTCGAGGGTGAAAGTCCCTTTGACAACCAGATGGAGGTGAAGTCATAGCGAAGCGCAAGGGTGAAATAACACCCGCCGCGAAGCGGAGCCCGAAAGAAGCGTGGAGCAAAGACGCGAGCCGATGAACAAGAACCAGATAAGAGGCCTACGGTGGCGGGCGAGCGGGCAAAGGACTGCGAAGCCCATATCCATCAAGCTCACTGGTGGTAAATCTGGCGGTTGCGCGTCGAAGGCGGTCGAACTTACCTCGGGAGATCTGCGGCATGTCACGAAACCGTGACTGGAAGTGAAGCGATTCACCTCGACCGTGTCGCAGAAGTCAGCAGAGGGCAAAGTAGGTGATGCAGTCGGCCAGACTAGTGAGGCACTCCAAAGCCGAAAGGCGGAGCAACAGATAGGCCAGGCCGGGAACGATGATCGAAGGCCCAAACGGTACCCCGCAAGGGGAATAAAGGAAAAGGCAAGTAAGCGGCGCGACTCATGAGCGGACAGCGGCAGAAAAACCGGCCCGAACAAGAGGTGCTGGCCTTTGCGGTGGAATCCAGGAGTGATGCTCCGAAGGCCACCGTGCAAGGGACCGAAACGCAAGTGGTGAAACGCAAGTCCGAAAGCCTGGCCGGAACCGAACGACTCATGGAAGAAGTCTGCGAGCTGGAAAACTACAAGCAGGCACTACAACGAAGTCAAGGCCAACCAAGGCAGCCCGGGAGTGGACGGGATGACCGTCGACGAATTACCGTTTCGCAACTGTTCCCCGATCTCTAGCTCATGCTGCTTCAGGTATTCCGGCGGAACCTATCAGCCGCGACCGGTGAAGCAGGTGGAAATCCCGAAGCCGGACGGTAGCGGAATGCGTAAATTAGGCATTCCGACTGTGCTGGACCGCTTTGTCCAACAGGCGGTGCTGCAGGTTCTGCAAAAGCGCTGCTTGAAGCGTGGCTACGCCGCCGACTTCGGTCGGTGGTGTGGAAGCAATGGAAGCGTGGACGAACGCGGTGTCGCGAGCTTCGCAAACGGGGCGTGGGTAAGAACCTGGCGGCGCAAACCGCGGGCAGCCCTCATGGCCCGTGGCGGATCGCGAACTCGCCCGCCCTGACCATTGCTTTATCTAATGCCTTCTTTGCGGGGCTCGGGCTTCCGCCTATGGTTGTGCGGTCTTAGCTTAATCCGCCGAACCGCCGTATGCGGACCCGCATGTGCGGTGGTGTGGCAGGGGAGGAGGGGTGACCCTTCCCCTATGCCGATTTCCTGCTTCCATATCCTGAAGCTACGGGCAGAGCTCAAACCGGTAATTGCATCTAATTAAGTGAAGTCCAGGCCCTGATTTCCGATGATTGAATATGTGGGTGGGGCACCGATGTCGGTCGCGTGCCCAAAAGCAGCAGTCGACGGCATTGGGAGGATTTATGAGAACTAATATAAGAAGAATACGTTTTTTTACGGTTTTGCTGGTGTTAAGTCTGGCTTCGCCACAACTGTCCGAGGCCCGCGTTCAGCCGTCTCACGGCTTTGACATGTTTTCCGCGCAGGAAGAAGTTCAAGCCGGGCAGCAGGCCGCGCAACAGGCCACCAAACAGCTTCCCGTACTACCTGACTCTGACCCAGTCACCCGTTATGTCCAGCGTCTGGGCAAGGAACTATCTTCCCACGCTCCGGGAGAAAAGTGGCCATATACCTTTCACGTGGTCAATCAAAAAGAGATCAATGCCTTCGCTCTTCCTGGCGGCCCTGTGTACATCAACGTCGGAACCATCCAGGCGGCAGATACTGAAGGTCAGCTAGCCGGAGTCATGGCACACGAAATTTCTCACGTGGTACAGCGTCACGGTACCAGGTCCGCCAGCAAGCAGATGGCAGCTCAGCTACCACTGGCCCTGCTCGGCGGAATCATGGGCCGCGGCGCCCTGTCGCAGGCCGCGCAACTCGGAATCTCCTTCGGTGTGGGCTCCTATTTCCTTAAGAATTCACGTCAGGCGGAGACCGAAGCCGATCTCCTGGGCACTGACATCATGTATGACACCGGTTTCGATCCTCACGCCATGTCTCAATTTTTTCAAAAATTGGAGGCGCAGGGCGGATCCCGCGGCCCGCAGTTCCTCAGCGATCACCCCAATCCCGGTAATCGAGCCCAATTGGTGTCTCAGGAAGTTTCCACCTTGGCGCCGAAGCAATTTCGTGGCGACAGTGCCGAGTTTCGCACCATCAAGCAGCGTGTATCTGGGATGAAGCCGCTCACCGCGCAGCAGATTGCTGCTCAACCGCAACCGGGTGCAAGCTCGGGCTCAAGCTCAAACGGAGTCAGCGGCAGCGATATCTCTCCCAGCGGCAATATGCGCAACTTCAGCCACAGCACATATTCCATTTCTTACCCTGACAACTGGCAGGTATTCGGCGATCAAAACTCCGCTGTGACCATCGCCCCGCAAAGCGGAGTTTCACAGAACGCAGTTGCGTACGGCGTCATGATTAACGACTATCAGCCGGAAGATCCGAATGCCACAGTCGATCAGGCTACACACGATCTACTTTCGTCCCTGCGTCAATCGAATCCCGATCTGCGCCAGATCGGTCACGATGAAAACATTCGAGTAGGCGGGGTTTCCGGAAAATCGGTAGATTTAATTGGAACATCGCCCTTACAGGATCAGAGTGGTCGCGCCGTCCAGGAGCGGGATTGGCTGGTCACATTGAAACGCCGCGATGGATCCCTTGTCTATATGGTTTTCATCGCGCCTGACAGAGATTTCGGATCGCTGCGGCCAAGCTTCGAGCAAATGCTACGCTCGTTGCGATTGCGTTGAAAGTGGCCAGTGGTCAGTGGCCAGAAAATGCTTGCCCAAAAGCCTTACGTCCCCAGACTGAGAACCGGGAACTTATCACTACGAACTGATAGTCAATCACTGATCACTGGCTCATCCCCCTTGCTTCAACTCGGTTAACACCTGCCTGGCAATCTCCTTCAAAGTATCGAATACACCGACACCTTGAAAGGCAATTGCTTCGATCATCGGTTCATTTTTCCGGCGAAGCTCCTTGGCCAGGGTTTCGGCGGGCAGGATCTTGGGCAAGTCCCGCTTGTTGAGTTGAAGCACGTAGGGAATTTTCTGAAAATCGTAGCCATGTTCTTTCAGATTATCCATCAGGTTGTCCAGCGCTTCGACGTTGGCGTCCATGCGATCCTGCTGGGAATCGGCGACGAACACAATGCCATCCACTCCGCGCAGGATCAGCTTGCGGCTGGCGTCATAGAACACCTGACCGGGAACCGTGTAGAGGTGGATTCGAGTCTTGAAACCGCGGACCGATCCCAGGTCCAGCGGCAGAAAATCAAAGAACAACGTACGTTCAGTTTCCGTCGCCAGGGAGATCATCTTCCCCTTCTGCTGCTCAGCCGTCTTTTGATAGATGCACTGCAGATTCGTGGTCTTGCCGCCGAGCCCGGCGCCGTAATACACGATTTTGCAATTGATCTCGCGGGCTGCGAAGTTGATGAAACTCAAGACTTTCCTCAAGACCTGCGGCGAGCGTTCGGGTGCACGCGAACGACTCCGCCTGAAAATTTGGCTTGGTGCTGCTGGTTTTATACCACACGGCCCCGCACTGCCGGCAGGTTACCGCGGTTACTAAGGGAGGCACCATCCTGCATGATTACACGCCGAAACGCGACTTAACGACTGGGAGGCAAAGGATAATAACCTTCCCTCGCCGTAACTTTCACATCAGGACGAGCGACCCGGACCTCGATTTCACGATGCGCGCTGCTGGGAGTCAAACGCGTGACGTAGCCAAGTGTGTATTGGTTACGGGCATCCCCCAAAGCGCGTGCATACGCGCCTGCGATAGCCTCGCGGGAAAACTCGGTAAAGATTTCCCCGCCGGTAGCGTTAGCATACTTGGGGAGGATGTCGCTGTAGCCGTAACCTGGTAAATGTAATTTCGCCAGTTTGTTGTATCCGGGGATGGCGGATCCTTCCACACCCACGCCATACACCTGAATCCCGTGCGAGAGCAGAACCTTTAACGTATCGGCGTAACTGGCATCACTGCCGTACTCGCGGCCATCGCTGATAACAAAAATGATTTTCCGGCGCGCGCGCTCGCGCTTACTGAGATCCATCGCCGCCTTCACAATCGCGTCATTCATCACATGAGATTCTCGAGGCGGAGTGATCACCGTCGGCGAGCTCGGATCAAGCGGCCGGCCATTCACCACGGGCCCCTGGGGTCCCAGAGGGCCTCCCAGAACCGGAGGCCCGCTATTCCGGCCTCGTTTGGTTTTCAGTTCATTCAGCACTGCGGTTAAGCTTTGTCCGGCAGCAGCAAAATCTTTGGCTTTCGATACCGTGCTGCTATAGGTGTAAATCGACACCTCGTCAAACTGGCTGAATGCGCCTTCCAGCGCGGGAAAAGTCCGATTCACCTTTTGTACGGCAGTGTCCGGCATTCCCAGATCGAGGATCACCGCAGCAGAGAGCGGCAGCGGGTCGCTGCTGAAAAAGTTCAACTTCTGCTTTACCCCATCTTCGTAGACCGAAAAATCCTTGGGAAGCAATCCATTGATCAATCGGCCCGAATCGTCCTTGACCAATACAGGGACAACTACCTGATTCACATTGGATACGATTTTGTATAGCTCGTCCTCCGCGCCCGAACGCGTCTGCGATCTGGGAGGCACGGTCGTCGTCGCCAACGGCTTGGCGTCCGGCGCTGGCTGCGGTTCTGAATCGCGAGATGGTGGCTTTCCAGGATTAGTTTCGCTGGGGGGCTGCTCGTTCGACGGCGGCGCATCAGGCTCGGCCGTCGGCGGGGTGCTCGGAAATGGCTGTGGCGGCCGACTGGCGGACGGCGCATCGGGGATATCCTGCTTCGGTTGTTCTTGTTGTTGGGCTCCCGCCCCACCTGACATCAGGCAGGAAAGCAACATAACCAGGCAAACCGCCGTGCCGATACGGATCGCTCGAAACACCGTCTCGCCTCTCTGCCTTGCGGCAAATCAATTGGTGATGGGATGCAAAAACTTCCGGTTTGGTGCATCTAAACCCTAAGGAATAGACTAACAAAAAGAGCGAGAGATTACTTTCATGCGCAAAGTCTTTGCTTTTCTGTCAGTCACACGGCTGCTGTGTCTAGGCTCGCTCGCCGCGGCGACTTTTCTTGCCGCGGCACAGCAACTCCCGACGCTGGCCGGTCAGGATCAGCCCAGCTCCAGTCAATCTCAAACTCGCGATGACGCAATGTCCACCCTCAAGGTGAACGTGGACGTAGTCCAACTGTTTTTCAATGTGAAAGACAAGAAAGGCGGCCTGATCCCCAATTTGACTAAGAATGACTTCCAGATTTTCGAGGACGGGAAGCCGCAGACCATCAAATATTACGCCGCTGAGTCCAATTTACCGCTCACCCTGGGCATTCTGATCGACGCCAGTGGTAGCCAGGAACGCGTGCTGCCCATGGAAAAGGAAGTTGGCGGTGCCTTCCTCAGTGAAATCCTGCGCGAAAAAGATCTGGCATTTGTTCTGAGCTTTGATGTGAATGTGGATCTGCTTCAGGACTTCACCAATTCCGTCTCTACTCTCAAGACTGCCCTTAACCGGGCGAAAATCAATACTGGAGGCTCTGCCGCCAGCGTGATCCCAGGCATGGGGGGTGGTCCGGTTCCTACTGCCGGCAATCAACGCGGCACGCTTCTTTATGACGCCATTTACCTCGCCTCGCATGATGAATTAGCCCACGAAGTGGGACGCAAAGCCATGGTCATCCTCACCGACGGCGAAGATTTTGGCAGCCAGCTCACCATTAAAGATGCCATCGAAGCAGCGCAGAAGGCCGATAGCATCTGCTACGTGCTACTGATCGCCGATCGCGGATTCTACGGTTTCGGCGGCTACTCCGGCGATCGTGAGATGAAGAAGTTAGCCGAGGAAACTGGCGGGCGCGTGATCAATGTGGGAAACAAATTCGACAAACTGAAAGAAGCCTTCGATCAGATTGCCCTCGAATTGCGCAGCCAATATAACGTCGGCTATACCCCTACCAACTCAGCCCGCGACGGCACTTTCCGCAAGGTCGACATTCGCGCCAAGAAAGATTACAAAATCCAGGCCCGAACGGGTTATTACGCGCTAGGCAGGCGCCAGTAGGCGACCATTGGGAACGGAATCCAAGCTTATTGTGTGGCGTTCATCTGAACGTCGATTCTCAAACCGGCAACTCTGAAATAGGCGGAGTCTCCCGCTCTACCCACCTGCACCACGACACGGTTCAAATACTTGTGCTGTGCATCGTTGTTTTTCGAGCAGATGCGTGGAACCCCCCATCCCGCACCCGCCAGCGTTCCAATCCAGAGAACCATAGCCAGTATCTTCACCGGATAACCAAATTCTTCTTCGACCACAGCAGTATCAGCGCAAATATCTCCCAGACGCTGGCGCAGGTTCGAACAGCTCGCCACCAGCACTCCGACCAGATAGAAGCCAAGGCCGTCCACAATTCGCAGCGCATTCCGGATCGCCAAGGCAGCCAGCGGATTGCGATGCGTGGTCCTGACTACGCGAATTCCCACCATGGCTTTGCCCAGCGTGGCACCAAACCCTGCTTCGAGCAGCCAGCCATAAGCAAACAGGATCATGGCATTCAATATTCCGGCTATCAGAAGCGAAGCGCTGGTTAGCTTCAATTCGGTTCCTTCGACCGTGCCCCAGCGCATGAAAACCCACGCATCCACAACCGTGAACACACCAAAAAGAGCCAGGGTATCGAGCACGAACGCGATAAAGCGATCGCCCAGCGATGCCATCCGGTAGGAATCAGGATCTTGCTCAGAACCTCTTGCCACGGTCAGGTCCCCCGATACGGCTCCGGTCTCGGGAGCGACCACGCCAGACTCTTCCAGCAAATACTGCGCCGGCGGAATAAGCAGACCACAGGACCTACAACTTTTTGAGAGGTGGCTGGTTTGCCGGTGACAGTGTGGACATTCCATGGTTTATAAATCAAGGATACCTTCGATTGGATGGGCTAACAGCGTCACCAAAGGCCAGCGTCGTTACGGACTCGCCAGAACCTTGCGCTACAGAGAGATACAACTACCGCGCGGTCCAGCCGCCATCGATCAGAATCGTGTGGCCCGTGATCAGCGAGGCAGCGCTCGAGGCCAAGAACACAACCGCGCCCGCCACATCCATCGGCTCGCCTATACGGTGTAATCCTGCAATACGCTCAATCACGTCCGCACGGAATTCCGGATTTGCCAGGCACTCTTCCGTTCCTGGTGTACGGATAAATGTGGGCGCCACCGCATTCACCGTAATGTTGTACCTTCCCCACTCCACGGCAAGACATTTAGTCAAGTGGGCAATCGCCGCCTTCGTCATGCAGTACACCGACTCAGTTGGCAGCACGGCGAAGCCGGCTTGTGAACTCATGTTGATGATGCGGCCGCTCTTCTGCCGGATCATTATCCGTCCCGCTGCCTGGCTGGCAAAAAACGTTCCCTTCAAATTCACCGCAAGCGTCAGGTCGAAGTCCTCTTCGCGCACGTTCTCCGCCAGATTCTCAGGAGCAAGCCCGGCATTGTTCACCAGGATGTCCAGACGTCCGAAGGTTTTGACCGTGTCCTCCACCGCCTGGAATATCTGATCCAGCCGCCGAATGTCCATTTGTAGCGGCAGCACACGTCGGCCGAGGGCCGCGATCTCGGATGCCACGCTTCCTGACGCCTTGACATCGCGTAGTCCCAGCGCCACGTCGGCGCCGGCGTGGGCGAGGGCCAGCGAAATGGCCTCACCTAACCCGCGCGCAGCACCCGTCACCAGTGCTACTTGGGCGGTAAGATCAAATGCAGGGAAGTCCATGGACCTCGCCTCCTGTGTTGTCAGTGCCCGGTTCACTCGAGCTTGCAACCGTTGTATCCTGTTCAAGGGGTATCATGCGAGCGTTTGACTTCCTCAAGTCGATCAAGTCTCCCGAGCAGCGCCTGGCTTGGTTGGTTGCCATGGCGGCGGACGCCATTCAGATTGTCGCTTTACCCCTCTTTGCTCCCGGAGGTTTTTCACCCGCCGACACGTTGCTGGACTTGGTGGTCGCTGGAATTCTCCTCAGGCTGCTGGGCTGGCATTGGGCCTTTCTGCCTACTTTTGCAGCAGAGCTCGTCCCTGGTCTCGACCTCTTTCCTACATGGACCGCCGCGGTCTTCTTCGCAACCCGCCAGCAAATTCGCCCCGGAGAACCCGAAATTCTTCCTCCCGGGCCAGCGCCGGCACGTCGTCCCTGAAGTGGTCAGTGGCCAGTAGCCAGTGGCCAGTAAATGAAACTAGAAACCACCGACCACCGACCATTGCTCTAACGGTCCTTCGACCGGATCACGAATTTCAGACCTGACCACACTTCGCTCACTGCGCACACTTTTATATCGACAAGCCCTGCCTTGAGACCAATCCGGCGTACCACGTTCTCATCAAGGTCACTTTTTACCCCTGAACTCTTCTTGGGCCAACTCACCCACAACATGCCGGCAGGGGCCAACTGTTGCTTCAAACCTGCGAAATGTTTCCTTAACTCAGCCTGTGTCTTGACGCATACCAGTGCGAAATCCAAGTCACCTTTGCCGTCTCGCCTGCAATCCACTAACGCTTCCTTCAGTTCCGCTTTCACCTGGGCCGGCAAATCCACCAAAGCCACACGCAGGTTGGGTTTTATGCCAAGTTTTTTGGGTAACGGAGTGCCAGAATATCCTGCCACGGATCGCCCTCCAGTTTGGCGCTGAAGTATAAACCGGGAACTGACCACCGAGAACTGGCAACTGAGCGCTCTGCGCACAAAACTGGCCCCAATCGAATTCTCAAGCTCTGTAGACAAAACCGGGTAAAATACCTTAAGTCATCAATGAATGTTCAAAGTCTCCGAAGTGATGAACAAGCACGAAAGCACAGCCCCGAGGCACGGCGACGGGCAGAACAGTGACGTGTATATGAAAAATATCTTTCTGGTTTTAACCCTCCTCGTGGCAGTGATACCAGCCGCCATCGCGAAGAGGACACATGACCGAAACGCTAACCCGACGCATCGGTCCCCGTACGTGCCTCCCAAGAAGACTGGCCCCAAGCCAGTTTCGATCAATGATCGGCTTAAAAAAGTGGAGCGTGAGACCGCGAAGAGTCAAACAGGAGTTCCTGCCAAAACAAAATCGGGTGCTGCTACTTTCAAATCGAGTGCCGCAGATCGGAACAAGCCAATCAACTTTCAATCGTCAAAACAACGTGCTTCAACTGTCCATCAAAAAGGAACGAGCATTCGAAGTGCGAGAAGAAGATCGGGAATGCCAGGGATGGCGAGTGGGCGGGGATATTGACCCTAGCGCACTTGATATAAGTGCAGGTTTGGGAGATTAAGTCCTACGTGATTCCTCGTCCATGTGTGCCTTCTGGACGTGTTTATCAAATTGAGCTTGGAGAGCCTTTAGTCCGGCGGCCGGATTGTTGTTGGCTTCATAACCACCGATAATAAAGTAAGCGCTCCAGGCCGAGCACTTGCCTAGCAGCGTGATCTCAAGATGTGGCTTTTCCATTCAGCAAATTTCACATAGTCGCCTTGGATTACGCCAGCGTTTGTGCCTGTAGAGCTGCACCAAGGTAACGCCGGAACCGCGGCGGAATATTCAGAGCAAAAGCCGGCATCCGATTCTGGCGGAAAGACTACGCTTCCTTAGGCGTCTAGCTTAGATCCCGAAAAGCAACTGCCTGTCGGGAACGAGCCATGGGCCTGGCACTCCAAACACGACAAGTTCATGTTGGCAACGCATCTAAATACCTTGATCGCTGTATGGTATCGGACTAGCATTAGCGTTATAACCAAGTCGTTACTAAGTGGTGAAGTGTGGTTTATGGCAACCAACCGCCAAGATGGAAACCCGGAAGCCTGGCAAGCGCTCTACAGTGCGGCATTGCAGGAATTGAACGTTGACAAACTGCCTCGACGAATTCGGGACGCACAGAACGAAATTGTGGATGAATTAAGACGCTCACCCAGATCTCAAACCAACCACCAACCGCTCCTGGACGCCTTGAGCGCGCTGCGTGATCTCGAAATAATCAGCCAAGCTTTCCCTATGTATGCGTCAGGAAAGTCGTAAGACAAGATATCTCGAGTGGGCATCGCGGATCATAGCTCTCCGCCGGCGAATGGGCATAAGCCAGTCCGAACTGGGTAAGCAGCTCAACTCCTCTGCCATGGCAGTTTCGCGCTGGGAGCGAGGAGTACAAGAGCCGCTGGCCAATATCTACATCCAGCTCGGTAACATCACCGGGGACCCGGAGTGCTGGTATTTCTGGGGACGCGCCGGATTGCATAGCGGCGACCTCATGCGTGTCTTGCCCGCGGCGCGTACGCGATTGCAAAAAGAACGCTTGCCCGATCTGCAAATTGTCCACGCCGGTGCTCACGGATTGCGCAAGAAGGGAACTGACCTGGTAGCCATACCAGTCCTCCCCGTGGTCGCGGCAACTCACGGCGGAAAGGGAGATCCCGAAGATGTTCTCGACCAGACCCCACCGGAGACTGTGCTGGCCGCTCCCAGTTCATGGTGTCCCAATCCCGCCTATACTAGTTGCCTAAGAGTCCGCGGTCGATCGATGATGCCCGTGCTCCATGACGGTTACATCATCGCCGTAGATAAATCTCAAAGCAATCGTCACCAGCTATACGGAGAAATCGTGATGGCGTCCCACCAGGAACAGGGGCTGATTGTGTCGAGATTGCAGCGCTTTGACGATACCGAAGTCCTGGTTCCTGAGAATCGGGAACATGATTCCATCGCGATTTCATCCAGCGATTGGCGGATTGTGGCCAAGATACTGTGGTGGATCGGACGTGCCGACCAGGCTGCGTAAATACCTGTGACATACGCGGCGATCAAACGGACCAAGTCTGGCGTATCCTTAGCGCATGACAACAGCAAATTGGATTGAAATTGCGGTAGTCGTGGTAGTCGTCATTTTGGCGATTCGCTTTTTCAAATACCGCGCCTGATTACAAACTTAGAAGGCGACTTCCCGTGGCACTCCCGTACCACAAAAAGAAACCTGAGTCCTTCTTCTGTCCTCTGCATCAAACCACTATCTGACTTAGTTTGATTCCACGCCCTGAAAGCTGGTTCCGCAATTCAGCGTCACCCCCTCTCTAGCAACGATTCTTCTCAGCAGAAATTCAAATTAGAAATAGGCAGAACAATGGAACAAGGAACAGTGAAATGGTTTAACGACGCCAAAGGCTACGGCTTTATCAGCCGTCAGAATGGCGAAGATGTTTTCGTGCATTTCTCGGCCATCCAGAGCGGCGGTTTTCGCAGCTTGCAGGAAGGCCAGGCTGTGCAGTTCGACGTCACCAAAGGCCCAAAAGGCTTTCAGGCAGAGAACGTACAGAACGTCTAGTCGACTTTAAAGTTTTACTATCAGGGAGTGGCGGTAGCTGCTCCCGATTCTTCTTTTCATAAGCGCCCCGCTCGAAACCGGCGGTATCTCAGTGCAGGCATGATTCGGATTACGACGCGAGGTTGCAGCGTATTCCGCAAACAAAATCCCATTCAATTCGGTTTGACTTTTGAAAAGAGAAGGCCCCGCGTCTCCCACTTCTAACACGCAGAGCCTCTGACGAACGTGGAGCGGCAGCAGCGTGACACGAAAAAAGGCATCAGATGTGGGATCGCCACTCTTGTTCGGATTAGACAACAAAAGCTACGCGGCAGAAGAACGTCTCAAAGCAGTACCGCCTAAACAGCAGCGGAAAAGGGCATGAGCTCAGTCCCTTGACGTCGCTGTGCCCGAGACCGTTCCTCCTGCTCACCTAACACGCGATTAAGCTGCGTAACAAGGTTCAACAGCTTGTCTGCGTCCATTTCATTACTGGCTTGTTCGGCTAGGGAATGCCAATCGGTTGCTTTCGACGGGGTCATAAGGAGTCCCTTTCTGCTATTCAGCAAGGTACTCTGGTTTCAAAGCCGAGTCTGAGTAATAAAGCACACGATTACTCCACAGCCTGTGTTGACGCATGGTTCACCATCAAATTTGTCCTGTTAGCTTCTTCGTTTGTTTTTGCTCTTCGGGTGGTCGGCGCAAACATGGGAGGTAAATTCCTTTTCGCGCTGTAATTCGAAGTTTCGTATCATTTCAACTAAAGACTCGCCAGTGAGTGCATCCGAAGCCGTGAATCGCCAGCCACATTCGGAGCAGCCCCATCCCTGGAATCGCCGGTCTTCGATCCAAATCAGCCTGCGATTCAAAACTGGAGAATCGTTTTCAGCCTCGTCTGCCGATAGATGCTCCCCCGGTCTAAGGGCTTGCGCTGGTCGAGAAGCACCTTCCTGAGTTCAGGGTCGTGAGTATTCAGTGGATTCCGAGCAAGCAGGCTACCTGACAGCCAACCGGCAAATGAAAACAGAGGACTGACCTGCAAAGGGCCCATGATTCCTCTTTCAATTTTCGGGTGATTTAGGGAGTGGCGTGCTCTCTACTCTATATAGATGCCATCGAGGCTCGATTGGATGTGGTTAAACGCAGGTTTGCAGCGAATAAGAGCTCCAAATCCCGTGTTCATCCGGTGCTACATCACGTTCATGACGATGATTGGCAGCGGATTCACGAAACAGGGTCGGACACCGCATTTGTTCGGCACCGAACGGTGTGTCGCTTTCCTAGAGTCTGGCAACTGTCTCCCCCCCAGTTATACCTAATTTGGTTGGAGAGCTCTTATTTCTGGTAGTAATCTTGGCGTAATCCCTAGGAGTACACCATGGACGTCCTCGTTTCCAAATCAGAATCAAATTGGCGAGATCTCTACAGAGCTGCAATTCTTGAATTGGACCCGGCTCAACTTCCGCATCGAATCACTGACGCAGAGAGCGTACTGATTGCACGAGCCAGGGAATTGTTCAACCAGGGTGGCGATAACGGGGAAGAGACCGAAGATTTGGACGATGCCATGTACGCACTCCATGCCCTTCGCAGCGTCCTGAAATACAAGTCGTCCGGCATTGTCGATAAGCCACACCAGATGAAAGTGGCGTGAGGACGAGCAGGTAATTTCGTTGGACCTCTATCGTGTGTAGCTCAATAAACCTTCCTCCTATTCCTCGCATCATTCACCTTGGCTCGCCCTACTGGGAGCCATTCTGGTGTGGATGACATTGTCTGTACTGCTCTGGCAAATCCGTAAACGATTCGCACCCCTCAGACGACGCATTAAGCGCGCCCCGGTTCCGAATGAGTGACTGCTGACCAACGGGACTGGACGTTACCGCTTCAGTCTCGTCAGGTGCGGGTCGTCATCCTTTCTGCTAGACGACCGTCATCTTGAGCGCGAGCGGGTAAAGGTCTTTTTGGCAAACGCAGCGGTCCATATTGCGCTCACGCCAGGATGGATTTCAAAAATTCCCGCGTGCCAGCCGGACCGGTCATACGCACGGTGACGGGACCCATTGCCGGCTCAACAGACAACTCAAACCTCAGGAATGGGCAACACTCCCGCTCAGCAACTATCAATTCTGCGGCAAGGACAATCCACTTCTTGTCGCCGGGTATCCGAAACACATAACCATCATCCACTTCAGTTATTTCAATCAATGCAGATTTGAATTGTGCAAGCAGTGTAGCTTCACGTTTTCGCAGGTCCTCATGAGACAAAGAACAAGCAACGGGTATTTCACCAGACATGTCAGGACCTCATTTCTTGAGAGCGTGTCTGTGACCACCAGCGCCGGAATGCTACACCCGCCCAAATTGCCTCAACGATTCCGAACGGCCAAGCGCCTTGAAGAAAACCATATACTGACCCTAAGGCACAGGAGAAGGCAAACCCCAAGATGAACCAAGGACTGCGCTTCTCAAAAGCGTAGCAAACTAGCATCGCGGTTACGGCACACAGTCCAAACAGCGTCAGCTTGTTCATCGGTCAAAGTTTATCAGCCTGTCTATTTAGAGGTTTACCGCATATTCCTGTGGGATTGATATGCTTGAGTGGTGACTGTGTCGGGGCGAACCCGCGAAATTGTCGTTAAGCGCGGGAAACGGTTGGAGTATTTCACGATCGCGTGGAACAGCCTTGAAGGGTTAGTGGCCGTCATCGCCGGCGCCATTGCGGGCAGCATCTCCCTTGTTGGCTTTGGAGTCGACAGCTTCATTGAAGTCATCTCCGGTGCCCACGCTGCTGTGGAGAATGTCTGTCGATGCTGACGAACAAAATCGAGCATGGAACGAACGGCTGAGCACCAGAATTGTTGGAGTTTGCTTCCTCGCCCTTGCTGTGTACGTAGCCTACGAATCAGTTTTTGACCTCATTGACAGGAAGGCTCCTGAGCATAGTCTTGCTGGAATAATGCTGGCCTGCGTGTCGTTGGTGGTCATGCCGATTCTCTCTCGCGCAAAGAAGAGAGTAGGGAGCGAACTGGGCAGCGCGGCCATGAGAGCAGATGCAAAACAGACTGACTTCTGTGTGTACTTATCAGCGATTCTGCTCGCCGGGTTGAATGCCGCTCTCGGATGGTGGTGGGCTGACCCGCTGGCTGGGCTGGTTATGACTGCCATCATCGCGAAGGAAGGAGTACAGTCAGTCAAAGGCGAAGCCTGCTGTGCGAAGACTAGCGTCGCCAGCACTTGCCCCTAAAACTGAGAAGCCGAGAACTTACCACTGAGAACTGCAAGTGGGCGCCAACCATTGAGCCGGGCAAGCTCAGCCAACAAAGTCGATGGCTACTTGGGTGGGTTTCCCATCCGCGGTGCCGCTGTCCCCTCGAAATGGACAAGGGTTGCGACCAAATCGTTCAGGCGCCTTTCGCTGGGGCCCTCGACATCGAAGCTCAGAATGTACCTTAAAAGGAACGTCGTGAAGAGACCTCTGAAATGCTTCCGTCCCTCTGTCGTCTGTCCCTCCATCGTGGCTGCCGTGAAAGGAACTCCGGAGACCAGTACAGGAAACTCCTCATGAACTGTGGTAAGACCCTCTTTCTCAAGTTGGTGGCGGACACTACGCACATAGTGTGACGCAGACTGCAACTGCGGGTACATGCTCAGGGTATCTGCTAACACACCGAAGGTATATCTCTCATCGAACTTCGCAGAATCAGCGAGAATTTGCACTAGCCGTGCGCGTTTTTCAGAGGTGTTAACTAGAGGTGCGATCTCAAACTTCGCGTGCGGAGCATCAATGGTGAGTCGAAAAAAGAGGTTCTTGTACTTGTCTCCACTCACCTTGCCAGCAGCAACCACTGCCGAAATATCAGGTGGCGGCGGAGGACCGGGTTCTCCAACAGCAGCGACACAAAATACTAGTACGACACAGAGGAGATGCATCTCCAATGGGATTTCCCAGCAGACTGAGCTATCACCTTTCACCCGTAGAAAACCGCCTGGACACAGAATTACTCCATCAGTCCAGTTAAGGCATTGTACCCGCAAAGTGAGTCCCAGGCATTCGCGCCCTGGCAAGTGAGCATAGACGCTGAACGTTGGCCACTAATCACTGGCAACTGACCACTCGGCTACTGAGCCGGAGCATAATATCCGCGCCTGCTGCGCACTCGCAGGTTCTTATGATTTTGCGCCAGGATCTCGATGGAATGGTACCGGCCATCTGCCTTCAAGTCTGCCGGTTTGTAGGACAATGCATACTGACTGCGCAGTTCGTCTTGTATCTCCGCGAACGCGTTAGCGACGTCTGTGATTTGGAAGGGAAAGAATGGCCGCCCGCCGGTCGCGTTGGCAATCCGCTCCAGAATCTTATCGCCTTTGTTTCTCGATCCGATAATGTTCGTGCTGATAGTGTAGACGATCACATCGGCGCGCTGTGCCATGTCGATTGCCTCCTCGCGCGAAACATGGCTCTGATTATCGTCGCCATCGCTCAATAGAATAATCGCCCGACGCACAGGCCCGCGCTGTTGTGCCTTCAACAGCTTGTCCCGACAGGCATAATAAATGGCGTCATACAGAGCGGTGCCGCCGCCGGGACGCAAGGCTCGAACTCCCCGCGAAAGAAATTCGGTATTGTCGGTAAAGTCCTGTGTGACTTCTGGGGTGGCGTCGAATCCGACCACGAAGGCTTTATCGTATTTCGGCCGTATCGTCTGATTGAGAAACTCGATGGCTGACTCCTGCTCGAACTTGAACCGGTCACGCACCGAGTTGCTGGCGTCCACCAGCAGTCCGACCTGTAAAGGAAGGTCGGTTTCATTATGAAAGCTGCGAATCTCATCGGCCGGTCTGGTATCGTCGATAACTTTGAAGTCGTTTTTCTTGAGGTCCTTGACATACCGCCCGTGCTTGTCCGTGACCGTGAAGACCACATTGACCTCATTCACCGTTCGGAAAATCGTGGGCGCAGTTTCCTCTGACGTCTCCGGGCTGGAAGTCTTGTCATTTGCTTTCGGCGATTCGTTTTTTGGGGATTGTGTCGCCGGCTGCTCGGCTGGCAGAGTCGTCTGCGGCTGAGTAGGTGTTGGCGAAGCCTTTTCTTGAGATGCGGGCTCCCCGGGCGCGGGAGCAGTTTGCGGCGGAGTAGCCGGTGCCTGTGGCTTGCTTTGCTGCTGGGCAGCCGAGGGAGCCGATGGCAGCTCGTCCTGCTCCGTACCCTGGGCAGAAACCAGCGTCGCCAGCAGAGCCACTCCGCTCAAAGAAAATGCGTTACGAGCCCTCATGGTTTCCCTTGATTATAACTCCCGTCGCTGGCCGTTGGACCTAGTTGTCGCCAACGACGAACGACCAACGACTGGTTTTAGCCCGTCTCGATCTCTCGCAGATAAGACTCTAATTCCGCAGGCATGGGCTGTACAAACGATAGCTGCGCGCCCGTCCGTGGATGCTGAAGCTGCAAGCTCATCGCATGCAAAAAATTTCGCGGCAAAGAAATTGCGCCCCCAGCCTTCGCACGCAATTCACGTGCCGCCCCATAATTCGTATCCCCAACCACAGGATGGCCCATGGAAGCCATGTGCACGCGAATCTGGTGCGTCCGTCCCGTGTCGATTTGCAGCTCGAGCAACGTGAACTTGCCAAATTTTGACGGAATCCGTCGCACCACCTTGTAGTGCGTGATGGCTTCGCGCCCGCCCGTTCGCCGGGTAGTCATCCGTGTCCGCCGCACGCGGTCGCGGCTGATGCTGCTGTCAATCGTGCCCCGATCCGGCTTCACCCAACCCTGTACCAACGCGATATAAGTCTTCTTCACCTGCCGCCGGGAAAATTGTGCCGCTAATTTGCGGTGTGCCGCGTCATTCTTTGCCACAACGATCAGCCCGCTGGTCGCCCGATCCAGACGATGCACAATGCCGGGCCGCAATTCACCGCCAAGCCCAGATAGTTTTGCCATGTGATGCAACAGCGCATTTACCAATGTCCCACGATTTCGCTCGTCGTCTGTGGCTCCTGCTCCGGCATGCACCATCATCCCTGCCGGTTTGTTCACTATCGCTAAATCATCATCTTCAAACACAATGTCGAGTGGAATTTCTTCCGCCATGGCGCGTAGCGGAATCGCTTTTACCGCTCCCAGGACTGCGATGCGTTCCCCACCACGCAAACGCAGCGAGGGTTTTCCCGCGCTCTCGTTGACCAGAACCTTCTTTTGTTCGATGAGTTGCTGCACCCGTGCCCGGCTCGTCTCCGGAAGGTGGGTCACCAGAAATTGATCCAGCCGCTTACCCGCATCTTCCGCTGCAGCCAGGATCGAAATTGGAAATTGCTCGGACAAAGCCAAGCTCGCGATGAATAGAGAAGGAAAGAAAAGCCTTAGTGCGCTGCCCGCGCCGGCACAGGTCTCGACGCTCCGCTGCGCAACCACCAGATGAACCCGCCAATGATCACCAGGCAAATAGAAATCAATTGCGTCCCGGTCATGATTCCGCCAAAGACCTCGCCCCGCCCCGGATCGTCGCGGAGAAATTCGAGAAAGTAGCGGGCCACACCGTAAAGCATCAGATAAGCCCCAAAAACCTGGCCATCAAACTTTTTGCGTTTCAACATCCATGTCAATAGGAAGAAGTTCGCAAGTTCGACCGCCGATTCAAAAAGCTGTGTCGGCTCGAGTGCCACGTTCAGCGGCGTGCCTGTCCAGGCATGAGCCAACGAGTTAGTGAAGGTAACTCCCCAAAAAGCATGCGTCGGTTTTCCGTAGCAGCAACCCGCGGCAAAACATCCGACGCGACCGATCGCATGTCCCAGGGCCAACCCCGGCGCGAACGCGTCGCAAGTGGCCAGCGCTGGCATCTTATGTTTGCGGATATACCATGCCGCCGCCGCCAGCGCGCCAATCAGTCCGCCGGAAAAAACTCCCCCCGCCTGCAACGTGTTGAAACTGAAAATCTCGCTGGGATGAGCCGCGTAAGAACTCCAATCATTAATAATGTAAAGAATTTTCGCGCCCACAATCCCGCACAGAACGACCAAGATGCCAAGGTTCCACGCCAGTTCCCGGTCAATCCCTTGCTTCTCAGAATTGCGCACACTGATCCACAATCCGATCAGCACCCCCATGGACACCAAAAATCCATAGGTAGGCAGATTGAAATTGCCGATATGAAGAAGTCGGGGAAACACTTGTTAATATTAGATGCGCTGCTCTGAAGATAAGTTTAGCAGGAAGTGAGAAGCCGACCCACTAGGGCCGTGTGGAGGGCCGAGAATGAACCCGTCGTAGACGGTGGGAACCCGCCGCGATCCATTAGGCATTTCCGCATGGCGGAACGTTGCACACCGGACCTTCTTTACGAGTCAAGTCCCCGTTCATTCGTTTGTTGGTTCAAAAATCGGTTACCACCATCACCAACCTTGCAGGCCGGCTTTCAGAAAGGATGCTAGGGAAAACTGGAGAGATTGGCAATAGGGGGGACGTAAAAAGTTGGCAGTCCAGTTGCCAGCAGGTTCTTACCCCGCCCGTCGCTTATCCTCAAGGACCTCATCCAGGGCGCGGGATAGATGGTGAGCCCGTTGCAGATACTCGGTTGCCCCGGTATCACCGGTGCGCTTCAGCAGATGGTATTCGTCGGCAATATTCAGGGCAGCGAGGACCGCCAGACGCGCCGTATCCACGGTGTGGGTCTGCTCCGCAACAGCGCGCATCTTGGAATCGACGTACTCAGCCAATTTAATGATGTAGTCAGCGTCGGAGCCGCGAAGATTGTAGGCCTGGTCGAAAATTTCCACTCGGACAGCATTATTGCTGGGATCTTTCAGCGGCGGATGTTTCGTGACGGATGCCATAACCTGTTCGCTCCTTCCGGAAGCTCAGTCCGGCGCGGTACTCAGCTCGCCGCCTGCTGCTCCTCGGCAATGGTTTCAATCTGTTGCAGCATCTTTTCCACGCGCCCGCGGATATCTTCCCGATCCTTGCGCAGCCTGACCATCTCGCGACGCATAGTTTCGACTTCTTCCTCGCGCTCTTCCAGTTGCTCGCGCACGCGCTGTACATCGCGCTCCGCAACTGCGCGCGCCTCTCGTGCCGCTTTGTACAGCTCAATAGTGCGATAAACCTTATCTTCCAGTGCTTGGAAATCGTCAGCAGGAACCTGGTTGGACAACTCTTCAGCCATTCGCAAAGACATGATCGCGCTCTCTTCCCCGAGAGATTTTTATGTGGTGCGGGCGCCCTCGCCCGCATCCGAACTTGAGCGCAGTATACCGCAGAAAGCTGTGGAGAACCGTGGATCAGATGGATGAGAGGTGAACAGGAATGGACGGGGCCTGGTTAAGTCCAAAGCGCTGCCGAGTTCGCTCGGCTGGACAGGCGAGTCGCCTGCCCCTACGTGGTTCGTTGCAGCTTTCGCAGGCGTCTTGCTGCTTCATCTAACGTCTCATCCCGCTTGCAGAATGCAAACCGCACTTGCCGAGCGCCATCTCTAGGATCGTTGTAGAAACTCGATCCCGGCACCGCTGCCACTCCGATCGTCTTTACCAGATAACTTGTGAACTCGACATCGTTATCGAATCCGAAGGCGTTGATATCCGTCATGACGTAATACGCGCCGCGCGGACGGAAGCAGCGGAAACCAGCGTCCGTGAGAGCGGGCATCAGACGGTCGCGCCGCGTCCGATATCCCTCAGCAAGATTCTTGTAATAGCTGCGCGGCAGCCCGAGCGCAACGGCTCCAGCTTCCTGCAGCGGGGCGGGCGCGCCTACGGTAAGAAAATCGTGGACTTTCCGAATGGCGTTGGTGATCGTCGGCGGAGCCACGGTCCATCCCACGCGCCATCCGGTCACGGCGTAAGTCTTCGACATGCCATTGATGGTGACGGTGCGCTCGCGCATTCCGTCCAGAGTCGCAATCGAGATGTGCTCCGTGCCATCGTAAAGAATGTGCTCATAGATTTCGTCGGTAATGGCCAGCACATTGAACTCGACGCACAGATCGCGGATCAGCTCCAGCTCCGTCCGCGTAAACACTTTGCCCGTAGGATTATTGGGCGTGTTCACCACGATAGCTTTGGTCTGATTGTGAAACGCCGCCCGCAGCTCGCGCTCGTCAAACGTCCACTCGCCATCGACATCCGCCTTCGCCGGCGGACGCAGCTTCACATACCGCGGCTTCGCCCCCGAGATAATCGAATCCGGCCCATAGTTTTCGTAAAACGGCTCGAAGATGATGACCTCATCTCCCGCATTGCACACCGCCAGCAAAGTGGAAACGATGGCCTCGGTCGAGCCGCAGCAAACCGTGAGTTCGGTCTCGGGATCAACCGTCATCCCCTGCCATTCCTGAAATTTCCGGGCAATGGCGTTGCGCAGACTTTTCGCGCCCCAGGTGATGGCGTACTGATTGATGTCGGCGGCAATCGCTTCCTGCGCCGCCCGCTTGATCTCCGCCGGAGCAGGGAAGTCAGGAAAGCCCTGGGCCAGATTGACGGCGTCATACATCATCGCCTTCCGCGTCATCTCGCGGATCACGGACTCGGTGAAGTGTGCGACTTTGCCGCTGAGAAACGACTTCGTTTGCGTGGCTACATCGCCCATAGTGGGTGAGATTATCAGGAGCGGTGGAGGCTTGGCCACAGGGGAGTCAGACGATAGGCGTGAAATAGTTTTCGCCATTGTGCCGTGCTTGAACGGGGTACCAGGCTGCAAACCGGGGCTAAGGCGGAGAGGAGATCACTTTCCGTGGCAATGTTTGAACTTCTTGCCGCTGTTACAGGGGCATGGTTCGTTCCTGCCTATTTTTTCCCCTGAAGGTGTCATGATTCTACCGCGGAGATGCCCCGCCAACTTCTCTAACACGGGGTCCGCCTTCCACGGATCCTTAATAAAGGCAATCGCGTCGACTAGCCTGTCACTTGTCGCAATGCACCCGAGAGCGAGCCACACGTCAGCCCTCGATTTATATTTAGCCATCGTTGCGAGCGCCAGGAGTTTGTTTTTGAGCACCTGTGGAGAGCTCGGCTCCGACAGGATCGTAATGCCACTCAGACTGCCCGTGAGAAGCACCCGGGCATCATGGCTTCGGTGATCGGTTGCCGCCTTTGTTTTAGTCACCTTCAGTGTCTGGACGAGTTCATCGGCCCCGTTTCCCGCCAAATCGTACAGAAAGAAGACGACGTCAGTAAACCTAGGATCCCCAGTGGACTTCGCTTGATCGACCAGGTTCTGAAATTCTTCATTTTTCCACTGCGTGCGCAACTTGTCCGCAGCAGCCGTCCTAGGAACAGAACCGCGTTGGACCGGAAAATTTGCGTCAATTAGCTGTGCGAACTCATTGCCCACCATTTCCATATCAGCTTCGTTCGCTTTAAATAGCTTCTGTCTAAGATGAAAGCCCAGTAGAGACATTTCCGAATCAGCTTTGTAATAGGTGTTCAGAGTCGTTCTCTGCCGCAGATAGTAGGCGGGCGAATTCAAACGGGTCCGGGAGATAAAAAGCGAGGACATCCAAATCGAAGATGCTAAGCGCTACAGGAAACGGATCACTGGGCTGTTTGACCAGATACACATCTACCTGATGGGTAACTGCTGGGTAATGGTCCACCGTGACGCACAGAATATAAGCGTCATCTATACTCTCGCTGAGATGTATCTCTTGCCCGTTTATGAATAGCCTGTTTGCCCGGTCGAGTAAGGCTCGTCGGCAGAGCACTCCCTGATCGTACCCTTCTTGTACGGCTAGCTTGCAGTCTTCCACCAGCCTTTCCTGGTCACCGAGCTTCGCTAACTCCGTCAGTCGTTTCGACTTCACTTGGGCAATGACAGCTTTGTTGCCCACAAATCGCGAGAACATCAACGTCCGTTATGTTGCGGCCTTTCGTTTTCCTGACTTCAACATTGGTATAAACGTTGGACGTGCCAAAGACACTCCTGAGAAGGTTCGCAGTTGCATTCTCCGCGAATTG
>WNGK01000424.1_pt1 | contig 43897 bp, 39 predicted proteins | sample 5400601 | NCBI WGS metagenome assembly WNGK01 (sample SAMN13153376, study PRJNA577476) | soil metagenome | isolation source: 60 cm soil or saprolite under Garry oak tree replicate 1 | place: USA:California | collected 2016-06-15 | reverse complement strand
GTTGCGAGGATTACCGCGTTGTACTGTTTTGTCTCCGAGAGAAGCTGGGAAAGGAATCGATAGATTGTTTCCGAAGAGTTCAGCATAAGTAGGGAAGATAGGATATCGGTAACAACTCGAATGGGTCTCTCTCCGTTTACCTTGAGGGTCTCTTTGATGCTGAAAGAAAGCCCCGGTAGATCGTTGATGTCGACTTTTGTTTGGCCGCCCTCTCTTGCAAACCACATCGTGGGACCCTTGATCTCCGCTCCGAACGCCTTGACGTCCTGAATAATTTCGGAGACGGCCAACCTCGTGACATAGAGACAGAAGTCACCCTGTGAAAGTCCAGCTTGGGTAAACCAGTATCCGAGCGCTTCTTTTCCAATTCCTGGTGGTCCAACCACTAGTATGGCTGACTTGTCGGGGTAGCCCTCTTTGAGGAGTTGATCCAGCTCCCCGATGCCGGTTGAGACCATAGGACCGCTGCCAGATGTGGAGATTCGAGACTATGAAAGTTGCCCCGAAAGACCAATTAGCGACTATTTCTTGAGGGCGGTCAATGCAGCAGACGGGTGGTGTAGTCCATCCACGTCCTCGAATCGAGACCCTTGCCGACCTGATTTTCGGGCTCTCGCTTTCAATCGGCTCTATCGCCCCCATAGCGAATCCTCCGAAAAGCGCGGGCGAGATAACTACACACATCCTTGCATTCGCATACACGTTCTTTGTGCTCATAACCGCCTGGCTAATCTATACGACGTACATGTCCGTCTTGCCCGTCGAGACACGGACTGTAACATTCCTCAACGTAGGCCTTCTCCTCCTAGTAGCGATTGTCCCGTACTTGCTGAATGGTGTGGAAGTGGCAAACCCCGCCTTAACCTTGGACGAAATATCTATGATCCAGAACTACTCTTCGACACTCTTCGCGCTTGACCTAGGGGAATCCTCTTAATCTTGGCGACTTTCGCTCACGTTATCAGTTTGGAGGAGAAGAAGCTCGTGGCTCGGGAACTCGTTACATTATTCCGGAGCGGACGGAACCGAATGGCTATCCTCGCGGTTCTAACACTGATTTGTCGGGAGAGCCGTCAGGCCGGACACTCGTACATACAAACTAGCCTAGAAATAACGTGAGATACCAGCAAAGCCAACTTCAAACATCGTCGATGCTCGCAGAGACCATTGCGAGAGTAAGCTTTGGTGCGGCCGCCGGGTTGCACCGTCAGCGTGGGTGAAATTTTTCTTCATTACACCTTCCATGAAATATACTTTGGCTTCGAGGAAGGATTCGTTGAGCTCCACCGTATAATCGCAACCGGCCGTCTCAGCAAGGTCCTTCCGAAACGGCAGCTGAACATAAATTCAGACTACCAGAAGCTTCTGCCTGCACTTCCAACCGCCAAGTATCAGGCTCTAAAGAATTCCGTTAAGAACCACGAACTCTATCAACCAATCGACGTCAACGAAAGAGCTACCATTCTTGAGGGTCATCAAAGAGCAGATGTTTGTAAGGAACTTAAGATCGACCCAGTAGTGAATGTTCGCAGTTTCGACGATCCTCTTAAGGAGAAACGGTTCGTTATCGAATCGAACCTAGTACGAAGGCAGCTTAACGATTTCCAGAGGATCGAACTTTCCCAGCCTCTCCTTGCAATAGAAGCAGAACTCGCAGCGAAGCGGGAAAGAAACGGCAAGACCCTCAGTTCAAATGAACTTAGGGGCCAAGCCAGAGATATCGCGGCCAGACAAATCGGAGTTTCACCTACAACCTACCAGCGTGGGACGACACTCCTCAAAGACGCCCCGGAGGACATGAAACAGAAACTGCGGAATGGTTCGAAATCTATAGGGGCGGCCTACCTCGCCGTTAGAATCGAGAGCGAGAGGAGAAATATTCGCCCAGTGGACCCAGGTCCTGCTTGGGTTCGAATTTTCAACAAAGACTTTCGCCAAGGGACCTTGCAGGAGAATTCTATTGACCTTGTCCTGACCGACCCAATCTACACTGACCTAGAGGCCTGGGATGATCTCGGCAGAGTCTGCCAGAAAGTTCTGAAACCCAAAGGATGCCTCGTGGCGTACACAGGCAAATACCTTGTGCGTGAGGTGATGAACCGGCTTTCGAAGCATTTCATTGAGGAACCGTGGCCCATCTGCATCCCATTCAAAGGCCCCAACAGGTTCACTTACCCAGGTCGCGGCCACATCATGGACAAATGGCAGATGGTGCTATTCTATCAAAAGGGCCGAGAACCGCCCCCTTACACTTTCCCGGATCTGCTAGCGCCAGCCGGGCCAGAAAAGGAATATCATCCCTACCAAAAATCCCTGCCAGAAGCGTGCAGGCTGCTTGAACTCTTCTCGATGGAAGGAATGACGGTACTAGATCCCTTTGCTGGAGCGGGAACAATAGTAGAAGCCTGCGTGCGAGACAAACGGAACTGCATAGCCTTCGAAAAGAACGCCGAAACATTCAGAATCCTTGAAGAACGCTTTCCATGGGCGAAGGGCGAAGACTAATGTCTCAAACCAGCACGGAATTACAGAAGCCGGTACAGCGAACTTCGAAAAAGGTGGAAGGACCTCATCTCAAACAGCAGGACTACGAACGTGAAGTCTTAACGTTGCTCTCTGAAATGACCGAACCAATGCCCGCTCGGGCAATTATCCAAGAGCTGCAGCGTAGAGTGAAGAACCGATTCTCTGAGGCTGACCTGCAAGCTACTGAAGGGACAAAAGGGAAGAGTAATCTCCCACGCTGGGAGGCGACGGCAAGATTCGCCGTCTATCAGGGGCTCAAGAAGAAAGGCCTGATTACGGCCGCGTCAAAGAACCAATGGGTGATAACACCAAAAGGAAGAGACTTCCTCTCACAGATCGGTGCAAGTTGAAACCTCGAGGGGTCGAGCCAAGGCCCAGTCAGTTCCCGCAGGAGCTGATAGATCCCGACCCGGTAGCAGTGGATTTTCGGGCCCTGAAAGAAGTCTGAGTCAAAACCCTTTCTCTGAGAAGAGACTAAGTCCTTGGAAGAATCGATCTCCCAGGCACCCCGCTTCGAACGTCGAGATTATGGATGCAAATCCGGTGGGATTTGGGCCCGTCGGGGTAACTTTGAACCACTCTCCCTCTCTTCCTGACAATCAATAGCGATAAGACTGTAGTTCGCTGTGGTCAATAGACCAGTGAATGCAGGTGCCAGCCTGAAGGTCGAGGTCGATGTTTCTGGAAACTCTGAGGAGGGCATTTCGCAGAATACCGTTGACCTTGCGATTAGGGAAGGGTTGACCCAATACCGGATACCGGCGAAAGTAGAGGCGAAGACAAGAGATGGAGAGCCAAGCAGACGCGAGTAACCTTCAATTCCACAATAACTGACACCGCAAGAAACGACTAGCTGCATCATGGAATCTTGCGCAACGCTTTCTCTAAGGATTCACCGTCGTAATTGTGAAAAGCAATGGTACCCCTCCTCGCTAACCAATCTGACAAACCGGGCAGATAGCTACGAGGAAAAGCCCTCGGCTTGTCACGCCAAGCCACTTTTATCTGCTGAGGGTATTTGAATTGTCCTCCCGGATTACCTAGCTCGTTAGTATCATTGAACTCGTATTCATCTGTGACCGTTCCAACCAGAGCAACAATGTTGTCGCACTGGTAGGCGAAGACAATGTTTCTTTTCCTTACCTTGTCTCGCAAGGCTAACAACTGCGACCTGGCATTGACTGCCTTATCTCTACCATAGAGCCTTTCCCTTCTGAGGGTTAATTCGATCTGTTCTGAGGTTTGGCCGCGCAGATCGCCAACGACTGCCCAACCCATAGCCGCCACGTTTTCACGGCTAAAGAGTTCGGCGGCCGGCTGACGCCACTTATGATGAGTCACTATTCTGACAAGCTGCATGTGATTGCCTCCAATGCCGAGTCATTCGAGGGGTCGGTCGTATTAGGATTCCGGAGTTTCGGTGCAATGCCAATCCCCGAGTTCAATTGGCTAAGTCTGCTACTCAAAGCTGCCTGCTGAGATCGATTCTAGGAGCTAGAATGCTTGTCCGTAAAGCATGGTAATCTTCGTTTTGGTTCATCGGAAAAATCGGGATTTTCCGTCGTGCAACAGGAGTAATCGTTGGCCATCCCCTCGGCGCACCGGAGAGTTCTAGACTCATGCTTGGATTCTCGGGTCCAGGGCCTTCGCAAAATCGTGAAACGTCGTAATCAGTGGATACTCCTGGAGCTTCTTGACTAGAACGACAGTTCGCGGTATTCCATGTTGTTCTGATCGAGTAGCCGTTTTACCTTGTCTGAGATTCTCGGTGCTACGACAATGCATCGTGGGTCCTGACCAGTCTTCACGTGAATATCTTGTCGATACTTCAGAATCTGGCCCAATACCGCGCTAGTTGCACCCGGATACTTGAGTTCAACGCAGACGTCTCTGCCCGTCTTGTCTCGGGCGAAGGTGTCGACTCGTCCCGACGGCAGCTCATACTGTTCAGAAATAACAATAAGCCCGTCTTCTACCGGACCGATATGCTTTCTTACATAGTCCTCATATTCCTTTTCCTTCTTCACAGAGTCTTCTAGCTGATGTTTGACCCAGCTCGGTTCCTTAGCGTATTCTGGAAGCCATTCATATTCGGGAACCAGCCAGAACGATTCAACCTTTCTAGACTCTACAATACCGTGGGAGTGTAACTTCTTTAGAAAATCCTTCACGCCGCCGACAGGAATCCCCGCCGCAACCATGGTTGCCATTTCGACTTCTGGTGCAAGACCCGAGGCAACCAGATGGATCAGTTTGCACTGCCATGATAGAACACGCAGGTCTGTGGTGTCGAAGACGTGTTGTAGTATCTCCAGCCTCTCGAAGGCTTCTTCTCGACCACCCATTTTGGCAACGGTCTCTCTCAGCCTTTCGAATTCTACCCTGGTTATGGCAACCTGCTTCACTTCGCTAATGGCTGCATCTACGCTTCGCTTCTCTGCTTGCTTCATGATATCCTCCCGAACGTTCGCCAGCTCTTCGGCAGAGAGTCTCTTCATGGAGTCTATCCGGTTCACAATGTCCTGCCCGAAAGTCTGAAACTGCTCCTTGAGGCGCCCTACATCTGAGTACCGCGCAAGCTCATCAAGGCGCCCTCTGACTTGAGGAATTTGGATGTCGTTCAGTTGGCCGACCGAAGCTCTCAGCCCGGAATATTGCCCTCTCATAGCAAGATAAAGGATCAATCCGATGACAGTCGAGATTACGGCTGAGACAAGAAGAACGTCAGTAAGCCCTACCAAATCGCGGTTCCGAAAAGCCTTCTCTCGACCTTCTCAATTTCTGCGTATTGTAACCATTAAGCCGTTGAACTGTTGCTTCTGTTCGACAACCTGTCTAACCGATGAAGTCCACCTACTAACCGCACTCGTGGAGCTACACTGTGAGTTCGAAGAGTGTATGGAAACATCGTCCAAACGGTGCAAATGGTGCGGCACTAGACTCTGCGACCTTTGCTACGAGAAGGATTACGTCACCTGCAAATTCAGGTAAACTTAGTCCTTTCATTCACGATTCTGTATTGGGCGGGCAAGAAGCAAGCCAAGATCTGACCAGCCAAAACGGTACAAAGTGACCTCCGTGGAAAGCGGGACCGGTGGGTTTCGCCATTACGTCATGGGTTTTGTACTGCTACCCCGTTTTTCTTGGATAACCAGACCGAGTATATCCTTCGATGGCAGCTCCGCAGAGCCGGCACCGAGGGATTTGGGCCTTGCGGTCACCTTGTTTGCCTCCCCAATCCTTGCTGGCGTTATAGGCCCGAAAACTTTCACAATCTCTCCACTTGGCAACTTTGCGTTTCGAGGATAATCATCTCGGATTAGCGGGCTTTGGTTCCTCTGGTTCTTCGCGCGGGGAATGCGATGCAGCCCGAGCCTCATACGGTGGGGAATCTTGAAACGGTTGACCTTAGACGTGCCACTCTACAGTCGGGTAAACAGCAGCGACAGCTTTCTGAACGATTTTCTGGACGAAGAATTGAGAACGAGCTTGGATTTTTCACTCCGAGGGTGGCTGTGATAATCGCGCTTTCGGGTACCCCGTTGACTGTAGTGACGCTTTGGTTTAGGGTTGCACAGGTGTCGTTCAAACTATCGACTGCGCTGCTGCTTCCCGAGAAAAACGAAGAGTTTCGGTCAGGTTGGAGTATTTTTCCGTAGAGAATCTTTCTTTCCTTCCTCCCCGGGAATGTATGTGATAGTACCACAGTCGGGACATTTGAACTCTAGGAAATAGCCACCTTGTTCCCGTTCCTTGAGTTCATCTAAGAAGAACACGCGTTTGCAATGATGGCAATGTCTGTGACTTTCGAGACTCATTTGTCATTCTCCGCAAATTTGACCCCAAGTCGCTGTCCCGGCTTCTGTTTCAGCTCTTGGCAGAGCGTGACTAACTCGTCCACTTCCTTTGCTGATTCTCCTGCAAGGCGAGATAGATCGGGACGTTGAACTCTTCCCATTCTCCTGTCGTGGCCATGACTACTGCGAACAGAAACGGTAACGAAGGGATCCCAATAATGGTACCCTTTGGGTGTGGGCTCCATTATCTGGACGGTACCACAAGATAGGACAGCGAAACGCGCAAGAACAACAGTATCGCCGACTTCAGGTGTAGAAGTTCTGCCTGCGAGCATCAGCAGCTTCTTGAGCAGACCCGATGTAGAATGATATACACTTGAGGAACAAAGAGACGAAGCTCTGGTGGTCGTGAACCCCTACCAGTCCGGGCGAGCAGAGTTGGGCCTACCGGTTGCTCTTCAAAAGCGTCGGAGTTGGGTTCTTGAATTCTTGCGATCCTAGCTGATATGGAACCTCGCTGTCACTTCGAGGCGTGCAAGAATGGGAATCCTCAGCAGGTGCAAGGGTTGCTGCTTCTGTTTTGCGAGCGACGTTATCTTGAGCTTAAGAGAACTTGCTGTTCAAGTGACACTCACTTTCATCCGAGTAAAGATTAAAGCGGGAGGGGAGACATTACAGACTCCCAGAAGAGTTGTCAGTAAGAATTAGAGCAGTTGGCTGGGACGTTATCGAGAAACTCCTGACCCTGTATTTCATTCTGAAAGAGGCATCCGAAAATCGAAAACTCCTGCTCAAAGGAGCGAGGTTGGCTCTCAAGGTCGCCAGATGGACTCTAATCAAGTCGGTTGGTGCCTCTATCGTGTTCCTTAGCACAGTAGTGCTTTGCGTCCTTCCAATCGCTTCTTGGTTCTTTGTTCAAGCCGGGCTAACAGGTTCTCCAGCCCAGTTGGTTCCTCTTACCTTCGGTGCGTCAGTTGCGATACTACTCTATGGTTTCGTGGGTCTGGTCGGTTTAGGAAACGGGACTGTGGATGGTCGCACCTAAGCACTCGGTTGGAAGGTTTGGTCGAAAACTCGTGGTTGTGCACATCTTCCGGCGTAAGAAGGGTAAGGGAAGAGCCGGGAACTTTCTGACTTCTACCTGTTTCGGACTGATCCACAGACTGGCTCTCAAACTTCCATAAGGCTTCGACAACTGGCAACAGTGGCTAAGAGAATTTCCTGAGAGGAAAGGATACTGAAGGCCTTCGGAGTAAAGTTCTATACTCCGTAACTGGAGTGGAACCTACGTATCAGATCAATGTTGAGTGTAACGAAGAAACGTGAGAGCGAGTTATTCGATACAATTCTGAACGGCACAGCGGAAGCAAAGGATGCCAGGGTAGAAGCTCTGAATGAGCTACTCTCACGCGCGCAGTTTCAAGACATAACGGCGGTGTTTCACGCTATTCTAGCTTCTGCGGATAAGTGGGGAACGACCTCACCCGAAGGATCTATGCTGTCTAAATTACTCGGCAGAGTCACGGGAGGCAGTGAAGTCTACTTTGATCTCTTCATGAAGCATTTTGTGGATCAGGCCAAGAATCGATACTTCGTCGGATTTGCCGCTAAATTCGTCAAGGGTCTCGATGCCAATCAGAAAGCGAAGGCTATTCCTTCACTCGCAAACGTGCTACTACTCCAGCAGGTCGGGGATGATCCGGCAGAATCGGTTATTGACGTTCTGACCACTATGAAAGATGGAAAGCTGAATGCCTTAGCGGTCTCGGAAATCCTTCCGAAAGCGGTCAGCATCAACCCGATGCAGGTCTTTCTTGCCACAAAAGTCCTTTCCAAAATTGCTGAAAGGAGCGCCCAGAAGGAGATGTTGCTCGTATTAGACCGATCAATGGAAGGTTGGTATGGACCGCAGAACGATCAAGTTCAGAACCATGTCCTTCTGTATTTGACAAGCTATCCAAGCGAAGCAGCCCTACCCACAATAAGAAAACTGTTCGCGGTAAGAAGGACAGATCTGATCATCAAAATGTTTCGTGGTTTTCAATCTGTGAAAGCGGCACACATGCTTCAAGAGCTTATAGAAGAGAGTGTAAAAGATTCGCAGAAACCAGATGTTGTGGAATGGTGTTCCATGGCGTTGGCCGAGATGGAACCAAGATTTATCGATCTGCCCAAACTCGCTTCGATAAGTGCGCTCTTCCAGCGGAATTGGCAGTCCTGGTATTACCTTAAGATAATTTTCAAGAACGCCAAGAAAGAAGATGTCAAGCCGATCCTCGAAAAACTTCTGAAGGATTCCAATCTCGATAAGTACAAGTTTGCGGCCGAATGCCTGAGCGAGTTGGGTGTTTCCTTAGATGAGATGTCAGAAATTGTGGGAGAGAGTCCCGCGCACGAGATTTACAGGTTCTTCTTTCCGAAGGAGACCCCAGAAGAAATATGGCGTAATGACGATGTCAGATCCCTCGGCGGCCCCGTTGGAAAGCCAACACAACGGTTCGACTTCTTTCTGATCGAAGTACTCAGCTCCTTCAACCTGCAAGTCCTTTACTTGGATGCCTCGAACAAACGCGGCGTTGATATCGTGGCCCTTTCTCCCAGAGGCAATCATATGATCATCTCAGGTTTTACCGTTGAGTCTCTCAAAGACGACCTGCAGAAGCTCATAGTCACTCTTGAAGAAATGCAGGAAAAGATGAAGCAACTAATGGGCCGCCACGACTTGCGTCCCGTCGTTTTCTCTGCCTCGAAAAAACCTGTCACTGAAGTTGAGTCCGAACTCGCACGGAAGGCGGGGATCGTCGTTTTAGGGCGAAATGATGTAGAAACCGTTCTGAAAATGTCGAGAACTGGCCGTACAGCCGAAGACCTGATCGAGTTTCTCAAAGGGAAGCAACTGGAGCGTTCAACGATTCCCTTTCGAAACCTTGCAGGCTCCTATTGACTTAAAACAGAGGATTCTAACGCCTGAACGGAAAGAAATGGCGTTCGACCGTTCTTCTGACCTATCGCGATCTACTCGAAGAGTTCCAAGTCCCAGAGGTTCCGATTGAGTTCCTAAGAGATGGAACCATCTTTGTTAACGAAGTAGGGCGCAATTCGTTCAGGCCAGTTGGCGGAAAGTTCCGCGAAATTGATGGGACACCGCACTTCGTAATTCCATCCTATCCTGAACTTGGAAGAGACTACGCTTCTTTCATGCTTCAACAAAGGGGAGTGAAAGTCTTGAGAGTTGTGACAGAGCGTATGGAGCTGAATCCAGAGCATGTAATGAGACACGAATTCTATCACTATCTTGAATTCTTGACTCATGGTCCAATGTCGAGGGAGGAGTTTACACAAGAGTACCACAGAAAATCAGAAGCAGAGGCAGAAGATTTCGCAAACGCTTACGGAACCTAAACCTCTCAAGCGGACTTGATCAGCTCCCCTCTTACGCTGTTGAAGTATCTCATTGTTCCCTCGGCGGTTCGTACCGTTTTCGGAATGACAAGAGAGATGGTTATCGGCATACTATGATCGCGTACTCCATAACTGTGAAGGTTCTCGGAGAGAATTGTCGAAATCCTCTCCACCTTTTCAGCATATGCACGAGACTCGGTAATGAAAACCATTATCGAGACATCAGGGCTTAGAAAGCCCCTAATCATGTCGGCTTCTATCTCCCGGTTTTTGCGTGCTTGAGCGTCTAACACTTGGAAGGCGATCTTTCTACGGCTCCTTGAGATTATCGTCGCGTCGGGCTTGTATTCGAGCGGGGCGAGTCTTCTGTTTGTAGGGTCGTGAATGTAGATTATCCTACTGCCGACGTTGACGTTTAGAAACTGCTCCCTGTTGTCTTCGTGTTCTCCAAATAGTTTGATACCCTGCTGAACACGCTTATGGTATCTTCGCAATTATTTCTTCCACTTTTTCGCCTTGAAAGACACCTTCTTCCTTCTCTTCCGCCCAGGGACATGAACGTAAAATGTGACAGTTTTCTTCGTGGCCATGATCCCGGCATTTGGTTCATCCTTGTTAAGACTATTCTCTGTTTTCCTTTCAGGCACTCACTTCTTGAAAACCCGGAAATCAGAACTCAGTCGCTATGAAAAAAAATTCCTCGGCTGGAAAAACCGAGGGGAAGTTTACCATCGAGTTCGTTTTTCGCGAATCGCTAACTCAGCTTAGCGAATCCAAACTCGACAGGCTTAGCACACCGCAATACCCAGATGTTGCCTTCGCTGTCGCGTCTGGCTTCAGGAGGCCACCTCAGCCAGCATAGCTGCAATTACTTCAAGAGCGCCCCGCAGTTTCCACATTTCATCTGATCATTCTTGTTTCTTGCTCCGCAGAACCTGCAGAATGTCGTCGGAGGAATCGTCCCCCGACTGACGCCGCTTCTGCGGTCGCGAACCGGCTCCTCGACCTGGAGAATTGTCACTTTGGTATCATACTCCTAAAATGGAATGTTCCGAGATGAGCGTTTCAAGAATGAGTTCATGTTGAATTCAACATGGAATCGACAAAGGGCTCTTAGCGAATCAAGAACTCAGAGTTCCATCACCAACGACCGACTCGACCGAAGTGCGGCCAAATGGATAGGCCTCGCCAGCTCTGAGGGGACCAAAATTAACCGAAGACATGCCTTGAGGTGGTGGCTAATTTCAAACGGGATGTGGACCTCACGGAACCCGAGGCTTGTCCCCCCAACGAGCAGACCAGAATACTGGCAGAAACTCATTCCTGAAGTTGATGCGATTGTTTCTAAGATACGGTCTGGAGGACTTGACCCTTACAGCTCGGTCAACAAACTCATTGATTACATGAAAAAGCGGAACAAGTCGATTTCCTGCACCCTTACCTATCGAGGCACCATACTAAAATTCCTCAGATATTCCCAGGTCGGCGTTACACACGAAGGCGGGAAAGACTCCGTGAAAAGAGTCCGTCGAATCCACCTTCTCAATACTAAGCTACCTACCCCTGATCAAATAAGAGGAATATTGCTTGCAGCCCCTTTGAAGGCAAAAGTCCTCATATCAACAATAATCAGCACAGGAGGACGACTCAACGAGATCCTAAACATCCGCCAGGACGACCTAGACCTAACCCGAAAACCCGCAATAGCATATCTAAGAGGCGAAACGACCAAGACTGGGAACAGTCGCATCACATTCCTATCCTCTGAAACGGTCATGCTAATCCAGAACTACCTCAGAAGCAGAAAAGGTACCCACCAATTCCTGTTTGACGGTTACGATCCGACCTCGCGCACGACATACGATGTTGACAAGCCAATGTCCAAGTGTTCAGCATGGGATTGTCTGAGACGAGCTTTCAGTCGAATCGGCATGAACAACCGTAGTCCTCAAGGACGTCACTATTACCACTCAAACACCTTTAGAGCTCTCAGCTTAACTATCATGAAGACCGGAGGATATCCACCCGACTGGGCAGAGTACCTAATTGGACATTCTATAGGAACCCAACAATCATACATTCCACCAACAGACACGCTTGGACAGGAATGGTTGAAGATAGAACATCAATTCTGTTTCCTAGGCAATCCATCAGGATCCGAGGCACTTATCATAGATCGCGATGGGAGCAAATCCGAGATTCCTGACACGGTACCCGTCCAAGAGTCATCAAAGGGCCCGGCAACCGTAACGTCCATTATAAGCCCTGTCCAATCCAAGCCGTCCCTCTGTACCAACAGGTGGGCAAGCAAATCGTATTCTTACGTGAAGACCTTCATTTCCAGTTCCGACTATGATCAAGCGCTGGCCGACGGCTACAGGATCTTCGATGAAGATGGAGCGTTGAGAGTTCTCCGCAAAAGAGGAAACCACTTGACCTCCTAAGACGGAGACAGAAATCAGTCCGGGTCCAATTGCCGTGTCACTTTCCCTGTCCTAACCCTCTTTTCTCTGCCAAACGATCCTCTCTTCGTGGGAATCATAGTGGCTAAGGTTGTATCAGTCGAATGTCCTAGGTGCGGAGTTCAATCTCGTCTCCCATTCGGCGCTCTGGACGTTGATACTCGCGAGAGGGTTAGCCCAAGCTGCCCCCGATGCGGGCTCGAGTTTGAGTTTGAAACATAGCCCATTAGACTGGCTAGAATCTTGTTGGAGTGATGAATCGTTGGGGGAGTGTTTGACTGCATGTATAGTTTTCAGGACGATTCCGTACGCTAAAGCAATCAATCCCACCCCGATCACGAAATTTGCAATTGTCGAATTGAAGTGGTAAGTCAGAGCTGAAAAGGCCAGAGCCACAATAGACGCCAAGATGTATGGTGCTCCGGGGCTCTTTAACCAACTCATAGACAACATCTACAACGAATGCTTGCGAATGAACAACCAGTTCGCAGCCCGCCCATAGTCTTCGCCGACCCCAACCACATCCAAACCCGCTTTGCAAGTCAATCCTCTGCAAGCTTCTTCGTTTCCATTCGCTATCTCAATCACAAGGCGTTGCGTTCTGGCTAAGGTCTTCGGAGCACCTTGCAGTACTGAAACCTCGTGACCCTCGACGTCTATCTTCAACCAATCTACGGTTCCCACACCGAGCGCTTCAATCAAATTGTCCAACGTTTCGCAGCGGATTTCGACTGTGTGTGCGTCGGCAGGGGTCCCTGACCAACTTCTCTCTAGAGACGATGTTGATCCGCTGCTTCTTTCTGCAACGTGAAGGACTGACTTCCCACGTTCCCTACTAATTCCAAGACAGAGAGGGATCACATTGGAGAATCGGTTCAATCTAATGTTCTGCCTTAACAAGGAAAAGTTTGACGGGTCAGCCTCGATCGATATTACCTTCCTTGCTTTTTGAGCAGCGGTGAGAGTATAACGACCGATATGTGCTCCGACGTCCACGACGACGCTTCCTGGCTCAACCGTGAAAAAATTGCTTGTAATCGGCTCGTAGGCCGGTGTCATGACATGCAGATCTTCACTCCGAGGTCGAATATTGGCAAGAACACCAAGGGCTTTCACTGTCAACACTGACCTTCCAGGGATGAAATCTTCTACATGGTACCTTCTTGTAGGAAAGAGAACCATAATCACGAATGAGGCCAAGTAGGAAACATAGAGTCTTATCGCGCTGCCGAGGTCAACGGGAGCGACTTGCAAGTACGCCTTGAGTCGCAGCTTCTTCGCCTTGGAATTTGGTTGGCTCACCGAAAAATGAATCTATTCCTTGTTGTTTTCATGCAGATGAACGCTCCTATCTGGCCGGTCGGATGGCGCTTCAGAGAAGAGCTTCCCTGTACACTGCGCTTCCTAATATTCTTGCAATCCCGAAAGTCATCAGAAAAATGTACAGTAGAACAGGTGACTGCGGAATCCACCTACCCGAGAGTTTCCTGTAGAAAGCGATTACTGCAATATAAGCAGCAAGAATTGAGGCTGTGGTGACCGCTTGAAGTTGGAAGTTGGCAGCGAATAGGCCAAGAATGCCTCCAAAGGTGAAGGCAGTAGAAAGGACAAAGGCAAGACCCCAGGATGAAAAGAATCCGATTTTAAGGTGAAGCAGACTCCTACTTTCTGTCGGATGCTTCTTGAGCAATAGGGGGTCGAGTCCATATTTGAGACCCTGTTGCACGATCAACTTCATCGCTCTCTTCCGATCCGGATGAAAGACTCTAACGTTCGCGTCTCTCACTATGAGGAACCCGCTCTCCTCCAATTTGAAGATCAAGTCAGCGTCCTCTCTAAAGTACCCGAACAGAGGGTGATAGTAAGATTCATCGTAGTATCCTACTTTTGAGAGAGCCGATCTTCGAAATGAACTACCCACGCCAGGCCCGAAACCGCTTGGTGCTGAACTCCGAAACGGAACAATGGCTGTGGAATTGGTCGGGACGACGAATGGTTCGACGCCAGCAACTTCGGCACGCTCGAAGGCTCGAGTAAGGCTCAAGAGCCAATTTCGCGGAACGAGCGCGTCTCCATCCATCCGGGCCACGATTTCTCCTCTAGCAACTCTAATCGCTTGGTTCGCGGCGCGTGCTGGCCCTTTTCCTTGAATCGAATTGAAGATCAGCGAAGTGTTTGACGGATAAGATTCTTGAAACGCCTTTGCGATCTCAACTGAACCATCGTTTGAATTGTCACACACCATGATAAGCTCGAATCTGTCCTTCGGATAGTCTTGATCAAGGATACTCTTCAAAGTGTTTCCCAAAGTCGACGCGTTGTTTTGGAAGGGCAGAATGACGGAGACGCTAGGATAGTAGTCTGCACTCATCAGATTTCCCTGTTAAGGCTTTCAGGCCACAGTCATTTTGGTCAATAGGCCCTGTTGGATAGTGTGGGGGGACGCGAGGTTCTTGAAGTCGCCTCTTCACCCGAGGCATTACAGAGAGCAGGCTAACAACGAGGATTACGGTTATCGAAAGTCCGTATCCGACCCATTGGGAGACGTCTCCATTGAATTGAATGTTAACACTGTACTGTCCCGGGGGCAAGGGAAAAGACATCATGTACCTGTCAGCCAAGACAGGCGCGATGGAATGCGACCCTATCGTTGCCATCCATCGAGGGTCGTAGCTTTGCTCGAACATCATATTGAACTGACCAGACGAGTTTACATTGATAACGAAATTGTTGGGTCCTTTTCGGGTCCAGTTCAATTCTGGGAGTACGGCTGTTTCGTTTAGCGAATCACGGCCGCCTGAGCCTTGAAGAAACATTACCTGATCGAGCCACATCGATCCTGTCATCTTAACGTTGGCTACTGATTGAGTGTCAAGTGGTAGACTTCCTAGTCGGACCCATTTGAGTGAGGGTGAGGTAGTGGTATCGTGTGATGTTATGTAAGGGCCTAGAGAGACAGTTTCACCCTGGACTTTTTGGGCGGTGGCGACGCTCAGCCCTGTAACATCTGTCCAGTTGATGGCGCCTGAGACTCTTGTCGGTGCCGCTTTGTCAAAATTGAATGTTGACCAGTTGCTTGAAAGTGGAGCATCGTACTCGGCGTAGACGGAGTGGGAATTGCCGAAGTAAAAGTAGATCATTGCGATATCTTGTTGACTGCCCTTCAGAGCAAGGGAGAGATATTTTCCAGCCGACCAGTTCTGAGGTTGAGAGTAGTCCTTTTGGATTAGAGAGTAAGCGGGCCGATAACTCTGAGCATCTATTTCGAGTTGAACGGGCCCAGTGGGGGACGTGACGTCCCGAAGGGTGACATACCCTGGGTCGAGATTGACCCATGCGTCGCTCTGTAATTTTTGGTCGTAGATAGCGCCTGTTCCGGTAAGTGACGTGGTAACCATATCCGTTGGTGAAGTTACGATTGTCAGGCTCCCGTTGGTTACTCCTGACGCTACTCTTGCGAAGATATCATATGTCCCGGGTTTGGCTCCTTGTAGATCTAGAGTACCGATGCCTCCCCAAAGTGTCTGCAACGATATCCCTCCTGCTGACTGGTACCATGCCGGGCTCGGGATTATGGAGTCGGGTGTGGTTATTAGTCGTACCAGGCTGGGCGTGCCGAACGAGAAGTCCGTCTCATTGAGAGACGGCACGGTTTCTGAAAGCCACACGTTAGCGTTGTGTTGTAATGCTGCCTGGTCGTACACGTCAATCGCGTCTATCGCCACATAATTGCCTGCTGGCGAGCTGGGTGTTGCTTGGATGACCAGGTTATGTTGGCCTGCGGTTATCTGACCTGATACTAGCTTTGTCCAATGTGGCGCGGCCCAAATATTATCGCTGAGGTTAGAAGAGTTTGTGATGGAATTGTCCACCGAAGCAAGAATCTTCCCATTTGACGCGAAAATTCCGTGTACGTATACGACACAACTACAGTCATTTGGAACGGAAAAGCTGGCTGGAATCTGACCTTCGTTATTTGTGTAGATGAACGAATTCGCGCTCTCGAAGCTTCCAATATTGTACGGTGCAGTCGAGAGCGGGTTACTGAGTACAGTGAAGCCTGGATGTTCCACGCCGGAGAGATCGACAGGTGCAATAGGCTTAGTCAGAAGAAGTGTTAGATCCGCGAGGTCGCTATCCGTGAACAACATACGCAAGCCATTAGGGTTAAGGAGGGACGATGGATTTTGATCTGCGAAAACTAGCGGATGTGAGGATATGTCGATGTTTGCGGACGCTAGGTAGTTGAGGGCATCGGCTCCTCCTATGACCAAGTATGGCTCTGAACTTGAGTAGATAATCGGTTTCCAGTTTGGATTCACGTAGACGGTCGAATTGCCCATTGAATAAACTGGGCGGATGTCGGTCTGATGGGTAATGAATTCCTGCTCATAGAAGGATGACCTCGGGGGTACAGCCTGTCCGAGATTGCCAGACAGTCCTTGTTCGGTTGGGGGGTATCCTTCTGACACGATGTAGCCAACGCCAAGAGGGCCAAGTATGCTCCCAAGATTCCCAGTTCCGTTAGTTAGGATCAAGCCGCCAATATAATGCCCAAAAAATGGGGTAATGTATCTTAATTCGCTCGAAGGAGGTCCGCCGGGGTAAAGTAAGGCCTGATGACTCCATATCGCGCTGACATAGCCGATGTCGTTATGCCATCCGCCACAGCTCGACCCCAGCCAGGACCCATCGGAGTAAAAGGTCGCGTAGGGTATGGGCATGACAATCCCTCGGCTCGGTTGGTTGGCTAGCCACTGGTACGGGGCAAGGTAAGCCTGATACGGATTCAAAGTGCACAGACCGGAGGTCCAAGGACTGGGTGCTGCCACCAGGGCACTTAGAATTGTTAGCGTCAGTAACAGTCCCCCCAACAGGGTTCCTCTGCGCGGATAGGAGGGCACCACGAGAAGGGAGGGACGCAATCGCCCAATCATAGAAAGTGGGTTAGATAGACGCGGCCCACCAAATCGAAGGACTCGTGCTAGAGCTATGCTTGTTAGAAGAGAGTAGCCCAACACCACGGGCATTAACCACCTGCTTGTATCGTACAGTAATGTCAGCGGCCAGACTCTTGTGAACAACCATGAGTTAACGAATGCCAGAGGTTCCTGGGGACCTTTCGCCAAGAAAATATTGAGGAACGTTGGGATGGCAATCGCTAGCGCAATTCGATTCTTAGAGAGGATCAAAGCACTGAAGGATAGCGCTGGGACGAATGCGATTAGAACTAGATAAAGTGGAAGCGGAATCGAGCCAAGAGTCCTTGCAGGATCAGAGCCTAGATACGCTGCCATATATCCAGCCGGATTTGGCAGACTCATAACCGATGAAAATATGTCCTGACCTTGGAGTTGATTTGAAACGGACTTTATTTGCAGGTAGAGTGGCACAGGGCCGAGTAGAAGCGGGACCCACTCAAACGCACTTGCGAGAACCACAAAGGACAATGAGAGTGAAAGTGTTTTGACAATTCTGAGAATGCGCGTTCTGATAGAACCGTCTTTCCTCAACATAACGAACCCAATCAGGAACATGACTTGTAGTGGTGCCCAATAGAGGATGAAATCCGGGCGAGAAATTAGCATCAACACAACAGTCAAGGAATGAGCAAATGCCCATCTCCAAGAACCCGACTTAGCTGCTAGATAGAGGAACAATAGTGAGATCGGTGCGATAGAATAGGAAAATAGAAGGTTCAACCCCGCAGTTGACAGGTATCGAACATAGGGTTGCGACGAAACGTAGACCAACGATGCAAACAACGAGGCCGTCCTGTTTCCCGACACGGAGAAACACAGAAAATATGACGATACGTAAGCTAATGCAATTGAACCGAAGAACAGCGCCTTCACCGTAAGTACCGGGTTATTGAGAACTAGGTTCGGAATGGTGGCAATATTTGCGAAACCTATCAGCCACTGGGCGCCTAGCCCGCCGGATTGCCAAATGTACAAGAAACGCAAATCGTTGCTAAGATACACGATCGAGGTTGCATATTGCACGGCATCTGTTCCGCCGGGTAGCACGTTGGGATCGACCCATGACCTTACGAATATTGCAGCAACTGCCATACCAATAACAAATGCAAGTAAGTGACTCCGCAGCCTACGAATTACAACGCTCACATACCCTGTTCGGAAATCATGAGGCCTCTTGCGCAGAGAGATTGTGGAACTCATTGAGTGGCCTCGTATTCAGTGAAGGGACAGCCAGAAATATGAACCCATTGCCCGGCAAACTGTGTTCTTTGAACGCATGTCAAATTGAAAGTAGGAGAGGACTCTCAGATGAGGCTATTTGGACCCAGTTTTTTGCCGGCTTTCGGCCCGTCCTTTGCTTAACCTCCCCAAGACGCTAAAAATTCTACAATTTGATTACTGCGTGAATTATTGTGCCCGATTTTCGATTGCGTGCTTGTAGATATCGAGCGTCATGTCCATTACATCCGACAGCTCTAGCATCCTCTCGCCTAGGGTCTTGAATCCTCTCTCACCCAGTCTTTCCCGCAACTCCTTATCGTTCAGCAATGAGACGAGTGAATCGGCAAGTTCTTGAACGGACCCTACTCGAATCACCAGCCCCGAGCCTGGCGTTGCGACCTCGGACAGGGCCACATGGTCTGTTAGGACTGCTGGTTTGTGAAATGTCCAGGCTTCTAATAGAGTTCGGCCGAATGCTTCGAACCGTGAGGGAATAGCAACTATCTCGGCTACGCAGTAGGCTGCAGAAAGATCCTCATCAGTCAGTTGCCCGGCAATGGCTATCTTCTCTTCACAATTCAAAGTTCTTGCGAGATTGACGCACTCCTCTAGATGCCCATCGTCTCTACCGACGACTACTAATCTTGTGTTTGGAACGTTCTTGATAACAGAGGGCAAGGCTCGAACTAGGATGTCTAAACCTTTTCTTTTGTCAACGCGACCAACAAAGAGAATAACGTGGTCCTTTTCTGAGATCTGAAGTCTACTGCGGAACTCGTCAACGGTTTTTCGGTCAGGCATGAGGCGCCTCGGTACCCACTCATAGATTGTTGTGGTCTTGGTGATCCCTTTTGTGTGATAGAACCTTTCTTCAAGTTTGGTTAGACAAATGACGTGGTCAGCCAATCCAATGAAATAGACAGCCATGGCCCTATCAAAGATTCTTCCTATTACTCTAACCCATCTGTTAGGGTGGTAATCGAAACGGTTGGGATGGAATTGAGGATATAGAATCAACGGGATCCGGCGAAGCTTCGCAACGAGGATTGCCCCCAGAATGAAGAACGATGGTAGGATAGAAAAAACCTCTAGGACATCCGCGTCTGTGGTCAGTAAAGCACGGAACAGGCCTATTGACAAGAACGAGTATTTCATCGGGAGTGGAATGAACCTGAAGCGGATTATTCTGACCTTATCCTTCACTTCGTTCGAAGGTAGATTTGATGGTCTGAAGCTTAGTGCGTTGGTGGTGTAGACAGTGACGTCGTGTCCCAGCTTCTCGAGGGACCTGGCGTATTCTAACATGGGTATCTCGGTACCGCCCAAGTTAGGCCAAAAATGGAAATAAACGAACCCTATTCTCAAGCTGTTCCGACTACGACGCGGTCTTTCAAGGAGTTTGCCCGCATGGCTTCAAGGGTCTGCTGGACTCCTTCTCTCAATGTCACCGGTTCCCAAGCCAATTCTTCGACGGCTTTCGACGGAGAAATGTAGGGCAAGCTTGGCCCTTCGGATTTCGTTATGTCGTACTGGACCTTAAATCCGTGATCTCTCGATAGGGCCTCGGCGACGTCCCTCAGGGGGACCTGTTCAGGGGAAATTATGTTGAATACCTCATTCGCGTGGTCTAGCGCGGAAGTGCTTGCGTTCGCTATATCGTTCACGTAGGTGTACTGGTTCTTTCGATTGCCCTTTCCCCAAACCACTAAGGGAAGACCTCGGAGACCATCTTTGAGGAAGTCATAAACGACGCAAGTGCAACGAGAATCAGGCCCATAGGCTGGCCCGAAACGGAGCACAACATATTCCAGATTGTGTATTCTGGAATACTCGTAAACTAGTTTCTCTCCAATCATTTTCACAGCTCCGAACATCTCGGCGGAGAATATGTCCGAATGATGCTTCTCTGAAACTTCTTTGTCAGCTGGTAGGCCATCATAGATGTAGAAGCTGCTCGCGTACACTATCTTTGGTATTCTCGCATGGATGCATGCTTCCAAGACGTTTGCGAGACCGAGTCCGTCTAGCTCAATTGCGAGTCTTGGATTCTTCCTTGCTACATTCAGGACCGTTCCCGCCAGGTGAAAAACTGCGTCTGACCCCCGTAGGGCCTTTAGAGTCTCCTCATAGTGAGTTACGTCGCACTGTGCGAAAGTGGCTTTGGATGAAATCCAATCGTTCTGGTCCCGAATATCTAAGACCCTAACTCCATGCCCGGTAGCGCATAGGTTGTTCACGATCGCCTTTCCAATGAAACCCGATCCTCCAATGACCGCTATGTTCATGTCCAGCCCAGCACCTTTAGGGAGTCGATTAGAGAACTGGTAACGTAGTCAGCATCATCTTCTGTCATCTGAGGATACAAGGGAAGGCAGAAATGCCGGTTGCATAGGTCGTCCGCTGTCTTATAGCTCGCCATGTCTGAAACATAATCCCCGAAAACCTTCTGGCTATGCAGAGGAGCCTCGTACACGTACCCAGAGAGACTTACCCCAAATTTCCGCTTCATGAGTTCCCGCAATTTCTCTGGATGACGCCCTCGCCGTAGGAAAATTACATACTTGTAGTGGTTCGGGCGAGTTTCCTTAGGCCTATGAAGAAGCTGTATACTCGACTCTTGACCCAGAGCTTTGTCGTAGCGTTCTGCTATTTTCGCTCGCTTTGAGATTATTTCTTCAATGTGTCTGAGCTGGGCTATTCCCACAATCGACTGAAATTCACTCATTCTCCAATTGTATCCGATTATACCGACACTGTTGCCATTTACCTTGCCTTGATCTCGTAATAGCCGGGTTGTCTTCGCAATTTCGTCATCGTTCGTGGTTATCATGCCTCCCTCGCCAGTGGTGATTACTTTCGTCGAAAAGAAACTGAATCCTGCCGCGGTTCCAATATTCCCGGCCTTCTCCCCAGCTATCATGCTTCCCTGGGCGTGGGCAGCGTCCTCAATCAACGGGATATCCTCTTGTTCCGCGAGTCTTCTCAATTCTTCGGTTGAAGGAGAGATGAATCCCCCGATATGGACCGTCATTATGGCTCGGGTTCTGGGAGTAAGCCTCCTCCTTGCATCTTCAGCACTCATAGAGAGATCCTCTTGAATATCGGTCATTACGGGTCTTCCACCAGCATGAATCACCGCATAAGCTGTTGCAGCGAACGTGTTTGTTGGGAGCAGGACTTCGCCTCCTTGGATATCGTGAGCTCTGAGAATTGCCTCCAGTGAAGAGGTCCCGCTCGCCATTGCTATCGCCTGCTTCGTTCCGACATAAGATGCGAACTCGCTCTCAAACTGTTCGGTGTGTTTGCCTAGAGTGAGGTAATCCCCACTCTCGAGTAGGCCCCGAACATCAGCGACTATGGAATCAATCATTCCCTGTGGGAAATAATATTTGAATGCAGGAATCTGTCTCAATTAATCAACGACCGTCCTTCACACGTGCTGGGCGGTGCTATGTTCATCGCCGTCAGGATAGAAGGCATTATGTCTACAAGATCCACCGCACCCTTGTCCCCAATATCAACCCCATCATTCGTGATGAAAACTCCTCTTTGCGAAGGATGTTCAGGGCTGTATGCATGCATTGCTTTCGGTCGAACGTAGGAGTACGAATTGGGAAAGAGGATGTATCCTGGTTCGAAAAGATAGATGTCCTCACCATAGTTGAGGTTTCCGACATCGATCCTAAGCTTCTGTTTGTCTTGTTTGGAAAGTAATCGACAATGGCCTGTTTTCTCCACCGCTTCTCTCACCCGATCTCGTGTTTGTTTGTCGAAATACCATAGCCTTACCATGGTTGCATCCGAGGCGAAAATGAACTTTTTGCCGAAACCATCCATCTTGGTGAGGAAGCTGAGATCCAGTCGCTCCTTTTCTTCAATCATTCCGTGATCCGAAAACACCATGACTCGGTTGGCCTCACCTGGGCGGGACAGCGTCTTGACGACGTGACCGACTATTGAGTCGATGGAACGCAATGTCTTCTTGAAGGTGTCGGAGTCCAATCCGTACCAGTGAGAGGCTTCGTCAACATAGTGAAGGTAAACCATTGCGAATTCGCTCTGATCTCCCACCTCGTCCACTGCTGTTAACACTCGCCTCTTCGAGACTGATGAATCAACGTAAGAAAAGGCAACTTTTCTTTCTCGGAGGATGTCAAACAAGGTAGGGCAATTGGGAAACGGATTTTTGTCCATCATCGACCTTTTGAGTGTGGCGTCGAACCGATCTATAATCGAGTAGGGTATATTGTGCAAGTGAAGGGATGAATAACCTTTGACTCGAGCAAGCAACTTGCAAACGGTTGAGCTGAGAAGAAACTTGGTTCCTCTTCGCACGAGGTCACTTGGAATGAAATCGATCCCCCGCAATATGGTGAAGGCCTTGAAAGGCGACGTCCCTGGCGAATAGCGATATGACATCCAGTATCCATGCTTATCGGGATATGTGCCGGTAAAGATAGTTGCCCGAATGGCATCGCTATAGCCTAGAATTGGCTTCAGAGGAAGCATCGTTCCAGCTAGGGCTAGCTCATGCATAAACGGCGTGTCTTCCTCGTTTACGTAATCGTAGCGAAGCGCGTCGACCAGTATCGCTATTACTCGCGGCATTTCTGTCGTCTCTATAATCCCATCAATGATTGGGCTCTATCCCAATCATTGGACATTGCTGAGAACAGGCTCTCCCAGTTCCCTCCGTGACCCTGAACCTTTCTGAGGTTCAGGCATCCCTGAAGCATTTGGTACGCCTTCGAGGTTAACCATCTGTCTGTTCCATCCAGAGAGACAGCTGCGGCCAAGAAAATCAGGGCACCCCGATACCTGTCCAGTATCAGCTTCCTAGAAAACACTCGATCGGGCCTCACGATCTCCCCTTTTAGGAGGAGCAATATCCAGTATTCGAAATTCTTGACGACACTCTTTCCCTTCGATCGTTCCACTAAATTGTCGACCTGAGACGCTAGGTCCGTTGGCCCCGGGCGAAGCGTACAACTAACTAAATCGCCGAATAGAGCTAGCATCAAGTCTCTCAATCTAAACCAGGCGATATCGTCGAGAGTGATTCCTTCGATCTTCCGTGTATAATCGGAAGCAATCCCGGAGATTCTTGGAACGCCAGTCATTGAGATGTAGCTCAATCCGTCATAGATTTTCTTCACTATTGGTTCCACGTCTTTGGGATGCCCAGGATCGTAGGCCGCGAGTAGTTCTTTGAGGAGAAAGCAATAGTATGAGAAGTACCAGTCGAGGACCACCTCGTCAGGAGACCCAGTTTCCATCATTTCCATCAAATGCCTGCCACTAAGCAGTATTGCGGCTCTTCCGTTTTTCATCAGGAACAAGTTACCGCTCGCTCGGCGAAGTCTAAAGGTGGGTAGAGGACTTACGTTGACCCTACAACCGATTTCGTGCGATAACTCCCCCGATAGTCTGTTCAATTTATTCAGATAAACCGGAACCAAACCGTTCTTCATTACGACAATTATATCGTAGTCTTTCCCGTACTCGAGATGTTGGGCCCTGCTTCCCACCAAGTATATGGATTGGGCTGGGATTACTGCTGCGATTCTAGTCGCGATCCAAGAAAGTGTTTCTTGTGGATCCTCAGGTTGCTGACGAGGCGACAGATCCTTTGGAATCCGTTGTCTCTTTGAAACTACCTCGAGGTAAGCTTCGGCGACCCGGCTCGCAACCTCTGGCCAGTTGAAATACTTCTTGACCAGGGTTCTCCCATTATCTGAAAGAGTCTTGCGGAGATCACTCTTCTCCACCAGTTCATCCAAGAGATATGCGAGTTCACCTGCGTTTCCAGGCTCGAATAATAACGAGTTCTCCCTGCTCCTCAGAATTCCGTCGTACACGCTGAGATCCGATGCGACAGTAGGCAACCCGCGGGCTATAGCGTCAAACAAGGCAAAGCCGAAGCTCTCCGCCAGGGAGGGGTAGACGAAAAAAGAAGCTTGTCCGTAGTACTTGTCTAGTTCCTCTTGGCCCACGTAGCCAGCGAAGTACACTCTCTGGCTAATCCCGTTCGTTTTCGATTGCTTCATCAACTTCTCTTTCTCTGGCCCGTCTCCCACAATCAGAAACCTTGTGTTTCCGTTCCGAGTTTTTCCGATTGCGTCTAAGAGAACATGCACACCCTTCCTCCGAACCAACTGCCCGACAAAAAGCCCCAAAGGTTCCTCGACATCTTTTCGTCGGACCTCACCTCTGGTCTGCGAAACATCGAGATCGACTCCGTTGGGAATATACCTCAGCCTGCTTCTCCTGGCTTTCCATCTGAGAGCTTCTTTTTCGAGGGCAGGACTGACTGACAGAACCATATCGACGCGACGCAAACATGGTACATTGGAGCAGACGTAGGCTCCCTTTCTGGCCAACCGCTCAAACCTGCCACTGTAAAATGCCAGCCAAGGTGAGGGATCATGCATGGTATACACGACGGGGATCTTTCTTCCTACAAGAATCGAGAGGAGGAGAGCATTCATTGCGCCATGACTGTGGATGATGTCGAAACGAAACCTCTCCTTGGCAAGAACTCGCAGTGCTACGGTCAGAGATAGTAATGTACCGAATAGATGCTTCAGAACCCACCCTCCGAAGCTCGTCTTCGGCGGAATTACCGCGCGGTTCGGTGGAACTGAGTGAACTTTCACGCGGTAATGGTACCAGGCTCCAGGCCTTGTCTTGGTGACAAAGTGGACTTGGTGACCAAGTTCTGCGAGACTATTTGCAAGATTGTAGCCGTGCTTCTCAGCTCCTCCCCCAGATGATTCGGGCGGCACTCTGAACACCGCTCTATTCACCACCAAAACACGTATTGGGGTCTCAGCACGCCCTGAAGCTACTAGAGCCAGAGGAATCCTCTCACTACTCGAATCGACGATCTTTTAGGTTCAAGATGGCTAGGAACAGTGGATGCTCGCTCAGCTTGTTCAGTGACAAGTCAACCGAATACTCCAGAGTAGTCTCAGACAGTCTGAAGTAGCACGCATTAAAATCTATAGGGCCTTCTTTCGGGCTCGCACTTCATGATTGAAAATGATGCATGAGGAATGTCGAAGATGTCATGGGAAAGCCGGCGCCAGTTGAATCGCTGAACGAATGGCATAGTTGGCGTTGAACATGATAAACAGAGCAAGGATCAGCATCGAAAGCGCGTTGTCTCTGAATTTCGACGCAATCAATAGGCTTCCCATAGACGCGAGGATGGGTATCGGCAGGTCGTAGACGACTCGCGTTTGGTTGTAGCTAGCTAGGAAGGGGAATCCGAGAGACGCTACGAAGACCCAGAGAAAGAGAAGCCTATCAAATCGATCAGAGAACTTGAGACCGAGAACAGCTACAGCCGCGAAAGCGAGAAGAACAGAGTTGCTCAGAAGCCCGTTATAGGTATACACCATTCCCTCAACCAAATTCTGCCAGAACCCAACTAGCTGCGAGGTTCCAGACCCGGAGGCTCTCACTCCAACGAATGTGGCAACTCCCCATCCAGCGAACAGATAGGTTATCGCAGCGTCTACGATAAGCTCTGTAGTAAGGAGTGGGACAATCATCGTCAAGAGACCTCGGTCGTGGTCTGTTTTCCAGATACTAAGGGCAAAGGCAAGAGCTAGAACAATCATGAGGGCCCAGGTCCACGGATGGGTCAGCAAGAGGGCAAGAGACGACGCCGCCATGATTCCATATTGTCGGGTCCAAGCGAGTCCGGAGAGACTGAGCAGAGAAAATAGGAAGAGGTTGACTTCAATGAGGCCTAACCAGTTCGCATAGTAGCCAGCCCACATGCCAACTGATAGCGGGAATGAGAGAACTACCAGCAGAGAAGCCAGTATGGCGATTGACTTGGATTTGTGCCCCTTGCGTATGAAGACGTAAGATGAAACAACTGATAGAGGTCCCAAGAACAGCGGAAGGGCTTCGAGAATCTGGACCGGATTAGTTTGGCTCACCAATGCGTAGAGATAGAGTGGAAGTAGAAGCAGCGGCCTTGATCCATGATTGGCGGTTCCAAAAGCGTACACGATAGCCTGGCCAAGGCTACCTGCCAGCATCTGTTGAATCCACCCAATGTACAATGGAGTATCTATACCAACGGGAATTCCCGCTTGATTCAGATCGGGTCTGTATGGTGTGAGAACTAGCAGAATGGCATAGCAGACTGCCATCAAGAGCCAAATTCGTCCATGCTGGAAGAGATGGGTATCTGCAGTGGCGTCGGATTCAGGGTCTTCGAGCCATCGCAACAGTCTATCTCGATTTCTTGCGAAGGGCGCAAGAACACGATCGATGCTTGGGTAGTATCTCCGCAAGAAACGCGTACCGCGGAAGACCCAAGCGTACAGGATGAGAAGGAGAACTAGCGGTGAAAATGGTATTACAGCATCGAAGAAGCCTGCATCAAGCCTGGCAAAGATCATCCCTCCAGCTGAAGCGTATGGGAAGAGGATCCACTCCAGAAGAGAGAGCCCCTCCAGTGCCAAGAGAACAACAAGCCCGCCCTTGAAGAGGTTGTAGAGCTTGAGGTTCAAAGTCAGAGAAGGAACAGAATGAAGGATGCTATTATAGACAAGACTCGATTGTAAAATCTCGCCGATATGGCTATGGTCTTGTCGAAAGGTAGAGCCAACCTGGTAGCTTCAGCCAGGGCAGTATATCCAAAGTAGTCCTTGACGTCTTGAAACTGGGCGCTCCCCAAACAAGGCGAATCGATCCTCCCTAAAGACCTAAATATTTGACCGACAGAGGCGGCCCATTCCCTTGGGAACTCGGATATCGCGCTACTTTCCTCACATAATCGGATTGCTGCTTATTGGGACAATAGCAGCCGGGTCCTATTATGGCGTAAATGCTACCAGTCCCACCAGTTCCCCGCCAAAGACTCTCTGGACCACAAACCCAATAACCATAAGCTTCTCACATACAACTGGCACGGCGAGTGCTTCAGACCCGTTCAAGTGCGCCCCGCCTTTCCTCACCACTGTAGTTCTCACAACCACGGTCAACAAACCCCTCCTAGTAAGCCTCTCAGTCAGCCCGTCAATTTTCCCCTCATGCGGACCCAGCTTCAGCCCACTCACTCTAACCGCATCCAGTACTGTGGCAGGAACATACACCGCAACTGTAACGGTTCACCAGGCGAGTCAATACGGCAACACGATACCACCCAGCCTAACAGTCAACATAGTCGTAAACTGACTTACAGAAGCCCCCTTCCAGTAGCGTTTTCTAGACCAGGTTGCACTTAGAACAGTCTACTCCTTCCCGCTGTAGGTACTGATCAAGCCAGGTGCTAGCAAACAACAGATCGCTATCACGGCCACACGCCGTCAGAAGGGGTTCTTGCCCCATGGCCTCCCGCGATGAGTCTTCCGTCAGTCTGATCTTTTGACTTCTGGAATCCGAGTCTCGAGGATTGAATGGCATCGAGTGCAGAGAGCGACTTCTCGTCCCTCCACGATTACTGGCTGCGTGAAGAAGGCCCAGCCACAGTTTGGGCAACGAGGATGATCCCGCTTAGTTAATCTGAGGTGGACGGGTAGTTTCAATTCTATCACTTTCTCCATCGACTACATGTGAAAGTAGGAAGGGGGGATACTTGTATTAGTCTTCTCAGCAATCAATTCACTTTTTGTCTATAGTGGGCCCACCCGGGTTCACAAGGTTACCATTGAATCGAAGACGCTCAAGTGGGGCGTCTGTTGCCGCTCCTTTTTTCGACGTTTCGTCGGATGCTCAGTCGGTGAATCTTACTAATTCTAATCCTAATACTCGTAAATCGACTTGTCAATCGTTCTGGAAGATTACGAGAGCATCAGATACTGGCTTACTGATGTGTCTAAACACACTCACGACATTTACACCCGGTGGATTCGCAAGTTTTGCGAGTTCACGAAGCTAGACCCGGACGGGTTGCTAGGGGCCGCCGGCGAAGATAAACGCAAGGTGCACATGCAACTGAAGGATTTCTTTCACACCCTTCAACCACAAGGATACGCCTCGGGTTCCTCCGTCGCAGCTTACACGGCGATCAGATCCTTCTTCACCCATAACGATTGTTTTCTTGGTCGAATGCCGAAATCCTTCAGGGGTGTGACAGAGTTTGCCTCCCACAGGGTCATCGGCCCGAGTGAGGTCTTCGCGATGATCATGACTGCCCCCTCCATCAGAGACAAAGCAATCATCAGCTTCTTCGCCCAGACCGGCCAGAGAGTCGGCGTTCTCTGTGCATTGCGCTATGGGCATGTGAGGTCTCAACTGGAAGATAGGACCAACCCTGTAATTGTAGAGGTGAAAGCCGGTCTCATGAACGGGAAGGGGGCCAATGTAAACAAGAATAAGGTTCCTTACAACTTCGCGTTTGGCCGCGAGTGCGCCGAGTTTCTCCGCCTAATGATACAGAAAAGGAAGGCGTTAGGGGAGCAAATCAGAGATGAGTCCTGGTTGTTCAGGAGCATGGGTCTCGGAGCCATATTCGAAAGGGGAAAATTGCGCGTTCTTGGATCATCTCGTGCCTCCACGGTCGGTAAGGACATGAGCCCTCCTCGGATTCGGGACATTGTCGTAGATGTCGCTTACGATGCGGGAATCCAGTCGAGACACGAGTTCCACGGGGCATGGAAGGGAATGCATGGTCTCCACGACATACACCCTCACGCGTTCCGGCGATGGTGGAAAGCCCGCATGAGACTCGCAGGAGTGGGAGACATCGGTCTGTTAGATTACATGATGGGGCACACAACTTACGCGTACCCCTACCGTGGTGCCTACGATCACTACGACATTGACTATGTTCGCCGGGAGTATCTGAAGGCTGAGCCATACCTATCAGTGATACCTGATTTGAAAACCCAAGCTGGAACTGCAATGCCCAACCGCCAGATTGCAGTCAGCGAAACCGAGGTCGGTGGCCTTCTCGAAAGAGGGTGGAGATTCGTCACCACACTCCCATCCGGAAACGTGATTCTCGATCCACCTTCGACGCCAGCCGCGTTGGATACACTACGTAGACCAACCATTCACCTAGCATAGGCGCGCCGCTTGTGGAAGTAGCCAAGGAGATCAATAATTTCCTGCGTGTTACTCCGCTAGTGGACTACAGTGCAACCGACTACATGCCACAAAGCCTTGGCGAAGTGAAGTGGTGGCGAACCTGAGTGAGGATCAATTCTCCCATTCAAGCCTGAGTCCGCATTGGGGGCAGCTCGGGCGGAAGGGTTCTTTCGTGAAAGCGTCGATTATTCCGACTGGTAGGGCCGATTTGGTGCCGCACCTTGGACATTCGACGTCAACGACCTTGGCCAACTCAATCACTCGCCCTGGATCTAGTTCGCGCCCTTTTCGCGTTGCCTAACTCGCGTCCGGTCAGCGAGTCGACGATCCTGCATGCGCCGAAGGATGTGGAGACATGGCTTGTTCCTAGTTTGACCTCACTGAAACAACTTCGACAATCGCCCAAGTCAATCCAGCTCCGAGATTCAGCTTCGTTGCGACAACAGTTCAGCCATAAATCTATTCCTAGAATCGTTCTGTTGAGAATTGCACACTGGGATGCTTCTTACAATCTTACTTTCACCGGAACAGTTCTCCATGCTCTCTCTTCCAATAGCTCTCGCCACGACTTGCTTGTCGTGACACAGAGTATAGAGTTCGAAGAATACTGCTCGAACTGCTGTCGGCAGACCTTTCACCGCGATCGGCTTGAAAGAGCAACAGGTCCTGGGAGCCCCCTCAAACTACGATCCTATTGTCAGAATTGCGGCCAGATTACCAGCGAGATTGATTTCCGTTAGCTATTCGCCAAGTCTGAACGAACTCGACAACTAGAAGATGAAGTCTAAGAATTGGCAATATGTCGCCCGCGGTTTCAGAGGGAGGTCAAGTGGTAAGTGCTCCGCCTTCAAGATGCCTCAGTCCCCGGCATTTCTGAAACTCACGACCGAGTAGACCTCTTGAGGTTTTATGCATTGCATGCCGACTTCTGTACGCGCATCGAGACTTGAAGTAGTTTCATCTAATCGGTTGCTAGATCTTCATTTTAACAAAGGGGCCCAGTCCTTCCTTGCACCACTGAACGAGTTGACTGGTTATCATTGAGTCAGGGCTTTCCGAAAAAAGATATGTAATTCGCAAACGGTCGAGGAGTATGCCTCCCTCCTTTGAAAGCCGTCTCCATTCTTGAGGATCTGGACAAACGAATGGAAAAGCAAATCCTTTCGTAGGACTTACCGCCCAGTCAACATATCCTTTCCACGTGTCTACGCTTACGTCCTTAGCTTTGTCTTTCCAATCCGAGCCAGCAGCGCATTGAAGAAGAATGACTTTTTGGCCCGGGCGTTTATCAAGAAAGGGACGCCAAGCGATACTGTCAACGCCCTCGTCCTTAGAGTCTTTACTTACATCGTCCGGATGCCCCCTTCGTTCTCCCATTTGGGCACTGATATGTTTGAGGCATTCTCGAAAACTCTTGGGCATGGAGCCCTCTCGAGGAAACCCAATATTGGCGGCTTCTCCACCAACATATCTGCCAATCGCGTGATTCGTCAGCCTCTCAAAGAGTTTCGACGTCTTGTTCCACTTGGCTCCTGTAATCCTCATTTCTGGATAATGAGAAAGGCACGCTACGAGAAGTTGAAATGTATACGCGGGGCTAGTTTCCCATCCTTTAGGCCATCGAAGTCCAGCGTTTTCGACATCTACGGGATAGGAGCTACCACCGGAATCATGTCTTCTGCTGATTTCTTGCCATATATCACCAACCGTCGCCTCTGGACTATAGACTGCTGCCTGATCAAGAACCCTATCAACTTCAGAGCGTGAAAGCGAAACGTCTCTGTGAAGCAGACATGAGACTTCAGCCCAGTCGGCCATCACACCTGAGTCAAAACTAATTGGAACTTGAATCACGCTGTTTGAACACCTCTTCCTTGACTGATGGAAAGCTAAGCAAAATTTGGTAAAGGCTCTGGCTACATCTTCGAACCAACCCGCCCACTTTGGCACTCTTTGTGTGTCGATGAGCGTCACGAAGCGCCTCATCAAGATAGAACCCAGCTGATGAAAGATTTTCCGTTACGCGTCTTTCCTCGCCCCCGGCCATTTCGAACGCTTTTGCGAGATCACGAGTGTCATTCAAGATCCTCCTGGCCTCGACGTCAGCAAGAACATCGCCAAGTCTCGTCAACTGCCGGGAGTCTGTTATGACTGGCTCAACCCCCTCGGTACCGTGAATATATCCAATTAACTTCTCTAGCACATCTCGCGACTTGCTTGGGATCGGCTTCCGCAATGCCTCGGGCGAGCGATCCTTTTTCAGACCTATGAAGTTGGAAATGGAACCGCTACTCAGGGCTCGGTAGAAGACAGAAAAGTTCTTTTCCAGTCTCGAAGTGTCAATATCGAAGTCATCTCTAGCCTGCAATAGTATTCGGTAAGCTATGTAATTGTCACGAATCGTGGGGGTATTGCTTCCGATAGTTTTCGCTACATGGCGGAAGTCTGCAATCCCGCCAGCCTTTTCAACAAGAGTATCGATGAATATAGCCTTGGCAAGAGGTTCCCATTTGAGAATGCCTGTGATGTGACGAAAGCCCAAGAAAGCAACAAGTTCGTCGCGATTCTTGTAAACAATAACAGGTACCTTGAGAACATCGTGCTTCATTCGCTTGGCAAGCTTCTCCCACTCGTCGCGGTTTTCGGAAAGGCTCCGTGCCCTCGGATCAATCAGGAACTTCAGCGCGGCAAGCCTTCGATTTCCTTCTATAACAGTGTACTTTTCTGGAGAGTCTTTCACGGCCGAGATAGGCTCCTCAGGAAAATAGCCATTATCAGCAATCGACTCCCCTATCTCAAGCGCTCCAAAACTGTTATCCAGGATTTGCAGGAGTTCGGGTTGGCTTCTGCCATGCCCTTCCGGAAGGCGGAAGTTATCGGGATCAAAGTAGAGGTTTGGAACATCAACCCACTGGATCGGCGGTTGGGACTCAGAATGTACAATCTTGGTTCTTTGTGAAGTCAAGGGCAACTAGGATAGATCAATGCCCTATTAGAGACCTGCGGGTGGCCCTGGGTGATGCCCGCTTGAGATCAGAAACCATTAGGCAATTTCTTCGGCCTTACTCAATGTACGAACGGAGAAAAACGACTATCAACCATGCCTTTGCCTCAGCCATCGCTCCAGTTGACCAATACGATCTCAAAGAGGTTGCCCAAGCGATAAGAGCCATTGGGCAGGACCCTAACAAAGACCTAATCTGCGTCTACTGTGGAAATGAAGCGGAAACATGGGACCATCTCTTTGCTTTAGTGAGAGGCGGAGAATATTCTGGTTACGGGCACACTCTTGGGAATCTTGTGCCTTGTTGCAAACAGTGCAATTCGCGAAAGGGCAACAAGCCCTGGCATCAATTCTTGGAGTCCAAAGTCCATGACAAAGCAGAATTCCGACGCAAATCTGCAATCATAGAGGACTACGCAAGGAAGCGTCAGACAGGAATGTCCTACAAAGATATTCAATCGATGTGTGCCTCCGAGGTCCTCGATCTTGTCGAACTCAAGGGAGTAATCCTTACCAGCATGAGAAAAGCGGATGAAATCGCCGAGAAAATCAGACAAAGGGTACGGGCAGCGGGAGAGCCTGGGAACCTCCGCCCGACTTCTACTAGAGAGAAATGACCAACAGTGAAGCATCAGAGTTGTCTTCGCAAGCTCCGTACTCGGAATTCAAATGACTGCCGGGTCTATTCGTTGGAACTCTGGCTAAGGGAGAATCGAATGAATCGCTTTGAGTCAAACTAAGAATGACTCAAAACGAAAGCAAAAAGCCGTTAGACATATTGTCGCAACGATATTCTCCGCACAAGGCCCGGCGTAACCTGAGTTTCCTGTCCTGATGTCAAGTTCGAAACTTTCCTTTTGCTCCAAGCTACCTCCATCAAGACAAAGTTCGAACATTTCAGCTTGTAGCGACCGCACGCTCTATCCCCGTTCATATCTCCCCCTAGGTTTCTCTCCAGGAAATATCCGCATTGGGGATCTGGGGGCTGACATGTCTCATGCTTGTTTCAATCATGGGAATCTTCCAGGCTTGAAGCCAGTTGTCCAATTCATCTCTCTTAACTTGAGGAGCGAGTGACAAGTCGACCCGATAGTGAGTTTGAGAAACGCCTGGCGGCTCAGGCATGCGGAAGTGAGGAGCGTCGGCCGCCCTATACCAACCCAAGTATTGCTCAGCTTCTTTTGAATCGTAGGCGGGGCCTGACTCTGTCTCTGATTCCATTCCTGCCTGGCGAACGGCTTGCTCGAGTTTCAAGTAGTGTTCGCTTCCCTGAAACGCTTTGCGAGCTTGGACTATCAGTTCCCTAAGGGTCAGACCAGCGTCCTCCTTCCTAAGAAGGACCGAGGCGATCATCGTCTGCTCTCCTTGCAACTCGTAGACTTGCCGGTGGGCGAAATTGTGGACGCGTTCGTCTCCCAGCGCGGTCTTGACCTCGACATGTTTGCTACCAGTTGAAAAATCGAACTTTCTAGTCGTCTCTTTATGCCAGAACGGTGCCCAGAACGTGAATCCGTGAACTCGACTCATGACGAACAATTCTCCCCATAATCCCTGTCTCTCCCCTTGAAGATCCCGAGATGGCCCTTCCGAGAAGAGTCGGGTCATTGACCGGAAAAATGAAACCAGTGATACTCTGTTCACTCTCTGCTCAGAGTAGTGAGCCAGAAAAGCATCAATCAGAATTAGGAAAGTAGCAATGTCAGATGCTTGTCTACTTTCACAACATAACGCGTCAAAACGCTCCGCTCTTGCCTGTTCCCCGACAGGAGCGACTGTGTACGTCTGGCCTATTCTTAGAGAAACGTGCGCGGTATGCAGAGAGGGCTCAATTGCCCGATCAGACGCAACCAAAAAGAGACAAGGTCGCCCGATAGAATCCGCTCCGAAATAGATCCCCTCGCGTTCGGGGACGCTTACGACTGTGAAGGCGTGCCCTGAAGGGGTTTCCCTCAGATTGGCAAACAGCTCAGTTATCTGCATCAGTGACGCCGCGCACGACATATCGCAAATTGAATCTCGGATCGTTATCTGGGATGAATAGCGCGAGCGCCGTAGTGTGAGGCTTTCCGGCGTCTTCTAGGTCGTAGATAATGTGGACCTGCAGCATTACTCGACCCTCGGCGATACCCCTATCTCCCGGATAGGTGTTGCTCCCTCCTTCCATTATTTGCACGCTACCTCCGCCTCTAGGGGAGCGCCCCCTTGGCTTGCCTTCAGCCATGAAGAGGACGTCCATTGAAGGAAGGATGCCAGCAAGGAGCAATCGTGCGAGGTATTCTTCGGTGTATGAATTATCCCAATCTGGATCGTTGGTCTGGAGCTTTGCAAGCAGGTCTGAGATTACTGCTTCCGTCGGACAATCAGCAACGACCAAGTGCCGAATATTTCCGTATAGTCGAGGAACCGCCGAATGGCTTTGGAAAAATTCTCTCGCCGCCTGAACATTCTGAGAAGCAACGGCTGGTTTCCAGATCAACATGGTCTGAACGTCCCATCCTCCTCCTCTGAACTGACGAACGTTAGCTACGCTAGAGCGTGTAGGCCTCAGACCCATCTCCATGTCTAAAAGGAACATTCGGCGCCAATCGCGAACTGATAGGCCCTGGTTTTGATTCCGCTGCAACGCCTCCCAAAAGTCGTCTTCGTGCACTAGCAAAGTGGTATAGTCATCTCTCAGTTGAGCCGTAACGAAGATGCGACAAAGGTCCAGGTATGGTCGCTTGTATCCGAACCAGCGCGCTCTTTGCTCCATTGTATCCGCATTAGTCTCTATCTGAGCTCGTCGAGTGATGTAGGTAACAGCCAAGCCCTGTATGGTCAGGCCACGACTTAGCATATTCCCGCCAACGATGATGTTATTCCGTAATCTGAATGGGGTTCCCATTGGATCGCGTGATTGAGGAAGACTGTTTACCATCCACACTTCGACCTGCCAGATTTCGCCCCGAAGCATGTTGCTCACGTTTTCCCAAGAAGGAGGATGCGCAACCGTAGTGCAGAGATCAATGTAGGCATCACGAAAAAGTTGGATAATGTCAACTCTTGCCGGGTCTGAGTCTGACACTGTTAGCGTATTTCGCCATAGTTCGATCAGGTTCTTGATGCTTGATTGAAGTTGTTCATGGTCAGCCTTCCGATTGCTGGTATGAACGAGCATTGATTGCCTCTCATTCGGGGCTCTGTGGTGGAGGATGCATGCACCTACCAAGAATGTGGCGATAGCTCTCCGCAAGCTTTCAGCGATTTCCGTCCGTTGTTGTGCCTCATCGTCTGGCAATATTCGAACGAATTGATCTCTGTTCTCTCCGAAGAACACTGGGCCTCCGCAGTAGTCGTGACCTGGATTCACGAGTACAGCAAAATTGGGGGATAGTCCGTCGATCCCGTCGATCAACAGGTTGGCTTGAGGCGTGGCGGTATAGGCTATGTAGGCGTGTCTGCTCAAGACGCCTCTAAGTCTTTGGATGCTGGCATACACAGCCGATTGAGCTCCCCGTCTGAATTGAGTGTTCAAAGAGGCCTCGTCGCCCTCATCGTCGATGATCAGTGTCGGGTAGCCTCGAAGCTCGGGAGCCCCCAGAACCTGCGTCACGCTGTCGATTCGAGTCCGATTCTTTAGAACGACTATAAGCGCGTGGCCGCCGCCTTGTAGAACGCTTCGAATCACGTCGGACTCAGCAAGTATCGGATTCTCAAAGGGCGTGACGATGGGCCGTTCCTCCGCTAAGTCGTGGTATAGCCTATGGTAGTTTTGCTTCATCAGCGGTATCTTTGTGCCTGCAAGAACGATGGTAATCCGATACCGGTTGTCTATCGCCAGGGCGATGAGGGCCGTGTACGAAAGCGTTTTGCCACTCTGGACTTTCCCTAAGGCCAGTCCCGTTACTTGGCGAGCCGGCCCCTGTGGATTAGGACACTGCATCAATATTCTGGCGGCAACATCGATGACTTCGTCCCATGAATCCGGATCCACAATTTCTTCCCAGCCCGCCCTCAGATGTTGCGACTGTTCGCCGTCCATCGAAATAGACCATGTGCTAGGACCTTGAGACTGTGCAGGGTCTATGCCAAAAGGCCTAGCCGTCTTGGGCAGCCTCGATCTCGGAAACTCTGCGGAGTACACTGTTCATATTCATCCGAACGTCGCCCGGACTCACGAGTCCATTCATAGCAGTCTCGCGAGCCATTTTTTCAGCTAGCGCCAGCGCCATTACGAATTTTTGAAGCAATTCGAGAAATCCCTGGTTGTTGAGATAAGGAGCGAAGAAAGGGTGAGCCATGTTCAGATAGATGTCGATCAGATCGTCCTGAGGACAACTCACCTGCATCCAATGCGCTTCGCTGAGTTGATCTTGCCAATGAAGACGAAATAGCCACGAATTTGGGCCAACCTGTAAGCGATATAGAAGTGGCTTGTCGCTGACGGAACGTAATTTGTTTACATCATTTGCCTCTTGTTCCGAGCTCTTCAAAGGCTCCGGTAGCGAGAGGGTCTCCAATACGGAAGCGCCAAAACGTTGATCAGAGAATACTTGCCTAGTTCGCTCGGTAGCGAGTTCCATGTCAACTCGGGTTATTGGCTTTTGACGTTCGCGATACCCTTCTGCCTTCTCCATATACGGCTGGCAACTTCGCCTTAGTTCCTCGATGAATGTTTCTTCTAGATCGCCGGACCAGTCAAAGGCGTCCTTTGCCTGCGTTACAGGCCAATCATCCATGTGGAATTCTCCGACAAGCCTTTGCGACTTGAACGTGTTTCCTTGGCCAAAGATCTCGACAGGCTTGTAGCCCTCACCGGGGCCCCCAATTATTACCCTCCCTCGGCGTAAGAGAGCGAATCCAGCGTCCCTCTGGCTTCCAGGCGAAAGCAGCCCAACCCAACCCACGGCCTTCAGAATCCCCTTGTGAGCATCCCAGGGGACCTCGAGTTTCACGTCTTTGCGCCAGGTTGTTACCTCGCCTCCATCGAATTTCTCCTCTAGAAAATGTGGCTCCTGAAACGACACGGGCTCGCCGTTCCAGAGAATCTCCACCTCCTTGGTTCGGAGGTCCTGTCGATACATGCTGCCGAGTTGATCGCGAATTCTTCCAGAGGTCCGCCCCTTGATTGGCTTATACAATCCCTCAATGATAATTTCTGTATGATGAGTATGCTCATCCACGGACCGCTCAAGGACTTCAAGCTCGTTGATGTGTTTCTTCACAAGATCCGGCACATGAACAGCCACTGACAGCTCTTTCTTTGAACCAAGCCGTGCTGTTCTAATCCTCCATGTGTTGCCAAACCAACAGGCTGCGGTCTTGAGTCCCATCCCGTACTCGCATCTCCCAGAACGGTCAGGAGGCGGCCGATCGAGCACAACAGCTCGCTCCAGTTCCTCAACGTCCATGCCGTTTGCGTTGTCGTAGACGGTTAGAGCGCTGCGTTCTTGGTCGTAGTTGATTTCAATTCTGAGTTTTTGCTTGCGTCCTTCCCGTTTGTACGCAGCTAACAAGTCGTTGCGATGATAGAGGTAGTTCTGTGTAGAGTTGTCAACGAACTCGGCGACAGCATACCATGGTCTATAGCTCAGGCGTTGATATGTTGCGTAGACGCTCACGTCGGGCCGAATGTCGACGGTCCGCGAAGACCTCCAAACACCCGCACCAGCCAAGATGTCAGCACCTAAGCCATTGGGACAGTAAGCGTAGGCTGCAGCAAGGTCCCGTGTTCCCTCACGGCAGTTTCGGTCGTCGATGAAGCTTGACCGATTAGTGCTTTTGCGACTCGTCCAGCAACGCGGACGTTTACGGCGTTACCGAGGGCTTCGTACGCTTTTGAGGCTGGCTCGGGAAGGTGGCGAATTCCTTCCATACTTTGTAATAACTTGCCTTCGGTGGGTGTCATGTAGCGGTTCTCCCACATGATGATTGGAACCTGAGTCATCGTCATCGCCACAAGGGAGGGAATCGTAGTTTGACGCTTCACTCGCACTCCCGATGGTCTAACCTGAATGACATATCGACTCAGGCGTCGATCCTCCTTGGAAGGATCAAGTTCCCTGCAGTTCCATTCGAATTTTTGAAAGCTAGGAGGGAATAACTTAACTTTTTTGATCCAGTCTCTGAGAAGGCTCGCATGATCACGGAAGAACTCCCTATTTTTTCGGATGAAGTCAACCTTCCAGCCATCGAACTTCTTTTGAGGTCTGCGGGCGTGTGAAGGAAGTAGCTCGAAGATCTCTGGCTTCGTCTTACCGATACTTAGTCTCTGTCCAAAAGATCCGCGATATTTCCTCAAGTCTTCCAGAGGCGTTGAAGTCGGGGTCGCTTGTTCGAAGGGATATGTGGCGTCAGCTTCCATTGCCCAAAGCGGGTGAGGAAACTTCTCGTCCTTTGGTACCAGATCCATGAACTCTTGCCAGGCTTGAAGCCGCTCTTTGACATATTGCGGAATGGGGCGGGCGTCTAGGGGAGTCACCTCAAGGAAGGATCTAAGTGGGACCAGCTTGTGTTTCCTCCCACTCCAAAGACGGCTTGTGAAGCTGTCGAGAGGCTCGCGACTGCCGACAATGTAAATCCGGGACCTAATCTGCGGGATGCCGTACTCGTGAGGCGAGATCGTTTCTATAGCTACATTGTAGCCCTCTTTCTCGAGGAGGCCCCTAAGGGTCTGCCAACTTCTTCCGTTGCCATGGTGTTCTAGATTGGGAACGTTCTCAAGAATCAGATACCTAGGACGATGATACGCAATCAGGCGAAGAATCTGTTTGTAAAGATCTCCTAGTTCTGGGTACTTCAGACCCGACTGCGTGCCTGCCTTAGACCAAGGCTGGCACGGAAACCCAGCACACAAAATCTCATGAGGTGGAACGCTGCGAGCCTCGATATTTCGGATATCACCGGCGCAAGGCATCCCGAAGTTGATCTCGTAGAGTCGGCGCAGCGCTTCATCAATTTCTGAAGCGAACACACACCTATGGCCCAACTCGCCCAGTGCCAAGTGAAAGCCTCCTAGGCCAGCGAATAAGTCGATGAAACGCATGGGTTTGGACACCATTCTTCTAAGGACCTTCCGTATTTCTGGATTTTCAACGTTCGCGGATCCCTGTTGAAACAAGATTAATTGTCGAGGTTCGTTAAGGAGCCAGAGAGCGAGCTGGGCGGCCTTTGATTTCGGTCAAGTCGAAGCGTGGCAGACTTTTTGCGCGCGTTCCGAAAGCCTCTTCGGAACGAGTGGCGCGGTCGATGCGCTCCAACAAATCCTCAGGCACTAAGCCCGAACTGAAGCTAGCAAAGCTCCTAAGAAGAAAGCTGCTGATGTCAAGATTGCCTGGGCGGCCAGATTTTGTTTACCCTAAGGCGAAACTCGTCATTTTCGTCCAAGGCTGTTGGTGGCACAGTTGCAGAGTGTGCAAGATTCCTCTCCCCAGGACACACAGATACTATTGGAGGAAGAAGCTTGAAGGAAACAGGGAACGGGACAAGCTCAATTTTGCGAAACTCGAATCCGAAGGTTGGGAGGCAGTTGAGGTCTGGGAACACGAACTAAAGCGTGACTCAACTGCTGTCGCGTCAAAAGTGAAGCGGATGGCAATAGCACGAACTCGTGACCGAATTGTGTAAGATATTTCGTTTCCGAGGGAAAAACTCCGCGGAAACTCATCGTCGGAAACGAGCGAGAAGAAGCAAGCCTCAGAGCATTTGGCCCGAGCTATGTGACAACTTATCCCTGATAGTCGACAAAATGCAATGCTTTCTTGTGCGGTTCGTAAAACTCGGTCATGGTTCTTGGGATTGACAGCATGTTAAGCCAGCTTAGAGCGCCAATGTTGCACTGGATCTAAGGACTCGAAAACGGCGGAAGTGTTGTAGCTCTAGATCTAGATTCCTAGTCGTGTCCAGTATGCCTACTATGACATAAGACGTATAGAAAGCTGGATTATACGGGAATTATTTATTTAAAAAACAGATTCCCAGAACGGACTGAATTCAGCTTCGGAAGGCCGACGTTTTCCTACATGGCCTCAACGCGGCCGTCTGCGGGAGACCCGATTCTAGAGGCTCTAGAATGGCTGAAAACAAAAAATCGCTCTAGAGCCTCTAGAGTTCTGAATGTCGGCTTCGTTCTAGAAGGGGATCTAGACCCTTCTTGGTTGCAAGTGCGACTGAAGTATCCTGTATTCCTTCTTGTATAGGATGTATTTCTGAAACTGGAGCCAGTCGCTCTCTATGTGACGGTCCGTCGAATCTCGCTCCTGGAGCATCGCGACTCTTGGGCGCATCTTTTCTAGGACTGTTTCCGCGTTGCTCAAATCTCCGATGTCGCCGCCAGTTTGAAGATACAGCTTCACATAATCATCCAGATGGCGGATGCTACTCGAAAGGGCTACAAGGCTCTGGAGAAGCAAATCGAGTCTGGCAGCCAGTTCTTCACCATTAATTTCCTCGAATCCTTGCCTGCTCAGGTAATCACGCATCAGTTCACTGATCAGCTGACTGATGGTTTTGCCCGCCTTTCTGCTAGCGGTCTTGAACGCTTCATGAAGGGACACTGGCACTAGAGCCGTCAATACTCGGTTTCTTCTCTCGCATGCGCTACTGTTCTGATTGCTCATCAAGATTCACAGTATAAATCTGTCATCTGTCATCGCTTGGTCTGAGCAGAAACCTCCTTTCATTTCAGAGAAATCCTAGCGTCGAAGCCTGTCTTATTGAAAATCCGGTTCTAGGCGAGTCGAGGGGGTAGCATACTTGAGCGTATCACGGACTATACCCGCCTGCAGAAAGAGCTGTTCCACTTGGTGTCTAAATCTTTCGTCCCCAAGCTTAACAGCCTCCTCTTTTAGAAAGAAGAGCCACATTATCGAATTCGTTCCGTAACTGCACCTTAACACGGAATGCTCCCCTTCTAGCAGCCTTTCGAGTTCTACGTAGGAGTGGCCGTCCGTCCCCCGGAAGCATTTGACCTTATTCAGTTCAACGCGGCTCTTCTCCATCCCACGCAGAAGACCCAGCCGAACATAGCACCACTTTTTACCAGAGGAATTACCCTTGGGATGATAGAAGTAACTGTAACGTTTTGCGGAACTCCTTCGGACGGTCTTTTCGTACATTCCTGAACCTGCTTCGCCGCATACAGGACATATCCGATCTCCACTGGGTCGAGCCATGGGAGCCTTTACCTACGCTAGGTAAATAATGCTTTGCGGACTACGCTACGTTCCCATTCATCGCCCCGATAACTATCGCGATTATCCAGCGTTCCCGAATTAGCTACTAAGAGATACCTAGGTTGCTTCTATTACTCGCGCGTCAAGGTCTAAGGCGAAAATCGCGTCTAGACCCTCTTGGGTGTTCTGACTAGCCGCACCAGTTCGAGTCTAATTTGGACCAGAAAAATCCAGGTAACTTAGGTCATTCGACCATTTTTGGGGTAGAGAGCGCAAAGTTGACGAAGCCTCTGAAATACGGCCGAGTGATTCTGGTCCGGTACCACGACCACTTGCTTTTTCGGGATGTGGACCCGGCTCAGTTTCCAAGAACCTGGATTCGTGAAGCCATAGGTTGGCTGGACTACGAAGATGATGAGTGCGTACGATTAGTATGGGAACGGTTCACGGTTCCCGACTCAGCACAGGGGGAACCCCGAGCTGTCGGAGTTACCATCTACAAGAAGGCGGTCGTTGAGATGAAGCGGTTTGGCTAAGAGTCTCAAGCTGTCCGCGGACTCATTTCAGCTTCCAAATCAGTCCAAGGACACCGAGAAAACGGTCCCTTTTTCTTCTCGTTCCCATGTTGAGAGTGTTGAAAATACGGTGCTACAAATGGCTACATCGCAGCCTCTGAAAACCCAGCAGCTTGTCCTTCCCACCAGACTGCTCAGTATCGAAGACATTGGCTTCATCAAACAGCTCGGAACGATCGAAGGAGAAACCTTCACACTAAAAACCAGTCCGAAAGGCTACCACCTGAAGACTCCTGTGACCGTCTCTCTGACAAACATCCTAGCGTTGCAACAGCGTGGACTTGCGGACTATATTCTGAGCGGCCTCTCATCACAACGCCCCCGGTTGATTCCAATAATTCTCGAGAACAGGAGCATGGTCGAACTAGCCCGTCACCTGTTGCGCAGATACTCAGGTAGCCCTCTAACCCTGTACACCTATTGCAACGATGTCGTCAACTACGCTCAGCGTCTGCAACACAGCCCTGATGGTATCATAGCTGATGCGACGGCTGGCCGACGGCGAATCGACGAACACCGCAAATTCTTGGAAGCCCATCTTGCAGACCTGCAAGACGCAGGGAGATCACCCGGGAGGCTTCACAGTTTCGCCAAGGCTGTCAGAACCTGGTACCGTGTGAACGGCATACAGCTTCAAGTCCAGAATATACCTCGACCAAGACCTGTCAACAAGGACCGAGCCCCTACCCAACAGGAAGTTGCCAGGCTCGACCTGTTAACCGCCGACCTACGTTGCAAGTTCGTTCTGGCAGCGCTCTGCCTGGGAGGGTTCCGCGAACAGACCCTGGCATCTCTAGAGTACCACCACGTGAAAGAAGACTTGGAATCTGGCGTCACACCTGTTCACATTCACGTGGAAGCAGAGATTACCAAAGGCCACTACGCCGACTACGATACTTTCCTGGGCCATGATGCCGTCGAGTATCTCAAGGAGTACCTGAGCGCCAGAAGGAAAGGAATACGAATCCTCGCAACAGTACGCAGCCCAGGCCTCATATTGAAGCCCGAAGAGATCCGCGATGATTCACCACTTCTACGAGACGAACAACACTACCGGAGACACCGCGCGGCGCGACCCATCAGCAGGAAACAGGTCTACCAGATAGTCCACCAGCTATACTTCAAAGCCGGCCTCATAGAAACAAGTGAAAGGAGCAATAGCCGCAGCCAATACTCTCTGAGAGTTCATTCACTCCGAAAGTTCTTCAAGACAAATCTTGTCACCAAGGGCATTCCAGAACCCATCGTCGACTACATGATGGGACACGTTACCGATACCTACACTGACATCCAGTCCCAGGGAGTTGAACACCTACGCCAACTCTACTCCGGTGCCGCGCTGAGCATCCACCCTCGCAGCGAAGACAGTCAGCTCATCAACAGCCTCATACAACAACTCAAGGCCGCGGGAAGAGACCCTGAAAAGTATCTCCGGAAAGAAGCACTATCGGAACCGCACAGGATCGTTGTCAGCGGACAGTACAGCCAGGAAGAACAAGCAAGAGCCCTACTGGCAGCTTTGCGCGACTATGTGACTGACGGGTTGGCTGCCAGATCTTGAACCCCACAGATTCACCCACATTGATGGTGCGGCCGCCGGGATTCGAACCCGGGTTCCCGGCTCTTTCCTTACAGAAATGGGAAGCCGGTGTCATAGACCAGGCTGCCCGTCAACCCTCGCAGTAAGGGGGGCTGACTCTGGACCACGGCCGCTGGTAGCGCGT
>WNGK01000405.1_pt1 | contig 43977 bp, 37 predicted proteins | sample 5400601 | NCBI WGS metagenome assembly WNGK01 (sample SAMN13153376, study PRJNA577476) | soil metagenome | isolation source: 60 cm soil or saprolite under Garry oak tree replicate 1 | place: USA:California | collected 2016-06-15 | reverse complement strand
CATATGAAGATACGCATTCGTTACTTTGCCTCATTGCGTGAAATTACGGGACAAAATGAGGAATTATTGATGGTGGATGAACGAACCAGCGTCGCTGATATACGCCCGCTGTTAGTCACTCGTTATCCGCGTTTGCAACCTATTCTGGAACGTTCGCTCTGTGCGGTAAACCATGGTTATGTAGCCAACGAGACAGAACTTCATGAGGGCGACGAGATTGTGTTTATTCCCCCTATGGGCGGTGGAAACATTCAGGAGTAGTGCTAAATGGAACCAATCATTCAACTTACCCGTGAGCCACTGAATAGAGATACTTTGATTAGGGCCGTTAGTCATCCTGGCGTAGGAGGTATTGTCGTTTTCGAAGGGGTTGTACGCGACAATGCACGAGGTAAACAGATACGCTACCTTGAATATGAAGTATATCCAGAGATGGCAGAGCAGCAGATTCGCACGATTGTTGCCGAAGCTGAACGGCGCTGGGGGGTAGAGCGCGTTGCAGTTGCGCACCGTTTCGGTCGATTAGAGATAGGTGAGGCCAGTGTCATTATTGTGGTCGCCGCGCCACATCGAGCCGAAGCTTTTGATGCCTGTCGCTATATCATTGATACCCTGAAGACGACTGTACCCATTTGGAAAAAGGAGGTCGCCTCCAATGGTGAAGAATGGATAGAGGGTTGATTTTGACACCGTTGGAGGCTCACGGACGTGCATCAATAAGAGTCTCAATCCTTGAAGGAGAAAGCAGCAGTGCAGAGGACGCAGTCCTTTGCCGGGGTCTGGGGTGTCCCCAGTTTTTCCACCCCACAATCCCCCTTAAGGATGCAGAGCCATCAATAAAACGAGGTTACGTTGCAGGGTTTTATATGTTATAGTTGTCATAAGCAAACATTGCTATTCTGAAGAAATTCTTCTTCGTTCGCGCCAAGAGACCAATAGGTCCAAGCAAGGAAGGTTGTGAATGAACTTATTCGAGAAGCAATCTCAGCTCAACCAACTCTTCACGCAAAATCCCGTTAATGCCGCCTATCTCGCAGGCTCACTTTCCAGTCGTACCTCATTTGGGCACCTTACTGACGTAGATATCGCGATACTCCTGATGGATCAGATCAAGTCGGACCAGTTCCTTGACTACCAGCTCTACTTCTTTAGTGAGTTGGCGAAGCGATTGGAGTCCGAAAGCATCGATGTGGTGATTTTGAACCAGGCTTCCCTCCTGCTCAAGCTGCAAGTGATTAAGTATGGGCAGATTCTGTTTAGCCGGGATGAGAAACAGCGTGTTTCGTTTGAAACGAAGGCGGTGATGGATTACCTGGATTTCAAGAAGTTTGATGAAATACAGAACCAGGCATTGAGCCGCCGCCTTTATGGCCAGGTATTACCGATTGATAAAGAGCTGGTTCAGCGTCACCTGAAACAACTGCAGGAAGCGATAAGTATTTTGCACAGCCTGGGAGAGTCGAAGCGCGAGGAGTTTACCACGGACTATCGTATCTATGGACTGGCAGAACGCTACCTGCAGCTGGCGATTGAGGCCTGTCTGCACATCTGTGGGATACTGGTATCCTCATTTGGGCTACGCCGTCCAGAGGGTTACCACGAACTACTCAGCATTGTAGCCTCACAAAAGATTATTCCCCAGGCCCTGGCATACCGCCTGGAGGTTCTTACCAACCTGCGTGACTCCCTGTTACATGATCCCAGTACGCTCAACCGCGATGTGCTCTACGACCACATACAACAACGCATCGACGATCTAAAGTTGTTTGCTGATACAGTGGAAGAGAAACTTAGATAACAAAGGCTGTTGTGGAGAGACTTCCTGGGATGAGAAGGTTCTCCACAACAGCCTTTGTTATTATCCTTCACCGCATCCTATACAGTCGCAAGGCTGAGAGCGTTTGCTTGCTCTCGGGCGGCGGCTGCCTCTTCTGGTCTCCCCATCTCCTCATAGATCTGTGCAAGAGTTTCATAAGCCAGTACGAGCGAGAGGTCTAGTGCGACAGCCTGTTGGGCTGCATCTAGAGCTTCGTCATAGCGTTTCACTTCACGGTATGTGTCTGCCAGGTCGTTATAGTAGTCAGCGTTGATCGGGTCGATGTCGATAGCGTTCTGATAGTTTTCAATGGCCTCGTCATAGCGGCCAAGGGCATCATATGCAGTAGCAAGCTGGTAGTAGGCCTCTGGATCATCCTCAAACTCTTCGAGCATTTTTTTACAGATGGCAATGGCTTCGTCATAGCGTCCCAGGGAGTTGTAAGTATCAGCAAGACCGGCATAGGCTGCAGCCAGATCATCCGATTGTAGATCTTCGCTCTGTTCGATCAGGGTCTGATAGACTTGCATGGCCTCTTCATAGCGCTCTGCCTCCAGGTAAGTTTCTGCCAGACTAAAGAGGGCAGTGGTACGATTTGGATCAAGCTGGATTGAATGCTTGTAGGCATCAATTGCCTCGTTGGTATTGCCCTGGAGGGCACGCCAGGTTCCCAGGTGTTCCCAGGCCTCGGCATCTTCCGGCGATATAGCCACGATATTTGTATAGGTCTCAGCTGCCAGGTCACGTTCGCTCATTTGCTCATATACCGCTGCCAGCATGTCATAGCCGGTGCGCCCTGTAGGATCGAGGGCAAGCATCTGGTTGGCAATGGAGAGGGCTTCATCGTAGCGACGCATATCAAGGTAGAGGCTGGCAAGTTCGGCGTAACGTGATGCGTTACTGGGATCCTCGTCTATTCGTCGCTCCTGTTCCATCACGCGACGCAGTTGATCATTTACTCGCTCGCGAACATCACGTAGGTTATCGCTAGCAACTGTATTATCAGGGTTCAAGATAATAGCTTGACGATAGGCTTGAATCGCGTCCTGGTAGAGATTCAAAGCGCGATAGGCGTCCCCGATACTGAGATAGAGGTCATCATTCTCAGGGTCTAGTTCTAGAGCCTGCTGAAAGGTCTCTAGCGAGTCCTCATGCATCCCCAACTCACCATAGAGATTGCCAAGATTGATATAAGCATCGATCAGTTGAGGGTCGAGGTCAATAGCTCTGCGATAGCCAGCAATGGCTTGTTCCGTATCCCTAAGATATTGCTGTGCTAATGCCAGGTTATAGCGTGCCCTGGCATCACTTGGATTTATCGCTACTGCTTGCTCAAAAGCTTCCGCTGCACCCTCGTAGTCTCCCTGCTGAGCAGCGGCATTGCCTTTGTCAGTCCATTCCTGCTCATCAGCATTGCCAGACTGGAGCTTCGCTCCATCCGTATTGTCGTTTGCTAAGCTTTGCATCTCATCCATACTAACTCATTCTCCTCTATTTAGTTTGGTAGCTGTATAACTTGCCACCTGGTACTCGTGCGTTTAAATTGAAAAACAGAATATTTTAAGTCCCTGCGTAGTATAGCACGCTCAGGGTACTTCTACTAGTATCTTCTTGCAAGATTAAAAGCTCTATTTTGTAACTCTCAACGTGACCTGATACTCGTAATGGGTCCCTGGATAAAAGGCTTCGGAATATTCGATAGGTAAACCAGTTTGATCAAAAGTCGTGCAAGTAAGGCGCAAGCCAGGTTCACCAGCTTCAAGGCGCAAAAACTCAGCTTCACGCGACGAGGGCCGATCAGCTTTGAGTTTTTGCTCAGCGATATATGGGCTGAATCCTTCAGTCGCCATGAGGCTATAGAGTGAACCATCAGCTACTTCCTTTGCTCTCTCATAAATCCCTGCGGCACGAGGATAAGGTAAATAATCTACTTCATAAGCGACCATGGTCCCGTCAGCGCTGCGCAGGCGCTCCAAACGGATAGCCTGTTCGGTATCAGTCAAACGTAGTTGTTCACGCACGTTTTCAGAGCCGCGCACAAGCTCACTGACAAGGAGCAAACCGCCTGGGCGTTTTCCGCGCCGCCGTATCTCTTCGCTAAAGCTGCTGAGTTCGCTCAACGTCTGTTGAACTCGCGGTTCACACACAAATGTACCTTTGCCGTGTTGTCGATACAGCAAGCCTTCGTGCACAAGTTCTGTGAGAGCTTGACGTACTGTGGCTCGACTCACATGGTAACTGCTAACAAGTTCCGGCTCCGATGGAATAGCTGTATGAGGGGCAAGATGGCCTGCCCGAATCTGCTGCTTCAGCACTTCTTTGAGCTGATAATAAAGTGGAAGCGGGTTGGAACGTTCTAACGTAGGCATATACGGTTTCCCTTATGTCCAGACAACATTTATTTTATACAACCATGCAACGATACATGGCATCGGAAAGAATATATCACAAAAAGGGGTTACAGTCGAGAGGAAATAGGGAGGCGTCAAATTGTTATGCAGGCACAGGGCAGGTAAAGCCCTGTGCCTGCATAACAATTTGACGCCTCTATGTAGTAATCAAGCAACGTTCGTTTCGGCTACCACGCGATCAATTTCTTTCTTGAGACGTATGCGGTCTGCTCCAACTACACGACCAACCTCTGAACCATTTTTAAAAATGATAAAAGTTGGAATGCCCTGGACACGCAGGCGTGATGGGGTATAGGGATTTGCGTCGGTATCCACCTTAGCAAATACCAGCTTGCCCTGATATTGTTCGCTCAACGTTTCGTAATATGGAGCAATGGATTTACAAGGGCCACACCAATCAGCCCAGAAATCAACAACGATAGGGGTATCCGATTTTAGCACCTTTGACTCGAAATCTTTATCACCAACATAAATCAGGTTGGCATGCGTTCCCATATGTTTCTCACTCTCTTTCACAACAGAATATGTATCTGACCTTTAGCAATGTAGCTCCTGGAGATACTGTGTCTTGCTTAGGAGAACAAAGGCATTACTACTTTTATTCCGTTTATTCTCTCCTGTTATTATACTAGCAATTTGACCGGCAGGAAAATGTGAACAGAAAAAGTATTACCTGCGCCGGTTGCCACCTTGTAGGATAGAGAGCAGCTCCAGGATATACAGGAACAGGTTGAGAACGGTGATGAATATGGAGACGGTCAGGCCAATGGCGTTCGGCATGGTATCGGCCATATACTTGGCACGCTGTATATAGTACAAAACATAGCCAGAGAAAATGGCAATGCCGAAGACGGAGATAACCAGTGCGAACAAAGTGGTATGAAAGATGCCACCAAAGAAGATGCCTATCAGACCGGCCACCAGCAGCAGAATAACACCAAAGAAGAGGTAATCACCGAGACGTGAAAAGTCATGTTTTGTTGTCCAGGCATAGGCTGCCAGTGCAAACGAGGTGATGGTTGTAATCAAGAAAGCTTCACCAAGGATAGTGCTATCGGTATGCAGGTAGTAGCCAATGATGGGCGAGATAGCCATGCCCTCTAAAAAGGTGAACAGGTAGAGCAGGAACAGGTTTAGCCCTGGTTTCTGAATGGCAAAATTCAGAATGAATAGGACGGCTAAGCCTGCCAAAGCAACAATCCAGAAGGTGCCAATGCTTGTAATGACAAACGTGCCAACAAAAGTACCAATGGAGGCAAAGAGGAAGGAAAAAGCCAGTAGACCCATAACCTTACTTATGAGGCTACTCGCCTGAGCGCCTTCATAGGGCATGGCTCCATATTGTTGATATTGATATCGAGAGGAACCGAACATTCCAGTATTTCTTCCGAACGGTCCGTTACTTCTGGGATTAAACATCATAAACCTCAATTATGACAGTGAATAATGAACTACCCCTTCAGCCCAGCTGAAGAGGATCTTTGTCTCCTCATTATACGCAAGATAAGGGGCAACGGTTGCATCATCGAGATTATTTCTTTTGATGCTTCCCCCGGGGAGGTTCACTTGGTGGTAGTGGTGATTCATCAGTAGTTTGAACAGCCAAAGGGGGATCAACGACATTGGTAATATCACAGCGCGGGTGATTACTATCGGCGTGCCAGTATAATGAACTCCCTGCAGGTTTAGCCATTAGACCACCGCAGCGCGGACAACGTCGAGGCATGGATTCGCCTTGATCTTGTGACATACTTCGTTCCCCTCTGCAACAACTATAACCACATCATAAGATGAAAGAAATTCTAGAGAACGCTCCACACGCCACATATTTCACAAAAAGCAATACCAACTTCGCCAAAGGTCTTGCTACGTGTGCTCCAGCGATCATAGGCGATAGCGATTGAGCCACAGTTCCAACAGCGAGCACGTCCCCCTGCTTTGCTTTCATTTTCCAGCTGGTTCAGTAACAAGCTGCGAGCCTCATCGGCGCCAGTATAGCCAGGATTATAGGCCAGATGCAATAGGTTCCCTAGCGGCAAAGCGATCTCATGCGTTGGGGGCTGCAAGGATGGCGGCGGCGGAGTAGTTGGAACAGGTGGTGGCTGCGGCGGGCGACGAAAAAGTTCGCCTCGTGCTGTACGCCTGCCACCTTCGATAGGAGGCGTATAATTTTGTTGCTCAGCACCATTTGATGCTTGCGTTTGTGTTGGTGGAACGACAGATGAAAAGGGAGGAGTCACAGTATAATCTGTGACAGGTGCACCCGTACCAGTTTCCCCTTCTACCTGGCCAGTCAAAGGCTGCTCTGTTTTGAGGGCCTCTGCGGCATTCTCTGTTTGTTCTCCAGCATGATTGTTATTTTCCGGTTCATCAGGTGGATTTGCGCGCCTGCGTCGTGTTATTGGCATAGGAGATTGCTCCCTCAGAAGTAGTGTGTGTACTGCGTTCGCAAGGAGCATTATACCACAGCACAATTAGAAAGTCTAAAGACAAATTACAATTGGGTATGCTTTACGTTTTTATGTACAACATCCATGCAGCAAGCCAGCTATTGTACACAAAAACGCCACGCACAAAGTTTATTTGAAGAAGTCCGCATTAATTTTGATGAAATGCCTCCACTCCTCAGGAGTTGCAGACTCCTCAAAAATGGCTGTAACCGGACAGGCGGGCTCGCAAGCACCGCAATCTATACACTCATCCGGGTTGATATAAAGCTGCTCAGCCTCATCAAAGCCTTCCTCATTCTGTGAAGGGTGGATGCAGTCAACAGGGCAGACATCGACGCAAGATGCATCTTTGACGCCAATGCACGGCTGAGTAATCACATACGTCATGGTTTAAATATCCTCCTCTTGGCACACCTTTTGAAAGTATCTGGCGGCAAAGTTATTTGTTCTGGTCAAATCCAGTATAGAGCCTTGAGCAGGCAATGTCAATTCCTTAGAGCAACGATCTTTAGAAAGAAACTTATTGTGCAGGAATACTGATGTGGAGATGCGAGAACACAATCTCGGTGCCCTGTTCCTCTACCGAGAGGCCTACTTCGCCGGTAGACAGGGCCAATGTTGAGGAATCAGTGACAGGAGATCCGATAGATATTCCATTAATCAAGAAGCTAAATGTTTTGCCTTTGGCAACAAGGGTGATTGTGTTGCTTTTCCCGAGAGCCGTCACAAGCGAGGGAGCGGTACCAATTGCAAGTATATTCCAGTGATCATCGCCGTCATAGCGCCAGAATTGGTACTGACCACCAGCCCACGCGGTAACTTCAAAAAGATAGTAACGTGATTGATCGGCCGATCCACGGAAGGCAACTCCATAGTAATCTGCGCCATCGCCTGAGCCATGAATTTCAGATGTAGTGACAACGAGGCGGAAGTTAGAATATTGATGATTGGCATAGAGTGCCAAGGCTACGTTATGCGGAAAATTGTTTTGGATATGATACTGCTCCCCCGAAAAGAAAAAGGTACCCCCAGTAGGCCAATCTTCAATATTTGCCAGGTTATCACCCAATGCATGTGCAGGTAGAGTAATCTGTACGTGCGCGTGTAGGTTGGGAGCATTACTGGCTAGATGCGAACTAATCAATCCTCCTGCGATGGCAGCTCCAAAAGTCAGAGCCAGCAACAATATAATGGCCACGATGAGCCGGGGAAAACTAAAAGAGCGTTGGGTAGCGGGTCTCACACGCACAACAGGTTTAGCCGCAAGGACGGCCCGCAACGAGTTGCTGCTCAAGTCTTGTGCGTATGCAGGCAGTACTATAGGAGATTTACCATCGGGATAAATTTGATATGTCTTGCTAGAATCCTGAAGTGCGACTGCCTGGGCAAAGGCAGCACTGAACTCGTCGGCAGTTTGAAAACGATCCTCTGGTCGTTTGGCAAGCGCCTTCTGAACAACATTATCGATGCCTGGAGAGATATCAGCACGCAACAGGCCAAGCAAAGGCGGAGCTTCATGTATCTGTAAAAGAGCCACGGCAATGGTAGAATCGCCTTTGAAAGGTAACCGCCCGGTTAGTAAATAGAAAAGCGTGATGCCAAGTGAATAGATATCCGAGCGACCATCCAATGGTTGGCCTAAAGCTTGCTCCGGTGAAATGTAGACAGGCGTTCCCATCAGCATCTGTGGTGGTTTGCGCTCTGAGGATCCGGTGGCAGACTCTGGATGCATCATATGAATGATACCAAAGTCTGTTAACATGGCATTACCGTCACTGTCGAGGAGAATATTGGCCGGCTTGACATCACAGTGCACATATCCATGCTCTTGATGAGCATAATCTAACGCGGAAGCGATCTGCTCAAGGTACCAGCATGCTTCATCTAAGGAAAGACAGCCATGATTGGTGATGTATTCACCTAAGGTTCCGCCCTCCATATAGGGCATAATAATATACGGTAACCCATCCTGTTCACCATAGGCATGGATGGGCAGGATATTTGGGTGATCGAGTTTACTAACAGCTTCTGCCTCACGAAGAAAGCGGCTATAAAAATCTTTCTGCATCTGTGCGTTCATATAGGAACGCGGCAGAAAGACTTTGATGGCTACCTGCTCCTCTGTCGTGGTTTCTTGGGCCAAGAAAACTGCGCTGGATCCCCCATAACCCAGCAGTTTTTCAATGATGCACGAGCCGAGCACCTTACCAATAAGATGATGTCCCCTGGCTGTGGCCATGCTGGAGATCCTCTCAAACCCCTCTTTGCGAGAGCAAGCAAGTACAATACCCGGGATACAGTTGCAGCAATATAAGAAGAGTCTATTATGATTCTAACAAGAATCATGGCTCACTGTCAATGTTTGAGCCTGGACTTATTTATATCATGAACTCACCATTGCGCATGATGACACGCTCATCCACTTCGATAGTGCAGCAGGTGGGAATGACATCCACATGGATCCGCGCATCCCAATCGGCTCCCGTGAATTGTGGATAGGGATTACCAAAGGCCACATGCAGGCCGGGCATCTTTTCATCCTGCAAGAGGTTGCCAACGAGTTTCTTGAGGCTGGTCAACGTACCAATGGCAAATTCTCCAGCACGATTGCCATTGGGCACCGAGAACAGGTAATCGCGCAGTTCTTTGGCCACTGCTTCATTCTGGCTGGTGACTTCGCTAACATAGCCTTGCTTGACGTTGATAACAACAGGTTGTTCCAGCACCCCATATTTCTCAGAGAAGTAATCACCCAGGACATCACAGACAAGGACGCCATCAACTGTGGCCGGAGCGGTGAAGACTTCACCTTCGGGCAAATTGCCCCATTTTCCCTGTTCGTGGTAGCGTCCATGGCATGGAATCCACTTCCAGTCTTTATGGAACGTCGCTGTTACGTCGCTGCCTTTGGCGGACGTGACATGAATTTTTTGAGCGTTCCGCACAAGATCAAAGACCTGGTTCGTCAAGCTGTACACCTCATCGTAGTCGGCGCACATGCCTTCAGCCATCAATGCTTCGTCGATGCCAATCATATGGCCGTGACGTACTTTCAGTTCCTGTGCTAAGAAGGGTAGAAGGGGAATACGGAAGGCTATTTCCCCTGGCTTGGCAGTTGCAATGTAATAAGTTACTGTTGGCCGCGCTTGAATAAGGTCGTTGCGCAGTTCATCAGAGAAGGTAGTAAGTGGACGTTCGCCGTAGTGTTCAAGGAAACGCACGGTGACATCGGCATGGTGGTCGAGAGCAGCCATGGCTACATGACGAGCAATGCTTTCACGCTCATAGTCGGTCATAATAAAGATGCGATCGTTGGCTGTAACGCCCATGCAGCGCACAGCATTCTCTGCTCCAAGCTGCACTCGCTCTGCAAAAGTGAGTTGCTCAATATCCTGCCTTTGATGGCCAGGAAGAATACTACTTGTTATGCCTGACATTGACTTTCACCTCGATAAGTATAGGTATGAATACAGTGATGTTGAGTGTCCCTGTCTAAAATGGTGTGCAAAGCTTCTCGCCACATTATGTCTATTATTGGTTAGTAAAAAGTACCAGCCAGAAAGAAACCGTTCAGGCTTTTGAGCACCACTCCTATTAGATATACGCGCCACTCTTATTAAATTATACGCATCAAGAAAGATGTGAGTAACGATAAAGCTAAAAAAGGAGATAGGACATAGCCTCTTTGGATGTAGAGTTGGTTTCTTTGATGGTTATGTTTGGCTGTAGCATTGAGGCAGGGAATAGGGTACACTTTTTAGATGAATAATTACGCAAAGGAGACTTGTTAATGGCAGAGAGTACTACGGGGCTCTATAGCTCCATTCACGCGCAACCTCAGGCAGTACGAGAGCTACTGGCAAACTGGGATGGTCCAGCACAAGCAGCCGCGAGGCTGGCAAATACCAACCGCATTTTGCTAGCAGGCATTGGTACAAGCTTTCACGCGGCTACAGTCGGTGAATATTTACTGCGCCTGGCAGGAGCAGATGTCTGGGCTTTACGGTCGTTTGAGTTTGTGAACTATCCTCGACCATTGCGTACGGACGATGGTGTCATTGTTATTAGCCATCGCGGGAGTAAACTACACGGCAATCTGGCCGTACAACGGGCCATGGAAGCAAAAGTATCGACAATCGGGATCACAGGCAAGAACTCGAAGATGCAAGGGCCAGATATTGTTATAGAGACGGTGGAACAAGACCCTTCTTCAACACACTCTATTAGCTATATTGGTGCGTTGACACGCGTGAGTCAGATTGCCGCCCGCCTGGCAGCGCTGCTTGGGCATACGAAGCAGGCGCAACGTCTAGAGCAAGGGTTGGCACAGATACCCTCGCTGATGGAAAACATCCTGGCCCGCGAAGACGAGGTACGCTCAATTGCCCGGGAGGCTGTAGCAGACTCACGGCGCATCTACTTTGTAGGTGCGGGACCCAACGCGGTGACCGCTACTGAAGGTGCCCTCAAAGCCAAAGAAGCGGCGTATGTGACGGCTGAGGGTTTTGAGTTGGAGCAGGCTATTCATGGGCCACAGGTGGCTTTCGAGACGGCAGACCTGCTTATTCCCATTAGTGTGAAAGGACATGGACAGGCACGTATGGCCGATTTTCTCCTGGCTATGAATGAGATTGGTTCGCGCACGTGGTTGATTGGTGAGATTCCTGCTGTCCAGACGGAGGAGTTATTCAAACACGAGGGATGGTCGCGCTTCGCTATCTGTGATGGCGCCGACTTGCCTGAAGAGCTAACTCCTTTACTGGCGGCACTACCTGTGCAACTTCTGGCAGAGTTCCTCGCGGAGGCACGAGGGACAAATGCTGATAGCTTCCGTGCCGATCAAGAGGCGTATAAGAGAGCGGGTTTGAGGTTTCGCATATAGAATGAGTGGAATCATTCCACCACAGCGGTCGGGAGAGGGAGAGAGGGGAGGACACCCGACCGCTTGCGAGAGGGAAAAATAGGAGGGGGTATGGGAGAGCCTATTTAGTTTTAAAACATTTGTTCTAACAAGAGACATATTACCATCAGCGAGGGGGAAAGTCAAGAGTTTTTTGGAACATATTTTCTATATCAAAAAACTTAAAGTTTGTTCAGTGATGGCACACCTACCTGCATCAAGTCTTGCCACTACTAAAGTGATACAATAGGTCACATGATGTTTTTCATCAAACCAGCTTAAAAGAAATGGCACTTTATGTAAGTAGAAAGTGAAATATTTTAAAAGATGGCAGACGTTCAACCTCTACAGGGAATACGCTATTCAAGAGATACAATCGGTAATTTAGCACAGGTGGTTACGCCACCTTACGACGTGATTTCCGAGGAAGACCAGGCAAGATACTACGCACGAAGTCCCTATAACATCATCCGACTTGAACTGGGAAAAGAGGAGCCAGGGGATACTTCACTCAACAACCGTTATACACGGGCAGCCGCCATATTTGGCGAATGGCGCATAAATGATATTTTGCGGCAAGAGGCTACCCCCTGCTACTACCTGTACCAACAGATATTTAACCATGAGGGTCAATCGTATACTCGCACGAGTATGCTGGCACGGGTGCGACTGGAACCATGGAGCGCAAAAGTTGTGCTACCACACGAGACAACACACAGCAAGGCAAAGGATGACCGCTTGAGGCTGTTGCGCGCTTGCGCTGCGAATTTTAGCCCTATTATGAGCATGTATGAGGATCCACAGGGCCGTATACGCCGGTTGCTCGCAGCACAAGCTGCCAATGCCGATGTGCAGTTTACCGACGAGGTAAATGAACAACATCGCCTGCATCTTTTTACCGATCCTACGCAGATTGCACTTATCCAGAATTTCTTTGCCGAACGTCAACTGTACATCGCGGATGGGCATCATCGCTATGAAACAGCTTTGAACTATCGTGAGGAGATACGGGAACAGCGCTGGTACATACACGAGAACGACGCGGTGAATTTTGTGCTCATGGCACTGATCGACGTTGACGATCCCGGTCTCTTGGTACTGCCCACCCATCGCTTACTCATTGGCCTGAGTCCTGAAGCTCTCAGCGCTTTATCAAGCCAGCAGCTTGCAGAGTATTTCACGGTGCAGGAACTGGGAACAAGGGTAACGAGTGAAGCAATATTGGAACAGTTAGCGCAGGCGGGGAAAGAAGAGACCTCTTTCGTGATTAGCACGCCTGAGCAAAACTGGCTGTTGAGGCTGAACGAACAGGGTAAGAGACGCCTGGAGCAGAGTAGCCATTCAACTGCATGGAATGAATTAGATGTAGCCGTGGTGCATACGCTGCTGTTGGAGGACTTGCTGAGTATAAGCCAGGAAGATGTGACAGCTGGTAAGTATATTCGCTATACCCGTGATGCCCAGGAGGCCTTACAAGCCGTGAAAACGGGGGAAGCCACGCAGGTACAGGGGGCGCTGATACTCAATGCAACACGAGTAAGGCAGGTATGCGATGTAGCACAGGCTGATGACCGTATGCCACAGAAGTCTACCTACTTTTATCCAAAATTGATTACGGGACTGGTCATAAATCCGGTGTGGTGAGAAGTTTCTGATCATTCCTTGATCACGTGATTATTATTCGACACCGGGGAAAAGCTTTATCGGCATAGGGCCAAACCTGGCCGATTCCAGGGCTTCGGCTATCGCACGGAATGGCCCTTGCTCAATGGAAAGACGGAACATGGCTCGTAAGAACGGCTGCTCTTCTGCTGGCATTGACGAGCCAGGATGGAGGGCGGCGGCAACAGCAGAGGCTAACTGAGCATCTTCTGTACGGTCTGCTAACTGCAGTAAGGCTCCTTGACGCAGCAGGCGAGCCTCATATATTCCGCGCCATTTGTTTTCCACTAACTCGTTAATAGCTTCGCTAATGATCGCTTCCAGGTCTAACTGCGCTTTCTGTTTCTTATCATTTTTGCGCCCACGACTACGATAACCCGCATTAGGGGCATCAAAGAGGCCACGGTTTAACCAGTAACGGTCTATGTATGGCTGGACGCGATCCATTGGCTCGAACATCCAGGATGTAAATTCAGGTATCCGGTACAATACATCACCACGTTTTGCTAATTGAAGCACATCAGGTGTGAATTCAGGGAGTTCCAGCCTGGTCGAGACAGGGGGAGCTTTTCTCTTTGAAGGCTCCTCACCTTCAATAATGGGTCGCCAAATGGCATAAGCGATAGGTAACTTGCGATGTGTGCGTTTATTGATAGCACGAGCCTCAGCAATCAAGGCACCTGCAAATTCTTGTGAGGTCTGAAAACTACCAACGCCCTGGTCGTTCATCTCGCTCACTATCTCAGTCCAACGTTTGATATTCATTTCATCTGTACCGTAGCAATCTTTAATCCCCCATTGATCTTGATAGAGGACATTGACTCCTTTGAGCAATCCGTCGGGACGCCGCCATGAGAGCATAATCATTTGCGAGCCAGTACCATCGAGAAAGCTAACACGGGCTTCATGGAATTGCAACTGGTGCTGCTGGGCATCCGCCATAGCAGCATCTTCGGTGCCCAGGGCTGATTGCATGGTCAATCTACCAAGGACAGCCCGCGCATGCTCCTTCACCTGGCGATTTGAAATATGCGCAATCAGATATCTCAAAGCAGGGATAGTTTGATGGGCAGCTACCGGTCCTAATTGCTCAAGAGCATCGATTGCTGCCACGACTAATTTGGTCGTTTGATTCTCCAGTAAGGGAATAAGCAAATTGACGGCACGAGGATCATGGCTGCTCCCCAGCCAGTTGATGAAGCCAAGGCGCCTTTCAAGAGGCATGGAGAGGATATCGTCCAACACCGATTCCACTCCCAGTTCGCTTTGCCCCACCAGTTCAAGCAGACGCATCTGCATCTGTCGCATAGCCGCTTCAGGATCATTCAAATACTCTATCAGACCGTCATCAGCCATTTCTGAGTTCAAATCTTTTAAGACCGGTGACAGAGTGAGTTTCGCCATATCGCTCACAGTGGGATCGGCCACGAGGTCTTCCAATTCATCCAGGTCGAAGTCAGTTGCCAGTTCAGTAAGTATCAGCACGGCAGCGGCATGGGCCGCAGGATCATGCGTGCGAAGTAAATGTAGAACCTTATCGCGTGCTCCCTCAGTCCATTCCTCGTCCAGGCGATCAAAATAATGAGATAACGTATCGGGATCGATATTATCGCGACGACTGATGGCAAGCAGTATGCTATCGACGCTATCTTGCGGTGGCCTTTTGCGTCCTCGTGGCATACAATTTTCTCCTTGGTACCAATATTTCTAGCGGGTGGCTCGTGTGAGCGTCTAATGCAACGCATTGTACCACTTTGCCTCTCGTGAGTCGAGAGGCATAGCGCAAGTGCGTAGGATCCGTCGCTTGATGATTGACAGGACAATAGAATGTTCTTGCATCTATATGTGGCAATGCTCATTTGCGAATGTTTGTTGTGTACCGGTATTAATCGCGTGGCAGCGTGACGGGCATAAGGTGGTACTGCATCTTCAAAGCGATGATGCGAGCTGCTGACTCATTCACGCGCGCCAGTGAGAGTCGACCATCGTGGAGCGCCTGTTTGAGTGCCTCGATCACTGCCTGCGTGCGTGCGCTCCCCATCGGACCCAGGATCATATCGTTCCCTGCCTGGATCGCCAGCACTGCCGCTTCGGTCTCGCTCCACCGTGCGGAGATGCCACCCATGTAGAGGGCGTCAGTGAGAACCACCCCATCGTAGCCGAACTCTTTGCGCAGGATGTCGGTCATGAATTTGTGTGAGAGTTCCGCCGGCAAGGTCGGGTCGATGGAGGGCATCAGCACGTCGGTCGACATGATCATCGCAGGGCGCATCAGCGGGTTCGGCGAGTTGATGAAGGTCTTATACGGCGCGAGTTCGGTCGCGTAGATCTGGTCCCGCGAGCGATTATCGGTTGGCAGAATATCGTGCGCATCGTACGGGGTGTTGCCCAGGCCGCCGGGGTAGTGTTTCATACAGGCAATCAGCCCATTGCTCTGCATGCCTTCGATATAGGGACCAGTATATTTGATCACCGAATCGGCTGTGGTGCCAAAGGTGCGATCGTAGGTGTCGGCGCCAGGAATAATCATCACGTCCACGTCGGGGGCAAGATCGGTATTGAGGCCGAGTGAGAGCAGGTCGTGAGCCATCTTCTCCCCTTGCTGGCGATCATTAGCCAGACTCCCCGACTGGGAGATCTCCCAGGGACCGGGCCGCGCTCCATAGATATGCACCAGGCGATTGACGTACAAGCCGCCTTCTTCATCGACCGAGGTCAGGAGGGGGATTTTCGCACGCTGCTGGGCCTGACTGATGGTCGCCCTGGCCTGACTGCTAGTCTGCAGGTGGGACTCATACATAATCATGCCCCCGACATGCAACTGGGTAATCATATAGTCCAGGTCATCGGAAAAGTTGTTCTGCTCGCTCTCGGTCATAATTAATTGGCCCAGCTTCTCGTCCAACGACATACGCGCGACATAGAGGTTAGCAAGCTCTCTGTAGGTCATGCTATCGACCAGGTGCATGAGCGCATTCACCTGAGACGGGTTATAGGGCGATTTGACAAAGGAGCCTGGCAAACCTGCGGGCACTGTAGCCTGCTCGCCCGGACCAGGCAAGCTGGTAGAGCCGAAATGTATCAACAGGCCGGCTAGAACCACGATCGTGGCCAGCGCGGCCAGGGCCAGTGAGACGAAGAGGCCGGTCCTGCGTCTTCCCGGTCGTGGTCCACCAGGGGCGGGACCCTGATCCAACTCTCCCCCGGCCTTGCGCCGGGGCGGCAGGATTATTTGAGATTGTTCTACATCTTTAGGCATAAAGTTTCCTGGTGATTATTCGTTTTTGGTAACTTAACTAGAGCAAATCCATGTATCCTGTAGCAACAGAGCGTAACAACTACGCCCCTTGCAGGCTCCCCCTTGTAGCCAGCAATACCCGGTACACGGCTTCCCATGGCAAGTCGGAAATTGAGACATATGATGAACTTGCATGGAACAGCGACCTCCTATTTGATGGCTCACCCATGCTGTACTTAGTTCTCCCTATCGCACTTGCTCAATAATGGTGCGCTGATTCATGTGGAGAGCCTTATAAATACCGGTCGCCTCTTCATTATAGCAGAATAGACAGCGTAGGAAAATATCCCTGAGAGAGGATTCTTTAGTATTTCAGAAACCCATATACCCGATAATATCACTGCCACCTTGAGTGGGCAAACTGGAACTCATCAGGTTCCAATACATAGGGCGCTCGGCCACAAAGGGAGCACCCGTTAGTGATCGGACAGACATGGAGATTTCATAGCCCTTTTTGCTATCGCCCGTATGTACAACATTTTGTAAGGCAAGCGAGGTAACATTTACAGTGACGCGTGTGTTGGCAGGCACCTGAACCGGTTCGCTAAAGGAACGGCTATAGCCATTGACCAGAGTAATAGACAACATTTCAGTGTTCGTCGTCGGATTTTGCAAGGTAAGCCACTCGTCAAAGCCTGAACCTATGTAGCCTTCGGAAAAACTGTAGGAGGCTGCTGCTGCAGGCCCAGGCTGGCCAATGATATCGGTGCCACCTCTTGCGATTGCGCTCGAGCTATGCAAATGATCCTGGAAGAACATCTCGCGCTCGACGATGATCTTCGCTCCTGTCGAGGCCACTTCCGCAGCCAGGCCGCCGGGTCTGGCATTCTGATTGACGTTCCAGGTAAGCTGGCTAGCTGGATTGACCGTCAAATTAGAAAAAGACTGCGTCATACCATCCTGATACTCTAGTTTGATGGTGACGCTCGCTGGAGCATTGGCTGTAGTATCTTCGTTGATGATTACAAGGTTTTCCTGGAAGCCGGACCCCGTATAGCCCTCGGCAAAAAGCCAATCGTTACTCAAGGCTGGAACGCCGACAATGCAGGTCGCGCCTGAAACAAAGCTGGCACTCCCCGCATTGACATTGGAGAAATAGTCAGGGCGCTCTACCACGATGGGCTGGTCAGAAGTGACAATAGCACCTGCATGTGGAGGAAGGCGAGCATTACTGGGAAAGATGGTTCCACGTGTTCCGCCTGCGACTGATACGGATTGGCTGGTAACTTTTTGACCACTAGCGTAATAGCTGGCTTTCACAGTGGCAGTATTCGCACCTGGATTTAAGATAGTAAGGTAAGATGAAAAGCCGTTACCTGTAGGCACATCGGCAAAAAAGAAAGTCTGGCCTGTTTGGGTTGCGCCCAGTACATCGCTGCCGCCCTTGATCTGGTTACTAAAGTACATTGGCCGCTCGGCTACTATGCCTATGCAGTTCGGCGTCAATTTTGTGTTGACTGTGATAATGGTTGAAACTGAGGCAGCAGGGACCTGACCAGGCTGGATGCTCAGATCGCTATTGACCGATTGAGACACGCGAGTGGATGGAGGTATAAATACTGAAAGAGTTTTGCTGGTGGGTGCGCTACCATCGACAGTGTACAGGTATTTTATACTGACCGAGCAGTTGTGTGTTAGATCAGGATTGTCAAGCGTTAAAAACTCATTCACACCATTGCCCACACGCCCTTCACCGAAGTACCAGGTCTTACTGACGGGGACAGCACTACCTTGAATGGCTTCCCCCAATTTGCTGGCGAACTCCTCTGTGAACCAGATATTATCATTGCTATCGACGGCCAGTCCATCATGAGGATGTGAATTACTGTTCGTCCCACCTCCAACAGTGATCATCGAAAAAGTACCAGAGCCCGGGATATAGGAGCCGATACGCGAACTGAGCGAGTCGTCGAACCAGATTGTACCCGTACTATCTACACCAATGCCAGAGATGTGGGTACAATTCTGGCAACCCTGAGCTGGAGGTACAGCGTACTCGGTGACGCCGTTGCTTGTTCCGGGAGAAGCCTGGCTGATGGCAAGACTGCCAATGTAACCATCGAAGCCCTCTGTCCACCAGATATTGCCCTTTTTATCGAAGGCAAGTAAGTGAGGAGTAGAATTGCTGGTATTCCTGGTGAGATATTCATTGATGTTACTTTGATCCAAAGAGCCAGACTTAGGAGGAACGAAGCTAGCGATGCGGGATACAGAGGAATTGTTTTCGGTAAACCACATCGCTCCTGTTCTCGGTTCTGGCCCAACAATACCGTAAGGATTACTGTTCGGCGTAGGTGTTTGTGTCTCGGAAAATTGTTGGGTTGAGGGAACGAACTCACCAATGCTGCCGGCATTGTACTCTGTGAACCAGAGATTACCTGATGCATCGAAGGCCAGGTCATTCGGGGAAGCATTTGCTGTAGGCACCGGCCATTGCTTCCAGTTCGGGGTTCCATTGTTCAGAATCAGCTCACCAATAGCATTTGTTACCGGCTCTGTAAACCAGACATTGCCTTGAGTATCTACGGCAAGGAAAAGAGGAGAGCTATACCCGGCTGGCTCTTTATAGTCTTGTAGCAAGGAAAAGTTTTGGTGATCAAAGTGGGCGATGGCTCCCGTTTGTGGAGTGCAATTAAGGCCATCGCAACCTGGTTCTGCTACCCAGCCGTTGCCACTGGTGTCAAAGGCAACGCCCCAGGGAATGGCTGATGGCGTAGGAGTTTCTCGAATACTGGGAGTACTTGCTTGTGCAGCCGGGTGGGTGCCAATGAGCGCTGTCCAAACGAGCGTAATACTGGCAATGATGGAGAGCAAGGTGAGAACTATGCGAACTATTCTTCCTCTTCCAAGGTGAAGCAATCGAGTCTTGTTTCGATGCATGACGCTTTTCCAACTCCCTACTAACGAAGGTTAATATATATCCTCTGCTGTAGGAAAGAACGGAATAAGATCACATTCTATCGAAAAGATGATGCGTCCTGGTAAAAGTACCAATGCTTCTTAATGATGAGGCTGGACACCGCCCAAGCCCAGGAGCTACCCGGTTATTTCGCGAACCTGTACATTGAGTACTCGATGGTAATGTTCTATTTTTGCGAGCAGTGCTTGCAATGTATACTTTGACAAGTGAAATGCTGTGAAGTATATTGGCTTTGGTAGACAGGTTCGTTCCTGGATGACAGCATTAAGGAATTGAAGCATTTCGTGCAGCAGGTACCGAAGCTCCGATCAACGGGCAAATGTTCGCTGGTCACATTGTTAATTGAGCGCAGCATCTTTGACAGCCAGGAAGAAGCGCTGCGCTGGGTTATGGCCGGACAGGTACTGGTCAATGAGCAGCGCATCGATAAGCCCGGTACGCAGGTGCCTCGTGATGCCGTGATACGCGTGCGGGGCAGGCATCGCTACGCCAGTCGGGGAGGCTATAAGTTGGAGGCTGCGCTTGAGCATTTCAAGGTGCCAGTAGCAGGATGCACAGCGCTTGACTGTGGCGCTTCCACGGGTGGTTTTACAGATTGCCTGCTCCAACATGGCGCGGCGCTCGTCTACGCTGTGGAGGTCGGTCATGGTCAGCTAGTCGGCCGCCTCCGTGCTGATGAGCGCGTACGTAACCTCGAGCGCACAAATCTCAGCGACCTTCTCACCGTGGCGCTTGACCCTCCTCCCAGTATCATCACGCTTGACCTCTCGTACCTCTCACTTACCAGAGCGCTTCCCATTGCCGCTGTCTTAATCGTACCCGAAGGGCGGGTTCTAGCCTTACTTAAGCCCCTTTTCGAGGTAGAAAGCGCAGAAGCCAGGCGCAGCGGCCAGGTAGATGACCCGGGATTACTGGTAATGGCCTTGCGCCGGGTACTTGATGCAGGCAAAGCGGCTGGCCTCGTTCCACTAGGGGCTGTGAAACTGGCTTTACAGCCACGTCATGGTGTATCTGAGTTCTTCATATCCTTTGTGCGCAGTACAAACTATACCCCCTGGCATTACGATGATAAGATGCTGTTAGAGATCGTAGAAAGGCCTGGGATAGGTAGTAGAGAAATAGAGGAGTAGCATTTTTTCTTTGGTTTCCATAACCGTAAACAAGTGCAGCCTCTAGTCATATGTCGCTAGAGGCTGCACTTGTCTTACAGGAAGTTTATTTTCTACGGCGTTACACCCAAACTTTTTTGAATGAACAGGCCCATATCGTACGTACCGCCGGTATCACCAATAGCACGGCGATACCACCACCATTGCCAGATATGTTGGGCAGCCAGGCCGAGATTAAACTTCGCGTTAGGAGGTGGAGTACTGCCATAACTCAACCACAGACCTACTCCAACCCCTCCCCAGGTTGGCTGACCTGCACAATTATCTGTCTTAGAAGGCTGACAAGGAGGCGGCTTGTATCCCTCATCCCACCAGGTGCGCATATGGTATTGGTGAAACACATAGTTACCCTTGTTTCCGGCATACTGTGACTCCGCCGAATACAGATTATCCCCACCTGTGATAATGACCGGGTAGGTCCTGGCACTAGCGGCACAACCATCGGGATAGTTGAAGCAGACGTTGGTATAGTCGCGCACATACCATGCAAAGGGCCAGGTGGCATCATTCATCAGGCCGATAGGCAAAAGATGCTTGCCTCCATACATTTTCTGGTCGAGTGCGTCAACCTTCGCCATCACGGTATTCACATCAGTAGTCGTTTGTACATAGACCATCATCTCATGCGGCCCATCAGCGGCATGGATATAGCTGACCTCGTACATGTTATGCAGTGTGGGCAGCAGCAAAAGCACCGCCAGTACAACTCCAACGATAGCCGTGGCGCCCGCCAACAAGCCAACTCGTGGTCGTGGCTGCGGAACGATTACAGGTAAACTTTCACTTCTGGCCTCCTTAGTTTCCTCGTCTGAAACAGAACGAGTCAACCTGCTCTTCGCCATGTTGACCACCGTCACTACAGCTGGCTCCAGGCCAATGGCTGCCAGCAGGAGCATCGGCATCGTTATATGGATCATTAGCCAGGGCATCTTCTCAGCTGCCCAGGAGTAAAGAAACAGGTTACCTACGAACCAGTAGGCCAGGAAGAGGCGAAAACGTGTTGGTCGCACTATGCAGCGTATTACACCAACGAGCCCGAATACCACACCAATCTGCTCATAGAGGGGTATCAGCAGGAGATAGTAGTACCAGGGCTGAGCGCCACGCGCCACCTGTTGTTGCTGTATCCAATAATAAAGGCCTTGCCAGATGCCATCGCCAATACCACCCCTGATGTTCGTAAAGAGGACGGTAAACAAGACGAGGAAAACTGCCCAGGCGCACAAGACAGCGAAAAACCAGTGCGTCCATGGCATCGTCAAAATGGTATCCAACATGCGCTGCTGCTTTGGATCAATACGTGTTGCGAGGCCATGTCTTCCTGGAGGAGGCAACTTCCCAAACATTTCACGCCCCAGGATGCTCAAAACATAGATACCGAGAATGATGCCTATCCAAGGCACGATGGCTACCGTCTTATCTTTCAATCCCTGCACATAGAGGTCGGCGGCAGGCGTATTTTTAGGGTCTGTAACATAGATAGACAGAGCCTTTAACCAGGCAAAGAATACTTTGGCTGCTAGGCCAGCTACGAGAAGATAGGCGAGTAGAGTAATGGGCGCGGCGGTTCGCGGGATATACCAGCGAGACGTCTCTGGATTGACACGTGAGCGTACCGGCCACTTGAGACCCAGTTCCCAGGCTATCAAACCGCCAAAAAAGCTGCCAAGGACCGCCACGGTTAAAAATGTTGCTTCTTTTGTCGCATAGGAGAGTGAGAAGGCCAGGGCTGCAAGAATGAGCCAGCGCATCTGGCGATCACGTACATAGCGAGCAACAGAGACAACCAGCAACAGGGTGAAGCAGGTCATATAGATGTCTTCACGGGCAAAGCGTGAGAAGTAGACCATACTCGGTGAAACTGCCAGGAGGAAGCAGGCCAACCATGCTCCCCACTTGCCCAGGTAATCCCGCAGGAAATAGGGCAAAGCCACAATCAGTGTTCCTAGGGTAGCGGCTAAAATACGGACAGTAGTTGTATTCACACCATTATCAGAAGCGCCCAAAAGCTGAGAAATTTTGTAGACAAGCGCGATGAAATGGAACTGAAACGGCCCATGCAGCAAGGGATCGTAGTGGTAACAGGAATTATTTGGATTGAAACAGCTAATCCAATTTTCCATGTTATGCATAAGTTGCAAGGAGAAGTAGGCATGGAGGCTTTCGTCATGATGCAGTGGCTTATCTCCTAACCCCCAGAAGCGCAGCACAGCCCCGAGCAGGATGACTCCCCAAAAAGGAGCCCAGTTAAAGATCTGCTCATGTGAAGGCGGAGAGAAGCCGCGCCGGCGAGGTCGCTCAACCGGCTCTTCCTCATGAGAAGCCGTAAACATTTCTTCCGAAGATTCTTCTTCGACCCCAACAGGACTTGACTTTTCTTCAGTATAGTTGGCAGCCGTAGGAGATTCCTCCACAGCATATTCCTCTTCCCCTCGGCCTGGAATATCTGCAAGCGGTTCCTCTGTAGGGTTTATTTTTTTTCGTGATCCAGTTTCATAACTCTTCAAAAGCGCCTCCTTAGAAAGGCATCCCTGCAACGACGCTGCCTTTACCTCTTATACAGCCGAGAAACGATGCTTCGCATCTACCTTCGGTCATCTCGACTGCAAAGAGTCGTCTAGCTACGCTCAGCAGGGATGCAAGGTAGCCTTGAACACCCTATGGTGCCTCTACGTCATCCTACAATCTCAGGTTCCATTGACCTTGTATATTGTTACGCCATGAGCAGAATAGACAACTTGCATAAATGGATATGCGCTGAAACGATGTAGGTTGGCCGCAGGGTACTTCATTTGCTCTAATAAGCCAACGTACAGAAATTGGACATGGTAACGTGCAAGAAGATTCAGAACGACATCGGGATGTGGATCCATGTATATCGTATCGACATCTCCTTTGCGGTTAGCAAAATCAACGGCATTGAGACCACTGTTGAGCCAATTCACGCGCCACTGGTACTCATGTCCTACCCAACCCATGGGAGATGGTAGACCCGTAAACGCGGAAATACGCGCATAGCTTGTATAGTCGTCACCCACAGCCTCTACAATAACGGGATCACCGCTCACATGGCTATTGAGCCAGCGGATGGCGGCATAATCTCCAGATGTATCATAATCACAATTTGGAAATTTACAAGTTTGTAGATAGTTTAAACCATCCAGGCTATTCGTACGGTGCATGTAGTAATCGGTACGCGTATACGTTCCCGCCCAGGGATAGACGGCACTGGCCAGCAACAACAGCAGCAATCCTACAATCCAAAGAGCCTCCACATCACGCTGCAACCAACGTTGTGCACGTGAGGCGCTTGCCACAGGACGGAAACTCTCCAGGACGAAGTAGAGTCCCGCCCCCGATGTTATGGAGAGGAGCGCCCACGCCTGGAAATAGAACTTAAAGACGGTATTCATACGTGGATAATTGCCGGCAAAAACATCTTTTAAGAAGAAAATCTCGCAGATAGCCACCAATCCAAAGGCTACAGTACCTAACAACAAGGTAAATGCTAGCGAGCGATGGCGCAGGTTGTACAGAATCGCCAGTACTCCTAGTGCAGTGATGCTTCCAGCTACCACAAATGTCGCGCTATTGGGCAGCACAAAGAAAATGATCAAAACTGCCACGATGATGAGCAATAAACTGACAACGGGTCTATTCAACCAGCGCTCATATACTGTTGATGATTGAAGCTCATCATCGGTTGAATCCGCTTCTCTAGTAGTAGTTTGAGTGGAAGGTGTGAAAAACGGATGCTTCAACGCACTGGCCACCAACAACGAGAGGAAGACAAAAGCAAACAATCCGTAGATTAATATTTCATTCGCCAGCGGAGAGCGATCACTTGCCCCTACGATGCCAAGCCCCTGTGATGGTGAAATAAAGCTGAGGTAGAACGGGGCGTACAAGATGAATGAGAGGGCGATGAGACCTGCGCAAGCTGTAAATATATCCAGCACGAGCTCCAGGCGAAAGCGGGACCGGTAGGCAAGCCAGTGCTGCAAGGCAATACAAACGACTGTCAGTCCCATATAGGTGGGGAAATCCCAGCCATTCATAGTGAAGAGACCACCGAGTATCAAAGCCGTGGTTCCCATGGTGAGTGGGAGGCGCCAACCTCGTCCAAAGACAAAAAGCCCTTTACCACCTCTTCCATCTTTAGCAACTGGTTCCAGGAAGAGATTCAGGGCCAGGGCTATAGCTAAAATAGTAAAGGCTAGAGCCAGCACATGGGCATGAAAGCAGGAGAGCAAGAAGCTAAAGGCAGGAAATTCGTTGATAGTTTTATCAATCACACGGGATGGATTAAACCAGTTAAACTGAGTTAAGTCACCATGATCTTCCCACCATTGTTGTGTCGCTGCCAGGTTCCCCAATACAAGGCCCATAATCATGGTCAACACACCGTAAGGAACAGCACGCAGTAACGGCGGGTAAACGGTACCGGGTTGTCCAGTTTCCGCCTCGTTAGCAGAACCAGGTCCTTTACGTTGGTGTCGTGCCCAGGAGACAATATTGCAGGTGACGCCAAACAGGTTGACGCCTGTCAAGCCATAGAAGGTGCAAATGCCTGTGTTGAAAGCAATGGAAGGGCTTTGCCCGAGCAGTTTGGCCAATACCGCAACAGTATAGTGCGCATAATAATAGTAGTTGATGGGATAACCAGAGTACCACATATCGTTGGGTGGAAAATGGAGACTGCGCATAATAGCGGCAATGAAGCCTTCATCCATAAACATTTCAAAGGAGTGGATATCAGGCACATACGAGCGAATCCAACCAAGTAAGAACATCATGCCAAAGAAGACGATTTCACAGGCCACAATATAGATGAGGTTGACGCGAACTACTTTTAAAAGAGTATGACGCACTCGCAGAAAGCCGATGATATTGAAAGCCACCAGGATGAGCAACACACCGGTAATAAAGAGCGGGCTGAAAGGTAGAAAATGCAGGCTCATTAACGGCAGCCAGACACAAAAGGCCAGCAGAGCCACACCTATAGCTTTGCTAAAAGCCCAGCCGCGATCGGGAAGATTATGAAAGACGGTGATGGTGAGCGGGAGGCAGATAAAGCCCAATACCTCAACAAGAGCCCACATTTGTATCAGTTCGACCATTTATTCTCCCGGAAATTTTTTACGCCACTAATAAACACGTCAGCACCACAACGATTTTACCTATTAAGAGCACTACATTAACGACGAATGAGTTAACTCGTAAGTTCCTAGTATAGCACCTGGCTACCAAATTATACTCCTTGTAACCCTACATCATCATCGCTGGTGCAAAACCTCCTTCCACCCTGCGGCGAAAGAGAAAGAGGCGGTAACTGCACCCTTTCAAGCAATTTATGAAAGAGTTGGTCGGAGGTATAGGGGTAGGGATTATCGCGCACAAAGATGCGCGACGTCGGATGATCGAAGACAGAATAGCTTTCATCGGCACTACTATCGTTGAGCGTTATACCAAACAAGTTTGGATGGTTCTCAAACTGTGCGGCCAGGTGAAAACCAAGTTGACCGCTGAAAAGTAATTGATAGTAATGGATGGTCAGCGGGTAACGAAATGGCAGGCGTGGAATAGATTTGTCCAGGCGATCGGTTGCCATAGTGATGACATCGATAGTAGGCAACAATCTGGCCAGTTGCCTGGCCTTATTAGTAGTATCATCACCATAGAGGTCTAATCCAGTTTGTAGTTGTCCATTTGCATCGGGATAGGTGGCCTGTGAGTAGATATAAGGATCATGTTTGTCAACAAGTACAGGAAGAGGATCATCCCATTGCTCGTAGGTCAGCACACTTCCAGGCTTCACATGGCTATATATCCACAGTGAAGCCTGGATACGTGTATTCGGTTGGCTATAGACATTCAGTAGTGCCAGACCTTGAAACATTGTTCCCGCCAGGACAAGCAGAACAGCAACATAAGGAAGAGCCGCCGGTACTCTCTTTTTATAGTCCAGTTCTGCCATACGTTCACGACGTATAAAGGCCAGCACTAGAGCCGCAGCCATCAAGGTCAGGAATGGATAGATGGGCAGCATGTAGCGCATGAATTTGACGTAGAAGCTGCCTGTAATCGCACCGTAGATAAGTACCCAGGACAGCACAATGAGCCAGGAGCCAGCATCTCGCCTCCAGGCGCGCCATAGGAGCCAGAGAAATCCCACAAACGCTGCGAGACCCAGCATGAGGCCCATGCCCCAAAGCAGCATGTTCTGGGCCTCATACACATAGGGTGTTGTGTCGGCAAACTGGCGCACGTAGGGAAAATCAATTAAACCTCGTGCCAGGTCACCTTGTTCAGTCAATTGTTGTACGAAATTTGGCAGATCAAGAAAGGCATAGGGCATGGCTATAAGAAATACCAGCCAGGTGGTACTCATTATCAATAATAAAGGGATAAGGGCCGAGTAGAGGTCGTGTTTATGCCAGCGTATTGCCAGGGCAACGAGCAGCGGTACAGCTAAGGGTGCGGCGCTGAATTTGGTGGCGAGGGCGAGACCATAGCCGAGACCGGCCACCAGCGACCAGCGGATGGGTCTATTCGTATCCGCCAGTGCGACACAGGCGAGCATGGTCAGCACGACGAAGAAGAGGAGCAGTGTGTCAACGACATAGAAGTGCGAGAGTTGGAGTTGAAAGGGCGTGAATGTTACGAGTGCAGCCGACAATAAGGCCAGAGCCCATCCACGTTGTCGCCCTGGCGTGGAGTCATTAGCCAGCAACAAACCCAGCCAACCCGTCAAGAGGATGGTGCCACTATCAAATAGTGCGGAGATAGCACGCCCGACAAGCGTGAGATTGTCTATGGTTCCCATTCCAGGAGAGAAGCGCGCCAGGATGCTGCCTACAAAAGCCAGCAGGTAGAGGGGAAAGGAGCCGTAGGCAAAGAAATGTGGATTGAGTGGCGAATGTTGGGGATCAAAGAACTGTGCAATGCTGTTTGGCCATGCCAGCTTCATTACCTGGAAGAGGACCTGGCGTTCATCGGGGTGAAAGTTGTTGCCCTGATCCCAATTTAAACCGTACAGGCGCAAAAGCAGACCAAGCACGGCCAGACCAAATAGAGCCAGGGGTCGCCAGCGGACAATAATCTTCACTTGAGTCTCTGTCTCTTCCTCCCTCTCGCCATAAGGAGGGATACTCTCTATACTCTCAATCTACCTGTCCTAATAACTATGCTCTAGTATAGGCAGTATGTGACTTTGGGTCAAGAGGGAGTAGGAGAAATTACTAACTGCCCATTTTTCCTTTCCGCTTACACGTTTTAGAAAGGTATCTATTTCTATAGAGATGCTATGTGGTCGCATGATATCAGGCATTTATGATAAAGCATACTACGATATGGGCACCTATAGAGGAGCTGGTAAAGGGTATTGGTATGGAAAATGCTGCGAAATCATTAAAGCTGGTCAATGGGAAGCAGATTTACCTCATACCTGGAATTCATAATAATTTACAGGTTGCCATCATAGAGAAATTTGGTCCATTTTACGCTGCCGGTGCTATCGTGCTGTTACTGAGTGATATTATCAACGAGCCCGTCATTTTTGAACGAGAGCGATTAGAGCAATTAGGAGTACCAGTCACTATTTATGGCATGCCAGCTGATATCATCCTTTATCAGGAAGTGAAGAAGTGGCTTTACCTAATCAGAGTAGGAACGTCGTTCAGATTCATATCACATAGGCGTCGGCGGGAGTTGGAAAAATTGCTGGAGAGGTGCAGTGCCGAACTGATCTATATTTCGGCGTTTCCAAATTTCGCCGAGTACTTACGTTATGCAATACATATCGCCTGGGGAAGCCATGTCTGGATAGCTGAGGTACCTGAGCATATGATTCACTATAATGGAAATATGTTGCTGGAAATGCGATCGTTCAGCTAAAACAATTGCAGGAGAGTTATGCTCGCCAACGAATAACCAGTGCAGAGGGACAAAAAGCGTATATGCGGCTTTGAACAAATGTATTCTTTTTGTCTTGACTATAGAACCCTTGAGGGTTATCATGCATTACATTACGTAGTTCAACAGTCGGCTTGTAGCACTTTGCAACACACAGCTTGATACTCTGGCGAAGGTGTCCTAAAAGTGCATATTAAAGAAAAATGGGAGGGTACAGTGGCTGACACATTCTTGCCTTATCAAATAACAGCGTCCATGATAGAATTTGAAAAAGAAAAGACGCCAAGTTCTCCGCCTAACAAACTATCTATGTTAGTAGATCGTATCTGTAGTTGTCCGCCTTCGCATCTAAACTGTCTCACACCAAAGGAATGGATCAAATGCCAGCTAGGAGTATGGCAGTTTAATTATGAGGGTCGCGACATTCGCGATAAAGCAAAACATCCGGCTACATATCCTATTTCCCTCGCGCGAAGATGCATAGAGCTTTTTTCTCATGAGGGAGAACTAATCCTAGATCCCTTTCTGGGAAGCGGTACAACACTTCTTGCAGCACGCGACATAAATAGAAATGCTGTTGGATTTGACATTCATCCTGATTATATTACTCTGGCACAAGAACGATTGACCCAGGACTCCCTCTTTTCTCAAAGTAAGCAGATAGCCGTTTTGGACGATGCTCGCCATATTCCTCAGTATCTTGACCCGGAAAGCGTCACCTGTATTGTTACTTCGCCTCCTTATGCGAACCTCCTTAATAGGAAACGTCTCAACAAGAGTCGTCGTGGAGATGCAAGAAAAAATGAGCAATACTTGAAAGTCGAACAATATAGTCAACGAGAAGAAGACCTCGGAACACTTGACTTGGACACCTATTCAGAAGCTATAGCTGAGATATTTGCTGGACTGCTACCACTATTGAGGAAGAAAGGGCATTGTATTATCAATGTCCCCGATATGTGGTGGGAAAACAAACGTATCACTATTCATGTTGCAGTAATTGAAGCCTTACGTTCTGTAGGATACGAATTACGCAATACCATCATTTGGGATCGTATGAATATTGTGAATAATGTGGGTATCTTTGGATGGCCGAGCAACTACATTACTATGGGCACCACCTTTGAATACTTACTTGATTTCTGGCGTCCCCCATTAGCCAGCCATCAAACACGAGCAGGCGAGGTCATTCTTGATGAACCTGAAGGCTATGCCCTAGACGAGCCAGGTGAAGAGTAAAATGAGCTACAGTAGTGCAATTTGATCTTCATAGAGAGTTGCCCAACCATCTTGCCGAATCCTAAATTTAGTACCATGGTTGTGCCCTGTTCTCGCATCAAAATCAACCAAGACAATATCATGTTCAATGGCATGGAGGAAACGCTCTAGACTTGGCTTCTGTAAGAGTTTTGCTTCTCTATAGAGAAATTCCTCTGTGCTTCCTGTTCTCCTAACATCAGCAATCACCATTATCAGGCTATTGAGTTTACGTTTGATAACGTGCTCTAGTTTTTCAAATGTCCAGGCAGGACGCAGAATACGAACTTCTTCAGGTGGGATTGCCAATACCTGTGATTTCCACTCACTATGATGTAGTTCCACCTTACTAATGTCAAAATCTATACTTACCACATCAGCTTGTCTATCCACTTCTACTTTGAAACCTCGGTCTGTAAATCTCGTGCTCGAAATGGTTTGTCGGAAACTTCGTTCACCTGCTATAGTTTGGTGCTTCCATCCCCATAGAGGAAGGAGCTTCTGAACAACTACTCGCTTGGGCGTGGGTTCACAATGGAACAAAGTGACCAGGGAACTGGTATCTTTGCGGCGTGCCTTGAGTTCATATTCGCCATAATCCGGTATGCGCAGATTATTTTCTTTAATTCCAAGAAGATCTTCCAAGGTGTTGCCTACACCACCAGCATTCCCTGGACGAGCATTGGCCACCCACCCTATCGTACGAACCTCGTGTAATTTTTTAGTAAGCTCCTCTATTGTAAAAACAGGTTCATCTGGCACAACATACTCCTTCATTTGCTACTACTTGAGGCAATTGCTTGTAGAAAAAGACTTACGGAGAAATGGTCATCATGTTACACATTCCAAAGCATTAGCTTTCATTTGAGGACCGTTGATTCTCTGCTTCAAGAAATACGGCCATAGCCTCGAGGAACCGCCGTTTCTCTTCGGGTAAACCGAGGTAGACTTGCAGTAACGAATCTAGACGAGCGCCATTAACATCTGCATATGTTGCTGCAACAAGCTGAGCAAGAGGAATATTAAGTACACGTGCTATGCGACGTAGCATCTCTAGCCGAGGTCGTCTATTCTCATACAACCATGAATAAAAGGTATGCCGCTGTACACCAACAGCCGAAGCTAAGGATTGTACACTCATATTGCGCTTCGTCATGATGGGATAGAGAAGTTCCTCTAGTTGACCGCGTTCTTTATCTTTTGACATATCTGCATAATAGATGGCAGAATTATTACACGCCTATACATTATACGTACCTCCATGTTATAATTTTGAGATGATCCTAATTGAGTTTACATTGAGGTCAAGTACGTTCCGGGGATAGAATTAAGTTCACACAGTGTGAGCGAAACCAGGAAATGTGCGAACTTAATTCCCCATATGAGTCTAGAAAAAGCCAGAAGGTGCGATAAGGGACATTAGTATGAGAAATATTGCTAGACCATTGAAATTAGGTAATGGCAACGAAGTTTATCTTGCCTCAGGGAAATATGGAGATCTCCAAAGAGCCATTATTGAAAAATTTGTGCCACAATTTATTGCTGACGCTACTATGCTGTACCTGGGTAATATTGCCAACAAGTCCCTGGTTTGTGAGCAAAAGAAGCTAGAACAAATGCTTATACCGATCACTACCCATCATATGTTGGCTGATATTATCCTTTTCCAAGAAGTAAAGAATTGCTTATATCTCATCACGATAGGAATATCATATGGATTTATATCGCAAGAGCGGCACCATGAGATAGAGGCGTTGTTAGAGAAATGCACTGCAAAACGAGTTTACGTATCCGTGTTTCCTAACATGGCAGAGTACAAGCGATATGTGTCACATATTGCTTGGGGAAGCCATGTCTGGATAGCAGAGATACCGGAACATACCATTTATCATGAATAAGTGAGGAAGGGAGCAAGATATCTCGTTCCCGTTGATATCATCAAAAGACTACTTAAAGCCGTCCCTTTAGCCGTTAACTAGCTTCAGGCAACGCTCCTTTCTGAGCTACTGCCAGCGTATTTACTGCAAGCCTGTTATTAACATCATCCACGATAACAGTATCGCCCGGCGCGAAAGCGCCTTGCAGAATTGACTCCGCGAGCAGGTCTTCCAGCATTCTCTGCACGGTGCGTCGCAGGGGGCGTGCACCATAGAACGGATCATAACCGTACTTGACAAGCAGGCAGCGAGCTGCATGGGTGACTTGAAGCTCAATTGCCTGATCCTTCATACGTTTCTGCGTCTGTGCTACCATCAGGTCTACAATCTCGCGTAAGTGCTCATGCTCTAAGGTGTGGAATACCACAATCTCATCGATACGGTTGAGCAACTCGGGCTTAAACAGGTCTTTCAACGCGGGCAAAACTTGTGAACGGATATGTTCATGGGTCGTTCTTTGGGATTCCTGTGCGCTACGCCTTTTCGAGGTAAAGGCCATTTCACTATGTTCGAGCTGGGCGGTTCCAACGTTTGAAGTAAGAATAATGAAGGTGTGTTTGAAATCCACAACCTGCCCATGACTATCGGTGAGACAGCCGTCATCCAAAATCTGGAGCAGGAGATCAAAGATCTTTGGATGCGCCTTTTCAATCTCATCAAACAAGACTACACTATACGGACGCCGGTGTACCGCTTCGGTCAGTTGGCCTGCTTGATCGTGGCCGATATATCCTGGAGGCGCGCCGATGAGACGGGAAACGTGGTGGCTCTCCATAAACTCTGACATATCTAGCTTGATCAAGGCATTCTCGTCGCCAAAGAGCGTTGTGGCTAGCGCTCTCGCCAGCTCCGTCTTACCCACGCCGGTTGGACCAACGAAGATAAACGAGCCAATAGGACGCCGGCCATCTCTGAGATTGGTACGCGAACGTCTCACAGCCCTGGCTACTGTCTGTACGGCTGCATGCTGCCCTATGACGCGCTGATGCAGCTCGTCTTCTAATTTTAATAAACGCCCGGCTTCCTCGGCATCAATCTGCACAACGGGAATACCTGTCCACATAGACACAACCTGGGCTATCTGTTGATCTCCAACAGCAGGGCGATTCTGCTCATGTGAAGCACTCCGCTCGTGCTCGACAGCCCGCAATTCCTGGCACAACTGCATTTCACGTATGCGCTTCTTCGCTGCCAAGACAAAGTCGTGGTGGGCAATGGCTTGATCTTTGGCTTTCTGCATCATCACTATTTCTTCCCGCAGCCTCCGTATTTCATCAGGTGCAATAGACCGTTCCACACAAACACGGGCTGCGGCCTCATCGATTAAATCAATAGCTTTGTCTGGCTGATAACGGCCCTGGATGTAGCGTGAAGACATCTGCACTGCTGCCAATAACGCTTCGTCGGTGATGTTAACCTGGTGGAAATCAGCATAGAGCGAACGCAGACCACGCAAAATCTCAAGTGTTTCCTCTAAGGTAGTCTCAGGAACTTGTATGGGCTGAAAACGACGTTCTAACGCGGGATCGCTTTCAATAGTCTTGCGATAGTTATCCATCGTCGTGGCTCCAATGCACTGAAATTCGCCTCGCGTCAGCATTGGTTTGAAGAGGCTCGCAGCATCGACCGAACCCTCGGCCACACCTGTGCCAACAAGCGTGTGCAACTCGTCAATGACAATAATAATGCCCCGCGCATTAATGATTTCCTGCGTAATACACTTCAAGCGATCCTCAAAATCACCGCGAAATTTGGTGCCAACGGTGAGCAGACCAACATCCAGGGCTACCACACGGCAATCCACTAAATTTTCAGGCACCTGTCCCTGAATAATGCGCAAAGCCAGGCCTTCCGCAATGGCTGTTTTACCTACGCCTGCATGGCCAATGAGTACAGGATTGTTCTTTGATCGACGTGATAAAATCTGCATAGTACGCTCTAGCTCGGCTTCGCGCCCGATCATTGGATCAAGCATACCGGCTATGGCTGCTGCTGTCAGATCACGACTAACCTGGTTCAGCGTAGGTGTCGCATCATACCTGGCCTGATAGTGGCTAGAAAAGATGGCATTTTCTCGCCCTTTACTCAGCAGAGTAGTAAATTGTTGCCGGGCCGGGCTGAGGTACACACCAAAACTCTCTAATACACCTACCGTTACCCCGTCCCTTTCACTAAATAAGCCTAGCAGTAGATGTTCCACGCTTATCAGTTCTGCCTGGGCCGCCATAGCCTCTTGTTCTGCAACAATTAGCGCAGTACGCGCCATTGCGCTAAGAGATGGCTCACCAACAAGTGCCTTGCTACCACGGCCCACGACATATTCTAATACCTGGGTCACGCGTAGAGTACTCACATGGAGCGATGCAAATAGCCCTTCAATGAGAGGGTCATTTAGTTTTAGTATGCCAAGCAATATATGCTCAGTACCCACAGCCTTATGCCCCAGGCGCCATGCCTCTGCACGAGCAATCGCCAGCGCCTGGCGGCTTTCTTTCGTACATCGATTCAAGCGGCTCATTCTCACACTCCTTCCAAAAGTTGGAGAAACACTTTACCTTTTCCCTCTTATCCATCTATAAAGATAGCTATCGGGCTGGCAGTGCTTGTTAGGGAGGGTGCAAGGACTAATGGAATGAGAAAAGAAGAAGAAAGGCCACATCGTGGATCGCTGAGCTTGACAAAGTATGTATCGTGAAGCTTAGAATTGTAGAGAATAAAGAAGTAACCTTTCGGGGTTTTACTTGAGGAGTTAGCTATGAGCATATCAGTGCCTGGAACTGTAGCACTTATTGGTGCTGGCGAGTATCTGCCGCCAATTATGGCGGTGGATAAGGTGCTGCTTGAGCGCGTAAGTGGTAGGCCACGCGTAGTTGTGCTGCCGACAGCTGCAGCGCTGGATGGGCCTGGTGTCGCGGAACGGTGGGCACAGATGGGGGTCGAGCATTTCTCTCAATTAGGTGCGACAGTTGAGCCTGTTATGCTGCTAAAGCGAGCGGATGCTGACAATAGCAAAATCGTTGACCAGATCACGGCGGCCAACTTTGTCTATCTCTCTGGCGGTAAGCCCCGCTATCTACTTGAGACACTACAAGGAACAGCCTCCTGGAAGGCTATCGTGAACCTACTGGCTGCTGGTGGTGTGGTAGCCGGTTGTTCAGCAGGAGCTATGGTCCTGGGAGGTGAAGTATTCGACTTTCCGCAGGTGTGGCGCACAATCCCTGCCCTCGGCCTTGTTCCTGGCATTGCCGTTATTCCTCATTTTGACGAAATACCGGCGTTGATGACAAACACGATGATCCGTGTCAAGCGGAAGGTAACCGTTGTTGGCATCGACGGCTCAACAGCGCTGGTCACGTCGAATGCACATTGGATGGTATTAGGACGAGGTGGTGTCACGGTTTTCACGGAAAAACAGAAGAGGCGCTATCTTGCGGGTGAACAAGTCCCGCTTCCCAATTAGGAAGCTACAAGTCTTTTCTCTGGAAAATCCTCATAGAATAAAAAACGACGTCCATTCCCTGCTGGGAGTTAGGACGTCATATGATAGTTTAGTGGCGATCCCGAGAGGGGTCGAACCTCCGACCTACAGATCCGCAATCTGTCGCTCTATCCACTGAGCTACGGGATCAAATTATGATTACGTGATGTAGGATACAGGATATTTGCCGTCTTGTCAAGTGCGTTCCATGCTCATAAATACGCTGGAGCCAGGGCAACCGTACGGTCGCCCTGGCTCCAGCGTATTTATGAGCATGAAGCTAGTACTTGAGCAAAATATCAAGCGAGACCGTTAATCACTTCTCCTGCGCGAGCCAGAGCCTCTCTGCGAACATAATAATATGCCCACAGGCCCTTCTTGCGGCAGTCAACCAGGCCGGCATCTCTTAAAATTCTGAGATGGTGACTTATAGTAGGCTGCTCCAGGGTGAAACTCTCAACTATTTCGAAGACGCACACTTCCCCCTCATGACGGCTCAGCAAACTCAGAATACGCAAACGAGTGGGATCGGCTAACGCCTTAAGCAAGCGTGCCTGGCCAACTGCCTCATCCTCAGATAGTGTTGGCGCAAACTTTGGTGCAATCCCAACCGATGAATTTCCAATAGTACCCTGGCGATTCATAATACCCAACGAGGTCGCTGAGCCTGCAGGCGCTGAAGACGCTACAGATGCACCAGATACAGGTATACTGCGAACTGAATTTACTTGATTCATTGATGTCATAATCTTCTCCTTCCATCCTCCCAACCGGGCGTCAAACCTGAGATCTATGTTTTTTGAGGTAACCTCTAAATTCAGTATACCAGGGTATCCAAATTTAGAAGTTATACCTTATCCATATCTACCAATTCTCCTACTCTGAAATGAGAAAGCGGCAAGACGAACCTCTATCCGTCTTGCCGCTTTCTCATTTCAAAATCAGGGCATACTAGAACGAACTCGTGCCTTTTGGCGTACCAAGCCCTGTTGGACCATCATAGCCAACTTTGGCCGTGCACAAATACGAGCCGCCACAAGAGCCATTGCTTCCACTAGTGACGTCAAACAACCCGGTTCTATGACTGTATGGATAAGAGCCAGAGGTAACGCTACCGGCATTGCCAGCCAGGGCGTAGACACTGGCAATAATAGGAGAAGACACGCTCGTACCGCCAAAGACGAGCCAGCCAGACCCATGAAAGGTGTCATAGACTGCTACGCCAGTGCTGGGATTAGCATCGGCTGAAACATCATTTAGCGCTCTACGGTTACATCCAGTATCACTCTGCCAACCAGGTTTTGGGATAAAGCCACTACAGCCGCTTCCTGTGCCACTCCAAACCTTCTCTGACCAGCCTCGTGCGTTGCTTGCACGGTTTAATGTCGTTCCCCCGACGGATGTCACGGTATTGAAAGCGGCAGGAATCTGGGAACCATAACCACTGTCGCCTGCACTTGCTGTGAGCACATGACCGGGGTGATTATAGAACGAGGCAAAGCTCGTTTCACTGCTGAATTCCGAGCCACCATAGCTATTACTGACCTCGTTCGCTTGCAACTTCACAGCTTCATTAACCGCATTGCCTAGATTGTTGAACGAGTTATCATTCGCCTCGACCAGCAAGATATGGCATTTGGGGCAGATAGCGCTCACCATATCCAGGTCAAGCGAAATCTCCTGGGACCAGCCGATATCAGAAGGAGGATATGTGGTGCCACCACTCTGATTCACTTTCCTAAAGCAGCCATTTGCTGTTGTACAAGGAGAAAGGCCAAAGGTCGAACGGTACACACCTAAATCCGACTCTGCTTTAGGATCGTTGAAGGCATCGACGATTGCAACTGTCTGCCCACTTCCTGCCGTAGCAGAAGGAAGCTTGTAGGCCGATTGGAGATCGGAAGGTCCATACCCTCCTGGAGCACTGGGAGTTAGACCAGCCGCATCGACGCGGATAGCAAGACAACGGGCATGACCCGGGCTAGCGACTCCACAGGCCTGGACGAACCTGGTTGCTGGTTGGTTCTGAGCATAAGTTCGCGTCATTGTTCCTAGAGCGAGAAGTGATAGCAATGTGAGAAGGCACAGACCCAAGAGTAGTTTTCTCAACAATTTCTCCTTTTTTCTCTTTTTTCTCTTTTTTCCTCAGTTCTTACCTGCAAATGCAGCTCTTGTAGCTGTTTTTCATCCACGGGAGAAGGGGCACCCATCATTAAGTCCCGGGCGCTCTGCGTTTTGGGGAACGCGATCACCTCGCGGATACTGTCTTCGTTTGCCAGTAACATAACAAGACGGTCAATACCCAGGGCAATACCGCCGTGCGGCGGGGCACCGTACTCGAATGCTTCGAGCATATGCCCAAACTGCTCTTTGATCTGCTCACCATCCAGTTTCATTAAAGAAAAAACTTTATACTGGATCTCGGCAACATTGATACGCACACTACCACCGCCGATTTCATAGCCGTTACAGATGATATCGTATTGCTTGGCACGGATATTCAAAGGATCGGTGTCGAGACGAGCGACGTGGGCCTCCTCCATAGCGGAGAAAGGATTGTGTTCCGCCTCGTAGCGCTGACTTTCCTCATCAAAATGTAAGAGCGGGAAATCAACTATCCAGCACAGCGCCATCTCATCAGGGTCTATCAGCTTCAGGCGCTCAGCCAGTTTAACACGCAAACGGGAGAGGACATCATTGCATACCTTAGCGCTATCAGCGACAAAGAGCAGGAGGTCACCGGCTTCACCCTGGAGCCGGTCGATAATGGCCTGCACTTCATCGCCAGACATGAATTTGGTCAACGGAGATTTCACCTCTCCCATGGCGCCGATTGCCAATGAAACAAGACCTTTGGCGCCCAATATGCGTGCAAACGCGGTGAGTTCTTCTATCTCTTTGCGGCTGTAACTGCCCGCTCCCGGCACCCGGATACCTTTGACTATCCCATGAGCAGCCAGGGCACTTTGAAAGACGCCAAAGTTCCCGGCCTGCGCCAGGTCTGATATCTCCACCAGAGGCAGATCAAAACGCAGGTCAGGATGATCTGTGCCGTAACGATCCATCACATCTGCAAACTTGAGACGGGGGAAAGGCTGCTGTTTTATACGCTTGTTCGTCGTCGTCTTGATCAGATAGATCAAAAGGCCCTCGATCAGCGCCATTACGTCTTCCTCGGCCACAAAAGCCATCTCCAGGTCAAGTTGGGTAAATTCTGGCTGGCGATCTGAGCGCTGATCTTCGTCGCGGAAACAACGGGCGATCTGGAAGTAGCGATCCATCCCGGCCACCATCAACAGCTGTTTGAGTTGCTGCGGAGACTGGGGTAATGCATAGAATTCACCCGGATAGAGCCGGCTGGGTACCAGGTAATCCCGCGCTCCCTCAGGCGTACTCTTCATCAAGATGGGCGTCTCGATCTCTAAGAAACCACGCTCGTCCAAATAATCACGAATGACTTTGACCACGCGATGACGCAGTATTATATTGTGTTGCATGGTAGGGCGACGCAGGTCAAGATAGCGATACTTGAGCCGTAGGGACTCGTCAACTGAAATGTTATCCGCGATAGGAAATGGGGTTGTGCGGGCGGGATTCAATATCTTGATGTGCTCAGCGGCTACTTCTATGTCTCCCGTACTCAAGTTTGGGTTCTCTGTACCTGGTAAACGGGGGACAACTGTTCCGCTCAGTTGCACAACATACTCCGAGCGCAACTCCGAAGCGATACTATGAGCCTCTGGAGAACGCTCAGGGTCACAAATAACCTGCGTTATTCCATAGCGATCGCGGATATCCAGGAAGACCAGTCCACCGTGATCTCGACGCCGGTTCACCCAACCGGCCAGCGTTACCTGTTGTCCAATATGATCTTTATTCAAATCACCACATGTGTGTGTACGATAATGTACCTCAAAAACCACGATTCAATAGCTGCCTTTCAAAACATATACAAATGTATTGATTCCTGCATTCATCATGCAGCACACCGCACGTCAGATCGCTGGCGTGTGTGGCGGAGACCCCGCAAGGAACCGCTCGTAGATGTTGATCGCGCTATTTTCGTCGCGGTCCATCACCAAGCCGCAGTTCTTACAGCGATACGTGCGTACCCACAGTGGCATGTCTTTTTTGTGCTTGCAGACATGACACGTCTTAGTAGTATCACGTTCGCTTATTATAGAGAGTTCTTTCCCAAAACGCAAACACTTGTAGCTCAGCATTTGCACAAAGCCGTAAAGCCCCCAATCATTGTAGACTAGACGGTTACGTATCTGCCGCTTCCGCTTTTCTTTGGAGGTCTCGTGCTCCTGTTTCTTGACGACCATCTGCCGTTGGGAAAGATCGCCGATGACCACAGCCCTTTCAGCCAGTTTGCCAGCGATGAGATGGGAGGCTTTATGCAGACAATCGCGTTGTTTGCGCCGCTTCTTTTCAGCCACCCGCTTGTAGACACGTGAGAGATGGAGGTAGCGACGGGATTTCTTTTTGCACTTGTCTCGTTTGGAACGAATCTTGTCCAGTTGTTTGTTATAGTAGCGATAGCGCTTGAAGCCCCCGATGTGGTAAAAGCGCCCCTGGTCGTTGACACCCGTTGCCAACGTCTTGATGCCCAGGTCAAAGGCCACGACACCGTCAGCGCGCAAGGAGCGGTGCTTGTGTTTTTTCTGTCCCTTACGTGTTTTAGGCGTATCTTCCTCAGACTGTTCGGCGTCATCATAGACAAACGAGCAGTAATAGTTTCCGCGTGCATCCCTGGATACCGCCACTTCGTGGAAGTGGTGAGGGGGTTCTTCTGTCAGATGTGCCACGATGTTCTGGTAGCGTTTGGGTCCCCAATTGCTACCGCCGCCTGTCGGTAGGATGATCTTCTTGTCCTGCACGTCCAGGTACATGGCCGGGTAGCACAGCGTAAAGAACTGGTGGCGCGGCTTGGCACGGGGAAATCCTGGTTTCTCTCCGGCAGCCACCCGACGGAAGAAGGCTTGCATGGCCCCATCCAGCCGGAAATAGACTTCGGCTAAGAGCTTGCCGTAGACGTAACGTAACTCCGGGTCATATTGCTTGCTCTCGCGCAGCGACTTCTTGGCTCGCTCGAAGTTCCAGCGCTCCCCGTTGCGCAACTTCATCACCCACCAGTTGTACAAGCCTCGGCATTTGTCTTGCATAAATTCCAGCGCCTCCGCGTCTTGCTGGCTGACTTCGATTTTGACCTTCTTGCAGAGTAACATGGTGTGACCTCAAACGATACCCATAGCTCTTGTATCTCTTCTTTGCCACAGGGGAAGAGTTGGTACGCTTCCCCTCCCACTCCTACGAGACGCGCAGCATTGGAGGCGGCAACCTGGGCCTCCGTTGCTGCTCATGCCGGTTTAACCCCACAAACTCCCATTCCGGCAAGTACCGCTCCACGCCCTCAGAAGAGGTGTAGCCCTCTCTACGGAAGTGCTTCAGGTTTCCTTTATTCGGCTCATCGCAAAAGTGCGTGGATCTTATACAAGATCTTCACACAGCACGATTGATACTTTTCTCACAAGAAAAACCGTCAGGATAACGCCTTGCAAGCTTCTCGATATTCTTTTGCATAGCGCTCTCCATGTCGATATTCACACTAGTGCAAAGATTAGCGAGATACCAAAGGAGATCACCAATCTCTTGCTCCAAATGAGGCATATCCAGGGCATGACCGCTATACAAGTACTTCTTGATTGGTTCTGAAATTTCGCCGAGTTCTCCTTGCATACCAATGAGAGCTAGCTTCATGGTTTCTGCTTGTTCAGTTGTAGCGCAGGTACAACCCGCTAATCTCTGATATTCTTGAGTGTTCAATTGGAAACCTCCCTCTGTGAAAATCCTGTGTAACTCCTACGCACTTTTGCGATTAGCCCTTTATTCAGAGCTTGGATAAAACACAAGAGAAATACATATATTACTTTGCTCTGTGGGAAGAGCATTTGAGGTGGTATGCATAAACACATGAAGGATCCCTTTGTGATGAGACAACAGATACAGGGCTTTTGCTTTCGGCTTCCCAGCGATCTCTTGCTTTATTCTTCCTACATTGAGCATATATGCGTATGTTCCTATAAGATGGGTAAGAAAAACCACATGCATAGGAGTAACCGTGATGTGGATAATGTCACTCTTTAGCGTATCAACTAATTGATACCCTTCCCCTAGTTTCCTCATTGCAAACTGAGTTAATACACGAGTTGCCTGCTGTTGGAGGGTGTATGGATGGTATGCAAGTCCCGAGCAAGAAAGTGTAAGACGAATGGTTACGCTCGTTGCCTCATCTCCTATTGCATGGGTCGTAGTGACTGAGCGCGTACAGGGAAGTGGTTGTACTACTATTTCTGCTTGCTGCGTCTCTCTTTGAAACTGTAAGAACATGCTCTGAGTAAGCGCTGTTTGCATCGCCGTGATCGGGGCTTCTATGTCCTTCTCACTCACTACCATAAAATCTCGCGCATTTCTTCCCCCAAGAAACGAGGAAAGATTTTTGACTAAGACATACTCTCTGCAACAGGTGCCGTTAATAGCGTAGGCTGCTATATTTCCTTGCGGGCCTGGGTCTGTAGTCTGTGCCGCTACACTAGCATAGCCATTGGTTACCCCGTCTCCTGCTGGTATGGTTGCATCTTGCGTAGTAACAATGTTTACCCCGCTACTGGTAGTTACTAATGTTCCTGCTGCGATATATTGGGGTTGTTGCAAGGCGTTATAAAAGGTTAACTCTCCCGTCGCTACTGCTGCATTTTGGTGTATATGCTGCGTCGCTGGCACGGTTTTCCTCTGTGTTAGCACAAGAGGCGCGAGAACACGGGGTTGGAGAGGTACTGATGCAACGGTGGCAATGGTTGCCTGTTTTGGGACAAGAGTGATGGTTGCCCTGTTGGTGAGTATGGGGAGAATGTCAAGGAAAAAAATAGCAAGACAGATCGCCATATTCATAAATACCACGACCCATGGCGCAAGAGGCCATGTTTTAGATACCTGTTGGTTGACAGGGACAAGCGGGATGGTCGGCTGCTGAGAGAGATAATCTTGATCTTGTTCTAAAGAAGAGCTTTGTACGATCTGCTCGCCTGGTTGCGTCCTCCTTTTATACTCTGCATCTGATAAATAGGTTAATTCTGCTGATGTAGAAAAAAGGTGAATTTTTGGCTTTTCCCCTTCTTGCCGGTCAAATTGCTCTGCGTCTGGTAACATACCTTTGTATTCTTCCATCTTCCTTGCCTCTCAGCTTTGGGGAAATTCCCCCCTACACGCTTACATTTTCCCCAGGTCGAGCAGGTCTAAAAGTTCCCTGGTCGTTGATAAATACAAAGTGGCTCTCCTGCACGTTCACGATCATGTCTAACTTGCTATCGCCGTTGACATCTCGAAATGTCAAGGTAACGGCGGCTAGATCATTGCCTTGACCTAAAAGTGTCGGGCCTACATAAATTCTTGCTTTTGAGGTGTCTCCCCCAGGGAACTCGATGATCTCAATGTGGCTCCTGATATTCAACGCGATAAAATGCGATGGATGAGCGGCGCTGTCGCCATGGCCTACCGCTTGATCTGTCTGGTAGGTACGAGGGCGACCATAGTGCCAATCATCTGTCGTCACCTGCCACCATTGAGAGAGCATGGTTAGTAAAATCCATCCTACGAGCATAGTACACACAGCCATACCGACAAACACAAGCCAATGGAAGCGGGATCGAGGTCCTCGCTGCTGCTCTGTTTCTCGGCCGACTGCTGCCAGACCGTAAACAATTTCAGGAGGATGCGCTTTGTTCTTGTTCCCGCGCTGCTTTTGCGTTGGAGGTGGTACGCCGTTATGTAAAACGATTTCTACTTCTACCCACCGTCCACCAACATTGACACAAGGAACACCGTTTATTATGGTTACCCCTGGGGGTAAATTGGGCTGTGACGTTGCGGGTGATGGCGCGCTACGCCGTTGGGGAACTGGGGAAAAACCTCTCCCCTGGGTTGGTACGTGTTGTCGTATTGGCAGGTCTGGAAACTCTTCTTCTAACTCTTGGTAGCGGCGGCCATACGTCATCATATGCTTGATCTTCTTCCTCATCTTCAAAGGTTGGCGCGTTTGTTTTTAGGGCCCCTTGATATCTCGGGTGCTTGCGATGGTAGATATGAGTAGCTGTCTGTCTTTGTAATCCCTCTCTTTTCATGAGCTTACCCTGCCTTTTGCATGAACTGAACAAGCTACAATAACAACACCTACGGGTACATTTGCCAGACATCCATCACAAAAAAGAGCGATAGTGCAATCAAGGCACATAGCAGTGCCTTGCAAGTTGCGCTTGCCTGGCCTGTGGTGCCCTCTTTGCGTACATCTTGTTTCCGATGATACTCGTTTCGTGGTAGGTGCTGTATTTCTTGGCGATACAGGTACTACTACCTCTCCCCAAAGATTGTGTTGCATGTCGCCCTCTCCCTTTGCTGCTTAAACTCTTCTTGCAGAGAGACAAACAAACGATAGGTTTCATCGCTGTCCAGGCGGAGCCCGTTGTCTGCAAGGTAAGGTGGTTGTTCATCATTGGCAAGAAGATCAATGCTGCCATCACTCATAATAAAAAGCGTCTGCTGTTGTTGAGCGATAATAATAGTAGCCGCGCATTGCCTCATGGGAGAATCTTACTTTGAGAGGAGAGGATGCCTCATGAATAATCTTACTTTATCAGGCTTTTTTGACCCATTGCCTCATGGAATATGGGTCGTTGCCTTATGGAATATCTTACCCTCTCACAGAC